>Ga0224512_10000121_pt1 | contig 84563 bp, 78 predicted proteins | sample SF_May12_sed_USG_4_FD_169103 | JGI IMG/M metagenome (GOLD analysis project Ga0224512, IMG submission 169103) | Sediment microbial communities from San Francisco Bay, California, United States - SF_May12_sed_USGS_13 | ecosystem: Environmental > Aquatic > Marine > Sediment | place: USA... | reverse complement strand
ATTCGCCGGTGCTGCTCAAAAATTTTGGTGAGTTTCGCCGCCGCTTCGGCGATATCTGGTCGCGCTCGAGTCTCGGTCCGGCCGTAAATCAATTCTTTGAACATGGCGGTCGGCGACTGTATGTCGTGCGCGTCGCGAACAACGCACGCGGTGCGATGATCTGTTTACCGGCGAGCGGTACGGCAGTGGTGCTGCGCGCGCTCGAACCCGGATCGACCGAGTATATTCGTGCCGCCGTGGACTATGACGGTATCGACGATAATGAGCTTTTTAATCTCACCTTACAGCGGGTCAGCCCGGCGACCGGTCTCGTCGTAGACCAGGAACTCTACAAGAAGGTGTCGTACAAGGAAGAGGCCGAGAATTTTGTTGGCGATGCCTTGCTGACTTCGACGCTGGCGCATCTCGAGCAACCGTATGCGGCGCACAGACCGGAGCCGACCTTGAGGCAAGGCAGGCGATTCGAGTCGTCGTACGTCGACGCCACTCAGGCCGGGACAGACGGTACCGAGCTGACGGACTATGATCTGATTGGCTCCCGCAAGGCGCGTACGGGACTGTTCGCGCTCGAAAACGTCGAGAGCTTCGATGTGCTGTATCTGCCGCCGACTGGAAAAAGCACTGACGCAGGGCCCGCCGCAATTCTCGCGGCCGAACTCTACTGTCGGCACCGTGGCGCAATGCTGATTGTCGACCCGAGATCAGAGTGGGCGACCGCGGAAGACGCGGTACACGGAGTTCGGGAAATGGGTTACGCGAGCCCAAACATGCTCGGCTACTTCCCGCGGGTGCTGCAGCGCAGGGGGCCGGACGAGCCGTCGAGGCCGGCCGGTGGTGCGATTGCCGGTTTACTCTGCAAGCAGGACCGAACCCACGGTCCCTGGCAGGACCTTGATCAGCAGGGCATGGGGTTCCGCCGCAAGCTCGTTCCCGCGGTCGACGTTGATCGGGGAGACCGGCAGCTGTTGAATCGCGCCGGGCTTAACGTCCTTGCAAAAGGCCCTGCGGGCCGGGCGCGACTGATTGGTTCGGTAACCATGGGGCGCGGCTCGGAGGCACGTCGAGCATACGCGAGCCTATCGGTGCGCCGCTTTTGCCTGCAAATTGTCAATTCAATCGCTTCTGCAGCGCGGTGGGCTGTCTTCGAGCCGGACATTGCGACGGTCGCAAGACGCATACGTGCCCAGGTGCTCACCTATCTTTATGGCCTTGCAGACCTCGGCGCGTTCGCCGACGAGCGTTTTGTGGTGCAGTGCGACACCGAGGCCAGCTATCGTGCGGACAGCGAACAGCACGGCGTAACGATATTGCTGGTGTTCCATCCAACCGGAAGCGACCATCCTATTTCGCTGACCCTGCACCTGACGCCCGCCGGCTGTCGCGTTGGCAGCACGGCCTTCGCGCCGTCAATCGAAGATTCGCCCGAAACGACGTCACTGCACTTGACATAATAGTCACCACGCATCCACGCCGTGTCATACAAGCATCGGTCTCATGCCACCAATCAATCGGGAGGGGGTATGAGAGACAGTGATGTCCTGGACAAGAACCCGCACGTATCTCGATCGGCACTGGAAGCCATACACGGCCAGGTATTCGGCTGGGCCCTCTCCCGCTCGGATTACGATTCGTCCGTTGCGGAGGATCTCGTGCAGCAGGTCTATGTTGAATTGTTAACTGGCAAGGCGCGTTTCGACAACAGGTCGTCGCTGAAAACGTTTGTATTTTCGGTCGTGCAAAATCTCGCGCGCAGTCGCTACAGGCGTATTGCGTCACGGCTGCGGCTGGTTCAGGCGGCGAGTACGGAAGCGGTCGCAGAGGCCGTTCAGCCGATCGAGCCGAATGAAAGCGCGGCTTTGTGGAAAGCGGTGCAGGAACTGCCGCAGCGACAGCGCGACATTGTCGAACTCGTTTTTTGCCGCGACATGACGATCGAAGCGGCCGCCGGCGTAATGGGGGTTAGTGTCGGGACCGGAAGGGCTCACTACGACCGGGCGAAAAAGACACTGAAGACGAAGCTAAGCAATAAAGGAGCAGGGTGCGATGACTGATTCCGACACGGAGCTGCGCGACGCGTTACGCAACGCGCAGGATAAAGTGGACAGCGGCCACGTGCCACCGTTCGGCAGCGTTTGGGCGGCCGCGACGGTGCGGGCCCGAACGATGCGAAGGCGGCGGCGAGCCATCGTCGGGTCGGCGGCAGCTGCGGCAGCTGCCGTATTCGCCTTTGGTTTGCTTGTGCAGCGGGGGGTCGAGCTGCAGTTCATCGACGCAGAGGAACTTTTGGGGACCACGAGCTGGTCCGCGCCCAGCGATGGCCTGCTGCCCGAACATCGATTTGACATATATGAGGAAATTCCGGTGCTCATCGAGTCAACCGAAACCTATGGAGGTGCGTTGTTATGAGAAAGGGACTTTGTTTAGCGCTGGCCGCGGTCACTTTAGCGGCGGGTTCGGCGTTCGCAGCAGGACCAAAGGATGATGTGTTCAAGGGCAAGCTGTTTCCGCCCAATATTATCCTGGAACACAAGGCAGAGCTTGATCTGAGTAAGGCGCAGTTCACGCAGATCAGGGCTGCGGTCGTCGAAGTACAGTCGGGGGTCGCCGAGCACGAGTGGGACATGCAGGAGGCCTACCAGGCGCTGATGCTGGAGCTCGACAAGATGCCGATCGACGAACAGCGCGTACTCGAGTACGCCGATATGGCACTGCTGGCCGAAAACCAGGTCAAGAAGAAGCAGATGGCCATGCTGGTGAGGCTCAAGAACCTGCTGACAGCCGAGCAGATAAGCTACCTCGAGTCCGTACACGGCAAATAGGCGTAACGGAACGCAGTTCCTCGAACCGGCGAGACAACGGGGCAAGACTATGAGCATGAATCGTCTGTTATCAATTGTGGCCTCGCTGATGCTGGGGCTTGCCGGCTGCGGAGGCGACGGAACATCGCCACCATCGCCACCGCCTCCACCACCGCCGATGAGCAAGGCCGAGGCATACCAGTTCCTCAACCAGGCGTCCTTCGGAGCGACCGAGGCAGAGGCGCAGACCGTTATTTCCATGCGTCGGGAAAACTGGATCAACGACCAGATGCAAAAACCGGCCTCGCTGCAATTGCCGCATCTGCAGGCGCTGCCGCCGCCACAGTTCCCTTTCCAGCTGCACGCAGACCGGGTCGATATCTGGTTCCGCAATGCGTTGTACGGCGAAGACCAGCTGCGTCAAAGAGTCGCTTTCGCGCTGTCAGAGATCATGGTCGTGTCACAGCTGGGCGCACTCGGCAACCTGCCGTTCGCCGTGGCCGACTACTACGATATGCTCGTGCAGAATGCGTTCGGCAACTACCGCGATCTGCTCGAGGAAGTCACGCTGCATCCGGCGATGGGCGTTTACCTGAGCATGCTCGGCAATGAAAAGCCCGACCCGGTCAATAATATCCGGCCCGATGAAAACTACGCGCGCGAGGTCATGCAGCTGTTCTCCATCGGACTGGTCGAGCTCAATATCGACGGCAGCGAGAGACTGGACGGGCAGGGAAAACCGATTCCCACCTATAGCCAGGGCATTATCGAAGGGTTTGCGCACGTGTACACGGGCTGGACGTTCGCCGGTGCGCCGGGTTTTCGCCAGGCGCGACCAACGCGATTCAACCAGGTCATCCCGATGCAGCTTTATCCGGAGTTTCACGACCCGGGCAGCAAGACCTTGCTCGGCGGTGAGGTTTTGCCGGAAGGGCAAAGCGGAGAGAAGGACCTCAGCGACGCCCTCGACAATATTTTCAATCACCCGAACGTTGCGCCTTTTATCGCGATCAGGCTGATCCAACGCCTGGTTACGAGCAATCCGTCGCCTGGCTATGTACGGCGCGTGGCCGAGGTGTTCAACAACAATGGCTCGGGCGTGCGCGGCGATCTCGGCGCAGTCGTGAAAGCGATCCTGCTCGATGATGAAGCGCACCCTGCACTGGCCATGGAAATTGACGGCAAGCTGAAGGAGCCGCTGCTGCGCGTCACACAGCTGTGGAAAGCCTACGACGCGACCTCGAACAGCGGTCGTTTTCCGCTGAACGCCGCCTACATTCTTTTCGGCCAGGGTCCGCTGCAGTCGCCTTCGGTTTTCAATTTCTTCAGCCCGTTCTACGCACCACCGGGAGAGATTCGGGACAGCAGCCTGGTCGCGCCGGAACTGGAAATTGCGACCGAATATCAGAACACCCTGTTCACGAACCTGATGTTATTGCAGTGTTTCGTGCTGAATTCGCTGGCTACCGATCGCGGAGATGATGATGTGTTCATCGATTTCGAGGAAGAGATGACGGTCGCCGGAAATACGAATGCGCTGATCGATATGGTCGCCGGGAAATTGCTGGGTGGCGAAATCAGCGAAACACTCAGGGCCGAGATTGCGGGAATGGTCGAGCGCATTCCGGAAACCGATACGGCCTTTCGTGCCGCAGAGACGATCTACTTTGTTGTGACGTCACCGGAATACGCGTACCAGCGCTAGTGGCCGGGGAGAACGAAATGAAAACCCTCAATCGACGTGATTTCCTGAAAACCAGCGGTGCAGCCGCCGTGTTCGCCGCGACGCCGGGCCTCGCGTATTCGCAGGTCGTTGGCACGGCCGGGCCATTCGACGACTATCGGGCGCTGGTTTGCGTGTTTTTGTTTGGCGGCAACGACTCGTTCAACATGCTGGTGCCGAACACGCCGGCAGAGTACCAGGCGTACGCGCTGTCACGACAGAATCTCGCGATACCGCAGAACGAACTGCTCGAGATCACGCCGGCTTCTGTGCAAACGCCGGATTTCGGCCTGCACCCGTCGATGGGCGGTATCGACGGAATGGGCGGTATCAGGGGGCTGTTCGAATCGGGCGATGCGGCGTTCGTGACCAACGTGGGGCCGCTCGTCGAACCGACGACCAAAGACCAGTACATGAATGGTTTGGTGACACTTCCCCCGCAGCTGTTCTCACACAACGACCAGCAGGACCAGTGGACCTCCTTGCGCGGCAACGTGCCGAGCAAGACCGGCTGGGCCGGACGCATGGCGGACCTGATTCGCAGCGGCGTCACGGAGCAGCAGATGGCGACCAACGCGTCGCTGTTCGGCGCCAACCTGTTTCAGTCGGCTGACGAGACCGTCGCGTACGTAATGGGGCCGGGTGGGCCGATCCAGTTTGAGGGCTTTTCGACGGATCCGGACAGCATACTGTTCCAGCAGCGCGCAGCGTTTCGGCGCGTCGTTGAAGCCCGGTATGGCAGCGTTTACGAGCGCGGTTTTGTCGAAGTCCAGCGGCGCGCGATCAATGCTGCGGATACCGTGACAGCCGCTATAGAATCTGCGCAGCCGATCAATGCAGTGTTCCCGCCGTCGCAGCTCGGGCTGCAGCTCGAAACTGTCGCGCGGCTGATCGCCGTTCGCGACCGGCTGCAGATGAAACGCCAGGTGTTCTTCGTCGCGGCCGGCGGCTTCGACTCGCACGACAACCAGAATGACGATCAGCCCGGACTTCTTGGCGGTATCAGCGATGCAATCTCGGCGTTTCATGAAGCGACGGTCGAGCTGGGCGTTGCCGATGCCGTCACGACGTTCACGCAATCGGACTTCGGCCGCACCCTGACGTCGAACGGTGACGGCACGGATCACGCCTGGGGCGGCAACCAGCTGGTCGTCGGCGGCGCCGTCAACGGCCAGGAACTTTACGGCAGCTTCCCGTTGCTCGAAATCGGTGGCCCGGAAGACGTCGGCGGTGGTCGGATGATTCCGTCAACGTCCGCGGATCAGTACGCGGCGACGCTCGCCAGGTGGTTCGGAATCGCTGATATCGATCTCGATGTCGTGGCGCCGAACCTCGGGAATTTTGCGCAGCGGGACCTAGGGTTTATGATCGCCTGATTCGAAACCAGGATCTCCCGCAATGAAGCTGACTGCCTCAGCCGCGCTGGCTGCGGTTCTGCTGGTTGCCGCGTGCGGCGGCCCACAGGACCGGGCCGCAAGCGAGCAAACTCCAGCCGATCCATCGGCCACGCTACATGCCTTGTTCGACGAGTATTTCGAGCGCGATCTCGAAATGAACCCGATTACGGCGTCCTTTATCGGTGACTATCGATACAACGATCGCATGGCAAATACGAATAGCCCCGAGTATCGTGCCGCAGCGACCGCGATGGACGAGGAGTTCCTTGAGCGGCTGCTGGCAATCGATCGGCAGCAACTCGACTACCAGGACCAGCTCAGCTATGACCTGTTCAGGATCAACCGCGAACAATCGCTGGAAGGCGATCAGTTTCCCTCGCATCTGCAGCCGATTAACCAGTTCTATTCGCTGACGAGCTTCTTCGTGCAGCTAGGCAGTGGCGCCAGCGCGCATCCTTTCAAAACGGTTAAGGACTACGACGATTTCCTGAGCCGCGCCGACCAGTTCGCGGTAAATGTCGACCAGGTTATTACAAACATGAAAGAAGGCATGCGCAAGGGCATCGTTCAGCCGCGCATACTGATGGAAAAACTCGTGCCGCAGCTTGAATCGCAGTTTGTCGACGATCCCAAGGACAGCAGTTTTTATACGCCGATTCGTAACATGCCTGATGACTTCGGCGATGCGGACCGTGAGCGACTGAGCGCTGCTTATGCGGACAAGATCAGTAACACGATCGTTCCCGCCTACGAGCGACTCGATAATTTCATCGGCGACGAATATCTTGCTGCGGCTCGCGAGACCGTCGGACTCTATGCGCTGCCGAGCGGCGAAGAATGGTATGCCTACCTGGTGCGTGTCCGCACGACCACCGATATGACGCCTGATGAGATTCACCAGCTCGGCCTGGACGAGGTTGCACGACTTCACGATGCGATTCGGGGCGTCATGGAAGAAGTCGGGTTCGAGGGCAGCCTCAAGGACTTTTTCGAGTTCGTCAATACGGACGAGCAGTTCTTCTTCGACGACGCGGAGCAGTTGATCCAGGGATATCGTGACATGACGGAACGCATCAGCGATCTGTCGAAATACCTGTTCGAAATATTTCCGAATACTGCGTTCGAGGTTCGTCGCGTAGAACCGTTTCGCGAGCGATCGGCGCCCGGCGGTTCTTACATGGCAGGAACGGCGGACGGCTCACGGCCTGGTGTATTTTACGCCAACGCCTATGACCTCAGGGCACGCCCGAATTGGGCGATGGAGTCGCTGTTCCTGCATGAGGCGATTCCGGGCCACCACTTCCAGATCATGCTTCAGCGTGAGAATGAGTCGTTGCCGGAGTTTCGCCGTTACGGTGGCTTTACCGCTTTCTCGGAAGGCTGGGGGCTCTACGCGGAGTCGCTCGGCAAGGAACTCGGCGTCTACACGGATCCCTACCAGTATTTTGGCAGCCTGAACGCCGAGCTTTGGCGAGCTATTCGCCTGGTAGTCGATACGGGCATACACGCCAAAGGCTGGACGCGCCAGCAGGTGCTCGACTACATGTACGCGAATTCCGCCGTGGCCGAGGCGCGTGCCGTCTCGGAAGCCGAGCGGTTCATGGCAATTCCCGGGCAGGCGCTGGCCTACAAAGTGGGTCAGATCAAGATTCGCGCGATACGCGATAACGCACAAGTCCGACTTGGCGACAGCTTTGACGTCAAGGATTTCCACACGCAGGTGCTAATGGACGGAGCCATGCCGCTGTCGATGCTGGAGGCCAAGATCGATCGCTGGATCGAAGCACGACTGTAGGAGAGTGCGCCAAACGGTGACGCAACACTACTTCGATCTCCGCATTTAAAGATCGTGTAACCTGACGCCAATGAAACTCGATCGCTTCATTCGTATCGCAATAGCCATTGTCATCGCGCTGGTTTTTGTCATTGCGATTGGCGCACTGCTGTTTATCTCTGAATCAGCGCTCAACGTTTGGGATCGTCTCAAAGCCGGTCCGGCGGCGCTCCTCTACACTTACATGGCCGTGATGTTGTTGCTTGCGGTAGCTGCGCTGTGGTTGATCTGGCGACTTGTGGTCCGTCGCAAGATCACGCCGGCGAGGACCGCCGAATCCCGGCCGCTGTCCAGGCAGGAAATCGAAGATCGAATTCGCGAGGCCGAAGCCGCCGGCGTCGATGTTGCGAGCGCGCAGGCCGAACTGAAAGAGCTGGCCGCGCGTCAGCAGCATGGTGCAATCAACCTGTGTTTCTTTGGCGAAATCAGCACCGGCAAGAGCTCCCTGATCAAAGCCCTGGTACCCGAGGCTAACGTCGTGATCGATGTGGTCGGCGGTTCTACCGACGATGTACGCCACTATCGCTGGCGCAACGAAGCCGGCATCGAGATATTGCTGACCGACGTGCCGGGCATTGGTGGTATTGACGGCGAGCTGTCGGCCGTTGCCGCGGATGAGGCCAAGCGCGCACATGTCGTACTGTTTGTGTGCGATGGCGACCTGGCCCGCGCGGAAATTCGTTCAATCGAAGCGCTTCTTGCAGTCGACAAACCGCTGATTGTCGTTCTCAACAAGGCCGACCGCTTCACCAGCGAGGAACAGGCGACGCTGATGCAGAAGTTGCTCGAACGAGTCGACGCGGTTGGCGGGCAGCTGCAGCGCGACCACGTGGTTGCGGTGACCGCAGGCGGCGAGACCGACGTCATCGAACAGCACGAGGATGGCCGCGAGCAGACTGTGCGCCGCAGCCGGCCGGCGAATATCGGCGTGCTCGTTGTCGCGATCAATCGACTGCTGCAGTCTGACGAAGTCCCGCTGGACCTGCGCCGGGACCGTGCCGTATTCCAGATGGCCGCAACACGGCTGGCGGAAGCCGAAGCGCAGTATCGGCTGCAGCGCTCCGAGCAGATTATTCGCAGCGCGACCCGCAAAGCCGTCGTCGGCGCCCTGGCCGCGATAAGCCCCGGAACGGATCTCCTGATCCAGGGCTATGTCGGCACGACGATGACGCAGCAGCTCTGCAGGTTGTACGGCGCGGCGCCGCGCGATCTCGATATTGAAGAATTCCTGTCCATGAGCCAAAGTCGGGTCGGTCGTGCGCTTCCCCTGTCGCTTGCCGTTGCCGGCAACGGGCTGAAAGCATTCCCCGGTCTGGGTACGGTTGCAGGCGGCCTGGTACATGCGGTGGCCTACGGACTGATATTTGACGCGCTGGGACGAAGCCTGGTGCTGTCCCTGTCCCGTCACGGTGAGCTGGATCCTGCGGCGGCCAGCAAAGCATTCGAGGAAGGCATCAGTGAGCATTTGGAAGCGGGCGTTCGACGCATTGCCAGGATGGCCCTGGAAGAGAAAGGCGACTGAGCCACCGCCTGACGCCGGCTCGGATCACCTGAGCCTTGCGCGCGAAAGCCTGCGCGAACTCATTCAGGACTCGCGCTTGCCCGACGGCGTGCGCGAATCGCTGGCGCACGACTACGAGGCCGTGCAAGCGATGCTCGACAAACTGGAACACGGTCACCTGCACTTGTCGGCATTCGGTCGGGTGAGCACTGGCAAGTCCTCGCTGCTGAACGCACTGATAGGCGAGGAAAGGTTTTCGGTCAGTCCACTTCACGGTGAGACCCGGCAATCGTCGATGCAAGCCTGGAACCAGGTCGAGGCGGGTGGCGTATTCCTGATTGACACGCCCGGCCTGGACGAAGCCGGTGGCGAAAATCGTGAAGCGCTGGCCAGGGAAGTCGCCGGCCGCTCGGATCTCGTCATGTTCGTGCTGGACAGCGACCTTACGGACACCGAGCTGGATGCGCTCAAAGCACTTCTCGCCCAGGGTCGACCGGTCCTGGTCGTTCTCAACAAGGCGGACCTTTACACCGCGGAAGAGCGTGATGCTTTGCTGCAATCGATACGTTCGAAAACCGCAGGAATTGTCGATTCCACCAACGTCATAGCGACGGCCGCACATCCGCGGCCGCAGACCGTGGTTGCTGTCGATTCAGGCGGCAGGGAAACGACTTCGATACGCGACCAGGAAGCGGACGTGGCAGAACTGCGCCTCAAACTGTGGGAAATCCTGGAGTCAGAAGGCAAGACCCTGGCAGCCCTCAACGCCAGCCTGTTCGCGTCCGATCTGTCAGACCAGGTTGGCCGCCGCATTCTTGCGGCGCGACGCGAGCTCGGGGAAAAACTCGTACGCACCTACTGTGTCGGAAAGGGAATCGCGGTTGCGTTCAATCCCGTGCCGGTTGCGGACTTGTTTGCGGCTGCTTTTATCGACGTGGGCATGGTTGTGCACCTGTCGCGAGTTTACGACCTGCCGCTAAGTAACCAGGAAGCGGGCTCAATCGTGAAGGTTATCGTTGCGGAATCCGCCGCATTGATGGGTACTGTGTGGGCGCTGCACTTCGTATCCAGCGCACTCAAAGTCGGCTCTCTCGGCCTCTCGACAATACTCACGGCCGGCGCCCAGGGCGCAATAGCCTATTACAGCACCTACCTGGTTGGTCGTGCCGCGGCGGAATATCTGGCGAAAGGAAAATCGTGGGGCGACGGCGGACCGAAGACCGTCGTCAAGCAGATCCTCGAGTCACTGGACCGGGACACCGTGCTGCTCGATGCAAAACGCGAGATCCAGGCCCGGCTGGGGCTCAGCTGAGCGCGCTGCAATGGATCGCGAAACGCGCATGCGCCGCATCTGGGAGACGATTCAGGAAATCCCCCGGGGTCGTGTTGCGAACTATGGCCAGGTTGCCGAAATTGCCGGTATTCCGCGCGGTGCGCGGCAGGTCGCCTATGCGTTGCGGCATGCGCCCAGGGGCCTCGAATTGCCCTGGCACCGCGTGATCACGGCGTCCGGCAAGAGCGCGTTCGACGCCAATAGCCGCCACTTCAAGACGCAGTGCGACCGGCTCGTCGAGGAAGGTGTCCCCGTCATAAACGGCAAGGTCGACATGAAGAAATATCGCTGGGCTCCCGGGCTCGATGAGTTATTGTGGAAGCCGTCGTCCGCGTGGGATGAGCGTTGAGCGTCAAACACAAAATACGATTGTCTTTATTGCACTTGCTGCTTAGCAGCAGAACTCGTGCCCTCGCTCGTCAGCTCAGTGAAGCACGCCGTCGTTTGTTCAGACGGCCGCACGTCGTATCCGTGTTCCTGCAGCTCGACGATCCATACTCTTACCTGTTAGCGCATTACCTGCCCAGCCTGGCCCGGGAGTATGACATCGAGCTTTGTCTCTACCTCTCGCAGGCGCGTGGTGGTGAGTTCCAGCCGGTTCCCGAAATGCTCGCTGAATATGCGGTCATCGACTGCGACCGGCTCGCACGAGAGCTTGGTATCCCGTTTCTGGACAAGGGAACGAGCCCGCCCGTCGAGCATCGGCTTGCAATGCTGGATGCGGTCGCCGCTTGCCGCGGCAAAGAGAATTTCGACGAGGAGTTGCTGCAGGCGCTGACGGTATTCTGGAGGGGCGATGCAGAGGTGGCGTCCCGAAGAAGAGGCGGCACGGAAGCGAACGGCGCAGCGGATAAAGTAATTCTCGATTCGCAGCAGCGGCAGAAACAGCTCGGACACTACAACAGCGCCATGCTGCACTACGAAGGCGAGTGGTATTGGGGTGTCGATCGATTGCCCCGTCTCCTGGATCGCCTGCACAAGCTGGGCGCCGCAAAGCAGGCGTCACCGGATCGCCTGCTCGCGTCGATTTCGCAGGCGAAGCAGGTCGCGCTGCCAGTGACGCCGCCATCGGCCGCGAAAAACCTGCCGCCACTGGAGTTCTTTCATTCCATTCGCAGTCCGTATTCTTACCTCGCACTGCGTCGCGTTTTTGAAATCGCTGACGCCTACGGTCTCGAGCTGCGCCTGAGGCCCGTGTTACCCATGGTCATGCGAGGCATGCAGGTGCCAATGCAAAAGTTGCTCTATATCCTCAAAGACGCGGCATGCGAAGCCGAAAGACTCGGCGTGCCGTTCGGCAGGTTCGCCGACCCCGTGGGTCCGGCGACCGAGCGTTGCCTCGCGGTCTTTCGATACGCCGAGTCGGAAAAACGTGGCAGAGATTTCCTGCAGAATGCAGGCGAGGCGATATGGAGCCAGGCGGTCGATGTCGCGAGCGATCCCGGCATGCGCAAAGTAACGGGCAAGACCGGCCTGTTCTGGCCCGATGTGAAAGCGGCCATGGAAGATGATGAATGGCGCGCAACGATTGAGGGGAATCGCGAGTCGATGATGGCGTCGGGCTGCTGGGGAGTGCCGACGATGCGCATCGGCGATTTTGCCGTGTGGGGACAGGACCGCGACTGGCTGCTGGTTCGGCATATCGAGGAGCTGTGTGATACCGGGGATGGCATACTGGTATGACAACGGTGATCTTTTCACACGGCCAGGAAAGCGGGCCATGGGGCACCAAGATCCGCGCGATGGCCGAGCGTGTCAGGAGCCTGGGATGCCAGGCGGACAGCATCGATTATCGCGGTATCGCCGACCCGGTGGAGCGGGTCGCGAAACTCGTGCGGGAATGCGCGCACATCGACGACAGGCTCATACTTGTGGGATCCAGCATGGGCGGTCATGTGGCGACCGCCGCGGCCGAGGAACTGGGCGCGGCGGGGCTCTTCGTCCTCGCGCCGGCGTACTACATGGAAGGCTATGAAGCGCTGACACCCCCTCCGCCGGGGATGCCGATTTGCATTGTGCATGGCTGGCATGATGATATTGTGCCCGCAGAGAACAGTATTCGTTTTGCACGTAGCAGCGGCGCGACACTACATCTGATCGATGGCGACCATCGAATGACGTCAAACATCGACGAGATAATCGAATACTTGACATATTTTATAAGTAAAACGACCGAATAAATCGGAGTGTTGGGAGGAACACATGAAACAACTACTGGTATTGATTATGACCCTGACCCTGTTCGCCTGTGGCGGCAAGGATGCGGGTGATGCTGCAAAAGGCGCCATGGAGTCAGCTAAAGAGAGCGCGAAAGAAGCAGCGGCCACCACCAAGGAAGCGGCAGGTGACACCATGGAAGCAGCTGAAGGCGTCATGGAAGATGCGGCGGATGCAGCCGGAGAAATGGCTGATGACGCGATGGAAGCGGGCGAAGGCGCAATGGAAGCAGCCGAGGGCGCTATGGGTGACGCCATGGAGAAAGCCGAAGGCGTTGAGGAAGCCTTGATGGAAAAGAAAGACGAGGCTGACGCGGCTCTCAAAGACATGATGAAAGACTAACCTTTGCTGCGCCTGGAGCCTGACGCTCCAGGCGCATTTTTTCGCGCGCAACATCAAAGCCGCGATTCTCCACTTCGCCCGATTCCAGGCAGTCCATCTTTGACAACGTGTTCGCGTAATTCACGTGATTGAAGATCACGTGAGTTGTCGAATCCGGTAGACTTGTGCGCCATGAACGTCGCGGGTCTCATAGTTCGCCCTCTTTATTTACTGGCCGGGAAGGCGTTCTCTTTGTGGGCGCGACCGGTCATTCAGCCAGAGGCGCCCGTCGGGTTGATTACCGACACTGACGCAGCGATCTGTTACGTGCTCGAGACGGGCGGGCTTGCCGATTTGCTGGCGCTCGAGCGCGCCTGCGCCACGCACGGATTACCTTCACCCACAAGTACGCTCGAATTTTGCGGCGCTACTGAACAAAAGCGTATTGTCGTGCTGCGCCGAATGGAGGGGATTTTCTACAGACATCCGAGCGCGACCGGCTCGCGGCGACTGCGACAGCTCGTGGAAGCGTCCGAGCTATGTGACCAGGAGCTGCTGCTCATTCCCGTCGCGATCTACTGGGGAAGGTCGCCGCAGAAAGAACGATCGCTGGTCAAGCTGTTGTTTTCCGAGGATTGGGACGCGGTAGGGCGCACCCGCAAATTCTTCGCAACGTTATTATTAGGCCGCAATACGCTGCTGCGATATAGCCATCCGCTCCCGCTGCGGTCTATCGGAGCTGAAGGCCGGGGTTCGGACATCGCGTATCGCAAGGTATTCAGGGTCCTGCGGGTTCATTTCCGCCAGCGCCGGGCCGCCACGGTTGGCCCCGATTTGTCGCACCGCCGCACGCTCGTCAACCAGGTTTTGCGTACGCCTGAGGTCCGACGGGTGATAGTGGCCGAAGCCGGCGATGACTTTCGCAAGCAGGAACTGGCACGACGCAAGGCGCAAAAGTACGCGCTGGAGATCGCGGCAAACATCTCCTATCCAACGATCCGCGTCCTGGAGCGCGTCCTGAGATGGCTCTGGAACCGCATATACGACGGCATCGAGCTGAACCACATGGATCGCCTGCATGAGGTTGCCCGCGGCAAGGAAATCGTTTACGTGCCCTGCCATCGCAGCCACGTCGACTACCTGCTGTTGAGCTACATCATGTACGTCGAAGGGCTGCATCTTCCTCATGTCGCGGCAGGGATCAACCTGAATATGCCAATTGTCGGCGGCATATTGCGTCGCGGAGGCGCGTTCTTCCTGCGGCGCAGTTTCAAAGGGAATCGTCTCTACGCCGCCGTGTTCGACGCCTACCTGCACCAGATTCTTGTCAAGGGCCATTCGATCGAATATTTCGTGGAAGGTGGCCGCAGCCGCACCGGACGATTGCTGGCGCCCAAGGGCGGAATGCTGGTCATGACGATCAACTCCTATATCAAGAGCCCGCAGCGCCCGGTAGTTTTCGTTCCGATTTACTTCGGCTATGAAAAGCTGATCGAGGGCGGCTCGTTCATAAGCGAGATGGCCGGCAGGGAGAAAAAGAAAGAGTCCCTCGGCGGACTCATTCGTTCTTTGAAGTCGCTTCGGGAACACTTCGGCAAGGTGTACGTCAATATCGCGGAACCGATCGAGCTGGAAGCGGTGCTCGACCGAATGCACCCGGACTGGCGCGAGTACGAGTCCGACGACGGCGGGCGGCCGCCGTGGCTGGCCGGCATCGTCGACGAAATCGGCAGACAAATAATGAGTGGCATAAACTCCGCAGCCGCCGTTACACCGATCAGCTTGCTTGCTTACGTGCTGCTCGCGACGCCGAAGCAGAAAATCGGTATCGACGAGTTGCGTCGGCAGCTGACCTTGAGTCTCGATCTCATGAGGTGTTTCAAGTACGCCGATTCGGTGACATTGCCGGACTGGAGCCCTGACGAGATTATCGAGCATGGTGAGAAACTCGACGTCGTCAGCCGCACCGTCCACCCGATGGGTGAGGTCATTCACATGACCGAGCGCACGGCCGTGCTCATGACCTACTTTCGCAACAACATTCTGCACCTGCTGGCCGTACCGGCCTCGGTTGCCTGCTGCTTTATCCAGGGTCAGCAGCTCGAACACAGGGAACTGCAGCGGCTGATTCGCCTCATCTATCCGTTCATGGCAAAAGAGCTGAACCTGAAGTGGCACTCTCACGACATTGATGATGTCACCTCGGATGCGATCGAGTCGCTGATCGAGCTGAAGATACTGGCCCATGGCAAGAGCCGCAGGACGCTCGTCCGGCCCCCGGCGGGCTCCGAGAAAGCCTTCCAGCTACTGATGCTTGGGCAGTCGATGGTCCCCATGCTGCAGCGTTTTTATCTTGTGATTGCCATACTGGTCAGCAACGGCTCGGGCTCGCTCACCGGACAGCGCCTCGAAACCATGTGCCAGCAAAGCGCCGAACGTCTGTCTATGATTTACGGCCTGCATTCGCCGGACTTTTTCAACAAGACGCTGTTTCACGATTTCATTCGCACGCTGCAGGATCAGAACGTACTTCGCCGGAACGCCTGGGGCCTGATCGAATTCGACAAAAACCTCGAAAGTATCGGTGCAGACGCACGTCTCGTACTCGGCGAGGAGATTCGCCACAGTATCCTGTCATTGACGATGTCTGAAGGTGGTTAGCGGGACAGAGAATGAAGGTTGTATCGTTTTATCGCTTCCTGGACCTAAACGATCCGCAGTCGCTTTGTGACGAACTGCAGGCCTTTTGTGATGAACACGACCTGCTCGGCACGATACTCGTGGCGAGCGAAGGCTTTAACGGCACGATCGCCGGTAGCGAAGACGCTGTCCGTGCCGCGCTCTCATGGCTGCAGGATTGCTTCGATATAACAGATGATCTGGACGCGCGCTGGACGGACGCGGAAGAAGCGCCATTTCGCCGCATGCGCGTCCGCGTCAAGAAAGAGATCGTCACCCTGGGTCGGCCCGACATCCTGCCGCACAGGAAGACCGGTACGCATGTACCGCCAGAGCGATGGAACGAGCTGATCGAAGATCCGAACGTCCTTGTCATCGACACGCGCAATCACTATGAATTTGAGGTCGGCACGTTTCCCGGCGCGATCGATCCCGGCAACGACAGCTTCAGGGAGTTTCCTGCTTTCGCGAAAACGCTTGCGGAATCATCGACGAAACGGCCGTTGGCGATGTTCTGCACGGGTGGAATACGCTGCGAGAAGGCAAGTGCACTGATGCTCGAGCTCGGTTTCGAGGAGGTCTATCACCTGCAGGGGGGTATCCTGAACTATCTTGAGAAAATACCGGCCGAGCAAAACCGATGGGACGGCGAATGCTTTGTCTTCGATACGCGTGTTGCCGTAGACCGCGATCTTGCCGAGGGTGGTTACGTACAGTGTCACGCGTGCCGGCGGCCGCTCAGCAGCAAGGATCTCGCGTCACCGGACTACCGCGAAGGCGTTTCCTGCCCGCGCTGCGTCAACGAGAGCGACAGCGAGCGCCGCGCCAGGCACGAAGAGCGGCGTAAGCAGGTTTTGCTGGCAAGAGAGCGTGGTGAGGCGCATTTAGGCCCGAAAATCTAACCGCGTTCCTTGCGCCGCGCGACCGAAAGGACTAAAAAGGCAGGATGTTCAGAAATACCGCAGCTCGCCGGAAGCCCGCCGCCCTGAGGCCAAAAGTCCTGGGCCTGCTGACGGTGCTGTGGCTGAACATGGCCGTCCTGCCCTGTGCAATGGCGTTCGAGAGCAGCGAGACCTGCCCGCACTGTCCGCCGGCTGCCGAGCACGACATGGCGCCGCACCATGAGCACGGCGAAGTCAAAGTCCAGCCCGACTGCGCGACGGCGCAGGTCGAATGCTGCGACTCTGCCGAGGTCAGCGTCGATACGCGCGGCCTCAAGCTCGAGGCCAGGCCGGCTTCTGAAGCGGTTATTGCCTCAGCACCGCCGATCGCGGTTGTGCCGGTACGAACGTCGGTGGAACGATTCTGTACTGCCGATCCTCCGGGCGCATGCGGCGGAACGCCACCGCTACATGTCCTGCACTGCGTCTATCTGAAATAGCCAACTCCTGCCCCTAAGCCTTTCCGGTTTTTCACGCAGGAGTTTGACTGATGTTTCTTATTTGCGGGCGTTTGCCCGAATTGAAGTATGTGCGCGGCGCAGCAGCGCGGCGTTCGGCAATGCTTTATATCTTGTTCATCCTGGGCACGCTGTTCCCGCCGACTGCCAGCGCGCAGCAGAGGGTCCCGCTAACTCTGGCCGAGGCCGAGGATCTGGCGCTTGCCGCGGAGCCCGGGCAACAGGCCATGAAGGCAAGAGCCGCCGCGCTCGAAGCGCGTGCGGTAGTGGCCGGCCAGTTGCCCGACCCGATGCTACGCATCGGGCTGAACAATTTTCCCGTCCAGTCCGGTGGCTTTCGCACCGAGGGCATGACGAACGCCGCGATCGGTTTGCGGCAGGCGTTTCCGGCCGGTAAGACCCGCGCACACGGTGCTCGACAACTGGATCTGCTCGCCGTCGAGATGAGCGAGAATGCCGACGCACGGGGTCGCAATGTTCTGACCGCGACACGAACGGCATGGCTGGACCTTTACTATTGGGGACAGGCCCACGACCTGGTAGCCGAGTCGCGTCCGATCTTCGATGATCTGGCGACCGTCACGCGGTCGCTTTACTCGGTAGGTCGCAAGAGCCAGCAGGACGTGCTGCGCGCCGAGCTCGAACTCAACCGCCTGCAGGATCGGCTGATCGACATCGAGCGACATCGCTCGGTCGCACAGGCGGCGCTGGGCGAGTGGATCGGTCGCGACGCCGCGCGACCGGTGGCTTTGAAACTGCCGGGCTGGGATCAAATACCGTCTCTTGAGTCCCTCGAGGGCAGGCTGCCGGAACATCCGGCGATGAGGGCCGCGAATGCGCAGATAAAGGCGCGCAGCGCGGGCGTCGACCTTGCCAGCGAACGATCCAGGCCCGGCTGGGCGGTGGACGTTGGCTACAGTTACCGTGAAGGGCAGCTGACCACGGCTGTACCGCGGTCCGACTTTGTCAGTCTTGTTGTCACGGTCGACCTGCCGATTTTTAGAAAAAAATCCGTCGATAGCACGCTGTCGGCCGCCTTGCAGGAACGCAGCGCCGCAATGTCTGCCCGCGAGCAAGCCTTGCGCGCGCTGCAAAGCCAGCTGGCCGCAGAGTATGCGCGCTGGCATGACCTGACGCGTCGCCTGTCCTTGTACGAGACGCGCATTCTCGATCAGGCCAAAGATCATGCTGAAGCGTCACTGCTCGCATACCAGAGTAATCGGGCCGATTTCGCCGATGTGATGCGCGCCTCTATCGATTATCTGAATACTCGTATTGATCACATTCGCCTGAAAGTGGAGCGCGCGCAAAGTTATGCCGTGCTCGCCAACCTCGGAGGGCTACCGCGATGAAGAGAATTATTTTTGTGGTCGTTGCGGTCGCTGCAGCGATCTTTATCGGCATCCTGATTGGGCGCTCCACCGATTCGACGTCGCAAACGGCCGGCGCGCCGGCCTCCAGCGGCGATCGCGAAGTGTTGTATTGGGTCGCTCCAATGGACGCAAACTACCGTCGCGCCGAACCCGGCAAATCGCCGATGGGCATGGACCTGGTCCCGGTGTACGCGGATGAAGTCGACGCTCAGCCCGGCGTAGTTGCGATCGATGCCACAATCGTAAATAACCTCGGGGTACGCACGGCTAAAGCGAAGTACGGCGAACTGTCGCAGCGCATAGAGACGGTCGGCTACGTCGGATACGATGAAGACACCGTGCAACACGTGCATACGCGCGTCGACGGCTGGATTGAAAAACTGGCGACAAAAGCTACCGGCGACGCGGTTCAGAAAGGCCAGCTGTTGTTCGAACTCTATTCGCCGACCCTCGTCAATGCGCAGGAGGAATACCTCATTGCATGGCGCAGCACCAACGAATCGTTGCTGAAAGCGTCGAGGGAACGCCTTGCAGCGCTCGGCGTAACGGCCAGCGAGGTTGCTCGACTCGACAGGGAACGCACCGTCCGACAGCGTGTGCGCGTATACGCCGAGGTCGACGGTGTTATCACTCATCTCGGTGTGCGGGAGGGAATCTATGTCACGCCGGCGACCGAAATCATGTCCGTCGCGGAGCTCGACAAGATCTGGGTTCTGGCCGAGGTCTTCGAGCGACAGGCAGCGTGGGTTAAACCCGGTCAGAGTGCCGTGGTGGAACTCGACTATCTGCCGGGCGAGACATGGCACGGTAAGGTCGACTATGTGTATCCGGAGCTCGACCCGAAGACGCGTACGCTAAAGGTTCGCCTGCGCTTTGACAACGTGGCGCAAACGTTGCGGCCGAACATGTTCGCGCGGGTCACGATACATGGCGACAGCGTCGGTGAGGTGGTGCATGTGCCTCGGGAGGCGCTGATTCGAGGTGGCTCGATCGATCGGGTGGTGGTGGCACTGGGTGCAGGTCGTTTTCGGGCCCAGCCTGTGCAGGTCGGTATCGAGTCGGGAGACCGTGTGGCGATACGCAAGGGTGTTTCGGTTGGCGAGCTCGTGGTTGTTTCCGGGCAGTTCCTGATCGACTCCGAATCGAACATCGGATCCGCACTGGCGCGTATGCAGAAGTCCTCCGACGAGGCGACAGATGAACCGGAAGGCGACGAACCCAAGGATGATTCGCCGGATCACAGCCAGCATCAATTGAGGACCGAGTGATGATTGCCGGACTCATTCGCTGGTCAATAAAAAATCGCTTCCTGGTTTTGCTCGCAACAGCTTTTCTGGCTGCCTGGGGTGTGTACTCGGTGAAACAGACACCGGTTGACGCGTTACCCGACCTCTCCGATGTTCAGGTCATTATCAAGACTTCGTTTCCGGGGCAAGCACCGCAGGTTGTGGAAGATCAGGTCACCTACCCGTTGACGACGGCTATGTTGTCCGTCCCAAAAGCCGTGACAGTTCGGGGTTACTCGTTCTTCGGCGACTCGTATGTCTACATCATTTTTGAGGACGGAACGGATCTGTACTGGGCGCGCTCACGCGTATTGGAGTACCTGAGCCAGGTGGCCGCACAGCTGCCGGACAATGCCAAACCGGCGCTGGGACCGGATGCCACGGGCGTGGGTTGGGTATTTGAGTACGCGCTCGTTGACCGAAGTGGACAGCACGATCTGGCACAACTGCGCAGTCTGCAAGACTGGTTCCTGAAGTACGAGCTGCAGACCGTACCGGGTGTGGCGGAGGTAGCGACTATAGGCGGCATGGTACGCCAGTACCAGGTAGTTGTTGATCCGGACAAACTGCGAGCGTTTGGTATCCCACTATCGAAACTGAAGATGGCAATACAGCAAGGCAACCAGGAAACCGGTGGTTCGGTCATCGAAATGGGTGAGGCCGAATACATGGTGCGCGCAAGCGGCTATCTGGAGAACCTCGATAATCTGCGGGACATTCCGTTGGGCGTCAATGAGCAGGGTACGCCGCTCGTGTTATCGGATGTCGCTGATATTCGTTTGGGCCCACAAGTGCGCCGCGGTATTGCCGAACTCGACGGCGAAGGCGAGGTCGTCGGCGGCGTTATCGTGATGCGCTGGGGCGAGAATGCGCTGAAAACGATCAGCGCAGTCAAAGATCGACTCGCGGAGCTGAAGCGCGGTCTTCCGGAGGGCGTCGAGATTGTAACCACTTACGATCGATCGGATTTGATAGAGCGCGCCGTTGAAACGCTGCAAGGAAAGCTGGTGGAAGAATTCATCGTCGTGGCATTGGTTTGCGCGGTATTCCTTTTCCACCTTCGCTCGTCGGCCGTAATAATTTTGAGTTTGCCCGTGGGAATTCTGGCCGCATTCATTGTCATGCACTTGCAAGGTATCAATGCCAACATTATGTCCTTGGGTGGCATTGCGATCGCAATCGGTGCAATGGTGGACGCCGCCATCGTAATGATTGAAAACGCTCACAAACACATCGAGAAAGAGCCGCTCACGGACGAAAACCGTTGGCGAATCATGGGTGATGCAGCAACTGAAGTGGGTCCGCCATTGTTCTTTTCGCTCCTGATCATCACGCTGAGCTTTCTGCCTGTGTTTACGCTCGAAGCGCAGGAAGGCCGATTGTTTGCGCCGCTCGCATTTACCAAGACCTATGCAATGGCCGCCGCGGCCGGGCTGTCTATTACGTTGGTGCCGGTGCTGATGGGATATTTCATACGCGGCCACGTTACGCCGGAGCACAAGAATCCCATCAATCGTGTACTAGTCACCGTGTACCAGCCGGTAATCCATGCAGTAATTCGTTTTCCGAAAGGGACGCTGGCACTGACGGGCATAATTCTTTTGGTTGGGCTGTGGCCGGCGACCAAGCTGGGCTCGGAATTCATGCCACCGCTGGACGAAGGTGATCTGATGTATATGCCGACGACGTATCCAGGCGTCTCGATCGACAAGGCGCGCGAGATTCTGCAAAGCACTGACAAGATGATCCTCGAAGTGCCGGAAGTGAAACGCGTCTTCGGCAAGATCGGGCGTGCCGAGACGGCCACCGACCCGGCGCCGCTCACGATGATCGAAACGGTTATTCAACTAAAACCCCGCGAAGAGTGGCGCGAGGGTATGACGCCGGAGGGTTTACGCGCCGAACTCGATCGAGTCGTGAAATTCACTGGTCTTACCAATGCATGGGTGATGCCGATTAAAACGCGCATCGATATGCTTGCGACCGGCATTAAGACGCCGGTGGGCATCAAGGTGGCTGGGCCGGATCTCAAAGTAATTGAGCGAATCGGCCAGGATCTCGAGCGCGTGCTTGCCAATGTGGATGGTACCGCCTCGGTGTATTCCGAGCGCGTCGCAGGTGGGCGCTACGTCGATGTCGACATTGATCGTAAACGTGCCTCGCGCTTCGGTTTGAACATCAACGATGTGCAGGATGTTATTCGTTCAGCGGTTGGCGGCATGAATGTAACACAGACAGTGGAGGGTCTTGAGCGTTACCCGGTCAACGTTCGCTATCCGCAGCGGGTACGCGACTCGGTGGAACAACTTAAACTACTGCCGATCGTGACGCCGCACGGCGCACGCATCGCACTGGCTGATGTCGCCGACGTCAAGGTGGTTGATGGACCGCCCGCGATCAAGAGCGAGAACGCTCGATTGAACGGCTGGACCTATGTCGATATCACAGGGCGCGACCTTGGATCGTATGTCGCCGAGGCTCAGCAAGTGGTCACGGACGCTGTGGAGCTGCCGGCGGGATATTCGCTCGCCTGGTCCGGCCAGTATGAATACATGGTGCGGGCAAAGGAGCGACTAACCGTGGTTGGGCCGGTAACGCTCGCGATTATCGTGTTGCTGCTGTATCTCAATTTCCGGCGCTTTGCTGAAGTTGCGATAATTATCGGCACGTTGCCTATGGCATTAATCGGCGGGCTTTGGCTGCTCTACCTGCTCGGCTATGATCTGTCCGTCGCCGTCGGAGTCGGCTTTATTGCATTGGCCGGCGTCGCGGTCGAAATTGGCGTCGTGATGTTGGTCTACCTCAATCAGGCGATTCGCCGCCACATGGCAACAGCGGAAGCGGAGGGGCGTGCCCTCACAAAGGATGACGTTGAGAAGGCCGTCATCGACGGCGCGCTGCTTCGGGTGCGTCCGATAATGATGACTGTAGCTGCCATCATCGCCGGACTATTGCCCATCATGCTTGGCGGTGGTACGGGATCGGAGGTAATGCGACGCATTGCCGCGCCGATGGTTGGTGGCATGGTAAGTGCGACTATTCTGACCTTGATCGTAATTCCGGCGCTGTTCTTGTTTTGGCGCGGGAATAATTTGAAGGCCACGAAGGAACCTGGACGATGAAATCCCTAAAGGTTGTTGTTCCTCTACTGGCGATTGCTGCGATTCTGATGGTCGGATTCGCCTATTCCGGCTTGTACGACGTCAGCGCCAGTGCACCGCACAGCGGTATCGTTGACTGGTTGTTGTCGACAACGTCCGATGCGTCAGTCAAACGGCGCGCAAAAGGGATTCTAGTACCGGACTTGGGCGACGACGCGATGGCGCTGGCAGGTGTTAACGATTTTGATGCCATGTGCACGGGTTGCCACGGTGCGCCGGGGCAGGAACCAGAAGCGATAGGGCAGGGTCTGAACCCATCGGCACCGGATCTCGCCGAAGCCGCGATAGAATTGACGCCAGCTGAACTTTTTTGGGTCACGAAACACGGCATCAAGATGACCGGCATGCCGGCCTGGGGCGCTACCCACGATGATAATGCTCTATGGCCAATGGTGGCATTCATGACGATGCTCCCCGAAATGGACGCGGAGGATTATCAGGCGATGCTGGCGCGAGCCGGCGGCATGGGTCACCATGCGGCGGCCGACGACGATGCGGGTCACGAGAATGTAGATGCGGTTTTGGATGATCACAGTACCCATCCACATGACCCACCGGAGGTTGCGATTAGCCAGGAACCTGAAGAGGATCACTCGGACCATCAGCACTAAGATCTTGACGATGTCGTGGGTGTGGCCAAAAATCATCGTTGTATAAGCACAATTGCTGCCAAAGTGAGCAGCGATCCAGATTTCGGCAATCCGCGGCGCCGAAAAATGACATAGGGAGTACGCAGTGAACGTATTTAAAAGCCAACCGACCCGGGGCGCCGCAGGGCTCGCTCGACATTGGATGATGTTGATTGTCCTGGTTCTAGTGTCGCCCATCGCCTGCGCCGAAAATGACCCGGACGCATCGATCGTCGCGATCGTCAAAGCTATCGAACAAGGCTGGAAACAAGCGGACGGAGCACCGTTTCGCGAGCATTTCCTAGATTTTGAGGGCGCACGTTATATTGAGAGTGGCGGGCAAAATGAGGGTCTCAACGATCTCATCGAGCATCACGTCGAACCCGAGGGCGACGCGTTGGAAGACTTCGAACTAACGCTGTCTAACATTGAAACCCATACAGAGGGTGACTTCGCGTGGGCCATTGCTGATGTTGAGGTCATCGCTACATTGAAGCGTGACGGTCGACGTATTCACAACCGCGGCTACGAAACGTTTGTGTTCCGCTCCATCGATGGGGCGTGGAAAGTGCTGCATACCCACAGCTCGTCGCGAGCGGTCAAGGCCAAAACTCAGGAGCACAAACACTGACGGAGCTCGGTGTCCAGTACTGCGAGACACTGGCGCGCAGTGTGACGGCGGCCCAGTCGTTAATGCTCGTGCCGCTGACGATAACGCCGTCACCGATCCTGGTCGTATTCTCCGATGCCGGATCTTGAGTCATTCCGGCACCAATACGTCATGTCCGACCTGTTGACTCAGGTCATGAATGACGAGGTGAAACGGTTGTACATCAAAGCAATTAGCCAGCCCGCTACAGCAGCCCAGAGCGTCCACGCGACGAGACCAATAAAAAACCCAGTCCATGTCAGTGTCCAGCTAAAGCCGGTCAAATCGCTGTGGAACATATGTGCGGTCATCGCCATCATCGGGCCGGGTAGCACCGCAACCAACAGGCTGCAAGCGACCCACAAAACGGCAGTTGCGATGGCAAACGACATTGCCAGACTCTTCGCATTCAGGTTCATGATCGACCTCCCGCCAAAGGCGATAGGATACACCCCTTAATATTCAGGGCATAACTTCGAACAGACCCATCATACCGGCGTCCTCATGCTCGAGGATGTGGCAGTGATAGACGTACTTACCAACGTTGACCGGCTCGAAGCGACCGATAATTCGCACACGCTCGCCGGGTTTCACCAGCACGGTGTCTTTCCAGCCTTGCTCGACGCCCGTGGGCTGACTACCGTTTCGGTCCAGCACCTGCCATTGAATTGCATGTGGATGAAACGGATGCGGAACGGGTGAGATATTGGTGATCTCCCATATTTCTGTAGCACCGGGTTCCACCTGCTCATCGACACGATCTTCCGAGTATTGCTTGCCGTTGATCAGAAATTGTCCGGGTTCATGCGACCAGGACATGATGAATGAGCGCTCCACGGTCGCGGCTTGTTCTTCTAACCGAGACCAGATTTCAGCGGCTTCCGGAAGGCGTTCGTATAGTTGAACAGTGTCGACAGCATCGACGGTAACGTCGAAGCGCATGATATCCGCGCCTTCGCCTGGGACTTTCGGTTCCGAGCCATGTCCGCCACTATGGTGTCCGCCACCCATGCCACCTTGTTGCTCGGTCGACTGGAATTGCGTCATACCCGTCGCGGCGCCACCCATGAACGGTTGGCTCACGAGCATCACCCGATTGCCCGGTTGGTCCGCTGCGAAATTCACGACGATGGCAGCACGCTCGCCAGCGCTTAAAACGATGTTGTTCGCCTGGATCGGCTGCGGCAACCATCCGCCATCACTCCCGACTATGTTAAACATTCGTCCGTCACTGAACGCAAAGTCATATGTACGGCTGTTGGACGCGTTGTAGAGACGCAAGGTGTACTGCCGGGTTTCCACATTGAGTCTGGGTAGTTCGACTCCGTTTACCAATATGACGCCACCCATCATTCCAAACCCCGACATATGGTCAGCGGAATAACTCAGTTGACGAACTCCCGACGTTTCGGCGTCGAATAGCCGGTCCTGCACCAGGATCGGGATGTCATGCTGAATCGCCGGCACCATGCTGCCCTGACGTAATTCGTCGTCGACGTCGTCAGATAACAGCAGCACACCAGCAAGGCCACGGTAGACCTGCTCGGCTGTTTGTCCGTGCGGATGCGGATGGAACCACAATGAGCCTGACGGTTGATTGAGAGTGAAGTGGTACATTCTTGCAGCATTCGGGCTGACGGGCTCTGTCGGGCCACCGTCCTCGGCTGCCGGCACCTTGGAGCCGTGCCAATGGATGGTTGTCATGTCAGCAAGTTCATTAACCAGCGTCAGGAACATTTCGTCACCACGCTTGGCGCTTATGATCGGTGGGAGCTGCATGCCGTTGTAGCGGTACATGGGAGTGACCCAACTTGTCCCCGGGGCCTGGATAGTGACGTCCACGTTCGATACCGCGCGCAGCGTGTAGTGACCCTCGGCGTTTTGGGAATCACCGTCCTCATCAGACAGCACGGGCAAGTGCTGAAACTCCGGCAAGTTTTCAGCCAACAGGTTTTCAGCCGTCGTCGAAATGCCTTGGCTGTGTTGATCGTGCAGCATGTCGAACGGTGCCAGATCCAGGGACGTCAATTCCAGGTGATGTCGAAAGTCAGTCGAGGCTTCACCGTTAAAAACCATCGACAGGTCGCTGTGCAACAGGCCTGCGCGCGCCTGTGAGAATCGCAACCCGTGGTCTTGCGTCGTCATGTCGAAAACACCACCGGTCGCATGTGGGAACGAGATCGGATCGCCGGCCGCGCGGCCATCGAGCAGAGAATCGTGCATATCGAGGGCCAGCGCGTCCATGAGTTGAAATATTGACTCAGGCGCCAGGCCCATTTCTCGTGCGTAATGAGAGAATGTCCGGGCCCGTTGCCAGGCAAGCGCATCCTGCATGGTCGCGGGCGTCAGCGGCATGCCGAAATGCGCCATGACATCCATGTCGGCGGCAATACCCGGTGGCCTGGAATCGCCGATAAACTGTTGTTCAAAAATTTCCCTGGCCTGATTCATCGAGGTAGCGAGGTCGCTGCCGGCCTGCATTGATTGCCTGACCATGCCTGTGACGACGGTAGTTTCCGGCGTTAGCATCACCTGGCCGGCGCGGGTTTGGAAATCCGACGCTGCGAGCATGGCGTGCAACCCCTGGTTGGATGGGACATCGACGCGCAAGCCGGTGGCCTCATCCGTAAAATAGCCACCGCGTGCTCTGATCTCGATGTAAGGATGCGCCGCGATAGCAGCCGACAGTTCGAAGTTGCCATTCTGAACCTGGCCCGTGGCCAGTACGTGACCCGCCGGCCCCAGTATCTCCACGACGGAATCATGCATCGGTCCCTTGAGGGCCTGTCCCGTGATGAGCTGAGGGCTGGGAGGGAGATCGGGAATGGCGCCCGGAGACGTGGTAGCAGATCCGCCACCGCCGCAGCCTGAAACGAAAAACGCACTAATGAGGCACGCCAGGATTGAAAGCCTTGCTTTATCGGGATGTATATTTGCTGCAATCGTGTTCATATTCACGCCCAAGAGCCGACCACACACCGCCGGCTCCTTCTGTTTTGCCACGGGGAAACACTTCTCATCAGTAAATTAGGATATGCTAATATAAAGGTTGGTGAAATACGTAAATTCCGACAAGCGAGTAGTAAAGGCAGAGTTAAAATGAAAACACACGAATCCAACGATCATGCTTGCTGTCACGGCGGGCACGATGCCACGGCGCCCGTGCCAAGCGGCGATTACGATCTTGTGCCCGCCGATTACAGTGGCACCGTTTATACCTGCCCGATGCATCCCGAGGTTCGGGATGTCCGAAACTCGGGCTGCCCCATTTGCGGCATGGCGCTCGAACCCGCAGGAATCGTGGCCGGCGAAGAAGATACGTCCGAACTGGACGACATGACGCGGAGATTCTGGGTCAGCGCCGCGCTAACGTTGCCTTTGTTTGTCTATGCGATGGGCGATCTGATTCCGGGGCAGCCGCTCATGCACCTCGTGCCAGCCGATTGGGCGCCATGGCTGCAGCTCGCTTTGGCGGCCCCGGTCGTCTTGTGGGGTGGCTGGCCGTTCTTCGTGCGCGGTGCCAATTCGATACGTTCGATGAACCTCAATATGTTTACGCTGATCGCGCTCGGTGTCGGCGTTGCATTTATTTATTCACTCGTAGCAACGGTGGTCCCCGGCGTCTTTCCCGAAGCGTTTCGCAACATGGCGGGTGAGGTTGCCGTGTATTATGAGGCGGCGGCAGTAATTACAACCCTGGTATTGCTTGGCCAGGTTCTGGAACTGCGCGCCCGTAGCCAGACCTCGGGTGCTATCCGGGCTTTGCTCGAACTCGCACCGCCCACCGCAAATCGTATCCGTACTGACGGAACGGAAGAAGAGGTATCGCTGGACGACGTCGCGACGGGCGATCGTCTTCGAGTTCGGCCCGGCGAGAAAATCCCTGTCGATGGAACCGTTGCTGAAGGCAGCAGTAATGTTGACGAGTCGATGATCAGCGGCGAGCCAATTCCCGTCGCAAAACAAGCGGGCGATACGGTTGTCGGCGGCACTGTCAATGGCACCGGCGGGTTTGTGATGTTGGCTACCAACGTCGGTGACGACACGCTGTTGTCGCAGATCGTGAAAATGGTCGCGGAGGCGCAACGCAGTCGTGCACCCATTCAGCGTCTGGCGGATTTGGTTGCCGCCTGGTTCGTGCCGGCGGTCGTCACCGTCGCCGTCATAACGTTTCTTGTCTGGGCGTGGCTCGGTCCGCAGCCGGCAATGGCCTATGCGATAGTCAACGCCGTAGCCGTACTCATCATTGCCTGCCCATGCGCACTGGGCCTCGCGACACCGATGTCGATCATGGTGGGGACCGGCCGCGGCGCACAGAACGGCATTCTGATCAAGAACGCAGAGGCGCTGGAAACCTTCGAGAAAGTAGACACGATCGTGGTCGATAAAACGGGCACGCTGACAGAGGGCCGTCCTGAGCTCGTAACGGTCGATCCGTTCGGGGGGTTCGACGAAGGATCGTTGCTGTCGCTGGCAGCGTCGGTCGAAGTCGCGAGCGAACACCCGCTGGCAGCCGCAATTGTGGCCGCTTCGAACAAGCGTTCGTTGCCCCTGCATGCGCAGCAAAATTTCGAGTCGATCACGGGGCAGGGTGCGCAAGCGACTGTTGCGGGGAAGACGGTCGCAGTGGGTAATGAAAGGTTAATGAAGTCGCTTGGTGCTGACGACCCCGAACTCGCCACAAGGGCAGAGGCTTGTCGGCAGGAAGGGCAGACCGTGATGTTTGTTGCGGTGAACGGCAAGGCTGCCGGACTTCTTGGCGTCGCGGATCCCATCAAGGCAACGACGCCACAAGCGATCGAACAGCTGCATCGCTCTGGCCTTCGTGTCGTAATGCTGACCGGCGACAGCGCCGCAACAGCGCGAGCGGTGGCGCGAAAGATCGGTATCGATGAGATACATGCCGACGTCACGCCCGAAGACAAAATTTCTGTGGTACGCGAGCTGCAGTCCCGAGGTTCGGTCGTGGCGATGGCGGGCGACGGGATCAATGACGCGCCGGCGCTGGCGCAGGCCGATGTCGGGGTTGCGATGGGCACAGGAACGGATGTCGCGATGCAAAGCGCCGGAGTGACCCTTGTCCGCGGCGATCTGCTGGGAGTGGCCAGGGCGCGCTCGCTGAGCAAGGCTACGATGCGGAACATCCGGCAAAACCTGTTTTTTGCGTTTGCTTACAACACGGCGGGCGTGCCGATAGCCGCCGGAATCCTGTATCCGTTTTTCGGCCTGCTGCTGAGCCCCATGATTGCGGCCGCAGCAATGAGTATGAGCTCGGTGTCGGTTATTGCTAACGCGCTGCGCCTGCGAAACGCGACGCTGTGACAGTTTTCAGGCGTCAAGGTCCGGTATCAGTTCGCTCTCGAGAGCCGTGATCATGTCCTTCAGCAGCAGCTTGCGTTTCTTGAGGCGCCGAATACGCAGCTGATCGACCATGGGGTCTTCCTGCAAACGGTCAATCAGGTAATCGAGATCCCTGTGACTGACGCGCAGCTCACGCAATCGCTCGAGCTGCTTAAACGATTCCGTGTCGATCTTGTCGGCCATTTGGTCATGCTACTCGCTGTCGCCTAACAGCGCCAACCAGTCCCGGTCGGAAGCGCCAATAACGAAGAAATGCGGGTTCAGAATGTCGGGCTTTGCGTTGTAGGTCATTGCTTTTCCATCGAGCGTCACGACGCGCCCACCGGCTTGCTCGACGACGGCCTGAGCCGCTGCCGTGTCCCATTCCGACGTTGGCCCGAGCCGCGGATAGAGATCGGCGCCGCCTTCAGCGACCACGCAAAACTTCAGCGAGCTGCCCATGGGCACCATGTCATGCGGGCCGAGTGCCGCAAGATAGGCGTCGAGGCTTGCACCGCGGTGCGAGCGGCTGCCAACCACCCGGACCGGCTCCCGGCTCTCGGCAGCAACCCTGATCGTCTGTGGCGGCTGATGGCCGTCGCGTAGAATTGCGCCGACGCCCTCGCAGCCTATATACGTCTTGCCGTACACCGGGACGTGCACGACGCCGAACACCGGCCGGTTTTTCTCGATCAGTGCGATGTTAACCGTGAACTCGCCGTTTCGGCTGACGAATTCCTTGGTGCCGTCAAGCGGATCGATCAGCCAGTAGCGGAACCACTGCCGACGCTCCTCGAAATCCGGCAGGCCGGATTCTTCGGAGATAATGGGCAGGTCGGGCGTCAGCCGCTGAAGGCCCGCAATGATACGATGATGAGACGCGAGATCAGCCTGGGTTAAAGGCGATTCATCGGCTTTGCTTTGCACCTCAAAGTCGGACGAGTAGACTTCGAGAATCGCAAGGCCAGCATCCTCAGCCAACGCGACGACGGGTTCGATCAACGATTTGAGGTCCATATTTTTCCTGCATATTCTCGGGGCGCGCAGTATAGCAATGAAAATCGATCCGAAAACGGCATTGCGGTCCACAGAAACCTTGTTGCTCGACATGGATGGCACGCTGCTCGATCTCGCCTACGACAACTACATTTGGAGAGACCTGGTGCCGCGGCGCTACGCGGCTGCGAAAGGCATCACCTTCGAGGCGGCGTGCGATCACCTTTTCGACCAGTATCGCGCCGTGCAGGGTGATCTGGAATGGTATTGCCTGGATCACTGGTGCGAGCGGCTTGGCATTGACGTCATGCAGCTGCACCATGATGTGAATCATCGTATCGGGTATCTTCCCGGTGCCCTGGATTTCCTGCGCACCGTTCATAAGCAGGAAACACGTGTCCTGTTGGTGACCAATTCGCATCCCGATACGCTCGCGCTGAAAGACGCGGTCACGGGGCTCGGCGACTACTTTGACGGGGTGTTCAGCTCACACAACTACGGCCATGCCAAAGAAAGCCAGGCGTTCTGGCATGCACTGCAGGATGACGTTGGATTCGATATCGAGACGACGCTGTTTGTCGATGACAGTCAGCCGGTGCTGACCAGTGCGAAGGAGTATGGTGTCCAGATGCTCGTTACGGTCACGAGGCCCGATACGACACGGCCTCTGCAAACCGGCTCGGAATTTCGCGGCGTGGAGACTGTTGCCGATATGCTGTAAACGCGCTCGGGGCACGATCGCATGCTACGTTTCGCGGCCTGAGGCCGCCGCTACAGCCGCTGCTACGTTTTTCCGGATAGACCGCGTCTCCTGCGGCCTCCGGATTTTCCACCCCCGGACCGACTACCACCCGGCCTGCCGCGCTGTCCGGACGGCTTGCGCTTCCGCGGCTTCGGCTTGACAAGCTTTGGCAAATCGTCGGGGTTGTAGTTGGCAACCGGTATCTTGTGGCCGATAAATTCCTCTATCGCCGGCAGTCCAATCGCATAGGATTCGCAGCCCAGGCTGATGGCATCACCCGAGGCTCCCGCGCGCGCTGTTCGGCCTATCCGGTGAACGTAATCCTCTGCTTCATTTGGCAGGTCGTAGTTAATAACGTACTGCACGTCCGGGACATGCAGGCCGCGTGACGCGACATCGGTTCCAATCAGTACAGGCAGGTCGCCGCTTTGGAAGTCCAGCAACATGCGCAGGCGTTTTTTCTGAGGCACATCGCCCGAAATCGCCTTTGCATCTATGCCGTTGGCTTCGAGGTAGTCCTGGACACGTTCGGCTTCCCGCTTCATGTTCACGAAGATCATGATTCGTGCCTCGCCCATTTCCCGGATCAGCCCAACGAGCAGCGGCATCTTGTCTTCGTTCGATGGAAAGAATATAGCCTGGCGGACGCGGTCCGCCGTGACCTTGTCGGGCTCGATCCGTATGAGTTCCGGTTCGTTCATGTGCTCGTAGGCGAGCTCCATGACTCGTCGTGACAGCGTCGCCGAAAACAACATATTGAGTCGCTTGTCGGGATCCGGCAGGCGCCGCAGCAAGTAGCGAATATCCTTGATGAAGCCGAGATCAAACATGCGGTCGGCCTCATCGAGAATGGCGACCTCAACCTGGTCGAGTTTGAACACGCCCTGTTTGAAGTAGTCTATGATACGTCCCGGCGTACCTATCAGCAGATCAACGCCACTCTCGAGCGTATTGCGCTGCTTCTCATAGTCCGTACCGCCGAATGCGAGGCCAATTTTGAAGCCGGTGTGCCTGCCGAGAATTTCGGCATCGTTCGCTATCTGGACGGCGAGCTCACGCGTTGGTGCCAGCGCGAACAGCCGCGGCTGGCGTTTCCCGCCGGTGTCCGACCGCGTGTTGATGAGGCGCTGATAAGCGGCTATGAGGAAGGCTGCTGTTTTGCCGGTGCCGGTCTGCGCCTGCCCGGCAACGTCGTGACCCTCAAGTGCAATAGGCAGCGTGCTTGCCTGGATCGGTGTGCAGAACTCAAAGCCTGCGTCACGAATACCGGCCCGAATGCTTTCGTGCAGCGGCAGGGAGTCGAATCTGAGATCACTCAGGTGGTTTTCAGACATACAGTCGAGACCATAAAATATGCGCCAAAAGCTTGCAAAATGGCTCGTGAAGCGGTCAAATTGGGATTAATTCGACGCGACAACCGTCGCACTCGCCAATTTCGCTTCCCTTAACGATCCAGAAAGAAGCCGGAAACAACCGGAATTAGCCGGTAATAAAGCTGCGACATATTGCCTGATAGTTGAGGCAGCGTCATCCATTTTTGCAATGTTCGTTCGTCAGAAAACCCGACAACGGGCAAAACCACGATTAACAATCACTTTCATTTGGAGGAAGTAGCCGGTGAGCGACAATATTGTGCATACATCGGACGGCACATTCGAGGCCGACGTTTTACAAAATGAGAAAGCAGTCCTGCTCGATTTCTGGGCCGAATGGTGCGGTCCATGCAAGATGATCGCGCCGCTCCTCGAAGAGGTTGCCGTATCGCATGCAGACAAGCTTGCGGTCGTTAAGCTGAATGTTGACGAAAACCCGAACACGGCGCAGAAGTTCGGTATCCGCAGCATTCCGACGTTAATCCTGTTCAAGGACGGTGCCGTGCAGGCGCAAAAAATGGGTGCGATGCCAAAGTCGCAGCTGGAAGAATTTCTGGACACTAATTTGTGAGAGGATACTTGGGAACTTCAACTAAAAATCGCCCGAATAGATCGGGCAACAAGAGCAAGGGCAGTCCGAATCGCCGGCGGCGGCGGCGGCCGCAACATACTGAATATCCCGATGACGAAGAGGGCAGTCTCGACGTCATCACGCCGGAGCAGCTCGAGCAAAGCAAGAACATCATGAATCTGTCGGAACTGAAGACGCGTCCGGCAGCAGCGCTCGTCGAGCTGGGTGTTTCGCTGGGCATTGAAAATCTCGCGCGCTCGCGCAAGCAGGACATGATCTTCTCCATCCTGAAGGCACATGCCAGCCAGGGTGAGGATATTTACGGTGATGGGGTGCTCGAGATACTGCAGGACGGTTTCGGTTTCCTGCGTTCCTCGGACAGTTCTTATCTGGCGGGCCCCGACGATATCTACGTCAGTCCCAGCCAGATTCGGCGCTTCAACTTGCGTACCGGCGACCTGGTATCGGGTCTTATACGTCCGCCGAAAGAAGGCGAACGCTACTTCGCGCTGCTCAAGGTAGGCCAGATCAATCATGACGCACCGGAGAATGCGCGCAACAAGGTACTGTTCGAGAACCTCACGCCGCTGTTTCCGACCCAGCGCCTGAAGCTCGAGCAGGGCAACGGCAGCACCGAAGACCTGACGGCGCGCATCATCGACATGGTTGCGCCAATAGGCAAAGGCCAGCGCGGCCTGATCGTTTCGCCGCCGAAAGCAGGCAAGACGATGTTGCTGCAAAACATTGCTTCGGCAATTTGCGCCAATGCGCCCGAGGTCGATCTCATCGTTCTGCTGATCGACGAACGTCCCGAAGAAGTCACGGAAATGGAGCGTACGGTCCGTGGCGAGGTTGTTTCCTCGACCTTCGACGAGCCCGCGAGCCGCCACGTGCAGGTGGCCGAGATGGTTATCGAGAAGGCGAAGCGCCTCGTCGAGCACAAGCGCGATGTCGTTATCCTGCTGGACTCGATCACACGCCTCGCGCGCGCTTACAACACCGTCGTACCGTCCTCGGGCAAGGTCTTGACCGGTGGTGTGGACGCCAACGCATTGCATCGCCCGAAACGTTTCTTTGGTGCAGCGCGCAACATCGAGGAGGGCGGCAGCCTGACTATCCTGGCAACGGCCCTCGTTGACACGGGATCCAAGATGGACGAAGTGATTTACGAGGAATTCAAGGGCACGGGTAATATGGAAATTCACCTCGATCGTCGTATATCCGAGAAGCGCGTGTTTCCTGCTATCAACATCAATCGTTCCGGTACCCGTAAAGAGGAGTACCTGACGGATCCTGATGAGCTGCAGAAAATGTGGATACTCCGGAAAGTTCTGCATCCGATGGACGAGCTCGCGGCGGTCGAGTTCCTGTTGAGCAAGCTGCAGGACACGAAGACAAATGCGGAGTTTTTCGAGGCCATGAAGAGATAGCCGCATTGTCGGGCAACGCTGGCGCAGCGCGGTTGTCCGGCCAAGACTCTGAAAATTCCCGCCAAGTAGTCGCGTCTTTCGCCCCGCTTACGTCACCGGGCGCCCCGCGCCGAGCCTTCGGGCGTACAATTATCGGATCGTCCGACCGATTTTGGCGGCTGTGACCGTCCAATAATCGAGTACCCGGAGCGGTTCGGCATGGCGGTCTATTTCCAGGACAAAAAGCTTGTAAGACAGTTGCTCAGCGGCGATGCGCAGGCTTTCGACCGTTTCTTCGATGAAAACTTTGCGCGCCTGTATCGGTTCGCGCTGACGCGACTATCCGACGATCCGGATGCGGCTCGTGAAGTGGCGCAGATCACGCTGACGCGTGCTCTCCGAAAGCTGCACACCTACCGCGCCGAATCCGCGCTGTTCACATGGCTGTGTGCGATATGCCGCAACGAAACCAGCGACTGGCTCGCGAAGCAGGGACAATATCGCGAGCACATCGTACTGACGGAAGATTTCGCCGAGATCCAGGCGGCCGTCGATTCTTTCCGCGCTCCCGAGCAAACGAGTCCGGATCGGCACTATCGTCGCGTTGAGCTGCTGCGCCTGATACAGGTCGCCCTGGACAGGCTGCCGGCACGCTATGGCGACGTTCTCGAGTGGAAGTACATTGAAGGTCACTCGATAAAGGAGATATCGGCAAGATTGGGTATCGGTCCCGAGGCGACGCAATCCTTGCTGGCGCGCGCGAAACGGGCGTTTGCCGATGTCTACACGTCGCTGACAGAGGGCATCGAACAATATGAAAGCGAATTGGTGAAATCATGAGTGACTTCGACTACGGCACGGGCGTTGCATCCGACGATGCGCTGGAGAAATTGCTCAAGCATGCGTCGCCGCGGCCTACGCCGTCACCCTCCGACGAGACGGAAGTGCGGAAAGCCGTTCGCGCGGAGTGGCAGAATGTCAGCAGCAGGTACCGGTCGCGCCGCCGCGTAGCGTCTTTCGCGATTGCGGCCAGTGTGTTAATCGGCATGTTTGTGGTATTCAACCTGTTTCGCGTGCCGATCGTCGAGACCGTCGAGGTCGCATCGATAGAAAAAAGTTTCGGTTCCGTTTATCTGCTCGGCGAATCATCAGAGCTGCGCGAAACACAGGATCTGGCGAGCATACTCTCGGGGCAAACGATCGTTACGGGACGCCAGGCAGGCATCGGCCTTTCCTGGGGCAACGGTGGCTCGATGCGCATGGATGAGAAGACGCGCGTCGAATTCGTGAATGATGAAACAGTTTATCTGAAGTCTGGCCGCATCTATTTCGACTCGAGTCCGTCGCCGTTGATCGCCGGAATAGACGGCGGTGACACAGCGCAATTCGTTATTCATACGGATCTCGGCGACGTCGCGCACGTCGGAACGCAGTTCATGACCGGGGTGGACGCAGGGACATTGACGGTCAGCGTAAGGGAAGGCCAGGTAGCCGTGGACGGCGAATATCACAGCCACGTCGCTTCGTCGGGTGAGCAGCTGACGCTGTCGGGACGGCAGCGGCCGACCGTACTCAGTATCGGCCGGTACGGAGACAGCTGGGAATGGGTGAGCCGGACGTCGCCGCCTGCCGACGTCGACGGAAAGACGCTGTATGAATTCCTGCTTTGGGCCTGCAGGGAACTCGGCCTGGAAATTCAGTGGGAAGGCCCGGCAGAGCGAGTTGCACGCGATGCAATTCTCAGGGGGCGCATCGATACGGCACCGGCCGAAGCGCTGCGCCAGCGGCTTGCCACTGCGGCACTGGAATGGCATATCGAAGAAGGGGTTATTTACGTCGGCGAGAATCCGTAGCTGAGAAATGAGTCGCGTCCTGCCGCTTTTGGTCTTGCTAATGGCGTCGGCCGTGTTTGCCGACGACAGCCGGGCTGTGCCGTACGTTGGGCGCACCGTGGCCAATGTCATCGACGGCTTTCGAGACCAGGGACATCCTTTTGCCTACAGCACCAATCTTGTCAGTGACGAACTCAGGGTTGTCGCCGAACCCGCGCCCGGCACGCCCGTCGAGATCGTGCGCCAGATCCTGCGGCCATATGGTCTGGACGTGCAGGCGGATGGCGGCGTGTACCTGGTGGTCAAAGCGACGCCGGACGCGGCGCCGCTGCCCGATTCCGCGGCGGCGGCACCGGAACGGGCCCAACCGGACATCGAAACCGTCGTCGTTGCAGCCAGCCGCTATGAAATATCGCGGGACATTTCGACATCGCAATTTGCGCTCGACCGGCGGACGATTCAAAACATGCCGGATGTCGGCGAGGACCCTATCCGGGTAACGCAACGTCTGCCTGGCACAGCTGCCAGCGGCGCATCGGCGGTTGCGCATTTTCGTGGCGGAGAGCAGAGTGAAATCGGCATCATGTTGAACGGTCAGTGGCTTTTCGACCCGTTTCACATACGCGACTACCAGAACATTTTCAGCGCAATTGATGCGCGCGCCATTGAGGGTGTCGAGGTTTATACCGGGGGATTCCCCGTTCGCTACGGCGATCGCATGAGCGGCCTCGTGCTGATGGACTCTCTCGATTCGGAGAAGTCGCGTCACACCGAGATTGGCCTCAGCGTCTTCAATACCTCACTGCTGTCGGCGGGCACCGGCAGCGATCGCAGCTGGCTGTTCTCGGCACGACGCGGAAATCTCGACCTGGTCATCGATCCCAAGTTCGGGCAGCCGTCGTACTTCGATGTGTTTGGTGAGTACACGTTCGAGATCACTGCCGATACGCGGCTGTCGCTGAATGCGCTGTATGCGGATGACCAGGTAAAACTGGTGCTGGAGACAGACCCCGCGGAACGCGAGCAGGTCGTAAGCGATACGAGCAACGCCCAGTTCTGGCTGCGCCTGGACAGCAACTGGTCGCCGACGCTCAGCAGCAGCACGGTCCTGTCCATGGTCCAATACAGCAACAGTCGTGACGGATACGCCAACGATCCCGAAAAGCTGATAGCGGCTGTAGCGGATAGCAGAGACGTCAGGCAGTATGCGCTTCGTCAGGACTGGGTCTGGAGCCCGTCGGACCGTCACCGCACGCAGTGGGGGATTCACGTCGCTTACGGCGAAGCAGACTATGCCTACGCAGGTTCCGCTGCGTATTTCGGCCTGCAGGAAATTTACGAGAATCAACCGGCGGAACTCAGCCGTTCGCTGACGGCGAGTCCAACCGGCGGCAGCTATGCGCTGTATGTTTCGGATCGCTGGCGCCTGTCGCGGCGCGCCATACTCGAATGGGGACTTCGCTGGGACGATCAGACCTACACTGATTTGAACTCGGATTCCCAGCTAAGCCCGCGTCTCAACATGATGTTTCGCCCTCGGGAGGATACCGAGCTGCGGTTCAGCGTCGGCCGTTATCACCAGTCCCAGCCCGTGCACTCGCTGCAGATCGAGGACGGCATCACTAACTTCTGGCCGGCGCAGCGCGCGGACCATCTCATTGTCGGGATCAAGCATCTCACCGCCAACGACACGTCGCTTCGGCTCGAGGCGTTCCGCAAGGACATCCGGGACGTGCGGCCGCGTTTCGAAAACCTGTACGATCCGCTGAGCCTGATGCCGGAACTGGCAGCCGATCGAGTGCGGCTAGATCCGCCACGGGCCGAGGCGCGCGGCGTGGAGCTGTCCGCCGATCGCACCATGAACGCGTGGAGCTGGTGGGCCACCTACACCTGGTCGACAGTAACCGATCGAATTGACGGCCGCAACGTACCGCGAAGCTGGGACCAGCGCCATGCGCTTCAGGGCGGTTTCGCGTGGGACAACGAGGTATGGAGCTTTTCGGCTGCCGCCAGCGTTCACTCGGGTTGGCCGAGGACCGACCTGGCGTTGGTGGAAGAGGGTCGCGATGCCGACGGCGAACCAATCTATGTCGCGGTGCCGGGGCTACGCAACGAACTCAACCATCCGACGTTCGCGAGCGTCGACGTGCGCGTCAGCCGCAAATATAAAGTACGCCGGGGATCCCTGCTCGCGTTCATCGAGATCTCCAATCTTTTCAATCGGCGCAACGTCTGCTGCATCGACTGGGATCTCGACGAGGATGCGCTCGGCAACGCAGCGCTCGAATTCAGCCACGACTACTGGCTGCCGCTGCTGCCCGCAATCGGCGTGCTTTGGGAGTTCTGAGCTCAGGACGACAACGCGGCTTCGCGCCAGGTGTCAACGGCGTGCCTGTAGATGCGCAGGTGCTTGGCTGCATCGGCATCGGGCTGATAAATGATTCCCGACGCACGCTTGTACACGGCCTGGGTGAGCGGGTTTCTTCCGGGCGCGTCGTCACGATGAGTCAGCACGAAGGGTATCGAACGGGTTAAGGTCAGCAGCAGGCCGGCCTGGCCGTCGGACGGGTCGTGTATATGGACGACGTCGACGTGCGGCATCAGGCAGTACGCCATTACGGCGGACCTGACGACAGGCCCGGCTGTCACGTTGCCGACCAGGTCCAGCCGCTTGGCGAGCGCGACATTTCTGACCAGTACATACTGGCGCACACCCATCGCCTGCAGTGACTCGACCAGCCTGACAAAGTGCTCACCGGCGCCGTTGAATGACTTGGCGAGATTGATGTGCCCGATATGCACATCAGTCTCCCCAGTCATCCGAACGTTCGCTGATCAACTCGGCGCTTGCCTGCCGCACCCTGTCTGATGGATCGCGTGAGGCGATTTCGGCGATGCTCGCGACGTCGGCATCCGGATGCTCGATGATCAGTTGCACCGCCTCTTCACGGACGGCCGCGGCCGGATCTGAGAACAGTACCAGCGCTGCGTCCAGGGCGGCAGGATCATCGACGCCGGACAGCAAGGTCAGGCCACGCACGCGGGTTCGAGTATCCGCGCTACGGGTCATGATCAGCGCCTCCTCGACCTGCCTGCTGGAAGTCTTTGCAGGGCGGCGCGCCGTAACGGCCGTGACGCTGCCAGTTGAAAACACGAACAGGCGAGCGCCGTCCTGGTCTTCGACCAGCAGGTAGCATTCGCCACGCAGCTGTTCGCGCACGGCTTGTTGCAGCGGCGTATCGGCTGAGACCGGGAAGGCAACAAGCAGCGCAAGGCCGGTCAGGACCCCGCGCCGCGTTGTTTGGCACCACCTGTTCATTATTACTCGAGAACGAAGCAGCTTTCGGTCGCTGTCTGGTTGAAGCTTTCTTCGCGCGCCAGCACTTCATACTTGAACTCATCACCTTGCGCGATGAACTCGGCCGGAATCGTCATGCTGGTCACAGCTGGGGGCAGTGTGACACTCAGTACGCTGGCAAAATCGTCATCGATCTCGACTTCAACCACAACTTCGTAGTTGAGAACAGTAATTGCGCCGGAGCGTGGCGAACCAAGGTCCGGGTGCGTCGAGTCGACAGGGTCCCAGGCAATGACAACCGGCGCTGAGACGGCAACCGGATCGCCTTCTTCACAATCCTCGTCAAAGTCCATGCCATTCACTTTCGGTTCCGGCGGCGCCGGCATGGCGTGCGTGATCTCGGTCTCGCTTTCGAGTTCATCGCCTTCGAGCGTGACGCCCTCGATTTCATAGGTGCCCGCCGGAAAACGCTCGAAGAATTCCTCGGGTGACAGCTCGTCGAAACTCGGTTCGGCACTCTCGAAGAAGAGTTCGGTCAGTCCCTGGCGGCGCAGGCGATCGCGCAGTGTGATGTCGAGAATGCGGCGCTCTTGCTGGTCCTCGATACGCAGTCGCTTCCACGGCTCACCGTCGATCAGTGCGTGGATGCCGAGATCTCCGTCGGTGTTGTTCAGTTCAAAGAAGACGTGCGCTTCGTCGAATTCGATTTCATCCCCATCATCTTCGTCGTGCATATCGGCGACTGCGGCGATGGGGGCAAACAGCAGGGCAAACAAGCTCGAGACTAAGCTAAGGGTTCTGATTTTCATGATTTTTTCTCCTGAGGGCCGGTCGGTTCGGCTACCCCATAAGACGGGGCCGCGTCAGGAAATCGGTCGGAAAAACGGTGCCCGAATACGAGGGGCTGCTAGCCGATGTTTTTTTCGTAGGCGGGCAGATCGTCGCCGATCTTGAACCACGCCTGCTTGTCCTCGGTCCAGATGTGCGCCCGCGGGGTTGGCGTGCCCGGGTCGTCGAGGCAGTTCACGGCTATGTCGATTTCGCCGGCCCGGTTCTCGTTTTCGTAAGTGATCGACGAACCGCAGTTGCAGCAAATGCCGCGCGTCACACCCGGTGACGAGTGATGCCAGTGAAATTCGCCTTGCGTTACGACAAAGGTGTCGCGATCGTAGGTTGCCCATGCGACGACCGGCGCACCGGCGGCGCGCTGGCAGCTCTCGCAGTAGCAAAAACAGGCAAACTTCTCCGGGCCGACCACCTCGAAACGGATTCTTCCGCAGAAGCACCGGCCGCGGATCGAGGGACTGCTCATGATGGTTCTTCGTCGAAGAACTCGACCCTGCCGGTCTCCAGCGAATACTCGGCACCGACGACCGTCAGTTCACCGGCTTCGATGAGCTGCTCGAGGATGAGGGAACCGTGTCTCAGTCGTTCCACGGATGCCAGAATATTGGCGCGCACAGCGGCACTCGTAAGCGTATGCGTGTCGCTGTCCTTGTGTGTCTGGAGTACCGGCTCGATGGCGGGCCGCACCCGATCCACGATCGCCCGCAGGTTCGGTGATCGGTGCGTTTGTTCGAGGGCGAGTTCTTTCAACGCCGCCGCAACGGCACCGCAGTTCGAATGCCCGAGCACGACGACGAGCCTGGTACCGAACTGACTGGCCGCAAACTCGATGCTGCCGATCTGCGAAGGGGCAACGATATTGCCGGCCACGCGGATCACAAACAGGTCGCCGAAGCCCTGGTCGAAGACCAGTTCGACCGGCACGCGGGAGTCGGAACAGGCATGAATAATTGCAAAAGGATGTTGTCCGCCCGACAGGTCGACCCGGTGGGTGCGGCTGGCCAGCTGATCGGCGTCTATTTCGCCGGCGACGAAGCGGCGATTGCCTTCGCGTAGTTTCAGAAGTGCGTCATCGGCTGAAATCATGTCAGCCAGTATCTGGTACCGCCCGCTTGGCCGCAAGGCCCGCTAGCAGGCACGCCAACGATGCAGGAACACCGCGGTACCTGCCGGGAAATGGTCTTGCTCTCGCGCCAGTTCGACGTAGCCGTCGGTTGCCGACAGGGCCGTGAAATCACCCGAGGTGTTCGTCTTGACCGGCACTGCGAGCACCTGGCCGCCGGCGCTGGACACCAGGCGCACCGGCTGGAAACAGGTGAGATCCGGTTCGAACGTGATGTCGCTCGCAAGCACCGCAAATTCGGGAGGCTGCGGTGCTGCCGCTGACGCGGCCGCGAGGGCGGGAATCACGTACTGGCGGCAGCAAACCAGCGCCGATACCGGATTGCCAGGCAATGCGAACACGGCCTTCTTCTTCGGGCCAATGCCGAACCACATGGGTTTGCCGGGCCGCTGGCTGACCTTATGGAACACCACGTTGACGCCGAGTTCAGCCATCACGCCAGGCACAAAGTCTGCTTTGCCCATCGACACACCGCCACTCAGGATCAGTACGTCGGCTTCGGCCAGATGCACGGCAATGCGCTCACGCAGTTCGTCGAGATCGTCGAGCAAGTGGTCGTGAACGCACTGGGCGTAACCCCGTTCCATGAGCATGGCCTGAATCGCAGGCCCGTTCGACAGCCTAATCTGCTGCGGTTTGATCGGTGCGCCTGGCGCTACCAGCTCGTTGCCCGTCGAAATTACGCGAACGATCGGCCGGCGGCTGACCTCGATTTCGGTCAGACCGCATGACGCAATGATCGCGACATCCATCGGGGAAATGCGTTTGCCGGGCGCCAGGAGATGGGCGCCGGCTGAATGGTCCGAGGCGCGCCGGTGAATGAACTGGCCGATTTTTGCCTCGTAATCGTCGTCGATGACTGCGACTCCGTTCCTTAACGAAATGCGTTCAACCGGAATAATGCAATCCGCGTTGCCGGGCAGAGAAGCGCCGGTCATGATTTCGATGCAGCTACCCGGTTGCAGCGCGAGGACCGGATCACCGGCAGCCTGCGTCGCCTGGACCGGGAACTCGCGCGCACCCTTTTCGACGTCTGCAAACCTGAGGGCGACGCCGTCCATCATGACGCGGTCGAAAGGGGGCTGGTCTCTCTCGGCGCGTACGATTTGACGAAGTACGCATCCATTCGCGCTTCCGACAGGCGTCACTTCGGCCGGAAACTCCGGCATGGAGGAGAGGACTGCTTCCCGGGCCTCGGTCGTGCTCAGCATTGCTGACTAGCTCTCTCTCGCAATTGCGCGGTGTCCGATGTCGCGGCGAAAGTAGACGTCCTGCCACTTGATCTTGTCGACCGCCTCGTACGCGCATTTCGCCGCCGCGGCGACGGTATCACCGAGACCAACGACACACAGCACCCGGCCGCCATTCGTTGTCACCGTTTTACCGTCGCTGGCGGTTCCGGCATGGAATACCTTTTGCGTATCGCTGTCGGCTTCTTCGAGGCCGCTGATACGTTTGCCTCTTGCATAGCTTGCCGGGTACCCGCCGGCGGCCATCACGACGCCCAGCGCCGCGCGTGGATCCCAAGCGGCGCTTTGCTGGTCCAGGGTGCCATCCAGCGTCGCCGCACAGATTTCCACAAGGTCGGACTCGAGTCGCATGAGAATCGGCTGCGTCTCCGGATCGCCCATACGGCAGTTGAATTCGATCACCTTGGGCGTTCCGTCCGGCATGATCATCAGTCCGGCATACAGGAAGCCAAGATAAGGGCTACCGTCCGCCTGCATACCGGCGAGCGTCGGCCGAATGACAAGATCCATGATCCGTCGCCCGATCTCTTTTGTCACCACCGGCGCCGGCGAATACGCGCCCATGCCGCCCGTGTTGGGACCAACATCGCCCTCATCGCGCGCCTTGTGGTCCTGTGAGGTCGCCAGGGGAAGGATGGAGTCACCGTCGGTGATAACGATGAAACTCGCTTCTTCGCCATCGAGATACTCCTCGACGACGATGCGGGCCCCGGCGTCACCGAAACTGCCGCCGGCCAGCATGTCGGTCGCCGCCCGCTCGGCTTCCTCCAGGCTCATTGCGACAATGACGCCTTTGCCTGCAGCCAGGCCGTCCGCTTTGATCACGATCGGCGCGCCCTGTGCGCGAATATACTCCAGCGCGGGCTGCAATTCGGAGAAATTGCGGTACGCGGCCGTCGGAATATCATGTCGGGCGAGAAAATCCTTGGTGAATGCTTTTGAGCCCTCGAGCCGGGCCGCCGCGGCGCTCGGGCCGAAGCAGGGCAGCCCGAGCGCTTCGAAGCGGTCGACGATACCCGCAACCAGCGGCGCCTCCGGACCGACGATCGTCAGGCCGATTTTTTCCTTTTGTGCGAGCGCCAGTAGTCCCTCGATGTCGTCGGATGCGACGGCGACGTTGCGCACCCTGCGCTCGCGCGCGGTGCCGGCGTTGCCCGGCGCGACCAGCACAGCGTCCACTCCGGGCGACTGGGCGCACTTCCAGGCCAGCGCATGTTCGCGTCCGCCCGAACCAATGATGAGGATCTTCATTCCTGATGTGCTCCGATCCGCAGTCTCGCTCCAGCAATAGTCTAATGGCGAAAATGGCGCATGCCGGTAAAAACCATCGCCAGTCCGTGTTCGTCAGCGGCCTGGATGACCTCGTCATCGCGCATCGAACCGCCTGGCTGAATGATGGCCGAAATACCGTGCTCGGCCGCGGCATCGATGCCGTCACGGAACGGGAAAAAGGCGTCTGATGCCATGACCGAGCCCTTGACCTCGAAACCTTCGTCGCCGGCCTTGATCGCGGCGATCTTCGTGCTGTACACGCGGCTCATCTGACCGGCGCCGACGCCAATGGTCATGTTGTCCTTGCAGAAGATGATGGCGTTTGACTTGACGTACTTGACCACGGTCCAGGCGAACAACAGGTCCCTGACCTGTGCTGCAGTGGGCGCTTTTTCTGTAACGATCTTGAGGTCATCGGCAGTAATTACACCCAGGTCGGTATTCTGAACCAGCAGTCCGCCGGATACCTTTTTGAAGTCGAAGCCCGCGACGGCGTTGCCGGTCCAGTCGCCCGTCTCGAGCACGCGAACGTTTTTCTTCGCCGATATCACCGCGGCCGCGTCGGCTTCAATAACCGGGGCGACGATGACTTCAACAAACTGCCGTTCGATAATGGCTTCTGCCGTCTTTGCGTCGAGCGGGCGATTGAAGGCGATGATGCCGCCAAACGCCGACGTCGGATCCGTCTTGAAAGCTTTCGCGTAGGCGTCCAATGGGTCCTCGGCGACCGCGACCCCGCATGGATTGGCGTGCTTGACGATCACGCAGGCCGGATTCTCGAATTGCCTGACGCATTCGAGGGCCGCGTCGCTGTCCGCGATGTTGTTATAGGACAAAGCCTTACCCTGCAGCTGTTTGGCCCTGGCGAGCGAGTTCTCCGGGGACTGCTGATCAACATAGAATGCCGCTTCCTGGTGCGGATTCTCGCCGTAGCGCAGCCGCTGCGAGAGAGTGCCCGAATACAGGAAGCGTTCGCCCAGCACGTCATCTCCCAGCGACCGCGACAGGTACGTGGTAATGGCCGTGTCATAGCTTGCCGTGTGCGCGTACGCCTTGGCCGCGAGGCGACGTCGATGCTCGAGAGAGAGTTCATCATTCTTGAGCTTGTCGAGAACGGCCTCGTAGTCATCCGGGCTAACGACGACGGCAACGCCATCGTGATTTTTCGAAGCGGCCCGAATCATTGCGGGACCACCGATATCGATATTTTCGATGGCGTCATCGATTGTCGTCTCGTCGCGTGCGATGGTCTCTTCGAAGGGGTACAGATTGACGACAAGAAGGTCGATTGCTTCGATGCCGTGCTCGGCCATTACTGCTTCGTCGGTGCCGCGGCGACCGAGCAGACCACCATGGATGATCGGGTGCAGCGTCTTGACACGACCGCCCATGATTTCCGGGAAACCGGTTTTTTCCGACACTTCGATTACGTCGAGGCCGGCCTCGCGAAGCCGACGGCAGGTACCGCCCGTTGACAGCACTTCAATACCGAGTTCGGCGAGGCCGCTGATAAAAGGAATCAATCCACGCTTGTCAGAAACACTGACAAGCGCGCGTCGTACGTTGAACATGGGTGCACCTGAAAAGAAAAAGGGATACCGATGCAGCTTCTATTTTATGAGCAAGTAAGTCCTGAGTTTCTTTCGCAAGGTACCGCGATTGATGCCGAGTATACCGGCGGCCTGGCTCTGGTTGCCTTGCGTGTAATCCATGACGGCTTTGAACAAGGGCCGTTCAACCTCGCCAATGACCAGGTCGTACAGGTCACCCGGCCGATCACCGTTCAGGGTCGTAAAGTATTGATCGAGCGCATCTTCCGTGTGTTTGCAGAGAGGTTTCTTGCTTTTCCTGGACCGGAGGTCCTTCTTCTTATGCTTTTCTTGAGCCACGTTGATTAAATCCTGAAGAATTCTTTTGTCAAACTGATTTGTTCTGAAGCACGCTCGACGCGAACCACCTGATGACGAAAAGCGTCGGCGTCGTCCAGGCTGTTGCAGTACCAGGTCAGGTGCTTGCGAGCCACTCGAACTCCGGTTGGATCCCCATAAAACCGGTGAAGATCGTTCAAGTGGCCGAGCATAATATCACGCAATTCAGTTTTTTCTAGCTGCGTATTTTCCTCAGTCGAATTTAGAAGACGTCCAAGTTCGCGAAAGATCCAAGGGCGTCCCTGGGCGCCGCGTCCAATCATAAGGCCATCTGCATTAGTTACACGCAGTACTTCGAGCGACTTCTCTAAAGTCGTTATATCTCCGTTTGCTATAACCGGTATTTTTACAGCTCGCTTGACCGCGGCGATCGTCTCGTATTCGGCCTCACCGCTGTACCTGCACGCGCGCGTTCGACCGTGAATGGCGAGTGCCTGGATCCCGGCGTCCTCGGCGAGCCGCGCAATGTCGATGGCATTGCGGTGCTCGGTGTTCCAGCCCGTCCTGCATTTGAGCGTAACGGGCACGCTGACCGCACGGACAACAGCACCCAGAATGGACGCCACCAGCTTTTCGTCTCTAAGCAGCGCTGAGCCCGCGAGTTTCCTGCAGACTTTCTTCGCCGGACAACCCATATTGATGTCGATGATTTGAGCGCCCCGGTCGACGCAGGCCTGGGCGGCGAGAGCCAATTGCTGCGGGTCGGAGCCCGCGATTTGCACGGTGACCGGTTCTGCGTCGAGATCGAGGTCAAGCCGATGGCGTGATTTGGGCGTCTGCCAGAGACTGGTGTCAGCGGTCGTCATCTCGGTGGTGGTCATGCCGGCGCCAAACTGGCGGCAGAGACGCCGAAACGGCGCGTCCGTGACTCCGGCCATGGGCGCAAGCACAAACGGGCTGGATAGCGTGTACGGGCCGATTTGCAGCGGCTTCAGGTCGACGGCGGGCATGCCGCATTCTACTGCAGGAAGGCGCTATCTGCAGGAAACGGGCCCGCGTCCGGTCCCTTACCTGAAGTCCGGGTTACTGCAGCGCAGCTCTCCGGCGGACTGACGGTAGCAGGCCTTGAGCCGGTACCCGGTTGCGTCTTTCGCCGGCGACTCGATGGAAATTACCGCGTTAAACGTATCGCCCGGCGCTACGGGAGTGCTCGGGTCCAGGCCGTTGTTCAGGTATTCAGCCGGATCAAGCGTCTTATTGCCGACCGCCTCCTCGTAACGATCGATGAGCGCTACGTTGATTAACGGGTACGGCAAGGAATCCTCGGATTTGTTGCCAATACGCGAGTAGATGCTCAGCCGATCGTCCATTTCATCGACGACATCCTGGGTGGCCTCGAAACGCCAGCCCGTTACGTCCCACGCGGGCGACAGTGGTTTTCCGATAGCACGATAAACCGGACCGACGACGTTATTGAATGCTGGAATCGTCGCGAGCGCCTCGCGCGACTGGTGGACGACCTGCACGACAAGAAGTAAACCAAGCGCAACAGCCGCCGCCATCATGCCCCGGCGTCGCTCTCGTGGTGGCGCCGCGCTCTGATCGTCCAGTTCGACTTTTGCCTGCCTCGCGAGGGCCGCCGCGGCCGCAACGTCTGCTGCGTGCTTCCCTGTGTCGATGGCGGAGCGGATCGTGTCGCCTTCCATGATGATTGTCTCGAAGCCTGCCGAGGCGTCGTCATCCGCCAAATGCGATTCTTTTTCAGCAGCGGCTTTGTCTTCCGCCTCTTTCTCGGGGATGACGATCGTCGAGGCGAAACCGTCTTTGTCTTCTACCGCAAAATTGAGAAGATCCTGGTCGATCATCATGTTGAGAGTTTGTTCTTGTTCGGTTGGTGGCGGAACGACGTGGTGGCTTTCTTCGCTCTCCGGCCGACGGGGCGTTCCTTCGCCGACCTCGGTGTCCGGCGCGTCGTCCTGCAGCTCGAGCGCTTCCGCACCGTCGAAGAATTCCTTGTCGAAGACATCCGATTCCTCTTCGAGCTGCGCCATGGCTGTATCGACGGAACCGAATTCGAGCGGGGCCTGGTCTTCGCCCTCCTCGAGGAGATCTTGTCGAACCACAGCGTCTCCGGATTCTGATTCGGTCTCAGGCTCGATCTCGATGTTCGGCTCATCGTCAGCCTCGTTTTGCAGCACTACCTCCGCTTCGTCGTCGACGTCGGGTGTCGCGTCTCCAGGCGCGGCGTGTATGCCGCTCAGGTCTATGCCCATGGCTTCAGCCTGAAGCGCGAACTGCGTATCCACATCCGGGACGGATTCACCAGCTTGAGTCGGCGCCGGCCCGGCATCGCGTGAAGCGTAAAGAGGTCCGGCAGCATCGGGGTCGGCGGGCTGGTCGACTTCGCCGAGAATGTCGGCCCATTCATGCGGTTCGCCCAGCGTGACGTCGATCCGTGAGTCGCCTGATTCATTGCGTGCATTGTCTTCGTCGTCAGGCGAAGAATCTTCGGCATCAGCCGTTTTCGACAGATACGATGACTCATCTTCCAGATCGAAGTCGTCGGGCAAGGGAGTGTCGTCGTCGAAACGCAGTTCTTCGACCGGGGTTTGCGCCAGTGCGTTTGCAGATTCGTCGAAGATTTCGCCCGCCTCGACGCTGGTTGGTGTTTTTGTCAGAAATTGGTCGATGGGCGTTGGCGACTCGTCGAGCAGTTCGTCGATCACCGAATCAGACACCGCATCCTCATCCAGTACGCGCCATTCGACACCGGTATCCTCGATGCGAATATCAGAGCCCGCGAGCTGGTCGAGCGTCTTCAGCAGCGCTGCACTCTGTTCGGCGGAAATGGACCGCGGGACGCCCCCGCTCGCTTGTAGCGGTTCCGGCCGCAGTTCCGGAAGCGGTGCCTCGGGTTCCTTCGCTGCGGGCTGTTCCGGCATACTTTCAGACAGGTATTCGAGCGCGTTGAACGGGTTGCCGCAGCCGCCACAGCGCACTTTGCCGGAGGCCTGCTTCAAGACCTCCGCCGTTACGCGAAATCCGGTGCTGCATTCAGGGCATTGCGTATACATTGCCTGGCCCTATCTCCTCGTTCCTGTGAGCCGCGACCACGTCTGACCATCCTGCTCCCGGCATACGGTTTCATCGAACTCGATCCAGGGCTCGTATGCGGCCATGACGGAGGCGGCTTGTTCACATAATACGCCCGATAGTGCAAGCATACCGTCGCCTGCAAGCGTTGATGTGATGGATTCGGCAAACTGGACAAGTGGTCCGGCAAGAATATTGGCGACCACGACGTCGAAAACGCCTTCGATGTCAGCCTCGCTGCCGTAAACACGCACGCGTCCTGCGACCGCATTGCGCTCGGCATTTTGAGCTGTCGCAATGAGGGCCTGTGGGTCGATATCCATTGCCGCCGTCTCGCGGCACCCCAGCCTGATGGCGGCGATCGCGAGGACCCCCGAGCCGCAGCCATAGTCCAGCAGCATCTTGCCGCCTAATGACAGTCCGTCCAGCCACTCGAGGCAAAGGGCGGTGGTCGCGTGAGTACCTGTCCCGAAAGCGAGCCCGGGATCGAGCCGAACGATCACGGCATCCTGCTGTTCGACTTCGCTGGTGCCCGGGCAGATCCAGAGCCGTTCGCCGAATTTCATCGGCCCGAAGCCGGTGAGCCACTCGCGTTCCCAGGCGCGATCTGCGAGTTTGTCGATGCGGTACGGGGGCAGGTGCGTGAGCTGGAGCTCCTGCAGCAGTTCGGCTTCCAGCTTCCCAAGATCGGCGTCTGCCGAGAACAGGCCCGTGATGCGGGTCTCTGCCCAAAGCGGAGTCTCGCCCGGACCCGGCTCCAGAACAGGGCTGTTGCCGGCGTCGCTGAGGGTTACCGACCAGGCATTGTGCCGTGTGAAAATTTCCTCAACGATGGCCGGGTCCAGTGTGTCGAGGTTCATGACAAACTGCTGCCATTCCACCGGTGGGCTGCTCCCGATCAAACCAGGCCGAGACGTTTCTCGAGGTAATGAATATCAGTGCCACCGGCCTGGAATGCGGCGTGCTGGAAGATCTCCTGGTGCAGGGGGATGTTTGTCCTGATGCCTTCGATGACGATTTCGCTCAAGGCGCTTCGCATACGCGCGAACGCAGCCTCGCGGCTTGCGCCGTGGGCAATCAGTTTGCCGATCATCGAGTCATAGTAAGGCGGCACTTTGTAGCCGCTGTAAAGATGACTCTCGACGCGTATTCCCGGCCCGCCCGGTGCATGCCACAGCGTCACCAGTCCGGGCGAAGGCATGAAATTCTTGGGATCTTCGGCATTGATGCGACACTCTATGGCATGCCCCTGGATCCTGATGTCGTCCTGTGTGAACTGCAGCGGCAGACCGCTGGCGACGCGCAGCTGCTCACGCACGATGTCGACGCCCGTGATCATCTCGGTTACCGGATGCTCGACCTGCAGGCGCGTATTCATCTCGATGAAGTAGAACTCGCCGTTCTCGTAGAGAAATTCGAAGGTCCCGGCGCTGCGGTAACCTATTTCCTTACAGGCCTTCACGCAGCGTTCGCCAATGCGCGTGCGCTGTTCTTCGCTGATGCCCGGTGCCGGCGCTTCCTCGATGACTTTCTGGTGGCGCCGCTGCATCGAGCAATCGCGTTCGCCCAGGTGAATAGCATTGCCGTGCGTATCGGCAAGTACCTGGATCTCGACATGCCGAGGGGCTTCAAGGTATTTTTCCATGTAGACCACCTCGTTGCTGAAAGCCGCGCGTGCTTCGGCCCTGGTCACCGTGATCGCTGCCGTCAGTGACGCCTCGGCATGCACCACGCGCATGCCGCGCCCACCACCGCCGCCGGATGCCTTGATGATGATCGGATAGCCGATCTCGCGAGCCAGACGGATGTTCTCATCGGGATCGTCGCCGAGCGGACCGTCTGAACCGGGAACACAGGGCACGCCCGCCGCCTGCATTGCCTTGATGGCGGAGACTTTGTCGCCCATCAGGCGGATCGAATCGGCTTTTGGCCCGATGAAAGTGAAGCCGCTCGACTCGACGCGTTCCGCAAAGTCGGCGTTTTCGGAGAGAAAACCGTAGCCCGGATGAATGCCGGTTGCGTCAGTTACCTCGGCCGCACTGATGATAGCGGGCATGTTGAGATAGCTCTCGCTGGATGGGGGAGGGCCGATACAAACCGTTTCATCAGCGAGTAAGACGTGCTTCAGGTTGTTGTCCGCGGTGGAATGCACGGCAACCGTCTTTATGCCGATCTCGCGGCAGGCCCGGAGAATGCGTAGCGCAATTTCGCCCCTGTTGGCTATGACTATCTTGTCCAGCATGTTGGCGCGACCCGCTAGTCGCCGTGGCGCTGGTCGATAACGAACAACGTCTGGCCGAATTCGACCGGCTCACCATTCTGAATACGAATCGACTTGATTACGCCGGACACGTCGGATTCTATCTGGTTCATCATCTTCATCGCCTCGATGATGCAAAGCGTATCGCCCTCGTTGACGCGGTCACCGACCTGGACGTACGGCGCTGCGCCCGGCGAGGATGCCGCATAGTACGTACCGACCATCGGCGAGGTCACTGCGTACCCGTCCTCCTCAACTTCGGGCGGCGCGACGGCCTGGAGCTTTGTGACAACAGGCGCTGCGGGCGGTGCAGCGGCCGCGGCGGCAGGTGCCGCGATGGGCGCGTGCTGTGAGTAACGGCTGATTCTTACCGATTCTTCTCCCTCGGTTATTTCGATCTCGGCGATACCGGACTCGTCCAGTAGCTCGATCAGTTTTTTTACTTTTCTAATGTCCATCGCTTAGTCCCCGGTACTGGCAACGAAATGACTGGCAGCCTGCAGCGCCAGTTCGTAGCCGTATGCCCCAAACCCGAACAGGCAACTTCTCGCCATATCACTGAAGTAACTGTTTGGCCTGAATTCCTCCCGCGCAAACGTATCGCTCAGGTGTATTTCGACAGAGGTAATCCCGACCGCGAGAAAAGCATCGCGCTTCGATGTCCTCGAGGCGCGTTACGCCGTCTACCTGTGGCTCGCGCGACCTGAGCAGATTCAGGTTGGCGCCGTTGATCAGCAAGAATACGAACATGGGCCGAGTTTCTCAGCGAGATAGCCGAAGATGGCCGCAATAGTAACCCTTTTTTAAGACATTAGGGCAAGTTTTGCTGTGGACACGGTTGCGGGGTCACCCGGAGCGTCTCAGAGCGCGTCGAGTCTGGCTCTGGCTTCGTCCTTTTTGATCTCGCCGCGTTCCAGGCTGGTCATGATCTCGACGAGTTCGTCGAGATGTTCCTGGTGCAGCTCTCCGATGTAGGCGCCCAGGTATTCGCCCGCGGAGTCGACGAACATCGTGAAGGGCATGCCGATAAATTCGATGCCGGAGGATTCGGCGACCGCCATCGCATCCTGTTCGCCGACCAGCACAGGGTAATTAAAGTCCGCCGACTCATCGTAGGCTACCACCGCTTCCGGATAGTCAACGGCAATGCCGATAACCTGGAAGCCGTTGCCGGCCTGCTGATCCTGGAAATTTTTCAACAACGGAATCTCGCGCCGGCAGGGCGCACACCACGTGGCCCAGAAATTAAGGAGGCGGTTCTTGCCCTGCCATTCCGAGAACTCGCGCTGTTTGCCGTCGATGTCGGGCAAAGTGAATGCCGGGTGAGTCATGACCTCGAGTGTCGTCGGCATGGCGGCCGGCGCGGCCGTGTGTGCCTGCTGCGGTGGGGCGGTGGCGGGAAACCGGGCCGCATAAAACAATGCGCCGGCCAGAAGCGCAACCAGTGCGGTCGCGAAGATCAACATTACTCGGGACACGTTTAGCCTTCTATTGTTGCTCGGTTTGTACGCTTATCGATTCAGTCTCACTGAATGCTCGGCGCACGTGCTCGGCAAAGTCAGGAGCTTTCATATAGCCCACGACTTCATAGCCGTGGCGTTGCTGGCCATCCGTGCCGAAGAAAATAATGGTCGGCGGTCCGAATACGCCAAAGCGATCGAGCAGCGCCTGATCGGCCTCGTCGTTGGCAGTGACGTCCGCCTGCAGCCAGACCGTGTTCGAGAGAGCCGCCTGTACGTCGCCGTCCGTGAACGTGTACGCCTCCATCTCTTTGCAGGATACACACCAGTCCGCATAAAAATCCAGAAACGCGGACTTGCCCTGGCGTGTCGCGTTCGCCAGTTCCCGATCCAGATCATCGACGGTCTTGATTCGCTGGAAGGGCAGCGCGTGCTCTGCTTCAGATACCAATATTCCATCACCGAGGCTGATGGTCGCGAGCGGCCGCAGCGGATTGCTGCCGCCGGCCAGCGAGCCCAGCAACAGGATAATGCCGTAAACAATGGCGAGGAATCCGAATCCCTTGCCGAGTTTCTGCGCGACAGCGGAATCGCTTGTCAGCGTCGTCAGGCCGCCCATGAACACACCGGCCATGAATACCAGCACGGCCCAGAGGAACATCGTCACGTTGCCGGGCAGAATTCTGGACAGCATCCAGATCGCAAGGCCCAGCATCATGAAGCCAAAAGCATTGCGCACGGCCACCATCCACGGCCCGGCTTTCGGCAACAGCTTGCCCTGCGCGGCCCCCATCAGCAGTAGCGGGGCGCCCATGCCGAGACTCATGGCAAACAGCGCCGTGCCACTACGCAGCATGTCTCCAGTCTGTGCCATGACGGTCAAGGCAGCAATGAGCGCCGGTGCGACACAGGCTGTGACGATGAGAGCGGACAACGCGCCCATAATAAATGCGCCGATCATCGTACCGCTTTCTTGTTTGCCGCTGACGGTCGACAGTTTTCCCTGGATGTTGCTCGGCATCTGCAGTTCGTATGCTCCGAACATGCCGAGTGCGAGGACTACAAACAGGCCGGCAAACAGAATGAGTATCCAGGGTTGATTGAACGTGGCCTGTAGCTGCATGCCGGCGGCAGCGGCAACGATGCCCGCGCCGGTATAAACGAGTGCCATGCCGAGGACGTAACTGAGGGCGAGCGTGAAGCCCCGCATAGGTGTGACCTTGTCGCCTTCGCCGGCGATGATGCCCGACAATATGGGCACCATGGGCAGCACGCACGGCGTGAAAGCAAGGCCCAGTCCGGCCAGAAAAAACAGGCCTATCGTGACCCAGATGCTGGAACCGGTAATGATCCGGGCAAGCCGTGCCTGTTCGCTGACTGGCACGGTATCGGACGGCAATGCGGACAGGTCCGAAACCGTGGCTGCTTCGGGCAGGCTTACTGCAATGACGCGGGTTTGCGGCATGTAACAAAGGCCGCCTTCCGCACAACCCTGATAGTTGAGCTCAAGTTCCAGATCCATGGCCTCGGGCGTCGCTCGCGCTATCGCCAGCCGTGCCAGAATGCTGTCGAAGTAGACCTCCATTTCGCCGAAGTACTCGTCGACTTTCATCTTGCCCTCGGGCAAATCGAGACGGCCGGCCTTGGCATCGTCGCTCAGCGAGCGAACCGAGATCTTGTCCTTGTAAAGGTAGAAGCCTGGAACTATGCGTATTCCGACTTCTACGGTGTTGCCGTCGACCGGGAATATGTCGGGGAAAAAAACTTCATCGACCGGTGGAAACTCGCTGTTGATATCGGGCGTACCGCCGAATTGCCCGAGCTGTAGTTTCGGCGCGCTGCCGGAGATCTTTCGCAGCTTGACCTCATCAGTCCAGGTTTGCGGCGGATAGCATATCCCGATGACGTCATTGCAGCCCTGGCTCTTGATGATGAGTTCCGCCGTCTGCGGACGGGTGCCGCTTACCGTGTAGGGAATCGTGACGAAAAACCGATCGCGGTAGACCTGCTGCTTGCCAAAAAACTCGTCTTCGTGCGGCAGGCCTGCGGGCAGCTGGATGTCGCCCAAAACGATCGCGGCGTCGCCGCTCTCGAAGGCGAGCTTGTCGCGGTACAGGTAGCAACATTCGTCTATGGCCCAGTCAATCTCCAGTGCATTACCCGTGTCCGTCACGACATACCGGAATGCTTCGGTAACCCGGGGCGGCGCATCGTCCGCAAGAACCGGTATTGCCAGGCAGAAGGCGAGCAGGGCTGCGGCAAAACCATTTCTAATCTTTGTCATTTCGGGAGTCTTTGGCGGTCAGGGATCAAGGGGCCTGCGTGATGGGACCGGTCAGGCGTAGGGATTGTTACCCCAAAGTGGGCTCAAGTCACCGATACAGGTCTGGTTTTTTGCCAAAAAAGTCCGCGACGAGAGCTTGAAATTTCGGCACTCATGCCTATTATTAGCACTCCTCGTGGCCGAGTGCTAATAGCGCAAGGCCCGTAAATCGCCGGAAATCGGTTTTAGATCAATAACATATAGGAGAAATGCACCATGAAGATGCGTCCGCTTCATGATCGGGTCATCGTCAAGCGCATGGAAGAGGAGCGCAAATCGCCCGGTGGGATCGTCATTCCTGACGCTGCGGCTGAGAAACCCATCAAGGGTAAGGTGATCGCTGCAGGCAACGGCAAAATTCTCGAAAACGGCGAAGTCCGCAAGCTTGATGTCAAAGTCGGTGACAAGGTCCTTTTCGGCAAGTACGCCGGCACGGAAGTCAAAGTAGAAGGTGAAGAACTGCTCGTGATGAAGGAAGACGACATCATGGCCGTTATCGAAGGCTAAGCCGCCCGACACCTGATCAGTTTTCATAATCAGCAGGCGGCTCCGGCCGTCTCAGTCAAAAGAGGAATCTTAAGATGGCTGCTAAAGAAGTACGTTTCAGCGATGACGCGCGGCAAAAGATGTTTGCCGGCGTCACCGTTCTCGCAAACGCGGTTAAAGTGACCCTGGGTCCCAAAGGCCGCAATGTCGTGCTCGACAAGAGCTTTGGCGCACCGACTGTCACGAAAGACGGTGTGTCGGTTGCCAAGGAAATCGAGCTCGACGACAAGTTCGAAAATATGGGCGCACAGATGGTCAAGGAAGTCGCTTCCCAGACGTCTGATATTGCAGGTGACGGTACGACGACCGCAACGGTTCTGGCCCAGGCTATTCTGCGCGAGGGTCTGAAATCGGTTGCCGCCGGTATGAACCCGATGGACCTGAAGCGCGGCATAGACAAAGCGTCGGCCGCAATCGTTGACGAGTTGAAGAATCTGTCAATGCCGTGCGAAGACGAGAAAGCAATTGCACAGGTCGGCAGTATTTCGGCGAACGCCGATTTCGAGATCGGTGAGATCATTTCCGATGCCATGAGCAAGGTCGGTAAGGAAGGCGTTATCACCGTTGAAGAAGGCTCGGGTCTTGCGAACGAACTCGACGTTGTCGAAGGTATGCAGTTCGACCGCGGCTACCTCTCGCCGTACTTCATCAACGACGCACAGAGCCAGCAGGTTGAGCATGAAAACCCCCTGATCCTGCTATACGACAAGAAAATCTCCAACATTCGCGATCTCTTGCCGGTGCTCGAAAGCGTCGCCAAAGCGGGACGACCGTTGTTGATTATTTCTGAAGACGTCGAAGGCGAGGCGCTGGCTACGCTGGTTGTCAACAACATCCGTGGCATCGTCAAGGTTGCCGCGGTCAAGGCACCGGGTTTCGGCGATCGCCGCAAAGCCATGCTGCAGGACATTGCGATCCTGACGGGCGGGCAGGTTATCTCCGAAGAAGTCGGACTGTCGCTGGAAAAGGCGACGATTGATGATCTTGGCGAAGCCAAGAAGGTTCAGATTACCAAGGAAGCAACCACGATCATCGACGGCGCTGGTAAAGCGGCCGACATCAAAGGCCGCGTCGATCAGATTAACGCCGAGATCGCAGAATCCTCGTCGGACTACGACAAAGAGAAGCTGCAGGAGCGCGTTGCCAAACTTTCCGGCGGTGTTGCCGTCATCAAGGTTGGTGCGGCTACCGAAGTCGAGATGAAGGAAAAGAAGGCACGCGTCGAAGATGCGCTGCACGCAACTCGTGCCGCGGTCGAGGAAGGCGTTGTGCCCGGTGGCGGCGTCGCGTTCATTCGCGCTGTCAAGATGATCGCGAAGCTCAAGGGCGACAATCATGACCAGGACGTGGGTATCGGAATTCTGAAGCGCGCGGTCGAAGAGCCGCTGCGTCAGATAGTCCGGAACGCCGGCGGTGATGCCAGCGTCGTATTGAACGCCGTCGCGGAGGGCAAGGGTAACTTCGGTTACAATGCTGCAACCGACGAGTATGGTGACATGATCGAAGCCGGTATCCTGGACCCGACCAAGGTCACACGTTACGCATTGCAGAACGCTGCCTCCGTGTCAGGCTTGCTGCTGACGACTGAAGCAATGGTGGCTGATGCACCGCGGGACGACAGCGGTGGCCCGGCAATGCCGGACATGGGCGGCATGGGCGGCATGGGTGGCATGGGTGGCATGATGTAGTGTCCCGCCTCCGTTCCGTCGGAGGTCGCTCACGCACATTCCTGTGTTTCGCGACATGAGGCCATCCTCGGCCAAAAAAGCCCGGCTTTTGCCGGGCTTTTTTGTGCCTGGCCATTTGGCACCTGATGCTGGCTGCCGTTTGCCTGCTATATTTATTTCGGCAGGAAATAATCAGCGCGGAATTCAAATAAGGATAAGAATATGAAAATCTCGTTGGCTAGTGTGTCGGTCGCCAGTCAGGAAGAAGCCCTGGCGTTCTATACGGGGAAATTGGGATTCATAAAGAAGAACGATATCCCTTTTGGAGATGCCCGTTGGCTGACCGTGATTTCACCGGAAGATACGAACGGCCCAGAGTTGGTGCTCGAACCAAACGCCGAATACCCTGCGATGAAGGCGCTTAAGGAATCGTTGCTAAAGGATGGTATACCGTTTACTGCCTTTAGCGTTGAAGACCTTGACTCAGAGTATCGTCGACTTCAGGAGTTGGGGGTCAAATTCACTCAGGAACCCGCTGAAAGCATTGGCGTGAAATATGCCGTTTTCGATGACACCTGCGGCAACTTGATTCAGATCTACCAGACGACGGAATGATCGCGGTTGGCGGTAAGCTGCCGGCCAAGATGTCCAGGGTACTTGGACTGGCTGTGGCACTTGGTTCTTGGGCGGTTTCTGCGAGCGCGCAAGATACGGCGAGGCGATTCGAATTGTCGCCCCTGCTGGGGTACGTAATCGGCGGGACTTTCGAAGACGAAAGCACCCGCCAGCACCTCGACCTCGATGACAGTCAGGCGCATGGCCTGCAGCTCAATATTCGAGCTGACCCGCAATCGACCTACGAAATCCGGTACGCAAAGCAAGCCACACGGACCAATGCACCCGGTTTGCCGTCACTCGAGGTCGTCATCGAAAAGCTCGAGATCGGCGGCACATACGAGGTGAGTGAAGAGCCGACTCGACCGTTTGTCGCCCTGACGCTGGGCGCCTCCCGATTTAAACCCGACGACAGTGCGTTCAACGATGATACGTATTTTTCATTTTCCCTGGGCGGCGGCGTGAAGTTTTTCATGGATCAGCCGTTCGGAATCACGGTCGACGCCCGGTGGGCCGGCGCTTTCGTTAATGAAGACACCGATGTATTTTGTCTATCGGCGGGCGGGCTCACCTGCCTGATCCAGGCGGACGCGGGGCTGACATCGCAGTTTCGCGTATTGGTTGGATTCAACGCTCGTTTCTGAAGCGAGAGCCGCCGGAGACCCTGCGTCCTGGCGGGAGCGTGCGTGTCAGACGATAGCCCGCCGCTCGGGACAGGAATTGTGCTGGTTCGCGGCGGCTGCACCACAGCGAGATCTACGTATTTCAAAACGGCCCTGCGCGTCCGAAGATTGCCGTGGCGGCAGTTGACATGAGGCTGTCAGAATTGACGGCTTTTTCATCGGAGAACACAGGCAACAATCTGGGCCGGTGCCGCGCCGCTGGCGGATCCTGGCTTATTCGCCTGTGACCGTTTTTACTATTTGAGGAGTGTCCCATGTCCAATCTAAAAGTTCAGAAAGTGCGCTCCCCGGAAGACCGCAAGCTGCCGGTGTTCAAGGAATTCGACGAGATTGCGGACCAGATCCGGGTGCGCGCATACAACCTATTCGCAAACCGCGGCTTCAGTATGGGCAATGATGTCGATGACTGGCTGAGCGCCCAACGCGAGATATGCTGGCCGACGGCCGAACTCGTCGAAGAAGACGACGAGTTCGAGATCAAAGTAGCGCTGGCGGGCTTCGAGCCGAAGGAAATCTCGGTAACAGCAACACCACGTGAAATAATCGTCAAGGCCGCGCACAATGACAAGCGCAAGGAAGGCGACGAAAAAGTTCGCTGGAGCGAATTCCGGAGCAACGATGTCTATCGGCAAATCGCTTTGCCGTCGGATATCGACGTCGACAAGATAGAGGCGGAATTCGAGCATGGAATGCTGGAAATCGAGGCGCCGAAAAAAAAGGGAAAATCCGCCGCGGCAAAGAAAATCAAGGTGACCAAAGCCACCTGATAGCTCGCCGCCGTCGCGACCGAGCCTTGGTGGTGTCGGGATAGTCTTGACAGCCGCCATACGCACAGTGGCCGCCCGGGATCCTGAATCAGTCAAAAAAATGGGCCGCGTGAGCGGCCCATTTCTGTAGTCATCTGACAGTTAACTACTGCAGTTTGATTTTTTGCGCCCAGCCGTCTGCGATCGCTTTAGCAGCGTCTCTGCCACCGAGGCCAAAGGCAAGCGCCGTTGCAACCGCGACGCTGCCCAGCGTGAAGCCGAACGCCATGGTCACAATATTGTCAGCGAGGCCCATCGCCTTGAGACCCATTGCCAGCACAAGACCAAGGATCGCGATTCTCGCGATATTTGCGAGGCCACCGCTCCCGTGGCTTGATAGCTTGTTGTAAGCGATCGTGCTGAGAAAGTTGCCGATTATCAAAATCACGCCACCAACCAGAATTCCGCCACCGAATTGCAGAACCCTGGCGAATACTTCGGAGATTATATCGATGCCAAGGAGATTCACGGCTGCGGTGGCTGCAGCAACCATCGAGAAGAACATGATCGCAACGCCGACGAGTCGTGTCGGTGTGAACGACTCGGTGAACAGGCCCTGTATACCCATTTTCTGCGGTAAGGCATTGATGTTCGCGCCATCGAGAAGACCGCTGAGGATAAAGACTACAAATTTCGCGGCAAAGAACACCACCAGCAGAATGATGCCGGCGCCGATGATATTGGGCACGGCTGCCATTAGTTTCTCGATCATCGCAGAAGCCGGGTCCGAGATCGCCGGAATGTTCAGGACGCCCAACGCGGACACCGCAATCGGCAGCAGGATGACGGCCATGATGAGTGCGCTACCAAATTTGGAAATGCTGATTTCCTTGTTGCCCAGCCGTTCGGCAAGCTGCTGGTCAACCTTGGCCAGCCCGACGCCCGCCAGCTGGGAGACGATCTTCGCAATGACCCAGCCCGCGTAGCCGATGACACCGGCCCCAATGATGTTGGGTACCGCGCCCATGAACTTGTTGACCAGGTTCTTCAACGGCTCCAGCACGTCGGTCAGTCCGAAATGTTGAAGTACGGCGATAAGCACGAAAATCGTAAGCACCGCTTTGACCAAGGACGCAATCGGCGTTACCAGGTCCGTCACAGAACCGTCAGGGTTGGTCCGATGCAGCATCGACACTCTTTGCAACACGCGCTTGAAGACGCCAATTACGAGCTTGACGACGAAAAGACCGATGATGAGAATCGCGAGGCCGACCAACGCATGACCAAGCGCGCTGGAGCCTGCGGGTCCCAGGAACTCGGTTAAGCTGCTGATGATATCGTTCATTTTGTGACCCTCCCGGATGTCGTGATTCATTCACGTTTATTTATCCAGAGTATTGCTGATATTGCCCACTCGAGAAATGCATCAATTGTTAAGAATTGTGTCCTCGCCAACTGAGCGTTCGCGTCGCGCTACTCTTTCGGGAGCATTAGCTGAGGTGCGAAGATCAGGGCAGAGCGGGGCGTTTTTGCAAGAGGCATGAATCTCTGTCAATGCGGATATCTCCGAATTGCCGAATTGTGGGAAGGGCGTATACATGATCTGCTGGCGAGGGTTTGCCAGCGTTGCTAAGGGAAGGAGGTGTGTCACATGTCAATCCTGCGCAGAATCGAGCCTCGCAAAGGGGCGATTGATGTAAGACGGACGGCGCCTCTCACCCAGAGCATGGAGGAGTTCTTTGAGGGCTTCCCACCACGCCGCTGGATGGAGACGTTTGGGCCCTTTGGGTTGAAGTGGCCGAGAGACATCGATATGGAGCGGGATTTCCGCCTCGATGTCATTGACCGCGACAAAGAGTTCGTAGTCCGTGGCGAACTGCCCGGTATAGAAAAAGACGACATCGAGGTCACGATCTCGGGCGACCGCCTGATGATTGAGGCCGAGAGGAAGTTCGAGGAAGAAGAGACCAAGGACGCGTTCTATCGGCACGAACTCGGCTACGGCAAGTTCATGAGAACGGTGCTGTTGCCGGAAGAAGTGGATTTCGAAAAGATCCACGCCGAGTTGAAGGACGGAATCCTTAACATCGCGCTTCCGAAAGTTCGGGCAGCGGAAAGACACACAGTCAAAGTCGCCTGACCACCTGGCTGTGTGAGATTGCCGGGACGGCTGCGGCCGCCCCGGCTTTTCACTGCAGCTTGATGTAAAAAAAGATAGACATAATGTAAAAAATAGTATACATTCCCTCTATCGTGCAATTCAATGGAGATAGCGGTGAATATGACATTTCAGGAAAAAAGTGCGTGGGGGTCACTGCTAGCCCTGGGGCTGGTGTCCTACTGGTATTTTCCGGCAGCGTTTGCGGCGGCCGGGAATAACGGGGCAGCGGCTGACCTCATCGCGATCAGTATTGGCTGCGTCGTCGCCCTGGTCATCATCGAGATCGTTTACCACGTGATCATCGCGAGCAGGGGTGGCGGTGCAAAAGACGAGAGGGACGTTTTTATCAATATTAAAGCTGAGCGAGTCGCCGGCTTCGTCCTGGGAATCGGCCTCTTCACGCTGGTTGGACGAATTATTGCGATCGAGGCGATCGAGGCGATTACGCCGGTAGAGACCATGGGCGCCCTAACCATTGCGGTCTGGATACTGTTCGTGCTGACGGTCGCGGAGATCAGCAAGCTTGCTTCGCAGGTCTGGTATTACCGGGCAGGTGCCTGATGGCAAAGACTCACGTCCGCAACAATATCCGGACGCTGCGCTTCCAGCACGGCGAGATGACTCAACAGGCGTTGGCCGAAAAGGTGGGTGTGACGCGGCAGACAATCGTCGCCATCGAAAAGGAAAAATATTCGCCGTCGCTGGAGGCGGCGTTCAAGATTGCTGCGGTATTTGGTGAGCCGCTCGACGCCGTTTTTTCTTATGAGCCCGGCTCCAGATGATGCGAGCCCCCAACAGCGCGGCGAGAATGATGGCATACATGAGGGGTTCCCTTATGTCCTGCTTGACCTGCCACCAGTAGTGCCAAACACCCAGCATGGCGATCAGGTAGACCGCGTAGTGCAGCGTCTGCCATCGTCGGCCCAGTCGTTGGCGCATGGCGTTCGTGGACGTGGCTGCCAGCGCCGTCAGCAGCAGCAATGCGATGAAGCCAATCGTAATAAACGGCCGTTCGACGATGTCTTCGAGAATCGCGGAGAGCAGTATGCCCTGATCGAGTATCAGCCAGCTAAGGAAGTGCATCAGCACGTAAAAAAAAGCGAAAAGACCGAACATCCGCCGGAAACGTGCCAACCAGTTCCAGCCCGTGATCCGACGTAGCGGCGTGACGGCCAGCGTAACCATGATGAACCGCAGGGCCCAGATCCCGAAACGGTCCTGGATTTCTTCAATCGGGTTTGCGCCCAGCCGGCCCGTCAGCTCGAAAGCGTCGGTGACAACGAGGAGCGCAGGGACCAGGCATAGCAGGAAGACAACGGGCTTCCAGATGCGTCGGACTTGCGTCAGCGTATCCAAGTAAGTCCTAGTAGTTGCGGCGAAGATCGAGGCCTTTGTACAGGTGTGCGACCTCTTCGCCGTAGCCGTTGAACATCAACGTGGGTTGCTTGCTCGCAAAGATGCCGGCACCGATGCGGCGCTCGCGAGCCTGGCTCCAGCGGGGGTGATCGACGTTGGGGTTCACGTTGGCGTAGAAACCATACTCGCGCGGCTGCGCCATGTTCCAGCTCGTCTCCGGCTGTTTTTCGGTAAAGCGCATTCGCACAATGCCCTTGATGCCCTTGAAGCCGTACTTCCACGGCACGACGAGCCGGATCGGCGCGCCGTTCTGGTTCGGCAACACCTGGCCGTAAAGGCCGACCGCCAGGATGGGCAGCGGATTGACTGCCTCGGCAATGGTCAGCCCTTCACGGTATGGCCAGTCCAGAGACCCCCGGCGAACCCCCGGCATGCGCTTGCGGTCGTTGAGCGTTTCGAAGGCAACGTATTTCGCTTTCGACGTTGGCTTGAAGTGCTTGACGACATCGGCCAGGGAAATGCCAACCCACGGGATTACCATGGACCAGGCCTCCACGCAGCGCATGCGATAAATGCGCTCTTCGAGATCGAACGGTTTGATGAAGTCCTCCAGGTCGAAGGTACCGGTCTTCTCTGCGTGTCCCTCGACCTCTATCGTCCAGGGCAGAGGGTCAAAATCCTGCGCATTCCTGTAGGGATCGCCCTTGCCGGTCCCAAACTCGTAGTAGTTGTTGTAGGTAGTGATATCTTCGAAGCTGTTCGCCGCCTCGTCGGTGCTGAACGAACTCTTGCGGACCTTAGCGAGCCTGGCGCCGCGTTCGTCGGGCACGACGGCGCTAATCGCCGGCGGCGCCAGAATCGAGCCGCCGAACAAGGCTCCCGCGCGGATGAAGGCGCGACGATTAAGGTAGTTCTTTTCGCTGGTGATTTCCGATGGCCGAATATCGGCCTGCTTCCTGATCAACACACGGGGACTCCTGAAGACAGCGTTGCCTAACTAGACCGGGGCTGGACGCCGAATATTGCACAATTTGGCGCGGCAAGTGATGCTTGCAACATATTGTTATGAGGAGTCCAGCCGTCAAGACACCGGGTAACCCCGATCCGAGCACAATCCTCGTCCTTTACTACGCGGCGACAGTGCTCTTCGTCCTCCTCGATTTCGCGCTGGGTTTCAATATCCGCCTGGCGTTTCTCGAGTCTCTGCCAATGGTCCGGATCGCTTACTACGGCGTGTGTTTTAGCTGCCTGGCGCTGATGCTCTGGCGTCCGGCCTGGACCGTCTTGATCAGCGCCTTCGAATCGCTCGTAACCCTCTCGGCATTGATTATCGGCATGGGCATGAGGGCCATGCTGCTGACCGACCGCATGCTCGAAACAGGCAGCGGTTTCATCACGATGCCGGAGATTTACAATTTCATGATTTCCGGCGGGATGGCCTACGTTGCCTGGGTGAAAGGCATCAAAGACCTGAAGGGCCAAAACAGGCTATAAAAGCCTCTAAATGTCGTTAAATGCGGTTAACTATCGAGTTAAGTCAGAGGCTTTCCCTGGCCCGCTGCTCGACAGGGTCATCTTGGCTCAAATCGGGCCGCGCCGAATAAAAAAAAGCATGAAATTCCGTTAAATCATCCATAAATCCGCATAAAATCGTCAAAAAGCCCTTAAAACGCATAATCAATGGGGCACGAATACGCACGAACGTAGCTGGCACTGATCGTCATTTTTTCCGACATTAGACGATGTTAAAGATCGTTTATCGCAATTTCTGGAAAGTTCTGCCAATTTTGCACAAAAGCACGCAACCTCTTGCGCGGAGTCGGCGTCCAAAGAAATGTCGGTTGCTGTTCATCCCGGGTTCAACACGACCGGTCTACGCTTGAGATTGACGGAATGGCCCCAACTTCAGAGAAGACGCAGGAGGATTGAGGCAGTGAGCGAAACATTATCCAACATCGCCCGAAGCAATGACCGAGTGGCACCAAACGCAGCACTTCATGTTGAAGTGATTGCTGATTTTGTATGTCCATTTTGTTTTATCGGCAAGCGACGTTTCGATGAGGCACTCAAAGCGGTGCAGGGACCCAGTGATGTGAGCTGGTACCCGTACCAGCTCAATCCTGAGATTCTTGCCGAAGGAGAGCCGTTCGACGATTTTCTTACGCGCCGGTTCGGCAGCCCCGCCAACGTCGAACCTGTACTCAAACACCTGGTCGCCGAGGGTAAAGCGGTCGGTATCGACTTTCGCTTCGACAAACTTCGACACGTTCCGAATACGATTCCAGTGCACCAGGTGATGCAACTCGCCGAGTCGCTGGGAGTGGACCAGTCGGCGCTCGCTGAAGACCTGTTGTCCGCTTTTTTCGAACAGGGACGGAACATCGGCGACAGAAATGATCTGCTCGATATCGCTCGGGCTCACGACATTTCCGCCAGCGATATCAACAGGGCGATCGATAGTGAGCAAGGCAGACAGCGCGTGCTGGCGCGTGAAGGACAGGTGCGTGGCAGTGGCCTGGTCGGTGTTCCGGGTTACCTTGTCAATCGACGCCTGTTGATTGTCGGTGTCCAGCCGACGGATGTCATTGTCACCGCGTTCGATCGTGCGATGTTTGGTGAGGGTAGCGACGCTCTGGAATCACCGGCAATCAACTAACCACTCCAGTATTAGGCGGTTCACTTCGTCGGGCCTCTCCTGCTGGCTCCAGTGCCCGCAGTTCTCCAGCATTCGAATCTCGAGATCGGTCACGAGCGGCCGCATCCCTTCGATGTGCTCGGGCGCAATGATCAGATCGTCGACCGCGCCGATGAACAAAGTCGGTATTCTGATTATCGGATCCACGCCCTCGAGCACCTCCCAATTGTGCTTCCAGTTACGGTACCAGTTGATGGCCCCGGTAAAGCCGCTGGTGGCGAAAGCCGACGCGTAATAGTCGCGTTCTGCCGCGGACAAGAGCGGGTCCCCGCTCTGCGCTTTCCGCGACAGGGGCTTGAGAAGGCTGATGACCTTACGTTCTGGCGGAAGCCTGTCGAACACTGCGCGGGGAACCTGGTTGCGGCGCATCGTGACGTCGAAAAAGTGTGCGGTATCGGCCGCAAATACCCGATCCGACTCATGCGAATCCTGGAAATTGACGATGTAGAAATCTTCGCCGAAACGTCGTCGCCATATTGAGACAGGGTCCTGCGACGGGCGCGGGTAGTGCGGAATATTGAGGATGACCAGTTTATCGATGCGTTCGGGCGCGAGCATAGCCATTTGCCAAAGCAAAATTGCGCCCATGTCATGGCCGATAAATACGGCACTTTGAAGTTCCAGCGCGTCGAGCAGGCCGTGAATGTCAGCGATCAGCTCTTCAACCCGATAGTCCGATACCCGCGGCGGTACGCTGGTCCTGCCGTAGCCGCGCTGATCCGGTGCGATCGCCCGGAAGCCCGCCCTCGCCAGCGCCGGGATTTGATGGCGCCAGGAGAAGGCCAGCTCGGGAAAACCGTGCAGCAGAATGACGGGTAGTCCGTTTCCCTGCTCGAAGACGGCCATACGAATACCGTTTGTATCGACGAACTGCGGTTCAGGAAACATAGTTCGTGATTTGACAGGAATACGGCGAAAACCGCAAAGTGGCTCGGGACGAGTGCCGCAAGTCTAACCTGGGCACAGCGTATGAGGCGACTATGCGCGACAAGTTACTGAAGCTGCGGGCGGAGCTCCAGGCCGCTGACGAAACGGCCCAAGGATCGGCTGCGATCGTCGAACTGGATCAATCCAAAGTCGGTCGGCTCTCGCGAATGGATGCCATACAGGCACAGGCAATGGCCAAAGCCTCGAGTCAGCGACGCGATGAAATGCTGCAGCGAATCACGGCGGCCTTGAAGCGTATCGATGACGGCGAGTACGGCCTGTGCCTGAAGTGCGAAGAGCCAATCAATCCCAAGCGCCTGGAGTTCGACCCGACGGTATTGCTCTGCATCGACTGCGCGAGTAAAACGGAAAACGACTGAACGCTAGCGCGGCTGAAACGGATTCTCGCGTCGGTAGCCTTCCGGTGCCGCGAACAGCGCTTGCTCCAGATTCTTCTCGGTCACCGAGTCCAGCGAGGATTTCCGCACGATTACGCCGTTCTCGTAGTCGGTCGTGAGTACCGGGAAACCGTCGATCTGATCCATTAATTCGCCCGGGTTCACGCCTTCGTGGACATTCATCGGCATTGACTCCGTCAACTTCGTAATGTAATTCGCCATTTCGCGAAAGGCTGCCATCACTTCATCGCCGCCGTCGATCTGGTCCAGTTTCGCGGCGCAGACCTCCTGGGTCTTCTGAGCGCCCTCGAAGATTGCGTACTGTCGACACGTGCGCGACTGCCACTTGCCGTTGCCGACTGCCTCGACCCTGGGCGGGGCAGACGCGGTGTCCTGCTGCCCCATCATCTCACCCATTCTCCCTTTCATCATCTGCTCGACCATTGCCCGCTGTTCCGGCGGCATACGCGCAAGCTCTTCCTGCATCTGCTTCATGGCATCGCTGATCTGCGCCGATACTTCGTTGATCATCGCTTCGTCCATTACGACGTAGCTCTTTTCACGATGGTCTACGTACAGGAATTCGTCGCCGAGAAATATCATGGAAGATGCAATTTCATCACCGCGAACTTCATCCATGCGAACCATTTTCGACTGGGCGTAAATTGTCGCACGATCCGTCTCTTGCCCAGACGCGTTTTCGGTCACCATGTCCATAACCACGCCCGCGTTGGCAACGGGCGACAACAGAAAGAACGTTACGGTGGCTATGGCGATGGATCTCTTCATGCTGATTCTCCTTCGTTTATTGAAACAACGATCCAATGAAGGTCGCTTCAAGGCCGCTACCTTCCGAGCCGCCCGGGCGCTTCACCTTTGTCGTAAGACAGGCGTACCTCGAGCCAATAATAGTCGAATTTCCGAGGCCATGGTGCGTGGCTCGGCGATCTCGAGCCCGATGCGGCGGGCTGGCCGACAGATTCGAGACCGACTCCGGCCGAAGCATCGCCGATAAATGCTCATGTCGCTGCCAACTTGATGCTGATTCGGGGACGGTGCCCCTCATACGCTGGACTTTTTGCGGGTTTCTCTTGTGTTTTAGCGCCGCGGAAAGTACTTTCTCCCGCAAGACGCTGAAGGGGACAAACAGGCAGCCCGCTTGAGCCACAGCGACCGGAGGATGGTGAGAGCTTCGGGTTTGAGTCTGCCGAATATCACCCTGGAGTCGCCTCCCGAAAGGGCTACGCGAGTGCGTACCGTGAGTAGGGCCGGCCGATTGGCTCACGAGACGGGCAACGGACCTTGTTTTTTGCAGCGGTCCACGAGGCGGTGCTGGTCGACAAGTCCGGTCCGCGAAACCGGGTGGTACCGCGACGAATACAGATCGCCCCGGGGTGCAAATGTGCGCCCGGGGCGTTCTTGTTTTTGAGGATTGAGTTTTGGCAGCCAAGAAAGCCGTGTTCAAAGAAGTCCAGGGCCGTTACAACGGGCCCGAGCTCGAAAAAGAGGTGCTGGAGTTTTGGCGGGAGCACGACGTTTTTGCAAGAACGATCGAAGCAAGCAAAGACGGTCCGCAGTTCAGTTTTAACGAGGGTCCGCCTACCGCGAACGGCAAGCCGGGTATTCACCACGTGCTGGCACGCAGCTTCAAAGATATATTTCCGCGCTACAAGACGATGCGTGGCTACCATGTGCCTCGTAAAGCCGGCTGGGATACGCACGGCCTGCCGGTGGAGCACGAGGTAGAAAAAGAACTCGGTATCTTTGACAAGAAAGAGATCGAGGAAAAAGTCGGCATAGCCGAGTTTACGCGGCGCTGTCGCGAATCGGTCATGCGCTATATCGGCGACTGGGAGAAGATGACCGAGCGCATGGGCTTCTGGGTCAACCTTGACGAAGCGTACTACACGCTCGACAACAGCTACATCGAGTCTGTCTGGAACCTGCTCGCGAAAATCTGGGACAAGGATCTGATCTACCGCGGCTACAAGGTTGTGCCGTACGATCCACGGATCGGCGCGACGCTGTCATCACATGAACTTGCGCTGGGCTACAGGGAGGTCGAAGACCCGTCGATCACGGTGCGTTTCAAAGTTGCGGACGAAAAAGAAACCTACTTCCTGGTCTGGACCACCACTCCCTGGACGCTGCCGTCCAATCTTGCACTCGCGGTCGGCGAGGACATCGACTACAGCTTTTGCGAATCCGGCGGCCAGACCCTTATCGTTGCGGAAGGTCTGCGTGAGGCAGTGTTTCGCGACATCGAGCACCTCGTCGTCAAGACCGTGAAAGGTTCTGCGCTCGTTGGTACACGTTACGAGCCGTTGTTCGATTACTTGAAAGTCGACGCAGCAAACGCTTTCACGGTAATGGCCGCGGACTTCGTCAGCACTGAAGATGGTACGGGTATCGTGCACACGGCACCGGCCTACGGAGTTGACGACCTGGCGTTTGGTCAGGCAAATGGACTGCCCGTCGTGCATGGCGTTGGGCTCGACGGGCACTTTGTCGATGAGGTCGAACCGGTGGCCGGCTTGTTTTTCAAGGATGCCGACAAGCCACTGATACGAATCCTGAAAGAACGCGAACTCATGTTTCGTTCGGAGCGCTACAAGCACAATTATCCATTTGGGTGGCGCACCGGCGACCCGATTCTTTATTACGCCAAGAACGCCTGGTACATACGGACGTCGCAGTTTCGAGAGCGCATGGCTGAGCTCAACCAGACGATTAACTGGGTACCGGAACATATCCGGGACGGTCGCTTTGGCAACTGGCTCGAAAACAACGTCGACTGGGCGCTGTCTCGCGAGCGCTTCTGGGGCACCCCATTCCCTGTATGGACAGACGGTGACGGGGATTTCCTTTGCATAGGTTCGGTCGCAGAGCTCGAAGAGCTGACCGGGCGCCAACTCGCCAAACTCGACCTGCACCGGCCGGCGGTCGATGAAATCACATTCGAGAAAGACGGCAAGACATGGCAGCGTGTGCCAGAAGTCATCGACTGCTGGTTCGACTCGGGCGCCATGTCTTACGCCCAATGGCACTACCCATTCGAAAATCAGGACGAATTCGAAAAGCACTTTCCGGCCGACTACATATGCGAAGCAATCGACCAGACACGCGGATGGTTTTACACGCTTCACGCGATCGCGACGCTGGTCTCTGACAGCGTGGCCTTTAAGAACTGTATTTGCCTCAATCTTATCGTCGACAAGGACGGCAAGAAGATGTCGAAATCGATCGGCAACATCATCGACCCCTACGATGTCTTCGATACAGTCGGGGCGGATGCGCTGCGCTGGTACTTCCTGGCACGCCTGTCACCCGATGTGCCGAAACGCATTTCGGTGGACATTGTGGCCGACGTGGCCAGTTCCTTCATTAATACGTTCTGGAACACCTATGGCTTTTTCGTGCTGTACGCGCGGCTCGACGAGGTCGATCTGAGTCGAGATGTGCCGCTTGCCCAGCGTCCCGAGATCGATCGCTGGGCATTGGCATTGTTGCACAGGACCATTACGACCGTGACCGATGCACTGGATCATTTCGATGCCAAGACGGCAGGTGAGGCCATCGAGTCATTCGTCGATCAACTCAGCAACTGGTATGTGCGCCGCAACCGGCGGCGGTTCTGGAAATCGTCGGATCCCGAAGATACCCAGGCCGCTTACCTGACGTTGCACGAATGTTTGAAAAGCGTCCATGAACTCATGGCTCCCTTTGTGCCGTTCCTGGCCGAAAATGTTTATCAGAACCTCGTCCGGACCGTCGACAGGAACGCGCCGGTCTCGGTGCACATGGGAAACTGGCCCGCAGCGGACCCGTCCTGGAAAAACGACGAGCTGTTGTTCGATATCGGCGTCGTACAAAAGGTCGTCGGACTCGCACGCGCAGCACGCGGCCAGTCGGGAGTCAGGACACGGCAGCCGCTTTCCAGGCTGCTGGTTCGCGCACCGGATGATGCGTCGGCTAACGCACTCGACAGTCACCGGGAGCAGATTCTGGAGGAACTTAATGTCAAGTCGATCGAATTCATTGCACGTGACGCCGGGCTTGTCAGCTACCGCATCAAACCGAACCTGCCGCGTTTAGGTAAGCGCTACGGCAAAGAGGTGCCGGTCATCAGGAAGGCGCTCGAGGAAGCGGACGGTAGCGCAATTGCGGGAGCGGTGGCTCGAGACGAACCGATCGTCATCAAAGTTCCGACCGGCGAGCTGGAGTTGTCTGGCGAGGACGTTTTGATCGAGACCCACTCCGCGGAGGGGTATTCCTGCGAAGCCGATGCAGGATTCCTGACGGCGCTCGACACGACGCTGACCGATGAATTGATCAGCGAAGGCGTGTCCAGGGAAATCATTCGCTCGGTTCAGGATGCCCGCAAGCAGGCGGGCCTCGAGGTGTCGGATCGCATAATCCTGGGCATCTCGGGCTCGAAAGGCGTCGAGGCGGCCCTGGCGAAACACCGGAAATATGTCATGACCGAGACCCTCGCCACGAAGTGGGAGGTCGGGCAGTCCGATCCGCTGTATTCGGCCGACCGGAAGCTCGGAAACGAGCACTGGACCATCGAATTCCGCAAGTGAACCGTTTTGGTGCATTTCACTTGCGCGCGCTTCAGAAACTCTGCTATAAAAAAGCTGCGCAAGGTTCTGATTGATAGGGAGCCAATGGGACTTGCCCGACCCTGCAGGAGGGTCTGCTGACTGGAAGAGGAAGCTGGCTCCAAGAATAAGAAGAGCGTACACAGACCGCCGGGAGAGCCGGCGGCCAGAACAACAACAAACGCTGGAGTCACAATGACAAACCACGTCGACTGCTTTCAGGCGGCACTCACGGTGCTGGCCGGTCACGGACATATAAAACAAAGACTTATCAAGGCCTACGAAGATCATCTCGACGATATCGACGAAGACGAGCTGCCCGTGGCGATGAAGCAGGCGTTCGCCGACCTGCGGCAATCGATGCACCGGGTCACGCCGCTCAACGGTGAGAGCCCTGTTTGTGCGTCCGTCCGCAAGATGTCTCCCGAAGACGCCAGCGAGTGTGCAGCCCACGTGGTTCAGATTTACGGTGAGCTTTCGAGAATGCGGGATGACCTCCCGGCCGGCTTGCCCCGCAGCGAGGGCGAAACTCCCCGGGTACCGCCGTTCCTGATTAAATCGGTTTGACCGGATAGTAAATATAGGTCAGCAGATCCTCCTCGGGAACATCGCCCGGATCCGTTACGTACGACTCCCATGTCGCGCCATTGCGTTCGATGCCGTGCGCGGCCAGGTAGGCTGATATCCTGCGGTGCGTGTCTGACAGGGTTCGGTATGACCCGACATGCTTGATCCGAATGACCGGCCCGGCATAGGTGCGGCCTATTTTCACGCTCGTCGCGTCGCGCGGCGTTGCGTCCGTGACGCCTCCGACCGGGATCGCCGCATCGAATACGAGTTCGGCGCCACTGAAGGTCCGCGTGATAGACAGCGGCGCCCCGGCAACCTGTAGCCCGTGTTCATCGATAAAGTTCAGGACCTGGAAATAGGCATCCCCCAATGCATCGGACACTGCCGCGGCTTCCGGTCGCGAAGTGGTCGAAAGATAGGCGATATCGATGGCCTCGACCGTCATGTGCTCGATTTCTGCGTCGCCGAAGTCAGCGCTCGGCAAGCTTTCCGCCAGTTCCTTGAGGTTGGCCAGGCCGCTTGCGTATTCCCGCGCGACGATGCGACCGAGTATCGAGGCAAAGTATCTCGCCGCGATGTTCATGCCGTAGTCAGCGTCGAAGCGCCAGCTGACGATGGTCGTACCGGTGCCGGCGGCAAGGTCGAATCGCGACTCCGCCTCTCCCGGCTCGCCGGGATTCATCACGATGCGGATACGATCGTAGGGTTGGCTCTCAACGATAGTCTGGGTGCCACTGCCGACGACTGCCCCATCCCAGCTCATGGTTGCACCGACACCCTTGTCGTTGCCGGAAAACAGCATGCGCACGTTGGGGTCGCTGTCAACGAGCGGCGACCAAAGCGCGTGGCGCCGAAAATCATTGAGTAACGCAAACACGGTTGCGGGATGTGCATCGATCTCGATCGAGACCTGAACATCGTGGCTGCGTGGCAGCGCGAAGCCAATTACGATCAACAGGACGATTAAAGCGGCGACCCCATACAGCAGTTTTTGCACGTTTCGGAATACCGTCAGTCAGTGGATTCGGTCGGGATTATTCCACAGTTGGCGAACCTTCGGCACAATGCCCTCATGAGCGATTCAAAAGACAATGACCTTCCGATCGGTATATTCGACTCCGGTGTCGGTGGCCTTACCGTGCTGAAGGCGATCAATGCCGAGCTTCCCGACGAGAATCTCGTCTACCTCGGAGACACGGCGCGACTGCCCTATGGAACCAAGAGCCCGGCATCCATCGCCCGGTACGCTACGCAGGCGACCGAAAAACTGAAGATGCAGGGCATCAAGCTGCTTGTGGTTGCCTGTAATACGGCGTCGGCCGTCGCGCTGGATGCGCTGCGGGCGCAAATGAGCCCGCTGCCGGTAATCGGCGTGGTGGAGCCAGGCGCCACGGCCGCCGTTGGTGCCCGGCCCGGCGGATCGCACCTCGTTCTCGCGACGGAGGCAACCGTGGCTCTGGGTGCTTATCGCCGGGCGATCAAGACCCTGGATCCTGCGGCGACTGTTCGGGAACAGGCCTGCGAGCTGCTGGTCGCCCTCGCTGAGGAAGGCTGGACCGAAGGTGACATCGCGTCAAAGGTCATTCGTCGCTACCTCGATGAGGCCACCGAGGGCGATTTTCGGCCGGAGAGCATTATCCTGGGCTGCACCCACTTCCCGTTGCTCAAAGATTCGATTCAGGCGGCCGCTTCTGACGAGGTCTTGATTGTCGACTCGGCCAATACAACCGCGGCCGTTGTAAGCGACACCCTGCGATCGGATCGGACGCTCCGCGTAAGCGATAAGGCCGGCACTCTGCGTTTCCTGGCGACCGACGGGGTGACTCGATTCGCGCGTATTGGCGGCCGGTTCCTCGGGCAGCCGCTGTCCGACACCGAAATCGAACTGGTGGATCTGTGAGCCGCGGCCTGTGCGATAATGGTGGGCTAACTGCAAATCAGGGGAAAGCCGTGAATTTCCGAATCCTATCGCGCCCGTTGGGCGTCCTCATACTGTCGGTTCTCGCCGCGTCATGCGGCACGGAAGCGCCGCCTGAACCCGCAGCAAAACCGGTGGTCACGGTCGAGCCGCGACCGGAGATTTACGCCGACTTTCGGTTGACAGCCGATCTCGGTCATCTCAGTGACAACCAGCTCGAGATGATCAGGATTCTTATCGATGCGTCGAAAATCATGGACGATCTGTTTTGGAAGCAGAGCTTCGGCGAGGATCATGAGAAATGGCTGGACGGCATAGCGGATGCCGATGCGCGTCTCTTTGCCGTGCTCAACTACGGCCCCTGGGATCGGCTGGACGACGAAAAGCCGTTTATCGACGGTTTTGGTGCGAAGCCACTCGGCGCGCGTTTCTATCCCGAGGACATGAGCAAGGAAGAATTCGACGAAGCCTATCTGCCCGGCAAGAACGGGCTGTATTCGCTGATTCGCCGTGACGACGCCGGCCGGCTCAAACTTATTCCCTACCATGTCGCCTATGCGCCGGAACTCGGGGAGGCGGCCAACTTGCTGCGGCAAGCGGCCAAACTGGCGGACAGCGCTGACTTTGCAACCTATCTGAAGCTGCGCGCCGCCGCGCTGATCAGCGACGATTTCCAAATCAGCGATCGCTACTGGATGGACGTTAAAGATAACGACATCGATGTGGTGATCGGACCAATAGAAACCTACGAAGACCGTTTGTTCGGCTATCGCGCGGCCTACGAGTCTTACGTCCTGATCAAGGACCTGGAGTGGAGCAATCGTCTTAGTCGTTTCGCCGCCTTCCTGCCGGACCTCCAGGATGGACTGCCCGTGCCCGATGAGTACAAGTGGGAATCGCCGGGAACAGATTCAGACCTTAATGCATACGACGTCGTTTACTACGCGGGACACAGCAACGCAGGCTCCAAGACCATAGCGATCAACCTGCCCAACGATGAAGAGGTACAGCTCGACAAAGGCACACGACGTCTGCAGCTAAAGAACGCGATGCAGGCAAAGTTCGAAAAAATACTCAAACCCATTGCCGATATGTTGATCGATGAGTCGCAGCAGGGGCACATTACGTTCGATGCTTTTTTCGCGAACACAATGTTTCACGAAGTGGCGCACGGCCTGGGTATAAAGAACACGATTAATGATCGCGGCACCGTTCGCGAAGCCATGCTGGATCTCGCCTCGAGCATGGAAGAAGGCAAAGCGGACATCCTGGGTTTGTACATGATCACGGAATTGCACAAAGCAGGTGAGCTTGGCGACGTTGATCTTCGCGACTACTACACGACGTTCATGACCAGCGTTTTTCGCTCCATCCGCTTTGGTGCGAGCAGCGCACACGGGAAAGCGAACATGGTGCGCTTCAACTTCTTCATAGACGAAGGTGCCTTCGTTCGTGACGCCGATACCGGTAGATACCGGGTCGATTACGGCAAGATGGAAGCGGCAATGACCGATCTTTCGCGACTGCTGTTGACGCTACAGGGAGACGGCGACTATGACGGCGCTGCCGAATTAACCAACGAGAAAGGGGTCATCTCCATGCAGCTACAGCAGGATCTCGACAGGCTTACCCAGGCACAGATTCCGGTCGACATTAGGTTTCAGCAAGGCGCTGCCGTTCTGGGCATCGAATCATGAGCAACCTATTCAGGGCGATTGCCCTGCGAGCGGCTCATCCGGTTCTGCTCGTGGCCGCACTCGCACTGGCGGCGTGCGGTGGTAGCGAAAACCAGGCCGAGTCGACCCGGGCCGAAAATCAACCGTGGGAGGCTTTCACGGCTGTCTCGATTGCAGAGTATTACAGCCGAAACCCCGAGTTGGCCGTTGATGTCGGTCTGCACGAATACGATGGTCAGATGTCGGATTTCAGCCTCGAGGCGGCCGACGCATATGCGACGTGGATTGACGGCATCATCGCGAGCGCTGAATCGTATGATGGCCTCACAGGTATCGAAGCGTTGGAGCGTGAATACATGCTAAGCGCGTTGCGCGGTGAGCTCTTCTGGATTCGCGAATCGGGCTTCCTGACTAACAACCCGGTTTACTATGCGTGGTCTCTGGGCTTCGATATCTATATCGATCGCGACTATGCGCCGCTCGACGAGCGCATCATTGCTTACACGAAGTATGTTTCCCAGATTCCGACGATGCTGGAAACCATGCGGAAAAACCTGGAGCCGCCGCTGCCCGCCCCTTACGTTGAAACCGCGCATTCAATTTTCAAAGGCCTTGCGGACTACCTGAAGAACACCGTGCCTGGCCTTTTCTCAACGGTTGAAGACGAACAGGCACAGCGCCGTTTTGCGGCCGCGAACAGTGCCGCGGCCGAAGCTGCAGAACAAACCGTCGATTGGCTGGATGGACTCAGAGCGTCCGCGAACGACGATTTCGCATTGGGCGAAGAGAGGTTCCTTGAGATGCTGCGCGCGACTCAGGGTGTGGACATCACTCTTGCTGATCTCAAGGTTGCGGGTGAACTCAATCTGAAGCAGAACCTTGATCAGCTGAGGGAAGCCTGCGCGGAATTCGCGCCGGGTGAGAGCGCCAGGAACTGTGTCCTGAAAGTCCAAAACCGCAAACCGCCGGGAGGTGCGGTGGCGGGTGCGACCCGGCAGCTGCCCGATCTTCGGCGGTTTCTCGAAGATAATGACATCGTCAGCATCCCGGGCACCGAGGAGGCGCTGGTAGCCGAGGCGCCACCGCACAGGCGATCAAATTTCGCGTACATCAACATTCCCGGTCCCTTCGAGTCGGGGCTGCCGTCCGTTTATTACATTGCCCCGCCGGACCCGGCCTGGTCCCCGGAAGACCAGCACGCGTATATTCCGGGAGAGACAGACCTGCTCGCAACGTCTGTTCACGAAGTCTGGCCGGGCCACTTCCTGCAATTTCTGCATGCGAACCGCGCCGAAAATAATGTCGGACAGCATTTTGCTACCTATTCCTTTGTAGAGGGCTGGGCGCATTACACGGAGCAGATGATGATTGATGCGGGGCTGGGCGATGGTGATCCGGAGTATCGTATCGGCCAGCTGCTCAACGCATTGCTCAGAAATGTGCGCTACCTGTCGGCCATAGGCCTGCATGCTGAGGGTATGACCGTTGAAGAAAGCCAGGCCATGTTTGCGGACGTGGCATTCCAGGACTTTGGAAACGCCAGTCAACAGGCTTATCGCGGTACCTACGATCCGGGCTATCTGAACTACACGCTGGGCAAGCTCATGATCAACAAGCTACGCGAAGACTGGACGACTGGTCGTGGTGGCGAGGAATCCTGGGGCAGGTTTCACGACCAGTTCCTCAGTTTCGGATCTCCGCCAGTACCGCTGATTCGCGAGCAGATGTTGGGAAAAAATTACGACGGTGATAGTGCTTTGCTGCCCAACTAGGCGCATCAGAGATCCCGTTTGTCCAGGCGAGGGAGCTTGTTTCCGAACAGCGTCGTCAGGTACAGGGCGTCGCCGGTTTCCAATACGCCGGTCAACGTCGGGAACCGGGCTTCGTCGTCATGCAGGTTCATGAGGATTTCGCCGTCACCATTAAAAGCAATGACGTGCGAGGACGGGACAGCTTTGGGTCGCATGAATGAGGGCAGGCGCTGTACGATCTTGCGGACGAAAGGCCGATCCGAGATTTGGTCCAGCAGGCGATTGCGTGGCGCGGCCAATCCCAGCCAGAACCGGCCCTGTGCGCCGCTGTTCAGGTTATCGGGAAATCCCGGCAGGTTGTCCAGCAGTACGTCGGTCCTTCCCTGTCGATCGCCGGCGAGCCAGTACTTCAGAACACGGTAATGGCCGGTTTCGCTGACCAGCAAAAAACTGCCGTCGGCACTGACTGCGACGCCGTTCGCGAAATTAAGGTTCTGCAGCAACACTTCGACATCACCTGTCGACGGCCTGAACGCGAAAACCCGGCCGTGCCCGCCGTGCTCCATGATGTCGAGCAAGCTCGCGTCGTACGTGCCGCTGGATGACTGCGCGCCGAATTTGCTGCTTGATTCGCTGAAATAGATGGTGCCGTCGGAACCGATCGCGGCATTGTTAGCGTAGACGAGGGGTTCGCCGTCAATGTCACTGAGCAAGGTAGAGACACTGCCGTCGCGTTCGATACGCTGCAGTCCGAGGTAGGCGTTCGCGACGATAAGCGATCCGTCGACGTTGGACTCAATGCCCAACGGCCTGCCGCCCGGATAAGAAAATTCGCGGACCTGTCCATTCCGAATCTCAATGATATGGCCACCATGCGTGGTCGCATAGATGCGTCCGCCGGGACCAATGGCCGCATCTTCGGGACCCTGATAGCCATTCAGGTCGATACCCACAGCAGCCGCCAGCCGGTCATTCGACTCAAAGGGGTCCACCAGGCCGCGGTCTGCGGGCGCACTCCAGGCCACGGGCTCTACAGGAACCGGCCACGCAAGCAGGTAAATGAGGATGGCGGCCAGAATCAGTGCGGCGGTCGCAAAGCTCTTCTTCATGCCTGATGCGGGGGGTCAGCGCTTTGCGTCGATCATGCGCAGGAATTCAACCCGCGTGCGCGCGTCTTTGCGGAATGTGCCCACCATCTGGCTGGTGACCATTGACACGTCGGACTTGTGAATGCCGCGTGTCGTCATGCATTGATGCACGGCTTCGATCACCACGCCAACGCCTTTGGGCTGCAGAACATCCTGGATGCAATTCGCGATCTGCGCCGTCATTTTTTCCTGCACCTGGAAACGTCGGGCAAAAGCCTCGACCACGCGCGCCAGTTTGCTGATACCGACAACCTTGTTGTTCGGCAGGTAGCCGACATGGGCTTTGCCAATAATCGGCGCCATGTGATGTTCGCAGTGGGATTCGAACCCGATGTCACGCAACACGATCATCTCATCATATCCCTCGACTTCTTCAAAAGTGCGTTTCAGATACTCGACCGGATTGCTCTTATAGCCACTAAACCAGTCTTCATAGGCTTTTGCGACGCGTCTGGGTGTATCGAGAAGACCTTCACGGCGAGTGTCCTCGCCAGCCCACAGTAGCAGCGTGCTGACCGCATCTTCGGCCTGCTTGCGTGTAGGTTTACGCGGTTTTCGCTGCTTGTTGCTGGTGGCAGCCACATCTGTTCCTGCTTGAGTTTAACGGCATGCTACGCAGACTTTGTGTTGACGTCGAGGCCGACGGGGCAACTGACGCCGGTTCCCCCCAGTCCGCAGTAGCCTGCGGGATTCTTGGCCAGGTACTGCTGATGGTAATCCTCCGCGTAGTAAAACATGTCGAGAGGCAGAATTTCGGTCGTTATTGTTCCAAGCCCGGCATTGTGCAACTCGTGTTGATACTCGCTCATGGAGCGCCGCGCTTCGGCCTGCTGCGCGTCGTTCACCGTGAAGATCGCGGATCGATACTGCGTGCCGACATCGTTTCCCTGCCGCATGCCCTGTGTCGGGTCATGACCCTCCCAAAAGGTCTTCAGCAGTTCTGCGTAGCTAACTTCGGCTGGGTCAAAAACGACCAATACGGCTTCTGTATGTCCGGTTTTTCCGGTGCAGACCTCCTCATAAGTCGGGTTGCGAGTTATGCCACCCGTGTAGCCGACCGCGGTCGTAAAGACCCCATCAGTTTCCCAAAAACACCGTTCGGCGCCCCAGAAACAGCCGAGCGCGAAAACGGAATGCTGAAGGTGATCCGCGAACGGCCCGGCGAGCGGCGCATCATTGACAAAATGACGGGCCGGAACAGGCATCGGTGTGTCGCGGCCCGCGAGGGCCTCGCTCCGTGTCGGAAGGGTCAGTTTTTTCACTCTTCTTGCTTTCTGGTCAGGATTCCGAATCTTCGCCCGTGGGCGGCTCATCCGCCAGGTCTTTTTCGTTCGTCAGTTCATCCAGGTCGGCCTGGCGGTAGAAGAAAGCATGCTCGAAGACGAGATCCGTTGTCTCCTGCAGCCCTTCCTCGGTCATTCTCGGGCGAAATACTTGCTGGCGTATTTCACGATGCACCATGCGCTGCATGTCCGTGAACTGGGGCGGGATGGCTTCGGTGCGCAAATCCCTGACCCGACCGCGAGTGGATACCGAGTAATCGACGCGAATTGTGCCCGTCAGGAATCCTTCCGTTGAAGTTTCATCTTGCGGCTTATTGCCAGCGTACTGCGGCAGCGGGTCGTCGGTCAGAGGCACGGGCCGCTCAAGGAATTCCGCGCGTGCCGCGAGACGCTCCTGGTCAGCAGACAACAGGTCCCAAGTTTCGGCGTAGAGCTTACGCGCACGAGTCTGCGCATCAGAATAAATGTAATAGTCCGCAAGGGCGAGCTTTGTTTCTGCGAGGACTCTCCAGTCGATCCCGGGCGTCGCATCGGCAATTCTTTCCGCGCGCTTGAAGTAAATTTCGCCGCTCGTCACGGGTCCCGGCTCCTGCATATTGGGCTGGGTTAGGTCAACGTAGTAATAGGACTCGCCGAGCTTGCTCAAAGGAAGTATGAGCTGCGGGTTATCCTTGCCCAGTTTCGACTCAATGATGCGAATTGCGCGCCGATAGGTTGCACGTTCATCCATATAGTAGCGGGCAGCATGCTGCCAGCTGGCGCGCCGCAGCAGCGACGGAATCAACGCCAGGTCATTACCTTCGAAATGGCGTACGTTCAGCATATGGATCCGATTGAGGATGTCACGTGCGCCCTTCGTATCACCCATCAGCATAGCCGATTGGGCGAGAGACTCGAGTATCTCCACCTGCTCGACGTTATGCGGACCTTCATTGACGTGCGTGATGTGCGTAGCGCGATTGAGGGTCTGCTGCGCGAGGTCCGGCCGGCCGCTACCGAGCTGCGCGGCACCGAGTCCCTTGAGTGGATTGACCAGCTTTTCGTTTAGGCGATCTTCGACCGTCTCAATGATCTTTACGGCGGCTTCGAAATTTTGAATTGCCGCCCCGTACTGGCCGTTCTTGTACTGGACCAACGCCAGGTTGTTCAACGCTTTCGATGCTTCAAGCGACTCGCGGCCGTGAATCTTGATAACCATCCGAACGATACGCTTGGCCGATGCGTCAGCCTCGTCCATTGCGCCTTCGGTGATGAGACGCTGATAACGATCGAATTCGGCGGCGAGTCGTTTTTCCAAAGCACGGACGTCATCGACCGTCGTCTCGGAATCGAGTTCGCCAGGCGAATCATCGGCAACGGGTACAACCTGATCGAGCGGGCTGCCCGCTTCATCGCGTTCAACTGGCTGGGCCTGGGTCGCAACAGCCGTCCAAATCGCGACAAACACTGCGACTGTTCTGATGTGGTTGATCATTCGTTCAAATAGGGCCGGGTGTCCTGAATCTGTTGCCAAGGGCAGTCGTGCTTCAGACCCGATCGGGCCCAAATAGTTCGCGCCGAACCGCGGCGGACCACCGCAACAACTATACCGTCTGGCCCGGCAGGGCGGTAGCCGGCCGCCTCGCTTTAGAGGTCCAGTGCCAGCTGCCGCTGTCCCGGGCGAAAAAATTGATTGCAATCAAGAAGGTGCTGGTAGGTATCGGGGTCCATGCCGAACCGCCGGCTGGCCGTTTTGAAGCGGGCGGCGAGCATGTCGGCGTAGGGTCCGCGGCCGGTCTGACGGATACCAAAGCGATGGTCATAATCGCTGCCGCCGCTGTACTGGCGAATAAGGCTCGAAACACGGCTGGCACGCGCGGGAAAATGGGTTTGCAGCCACTCGGCAAACAGGCCTTTGAGCTCGTGCGGGAGGCGCAGGAAAATATAGTGTGCCTGGCGCGCACCAGCTGCAGCGGCCGACCTCAGAATGTGCTCGATCTCGTTGTCATTGATTGCTGGAATGACCGGTGCAACGAGAACGCTCGTGGGCACGCCTGCTTGCGCGAGAGCCTCTATGGCGTGGAGCCGCGCAGCGGCTGACGGCACACGTGGTTCCATGATGCGTTTCAGATCCATGTCCATGGTTGGCAGGCTGATGGCGACGGAGCCGAGGCCGGCGGCCGCGAGTTCGGCCAGCAGGTCTATATCCCTGCAAATCAGAGTGCCTTTGGTGATTACGCTAACCGGGTGGCGATGCTTGAGGAACAATCGAAGCAACTCGCGGGTTAGCCGCAGGGATTTCTCGGCCGGCTGATACGGATCCGTGTTTGCCCCGATTGTAATCGGTTTGCATTCGTAGCCTGGTTTTTCCCAGGCTTCGAGCAGTCTGCGTGCAGCGTTCGGCTTGTAGAAAATTCTTGTCTCGAAGTCGAGTCCTGGTGACAGGTCGAGGTAGCTATGGCTCGGCCGTGCGTAGCAATAGACGCAGCCGTGCTCGCATCCCTGGTAGGGATTGATCGAACGATCGAATGGGACGTCGGGTGAGCTGTTGGAGCTGATGATGCGCCCGGCAGGCATTGCACGGATGACGGTCTCGGGCGCCTTCTGCGCCCGGGCATGGGCCACATCGGCAGCCATCTCCACGAGTCGCGAGGTGAAGCGGTTGTCTGGCGAAGAGATGGCCCCTCGGCCTTTGTGTCCCTCTGTGGGCATCCGTGGATCCGATACTGTATAAAAACACAGTACGGGTCTCAGCGCCCGGGGTCAAGGCTCAGAAGTCAGTTCAACACGCGATAGCCGCGGCCCCGCAGACAGCGTTTGAACACCTTTTGTTTTTCGCGATCGGCGTCAAGGCCGGATCGGGTTCCACCGTACAGTGCGCCACCGGCGGCACCGCGCCCGACGTCGCCGTCAATCGCGCCACCGAGGGCGCCAACGACTGCGCCGGTGGCACCACCCTTGGCGATACCCTGGCTGATCAGGATTTCCTCGGTGTAGGCTTCGCACTCGGCCCAGTCCTTGGCGAGCGCGTTGGGATCGACGCCCTGCATGTCAATAATAGGATCGGGATGGGCAGCGCAGCCGGCAATCGCAAGTGCCAGCAGGGCTGCCAAACTGTGAATGGTCTTTTTCATCTTTATGGTCCGTCCAGACGAAGATCTACGAGACACGCCAGCATACTCCGATCCGGAGGCCGAGCGTGGCATCATGCTAACAACGTATGAGCCCAGGGCTTGGTTGACAATGTAGACAAAATGGCTGGAACTTCAACGGTGTTTCGTCGAACCGGGCGTCGCGGATTAGAGGCGCTAGTCCGCCGTCGCTTGATACAAATGCACATCCTGCTGCGGGAACGGGAATGAGATTCCTTCCTTGTCAAAGCGCTTCTTGATGGCTTCGGTCAGGTCGAACATAACCGGCCAGTAGTCGGAGGTCTTGACCCACGGCCGTACGACAAAGTTAACGCTGCTGTCCGCGAGTGCCGATACAGCAATCGTGCAGGCCGGTTCTTCGAGAATGCGGTCGTCTGCGTCGACCAGTTCCCGGATGGTGCTTCGCACCTTGTCTAGATCATCGCTATAGCTGACGCCAACGACCATGTCGACCCGGCGCGTATCGTTTGCCGAGTAGTTGGTGATGATGCTGCCCATGATCTGGCTATTGGGCACGATGACCTGTTTGTTGTCACCCGTTTTCAATACCGTTGTCAGTATCTGTACCTGTTCGACGGACCCGCTGATGCCGGCACCCTCGATCCAGTCACCGACTTTGTACGGACGAAACAGGACGATCAACACGCCAGCCGCGAAGTTTGACAACGAGCCCTGCAAAGCCAGACCAACGGCCAGACCCGCGGCGCCAAAGATGGCAATGAAAGACGTCGTCTGAATGCCGAGTTGGCTAATCGCCGCAATGATGACTACGACCAGCAACGCAACGCGAACGAGGTTGCAGACAAAAGTCTCCAGCGTCTTTTCGATGCCCTGCCTGCGCATGACCCTGCGAAGACCACGGACAACCAGCGCGATGACCATGCGTCCCACGTAAAAAATGATGAGCGCAACGACGATGTTCTTGACCAACTCGACGGCGGTGCCTGAATCGATGCCGTTCTTTTTCAGAAACTCGAAAATGCCGTTCCAGTCGAATCCTGATGTAGCGTTTGTGATTTCGTCCATTACAGTAATCCCCGGGGCTTGTTTTTCTTTAGCTATTCCCGGCGGCGCATTCTACAGGATTGCCCGCGGATGTCAGGCCTGAAGTGCAACAAGCCAGCTTGTAACCACGAGGAGCATCGCAAGACCGCCGGCAACCCTCTGGGAACGACGGTCGGTAGGTACGGGCCCCAACGCGATGAGCAGCATGCCCGTCAGGAATCCGCAGACGAAGCCGAGCAGGTGGGCACCGATATCCGTATTCGGCCCGCCGGTGCCGGTGTACATGAGCAGCGCAAGCCCACCAACGATCGGACCGTAACGGTACGA
>Ga0224512_10000120_pt1 | contig 85189 bp, 118 predicted proteins | sample SF_May12_sed_USG_4_FD_169103 | JGI IMG/M metagenome (GOLD analysis project Ga0224512, IMG submission 169103) | Sediment microbial communities from San Francisco Bay, California, United States - SF_May12_sed_USGS_13 | ecosystem: Environmental > Aquatic > Marine > Sediment | place: USA... | reverse complement strand
ATGTCTGAATTAAGACAAATTAATGTGTCTAAAACTGGTGTTTCCAAACTAGCAATAGTTGCACTAGCCATAATCTTTGCAGCAGGGTTATTTGTTGTAGGATTTGATCAAGGACATATCTTTAGTATAGTTTATGGAGAACAAGCATTTACGGATCTTTACATTCATGAACTCACTCATGATATGAGACATGCAGCAGGATTTCCCTGTCACTAGGAGTTCTTTTTCATGAAAACATCTCTTTTTATTACAATAGTGCTAGTTTCAGGTGCGTTTGCAGGCTTTATTCATGGCACCGTTAATTTTGTAATTGTAGAGCCATATCTTGATCAAGCAATTGGGATTGAAAACCAAAATCTTTTTGCATCAGGTGAAGAAGACACTCCTGAATTTTGGGTAGAATATGAAGGATATCGAATATGGCAAAAAAGTGGACAGATTGTAGCAGGGGTTATCTTGGGAATGTCTGTTGGTTCTCTTTTTGGAATAGTTTTTGCATTATCTAGAAATGCATTACCTGGAAACAATGTGATCAAAAAAGCAGTAATTTTATCAGGTATTATGTGGTTTACCCTATACATTATTCCATTTCTAAAATACCCTGCAAATCCTCCAACTGTAGGTGACGGGGAGACCGTAGTGTTACGAGCAATCTTGTATCTTTCTTTTATTACAATATCGGGATTGGGGGCAATTGCTTTTTACAAGTTATCAAAGAAATTTCAAAACAAGAAAAAACTTGTTGCACTAATCAGTTATACCGTTTTTATCTCTGCAGTGTTCTTTGCAATGCCTGAAAACCCTGATAAAATTACTGCCCCAATGAATCTTGTAAATGAATTTAGAATCATGTCTGTTCTTGGGGTTACCTCTTTTTGGGCATCTATGGGGCTGATTTTGGGATTCTTTTGGAATAGGTTTGAATCTCACAAAGAAACAACTCCACATTATACTTGATTGTTCTAATTCTTTAGAACGAGAATAAGAGCATCTCGTTTAAATATCCCTAAATATTTTTTGATAATTACATGTCACGGAGATTAACTTTGCCACAACTAAAAAAATACGACATCACTCAAAAAGTAATAGAGGCATTAGCAGATTCAGAATCTCGAGCAATTTTGTTTTCAATCATCAAAAAAGGAAACACTGCAGCAGAACTTTCAGTTAAACTAAAAATCCCTCTTAGCTCAGTCTACAAGAAATTAGGGGATCTTGAAGAGCTTACATTAATCGAAGTTGAAAAGTGGCTGCTATCAGATAAAGGTAGAAAATACAAGGTTTACCGTAGTAGAATCAGCAAAGCTGATATCTCTATTAGGAAACCTGAGCCGACCCTAACATTGGTGTCAAATTGAGTGGTTTTGATGTCAAAATCCAACATTATCCAATTATCCGAGTTTGACATTACTCAAAAAATCATAGAATCTCTAACGAATGTCTGTACTAGAGCCGTTTTATTTTCAGTTAAAAATAAATCAAAAGATGCGACACAGATTGCAGAGGAATTAAAAATATCACTTTCAACTGTTTACAAAACATTATCTGTTCTAGAAGATCTTGCACTTGCTGAAGTAGACAAGTATGTAATTTCTCCAGAGGGTAAAAAAATAAAGCTTTACCGTAGTAGGATTGGCAAAGTGGAAATCATTTTAGATAATCTAGAGCCCAGTTTGAATTTGTACCCCAATACTGAAAATCCCAAATCCAATTCATGATTTTGTAATTTTTAACATTCTCATTCTATAGATTTGGAATGGAAATCTGGAATGAAAACCTACTTTAAATAACTTAGCTTCTCCTAAGATTTTTATCATGAAACGACAATTAACACTGACGTTAATCGCTGTAATTGCAGTGATTGGTGTTGCAACTGTCCCCTTGGCCCAAAATGTACAAGCTGAAAGTTTAGTTCCAGAATGGATTAAATCAAATGCTGGTTGGTGGGCTGATGGTGCTGTAGATGATGCAACCTTTCTAAATGGAATCAAATTCCTTCTTGAAAATGACATCATCGACGTTTCATCTGAATCAAATGACATTGATGTTGATACTTTGACCATTGGTTTTATTCCAGTTGAAAAAGCCGATGAGTTAACTCCAAAGGCACAAGCACTAGAAAAATTTCTAGAGGCAGAACTTGGTATCGATGTTGAAATAGTAGTCCCAACAAATTATGAGACCATTATCGAAGGAATGAGATTTGGCCACATTGATGCTGCATTTATGGACACAGGACCTGGTTGGATTACCCATCAGAGGACAGGTGCAGAAGCAGTATTGGCAGAACTTGTTGCAGGCAAAGTAAACTATCAGGCAACTGTATGGGCTTTAGCTGATAATGATTCCATTCATTCATTAGAAGACGCAGTAGGTAAACGAGTTGCATTTACTAGCATTACTGGTTCATCTGGTTTTGTTAGACCTATGGGAACATTAGTTACTGGAGGACACATTACCATCGAAGGTGATGACATAGTTGCTTTGGAATCAGCACTGGTAAAAAACTTTGAAAGTTATGCCTTTACTGGAGGTTACAAAGCCGCATTGGAATTGCTACTCAATGAAAATGTTGATGTCGCATTTGGGTCAGATATTGCTCCACAAAAATATCTCGAATTAGAAGATCAAGTGAAATTACGTCCAGTTACAACAATTGGGCCTGTACCATCCCATGTATTCATGGTAAGTTCTGATATGTCAGAGTCTACCAAAGAAGCACTTGTTGATGCACTAGTTGAACTCAATTATGATGAGAACAACCACATTTTGAAGGACTTGTATGGCGCTGAAGCATTAGTTCCAACTACCACTACCATGCATATTGGCGAATTTGGAACCTTCATTGATGCATTGACAGGTCTTGACCAGGTGATTCTAGACAAATACAACAAGAGCAAATAAAAACTGGAAATCTTGAAATGAAACAAATTCAGATGACCAAAAACCTTTCTTTTTCCTTAATATCCACAAATAAAATTATTCAAATGAATAATGTTTCTACATCTTATGATTCTAAAAATTTTGCACTTGCAGGAATTAATCTTTCAATTGACAGAGGGACAAATTATGCAATAGTTGGTCAATCAGGTTCAGGAAAATCCACTTTGCTCAAACTAATGAATGGTATGATGATTCCAAGCAAAGGTACCATTAAAATCGATTATGTCACACCAAACATGAATGACAAAAAATTCAAAAAAATGATGCACACAATTGGCTATATTCCTCAAAGTCTTGGATTGGTAAAAAACATCACGGTTCTTGAAAATGTTTTGCTTGGTGCATTGCCACGACTAAACAAAATCCAATCATTACTAAATAAATTTCCCGAACATGAAAAAAAAGAGGCAATGAAAATTATTTCTCAAGTTGGATTATCCGGAAAAGAAAATCGTAAAGCATACATGCTAAGTGGCGGTGAAAAAAGACGTGTGGCAATTGCCAGAGCATTAATGCAAAAACCTACAATCTTGTTAGCTGATGAAATTGTCTCAGAATTAGATCATGTTACTTCACGAGAAATTATGGATTTGATAAATGATGCTCAAAAAAGAATGAATCTTACTGCAATCATGGTTCATCATGACATCCAACTTGCATTAGAATATGCAAATAGAGTTGCAGTGATCAAAGAAGGACAGAAAATTCTAGAAATCGGTGTTGAGGGCGATACCATAGTTGATTTTCAAACGGGGGACATGAACAATGAAGAAATAATGGAGATGTATGCTGATGACTCCAAAAAATAACATTATAATTGGAATAATTATTGCGTTGTTGGTTGTTGCGTCATACAATGTGGATGCAAACCCAATTGACTTTGCAGAAGGACTGCCCAATCTTGCAATAGTGGTAGATGAAATGCTTCAAGTTGAACCAAAGTATATCCCTACTGCACTTTGGGCAATGTTTGAAACAATACAGATGGCTTTTATTGGAACTATTGTGGGGGTTGCAATTGCGTTACCTCTCAGTATGCTTGCCGCACGAAACCTCAACAGTAAGTATGTCTATGGCCCAATACGGGCATTGTTGGCAGCAACACGAACATTCCCTTCAATTCTCTGGGCACTTTTGTTTGTAATTATGGTTGGATTAGGCCCTTTTGCAGGCGTTTTGGCCATCATCATGTATACAGTTGGATTCATTGCCAAACTACAATATGAGGTAATTGAGACAATAGACTCAGATCCCATGGACGCAATCAGTTCAATCGGTGTTTCAAAATTGCAGCTAATTCGTTATGTTGTGATTCCAGAATCTGCATCCCATCTTCTAAGTCAAATGCTTTACATGTTTGATTACAATGTGCGTCAAACAAGCATATTGGGACTTGTGGGAGCAGGTGGAATAGGATTCTATATTATCAATTATATCAAATTCTTTGAGTATGGAAAAGCAGCAGTTTTCATGATTGTTGTGCTAGTTACCGTGCTAATCATCGATTGGTTCAGCGTAAAGATTAGAGACAAGTACATAATAAAATCTCAACATGGAATGGAAGTTGCTGTAAAATAATTTTTGAAATAACTTTGAAAAAATGAAAAAGAATTTTCTATTATGTTGTAATCTTATCTAATTGGTTATTCTCTGCAGCTATCTTTACTTCCCTTGCAATTCTTCTACCCATACTCATTGACTCATTAAACAACAGAGAATAATATGGAGAGCCATCCATGTAGATATTGGTTCCTGCAACAATTCTTGCCGAAAATTCAAAAGATGTGAATTTTGCGTTTTCATCATAAACCCCTTCTATGCAAAACGGACCATTCATTCCAGGAGACACCATTTTCTTTGCTGCTTCCACAAAATTTTCCCCCATATTGTAAACTTCTTCTAAAAGAGACTCTCTTAAAACAAGAGGGCTATTCCCGATTACATTAAATGATGGAATCTTGTTTGATTTTAGTTGTTGTTCTGAGGGAATTCTGCCAAGACCTTCAATGTCTGATTCATGTCTTTGATCAACACCGAAAAATTCCAATTCGCCTTTTAATGGAGAATAAAAAAATTGCAAATATGCCAATACTCCTGCAGCATATTCTTGAATGTAAAGTGTCTCATCTTTTGAAATTACTCCGTCTTGAATCAATTGATTCCTTTTTGTATTGTAATCTTCTTCATTTGCTGCCATGAAGTACCCTTTTCCACCTGCAGCACCTTGTCTTTTGACAATTACTAGTTTGTCAATGTCTTTAGCATCTGCAACAGGTCTTGGTACGGGAAGTTTTGCTTCCCTCATCATCTTTTCTTTCATTTCTCTATCTGACTCCCATCTTAGAATCCATTTGTTTCCAAATACGGGGGTTTTGATAGATTCAATTTCCTCAGAACTCATCTGTGCAATAAGGGTGCCATGTGGAATCAAGACAGCTTGATTTTCTTTTAAAATTGATTGGCATCGTTCTCCCAAAATTTCTTTAAATGTGTCTACTAGAATTAATTCGTCAATGAATGGAAATCTTCGATATAGCTTTTCACGTTTCTTTTCACAAACAAGAATAGTTTTGAGACCCTCATCTTTGGCACCTTTTAGTACCTGTAATGCACAATGAGATCCTAGGGTTGCTATGGCGACCATTACTATTTTTTCAATTTAATTTTGTACCTTATGAACTATGTGCAGATGTAACGTAATGGAATACCTCGTCTATCAGTTCAACACTTAACTCTGTCTTGATATCTTCTGGAACTACTTTTAGAATAAAATCATACATGGTTGTATTTTGAGGAAGCTCATCCCTTTCTTGTAAAAGCGAAAAAACAGCAATGCCATTTGAAATAATTGCAACCATTTTCTCTTTGTTAGTAAGAGCCATGAAATTGTTAAAAAATTATGGTAATTTAATGTAAATCTAATTTAAAAGAGATCAGACAACCATTCTCAATACTGCTGTGTTTTGGAATGTTTGAATGATTCCCAAATTTTCATTTAGGAAGTCCAATTCAATATTATGACCCTCTGCCTCTTCCACAGGTTGCTGCATTGCATGATACCCAACATATACTGCAGTGATGATAAACATTGCAATAACTAGCCCCATCAGGATATTCATCTTATTTTGTTGTGAAATTCCTGCTGCCTATAAGCATTATGAAAATTATTCATTTTAGCGTATAAAAATTAATTACACCATCAAATATGGAATATAGTAAATTATGATTGAAACAGAGTTAGGAATTCTACGCAGATCCCATTATTCTGATGATATTAACTCGTCTATGGACGGAACTACAGTAACTGTCATGGGTTGGGTTTTAACAGTTCGTGGGCATGGAAATATCAGTTTTGCGACAATTCGTGATAAAAACGGAGACATTTTCATTGTAGCCAAAAAAGGAGATTGTCCTGATGAAATACGTGATGCTATTTCTTCACTAAAAGCACATTCTTCTATTGCCATTACGGGGAATGTCAAATCTTCAGAAAAGGCTCCTTCAGGGTTTGAGATAATTCCTACAGAACTTAGGGTTTTCTCAAATGTTGAAAAAATTCCTCCTTTTGAGCCAACTGCAAAAACCGTCAAAAATATCGACACGAGACTCGAAGTGAGACCGATTGATCTTAGACGAAGTATACTGCAACATATTTTCAAGGCCAGAAGTTTAGTTTTAGAATCTATTAGAGATTATTTTACCAAACAAAAATTCATTGAAATCAACACTCCTAAAATGATTGCAACAGCTACTGAAGGCGGTGCTGCATTATTTCCAATATTTTACTATAACAAAGAAGCATTTTTAGCTCAGAGCCCACAATTGTATAAAGAACAATTAACGATGAGCTTTGAAAAAGTATTTGAGATAGCGCCAATTTTTCGAGCAGAGCCCTCTAGAACTAATCGACATCTTGCAGAGGCAATATCTATTGATTTGGAAGAGGCGTTTGTAGACTACAATGACGTGATGAATAGAATTGAAGAGATCATAAAGATTTCGATTCAAACTGTAAATAATTATGTTAAGAACAATCCTGATGTGGAATTTATAACGCCGTCCATTCCTGAAACAATTCCAAGATATTCTTATGATGAATTAATTGACAGGATGCAAAAAGCAGGAGCAAAAACAGAATGGGGTGATGATCTATACCCTTCAAATCTAAAAAAAATTGGTTTAGAAGGATTCTATTTTATCAAAGATTGGCCTCTTGCACCAAAACCCTTCTATGTAAAGGACAGTAAAACAAATCCCAAAGTTTCTGAATCCTTTGATTTGATGTTTGGAGATTTAGAATTATCATCAGGCAGTACAAGAATTGAAAAACGTGATGAACTGGCTGAAAGAATGAAGAACAAGGGAATGAATACAGATGCTTTTGAATACCATCTAGGTGCATTTGATTATGGTGTACCTCCTCACGCTGGTTGTGGGATAGGCCTTGAGCGTCTGATTATGTCCCTTACAGGCACAGAGAATATTCGAGATGTAACATTTTATCCAAGAGATGTTGACAGACTAACACCGTAGGTGTATTGAATGGTTACAGAAGAAGAAATAGAGCATGTTTCAAAACTAATGAAAATAGATGTTGATGATCATAAAGAATATGTTGAGAAAGTTCATACAATGATTGATTATTTTGATATTTTAGATTCTGCTGGTGTTGAATCTGAAGAAATTTCTGTGCAAGAAATTCCAATTTCAAACTTACGAGATGACAAATACATTCCATTTAATCAAAAACTAATTGAAAAATTAAAGCACTACAAGGGAACATATGTTCGCGCACCAAAGATGTCTTCATGAATCTGAAAATCTCTGCTCTTGATTATGTTCAGGAAGTGAAAAACGGGAACATTTCTGCTGAAGATTTTGTTGCAAAAACTTTAGAACGAATACACAGTGTGGATGAGAAACTCCATGCATTTTTATCAGTTAATGAAAATGCAGTTGATCAAGCAAGAGAAATAGATAAGAAAATAAAATCAGGCAAAAAGGTAGGTGATTGTTTTGGAATGCCAATTTCGATTAAAGACAATTTGTGCATTAAAGAAAGCAAAACCACATGCGCATCAAAAATGCTTGAAAGTTTTATTGCGCCTTATGATGCTACAGTCATCACAAAATTAAAAGAACAAGATGCAATATTTGTTGGAAAAGTAAACATGGATGAGTTTGCAATGGGACTTACAACTGAATTTAGTGCATTTGGTCCAAGTAAAAATCCTTGGAATTTAGAGTATGTTCCAGGAGGATCCTCTGGCGGTAGTGCAGTGTCTGTCAGTGCTTTTGAATGTGTGGCTTCTCTTGGTTCTGATACAGGAGGTTCTGTTAGGAACCCTGCAAGTTTTTGCTCAACTGTGGGTTACAAGCCAACATATGGTTTGATTAGTAGATATGGCTTAATTTCATATGCCAATAGTATCGAGCAAATCGGCCCTCTCACTAGAACTGTAAAAGATACAGCATTCATGTTAAATCTAATTTCTGGAGTAGATTCAAAGGATAACACCACCATAGAAAACAACAATGAAGACTATCTTTTAGGCATAAATTCAGGCATTGAAGGAAAGAAAATAGGCATAATCAAAGAGATGATTGGAGAAGGGATTGATCCTGCAGTATTGAGTGCAACAAAAGAGGCCATTTCAAAGTTTGAAGGTTTGGGGGCCATCTGTGAAGAGATATCTCTAGATATGGTGAAATATTCAGTAGCAGCATACTATACTATTACTGCAACAGAGGCTGGAAGCAATCTTGCAAGATATGATAATCTAAGATACGGTTATGATTTTCCAGTTGAGGGGTATGAGTTTAATTCCTATATTTCAAAAGCAAGGCGCAACTTTGGTCCAGAGGTTAAAAGACGAATGATTCTTGGCGGATTTGTTCCATCAGCAGGTCATGCAGGAAAATATTTTCTAAAGGCATTAAAAGTAAAAAGTAAACTTACAAAAGAAGTAAATGAGGCATTTGAGAAATTTGATCTTTTAATTGCACCAACAGTGCCAGTTCTTCCATTCAAGTTAGGTGAAAAAATTAACGATCCAATTTCATTATTCCTAGTTGACATCAATACAGTAACTGCAAACCTTACAGGAAAACCTGCAATCTCCATTCCTTTCTCACATTCAAACGGATTGCCAATTGGAATCCAGATTCTTGCAGATTCAGGCAAAGATAAATTATTACTTCAAGCAGCATATGCTTTAGAACAAACTGTTAGCTTACCGGAGGTTCCAATATGACCATGATAGGTTTAGAAATTCACTGTCAATTAACTAATTTACAAAGCAAATTATTTTGTTCATGTAAAGCCAATTACAGAGAATTTGAAATCAATGAGAATATTTGCCCCATATGTATGGGATTGCCTGGAAGTTTACCTAGATTGAATAAAGAAGCTGTAAAGAAAGCTACCATCATTGCCATGGCACTAAATTGCTCCACTCCTGAAAAAATTGCTTTCTTTAGAAAAAATTATTTTTATCCTGATCTTCCAAAAAATTTTCAGATAACTCAACTCAATATTTATGGTGATACTAGCGTTGGAGGTCCTGGCTCTATTATGGTGGGGAACAAAAAAATCAGAATCACCAGAATCCAATTAGAAGAGGATCCCGGAAGGCTGATTTACGAAGGAAGTTCATCTAAAAATCAAATCACCTTGGTAGATTACAATCGTGCAGGCACACCATTAGTCGAGATTGTCACTGAGCCTGATTTTGAGACCCCTAAAGAAGTGCGAGATTTTCTAAACATATTATCTGATTTGCTAGAAAACTTGGGTGTGTCTGATCCTAGTTTAGAGGGTGCAATGAGAGCAGATGCAAATGTCTCGATTAAAGGAGGCAAAAAAGTTGAAATTAAAAACATTGGTTCGTTTCATGATTTAGAAAAAGCAGTTCATTTTGAAATAACTAGACAAGAGAGTCTGAGTTCTAGATATATTCCCATCATTCAAGAAACACGTCATTGGGATGACAAACGAAAAATTACTGTGTCTGCACGCTCCAAAGAAGAAGAACTTGACTATCGTTACTTTTTGGAAGGCGACATTCCCTGGATAAAGATTGAATCTCAGATTCAAGAACAACTGAAATTAGAAATGCCTGAAAGTATTAGTTCCAAAAAAGAAAGATACGTTTCAAAATACAGTATTCCATCTCAAGTGGCAGATGTATTGTCCTCTGATAAATTTTATTCAGATTTATTTGAAGATGCTCATACTGAAAAAACAGCTAAAGAGATTGCAAATATAATTACCACTGATTTGATGGGATTAGTTGATACAAGAGAGAAACGTGATTCCTCAAAACTTACTGCAACTCACTTGAGGGAATTAGCAGAGTCTATTCAATCAGGAAAAATTTCCAGAAATTCTTCTAAAAACGCATTGTATGAAATAGTAAAAACAGGAAAAGAATTATCAATAGTTATTTCGGAATTGGATTTGGGAAATGTCTCAGACACTGCAGAACTATCTGACATTATACAGCAAGTGATTTCTGAAGAACCACAGGCAGTTGAACAAGCAAAAACAAATCCTCAAACAATTAACTATTTAGTAGGAAAAGTCATGCAAAAAACAAAAGGAAAAGCAGATCCCAAATTAACGTTAGATTTATTGAAAAAACAGATTGGTATTCAATGACTGATTTGTCCTTAGAAGATATAGAATTTATCAAAATTCTTGCAAATTCTGACGCATCGATTCTTCAACAAGGCATGAATGATGCTACCAGACATAGGTTAGACGAACAAATAGGCAGAATTTTACGAGAATACTACCTAGAAAACACCATGAATGCTGAAACTGGTTGGACGGAAAAATTTCTAAAAGCAGGGATCACTGAGGATGACGGAAAATCGGCAATTGCGTGTGCCAGACGTCTGGGAATAGATATATCATAAATCTAAAAATCTTTTTACTCTCTTTAGGTTTTTAAGAATTGAGTATTGTCTAATTTTGAATTTATCCCAAATGAAAAACAGATCAGAGAATCAAATATTTTTTGTTTTATGCAAAAGCATGACATATCTTCATTAGATGAATTATCTCAAAAAGCAAAAAATGATTTGGATTGGTTTTGGAAATCAGTTGACAAAGATATCGGAATAGTGTGGGATGAACCTTATACAAAAACTCTAGATGCTTCAAAAGGTATTGCATGGTCAAAATGGTTTGTAAATGGGAAGACAAACATTTACAAGTCTTCAGTAGAAAAATTTGCAAAACAATGTCCACAGAAAATTGCATATTATTTTGTATCTGAAGATGGTCATACGTCAAAAATTTCATATTCTGAATTAGACTCTAAAGTATCAAAACTTGCAAATGCTCTAAAATTAATTGGAGTAAAAAAAGGGGATGTGATTGCAATTTATCTTCCAATGATTGAAGAGGCAATAGTAGCAATTCTGGCAGCGGCAAAGATTGGCGCAATTCAAACCACTATTTTTTCGGGATACAGTTCACAGTCATTACACATACGTCTAAAGGATTGTAAAGCCAAAATTCTGTTTATTTCAGATGGGTTTTACAGAAAAGGAAAACCCGTTTCTCAAAAAGAAATAATGGAAAATGCAATAAAAAACACTGATGTTGAAAAAATAATTCTTGTGTCTTATAAGAGAATAGATGCTCATCTTAAATCTGAAAAAATTATGTTATTTGAAAACATGATGTCTTCTCAAACTGATTCATCTGATACCGAAATAATGGATTCAGAAGATCCTTTGTTTATTCTTTACACTTCAGGAACTACTGGTAATCCTAAAGGGGTTGTTCATAGCCATGGGGGGTTTTCAGTTTTTGCAGGACATCAAGCAGCATATCTGGTAGACACTCACCAAAATGACATCTTATTCTGGCCTGCAGACATTGGTTGGATTACTGGGCAGGTATGGAACGTCTATGGATTGTTGATTGTAGGAGCCAGCGCAGTTATTTATGATGGCGCGTTAAATTTTCCAACATTAGATAGAATCTGGAAAATCTTATCGGATTATAAGGTGTCTATCTTTGGAATATCACCAACTGCAGTACGATTGTTTAAGAAAAATAATGTAGAGCCTTTAAAATTATATTCATTAGATAGCATCAAAAATATTCCAACTACTGGAGAACCACTTGATGAAGATTCATGGAATTGGCTGTTTGAAAAAGTAGGTAATAAAAAAATCCCAATAATGAATTTGTCTGGAGGAACTGAAATCGGTGGCGCAATGTTGTCTGTGTTTCCTGGAATGAAATTAAAACCATCCACCGTGGGAATCCCTGTTCCCGGAATGAATTTGGATGTCTATGATGATGATGGTAACTCTGTAAGAAAACAAAATGGATATTTGGTTATCAAATCACCATGGCCAGCAATGACTCGAGGATTATTGAATAATGATGACAGATATATTGAAACATACTGGTCCAGATTTGAAAACATCTGGTTTCATGGAGACTATGTTTTTGTTGATGAAGACAACTTATGGTATATGCGTGGCAGAACTGACGATGTGATCAACATATCTGGCCATAGGATGAGTACTGCTGAAATTGAGCAAACTGTTATTTCACACAAAAAAATTTCTGATGCTGCATCCATTGCCATTCCTGATGAAATAACAGGTGAGGCAATTGTAATTTTTTGTGTCACCCATGATAAATCTGACAGGGACATAGAAACAGAAATTTCAAACTATATATCTGAAAAAATTGGCAAAGTTGCAAAGCCAAAATTTGTTTTCCAAATATCGGATTTGCCAAAAACCAGAACAGGGAAAATAATGCGTCGTTTATTGAAATCAAAATTATTGGGAAGTGATCTAGGAGATTTGTCATCTCTAGAAAATCCTAATGTGTTAGATGAGATCCTAAAATTAGGTTGATAAAATCTCACTTTTTGATACTTACTATTTCACGCTTTGCATCTAAATTGGATTCTGATGAGGGAAATTATTGAAATTTGTAGTTGATCAGCAAGTAGAAGACATTGAGATGCCTGAGAATCTCAAATTAAACACATTTTTACAAGAATTTCATTCAGATTGTCCTCATCCTGAATGCAGCTTTGGATTTTATGGTTTTGCATTTGGACAATCGCCATTTCCAGTACCCAAACTTGTTCAAGAGGCTCTGGTAAAAAACGCTGACAAAGGAGCATATGCGCCTATTTCTGGAATTCCAGAATTACGTAATGCTATATCAAAATACAATAAACATTATTTTGGAATGGATGTATCACCTGAAAGAATCCATGTGGGACCTGGAACAAAGGAGTTGATCTTTAATCTATTGGAAATTTTGCACGGAACCGTAATTTTACCAACTCCTGCGTGGTTAGGATACCTTCCACAAATCCGATTTTTAAAGAAAAATTATCATATGCTTCCAACTCGTTCAAACAAAAAAATATCTCCAAATAATTTGAGAAGATTGGCATTACGATTACATGACAGGCAGAAGATTTTGATTCTAAATAATCCAAATAATCCTACCGGTTTACTTTATGATAAATTAGAATTAGAAGAAATTTCTGATGTATGCAGAGAGCAAAACATCACAGTTATTTCTGATGAAATTTATGCACAAACAACATATGATTTTTCAAAATTTGTCAGCATGGGAAAAATTTACCCTGAAGGTACATTTGTGACAAATGGCTTGTCAAAATCACATGCTGCAGGAGGATATCGTTTAGGGTATGTAATTTTTCCACAACATGCAATAGAACTTAAAACCCAATTCAAAAAGATTCTTGCAACAGAATATACTGCGGTGTCAACCCCAATTCAACATGCTGCAATAGCAGGATTTGAAATAAGTAAAGACATGAACGAGTATTTCGAGATAACTCGTAGCATTCATCAAATCATGGGTGAATATACGTATAATGCATTATCAGCAATCGAAGGAGTAGTAGCTACTAAACCCGATGCAACGTTCTATCTTTTAGCTGATTTCAATCATTATGCAACAGATTTACAAAATTCTAAAATTTTTACATCCCAAAAACTATCTGAATCATTAATTGTTCATCCATACCATACTGCAATTGTAGGTGGTGACAGTCTTGTTTTAGAAAGGACTGATTTTAGTGCAAGAATTGCTTATGTAGATTATAACGGTTCTCAAGTATATCAAAATTATCTGAAAAACAAACCAAAATCGTCTTCTGAGAAAGTTGAGTTTGTAAAGAACAATGCTCCTAAGGTAGTTGCAGGAATAGACATGATTACCAAATTTTTTGAAAATATTAAAAAATCGTCTTTCAAAAACTCACCGACTAAAAGTTCAATGATGACTTCAAGTTAATCTAATCTAGATTTTAATTTTTCATATTCCTCCACGGTAATTTCACCTTTGACTAATCTAGTTTGGAGAATTTCTTTAGGACGTGTTCCTATGATTGGTTGAATGATTTTTCTAATAACATCTCTGTTGATTGAAATCTGTTTTGAGTTATTATCTACTTTTTTCTTAATTCCTATTACAGCCCCGAATAAAATTCCCAATCCTGCTATTGCGAGTAAAATCTCTGCAATTTCTGAATTATTACTTTGTTTTTGTATGTCTTGAACTATAGATGATGCTTCTGCCGTAGGAATGATTTCTTTATCTATTAATTCTTGAACTGTAGAATTAATTTTATTATCATGATTTACTGCTTCCTCTATCGTTAATTCAGGATAATTTCTGTCAAACCATGACCTGTAAGATGCTTCGTTATAGTATCTGTCAATATAGTGTTGAGGGTTTTTGTTAGGATCTACAAAATCGGTAGTTTTACGGATTGGAATATCTTCTGCAAAATCTACTTTATCCGTCTCTTCGTAATTCTTCACAACTAAGTCTTCGGGAATTATCAAAAGTCCATTTGGTGAAACTTCAAAATTGGTAGTAACTCCTTTTGTCATGTTCAAAATAAATCCTGTTGCGCTATACCCTCCACGTTCAGAAAAACTATCGCTGATTTTTATTATTTTTTCAAATGAATCATTGTGATTAATTTTTGCTTGTGTTAACTCTACAAATTCATTATTATGATCACGAATGACTATTGTTACTAGACCCACTGAATTTTTCTCGACGCTACCTGAAAATTTTATTTGATTAGCATTGTAAAAAGATTCAGAATCAATTTGAAGATCAGTTACTTCACCAAATGCCGGAGAAAAAGCAAAGATCAGTAACAAGGACAATGCCCCTAATGAATAATATCTTTTTTTATTCATACAATAAACAAAGTATTTTTTTGATTTAAAATGAACGTATCACTAATTCAGTTTTTTTGTACGTAAAAGTTAAATGTACAGTTTATTTTGTTACGGCAATTTCTATCTGTGGTTAATTGTTAGTTGATCCTTTCTTTTTTCTGAGTTGCTGTGCAACTAATGGTAGAAATGCACCAACATCTGAAACAATCCCCAAAGCTTGCCATGTTCCTCTGTCCATGAGTTTTGTAACTGTTGGTTGATTGATATCCACTACAATTACTTTGACATTTGCAGGAAGCATATTGCCAGTTGCAATAGAATGAAGCATTGTTGAAATCATGATCACCATACTTGCATCTTTTACAATTTTTTTGTATTCTCTTTGTGCTTGTGCAACGTCTGTAATTACATCCGGCAATGGTCCGTCATCACGTATTGATCCTGCCAATACAAATGGGACATTATTTTTAATACATTCATACATTATTCCTTTTTTGAGCTTTTTGGACCGTACCATGTTTGCAATAGATCCAGCTTTGAATACAGCGTTGATTGTATCCATATGATTTCTATGACCGCGATATGCCAAAGTTGCATCATGTACATTCATGCCCAAAGATGTGCCCAATGTCGCATACTCTATGTCATGAACTGCAAGGGCGTTTCCAGCTAATACCCCATCAATATAACCTGCTCTAATTAATTCTGAAACAGCATCATCTGCACCTGTATGAACTATTGCAGGGCCTCCGACAATGACAATTTTTCCACCATTCTTTTTGGTATTGTATATATCGTCTGCAACTTGTTTTGCAATATGTTGTGTAGGACGTTCACTAGAACTTGAACTTCCCATAAATTCAAAAACATTAACTCCTTCTCTTGGACGTTCAGGAGGCGTGATTTTAATTCCTTTTTCTCCAACAATTATTTGATCTCCTTTTCGTACATCTCTAACAGGTACACAAAACGCCTTGTTTTGTTTTACAACAATACACTTATCCATCATCATATTTTCAACTTGAATCCATCTTTTTTTATAGAAAACTTGTGTGTGATTATTTGTTGTACTGTAAAAATTATCTGGCATGACATAGTTTTTTGGTGATTTTTTTAATGTAATTTCTTGTTGTATTTTAGATACAGCACCTTCTCGATATACTGTTTTTAAAATCTCATCCAAGTGTTCCTGATTTTTTCCATTAACAAGTAATCGAACATAAGACTGATCTTTTTTTCTTTTACCAATATTGATTTCTTCTACTTGAAATTCTCCATGAAGATCCATTATTTTATCAAAGATCTTAGTCAGTATAGAAGAATCAATTAAATGACCATTAACTTCAATTTCTTGAGAAAATTTACTCATTTTATTTCCCTCAACATTATGATAACTAAAGGTTACGTTTTTCTTTAAACTAAGGATTATACTGGCAGAATTACCTTCCCCTCAAATTTTGATATATTGTCTTCTTTGAATGCTTTTTCTAAAATTTCTTTTTGTTGTTGGGTTACTCCCTGAACAATAGTTTTTGAAGAACCTGTTTTGTCTACCAAAGCAAGAATGTAGCCACTATTATCGGTTAAAACAAATCCTGCAGATTCATCTACAAAAGCGTATAGATTTTCTTCCCCTACAGGTTCCCATACATTTGATTTTGTGTCAGATAAGGCTAATGCAGGCATTGCACGCCCATCTGTTAATTTATTGAGATATTCTCTAGCTTCAGCAACTCTTTTTTGTCCTAATTTTAAGGCTTGAAAATATTGCATGTTCTCAAATTATTGATTTGTTATAAAAACAATTTCTCTTCAAAAGATAGTTATAGAATCCTGATGTTTACCATAATATGCCTTTGACAAATAATGTCATAATGAAATTAAATGAGATTACTACAATGATAGAAAACAAATCAAAATTAACAGAGTCAGACATTACAGAAATTAAATCGATTTTTCAAAATCTTGTTGAAAATAATGAGAGATACGATATAGATGAAATTGAATTTTGGTTTGAAAATGAAGGTAGTTGGAATTCTAGAGAATCTAGAATTAGAATTTTTAATCTTTCAAGTTATGTTCAGGATAAATACCAGCAAACAGCACATCTAAGGATTATTTCTGATGATGATTGTTGCGGAAATTAAATTTCTAATTTTTCTAATAACCTTCCAACAATTTCTGCATTTTCAGTTCTTTCATTTAGGATTTCTCTAAGACGGGCATTGTTTTTACTGCCTTCGGATATTGTCTGGAAATATTCTTCATCAAGATCATTGTTTGCTTGCAATTTTTTAATCACTTCAAACAATATGCCTATTACTTGTTTTTGTGCTTCAATTAATTCATCTTTACTTCTTTCAGACATTTTCTATTTAATCATCATTGATTATCTTTGTAAATAATTCTTTTAATTTAGGATCATCTATGCCTTTTTTTGCAGATTCAAAAAATGGTTTAAGTTTACTTTTTGAGTACCCTTCTTGTTGGTATAATTTTGCTTGAAGTGCCATTTCTAATCTATCAATTTGATGTACAAACTTTGATTCTGCAGAAACATTTTCCTGATAATCTTTCCAAATTTCTAAATACTGAGATTTAATGTTATCAGGTAAATTATCTATTATTTCGTTAAAGGAATTATTTTCTAATAGTTTCTTTTTCTCCTTACTTAATTGATTTGGAGTATAGTCTCCAATTCTTGCTTCAGCCAAGTCATGAAGTAAAACCATTTTGAGTATTTTTTCTGAATCATATTTTCTCATGTCGGAGACAACCATGCTTATTATTGCCATGGAATACGAATGTTCTGCAACGGATTCAGGATGATTTAATGATAGTTTATCGACCCATCCTTGTCTAGGGATTTTTTTGAGATTCGCAGCAATTTTTAAAAAATCCAATATCATATTATTTTGTCATACATTAGATTATACTAATGAATTTTCATATTTTTCGAATAACATAATAGTTAATTCTGATATGAAAGGATATTGAAAATTTATACTAAAACAGGAGATGATGGAAATACAGGCGTTCAAGGAAACTTGAGAATATCAAAATCTCATCCTAGAATCATTGCATATGGGACAATAGATGAAGCAAATGCTGCATTAGGGATTGTTTTGACAAATCTATTAGATGATGATATTGTTAGCATTTTGAGAAGAATACAAAATGAGTTATTTCTAGTAGGAGCAGATCTTTCAAATCCTAATCTAAACGATATTAGAAATCGAATATCTTTGGAAATGATTCAAAAATTAGAATTTTCTATTGACAAATTTGAATCTGAACTGCCACCATTGACTAATTTTATCTTGCCAGGAGGAGAAATCGCAGCAGCGCAATTACACTATGTAAGAACAATTGTTCGAAGAGCAGAAACACAAGTGGTACAACTAAGTGAAAAAGATGAAATTAATTCAAATTGCATAATCTATCTTAATAGATTATCTGATTTATTTTTTATAATTAGTCGTTTAATCAATAAACGAAAAGATAAAGATGACATTCTTTGGAAGATCTAAAAAGACAAACTTTAATTCCTCAACTGATTGCATTTTTCTAAGTGCCAGGGTAGCTCAGCCTGGGAGAGCACTCGGCTGAAGACCGGGCTGTCGCGCGTTCAAATCCCGCCCCTGGCATCTTAAATGTATACAGCATCAACAAGTTATTTTAAAAACAAATAGTACAGAAGAAAATTGTAGTATTTTGTAGGCTTTTTTCAAAATTATTCAATCATACAAAATCTTTAAAAACAAGGCAAACTCTTGTTTTTCGACATTCATGGCTGAAAAAAAGGCTGCAAAGAAAGCATCAACAAAGAAAACAACTAAACCGAAAACAACAAAGACGGTAAAATCCTCTAAATCAAAAGCAAAAACTGTAAAATCAAAGAATAAAAAACCAAAAGAGGAAACAATCAGTGACATGGGAATTGTCATAGTTGATGACGATATTGAAATTGATCAAGAAAAGGTAAATGAAGAAAGAAGAGCATATCTTGAGGAAGCAAGATCCCAAGAAGCCTTTGATTAGGAATCTTTATCCGATCCCATAACATACATCAAATATGCGTGCATTATGTCTGATTACTGTAAAACCAGGCAAAGTTGACTCTGTGGTCGAAATATTAAAGAAAAAACGGAAGATCGTAAAACAAATCATGGTTGTTACAGGAAGAGCAGACATCAGTGTAATTTTACAAGGGAATATTGATGAAATTAATGGAATGGTGATTGATTTTAAAAAAATAAAAGACATTGTTACAACTGAGACCCTAATTGAAGTAGAGGTTAATCTAGGATGGTAAGGGCAATAATTTTAGTGAAATCTCCAAAAAAACTCATTGCTGCCAGATTAAGAAAAATAGCCTCAATAACAGATTCATTTCCTACAAGCGGTCAATTCGACGCTGTTGCCATAATTGATGTGGAACAACTTGGAAAAATTAAGGAAATAGCCACGCTTATTCAAAAAATTAACGGGGTTGAAAGAACTGAAACCATGATAGAAGTTCAATGACAATGGATTTAAACAACTTTGAGGTAGAGTATCTGTGAATATCAAAAAAGTTGGAAATGTCATATTGGCTGTAAAAGACATAGACAGATCCATACAATTCTATCATGAACTCATCGGACTTCCAATCAAAAATCAAAGAAGATCTTGGGTTGATTTGGGTACTTCTGGAGCCATGTTGAGTTTACATCCAGCATCATTGACAGCACAACATGTTGGAAGTTCCATTGACAATGGAATTACAATAGGATTTCTAGTCGGCGATGTAAAATCTGCAATTGATGAATTAAAAGAAAAAGGCGTAAGAATACATCGAGATATTGTTGAGAGAGATGCAGGAAAAAATGCCGTAATTTTAGATCCTGATGACTATCTAATTTCATTGTTTGAACCAAACTTTGAAGATAAGGCTCAACAAACAGGCGGATACCATGGATTTACACCTTCTTAGATTATCTTTTCAATAGAAAGAATAATCTGAATCTTTTATTTTTCATAATTTTTAAAAGTATGCTGATTTGGTTTTGAGTCAGTTATCTTCCAGGTCTTTTGAAACCTTGTTTGATACTACAATATGATGCAGAGGAATTTTGGAATTTTTTATCTGAGTTAGTTTTCTTGTTTTTTGATTTTTCAGTATTGGTGACTATTTTAATTTTGATGACTTTTACAAAATTGGATTTCAGTTTTGGTTTATGGCAATAAATGATATTTGATGCAGAGGAATTTTGGAATTTTTTATCTGAGTTAGTTTTCTTGTTTTTTGATTTTTCAGGATCAACTTGATTTTTTTTTGTCCATATGATATTTCTAATGTTATGTGACGAAGATTTTTCTACATTATAATCGCCTAAAGATTTGTTCATATTTGCTAAAATGTTGGATCTTATTAAAAGACAACTATCAGATTACTTTTTTGATAGAAGAAAGAATTTTTGCCAAGTTTTCTTTTCTATCTATTGAAACATAAAATGTCACATCATTTTTTTGTAAGATGATGATTGTAACTTTTTGATGTTGTAAAATTACATGCTCTAGTCTTCCAATTGTACTGACGGTCTCTTTTCGTAATGACATTAATGTAGATATAATGAAAAACTCATTCTTCACTTGTTCAGATTTTAATAATGGCTTTAGATTGGGCTTAACCATTCCGGTTAATGTCCTACCATATGCGTTAATAACTCCAGCATATCGTATACTATTAGATAATTTTAGAATATTTTGACATTGCTTTCGGTATTTAATTACCGCATCTTTCCATTTATCAGCAGGAGTTTTTACCATAAAGCAAATTGATTCATGAAACTAATAAGGATTCTTACGATGAAAATTTAGAAGAAACAAATTATTTTTCAACTATTATTTGATTTTGATTCTTTATCTAATTTTTTCTTCAATTCCAAGTTTTCTTTTAATAATTTATCATTTTCATTCTGAAGAGTTTCAACAGAATTGTGTCTAGTGTATAGCGGGTGTCCTGGAGGAATTATTCCAGAATTCATTGTCAGTAATCCTGCTGCATGTTGCTGATACATTTGTTGGAATCCTCGAAGTTTTTGATTTATTGTTTCAGCATTCTTTAAAAATTGTTCTTTCATAGGATTTTCATAAATTTTGAACATAGGATTAGTTAGTCCAGGAGGCAATCTTGGAAATTGAAATGCCATGTGAGGAATATCGATTTAATCCATACAGGTTTTGCAGGTGCTTTATTGTTAAATTATCCACAAAAATGATTGAAATTTGCCATATTTCTGCATTGCTTTAGGCGTTTGATATAGTGTTTAGTAAAACATCAGGTGTTTTTACTCAAATTGAGCTGATCGCTGATCCTTATAGATTCGATATTTAGTCGGTATTACACATGAGTGATTCTAAAAAGATGTGTCTCAAATGTAAAAAAGATATCAAAGAAAAAGATCTTCATAAAATTGTAATTTATGTAATTCAAGAAAAATTTACAGAACATCATTATGAACATGTTGAATGCCCAGACAAATTTACTGTTTAGGGGTTATTGAAAAATTATCCCTTTAATTCATATACTTTGTAAACATCTCCAGTTAATCTGGATCTGAATCTCCATTCGTTATTTTTCCAAATGATTTCAAGAAATTGTTTTTGAGATGTTGGGTGTAATTTTTGATATACATCACTTCCAATTAAAATCTGATTTGGTTTTGCCATATTTTGAATTTTTGCTGCAATATTCATAGCTGGGCCCATTAAATCTACATGAGAGTGTTCTGCATCCGAACCATATCTTACAACAATGTTTTGTCCAAAATCTATTCCAATTTTCACCATCAAGTCTGGGTAATCATATTGATTTAGAATTGGATTGATCCCTTTTTGAATTACAGATATCATTGATTTTGCACAATTTACAGCATTATCAGCTGCCAACAATGAATTACCTTCTGCAACAAAATATCCAATTACTGCATCACCTACAAATTTTAACACGTATCCTTGATGTTGTCTAATTACTGATGCCATCTCTTGTGAAAATGAACTAACAATAATCGCAATTTTTTCAGCAGGCATTTCTAATGTCATGGTAGTTGAACCTACCAAATCAACATACAGTACAACCATATCTAATTTTAAAAATACGTTTTTTCTTAGGAATTTTTCAGATTCATCTGCCATTCCTGAATATTCATAACCTTTTTTGAGAGATCCCCAAACACGTTTTTGAGTTTCTAAAATCATAGTTTCAAAATCAACTGTTTGATCCTCATTTTTGCTTAGAAGCATATCGACCACATCATTATTTTGCACAGATGTTTTGTTGAATTCTTGGTTTTTATCAATATTTTTAGTCATCTTAATATCATCACTCTAGAAGAAAATCAATCCAACATGGTGATATTTGCCCTTAATCCCCCTATACAGATTATCAATATTTTCAGTGATTTCTTGATAACATTGAAGGTATAAAATAGGAGTTTCAACCATGCCTAGAATAGGCATTTTGAATATTTAGAGATTTATGAGTATTTCACCATCAACCATTATTCAAGAATCTTTTAGGCGTGAATATTGTTTGGATAGTAACGTAATACTAATGAAGGTTTAAGGAGAGCAATATTTTGTTTATTTTTGTGCGTTTAGGAACAAGAACACCTAATGAATTCATTCAAGTACTAAATCAAAAAAACGAAATAATTCAAAAAAAATGCCTTGAAAAAATTAAGGATTTAACAAAAAATATTGATGTCAAAGTCATGTTGGGTGATTCAACCATTACAGAACAAAAAACATTTGATCCTAAACTAGTGGTGAACTATTTTCAAAAAATTAATGATTCACTTAAAGATTGGTCTGTACATGACGTGTCAATTTCAAATAATGATGACATACGAAGAATTTTTACAAAATTTGAGATTTTAGAAGGAAATTATTTGATTTCAGGACACATATCTTTACAATTTCATGTTTTATTATATTACAAACCAGATCAACGAGTGATTGATTCTCAAAAAGAATTAGCAAGAATTGTGGATTTAACAAAAAATCAAGAGCAGAAACTTTCAGACAATAGTGATCAATTTGTATTAAATAAATTAAAAGAAATGGGATACAAAGATTTTGATCATCAAAAATTATTTGAAGTGTTTTACGAAAATGACGAGTTTAGAGAAAAAATATATGCTGAAATTGAAAAAGATGCAGGAGTTGATTTTAAAAAATTGTCTGAAAAAAAAACACAATTGTTTAATGAATTAGATTCTCTTTTAGTTGAAACATACCAAACAAGTCCGGTTATAATTGATGATTCAAGATTAGTTTCAGGCGAAGAAGGTTGTTTATGCACAATTGATCTAGAATTTGTAAAAAATGAAACAAGGGAAGGATTGTTTGATCCTAGAAAAATGTCGGATACAACAAAAGAAAATATTCTAAAACGTTTAGAAGAATTTGAAGAAATTTTAAGTTAAGACCAAGGAATCAGAAAATGAGTGTTTCTCAAAGAGGGGTTCCGATCCCTGGATATAATTTAAACCACATTTTTAAACTATTTACGTTTTCCTGTAAATTTAAGCATGAAATTTGACTAAAATTGTAATTTTTCTATAGAAGAAGTCAAATACGGCATTTCATTAGCAACAATTCCAATGAATCCATCATATAGGGAAATTGTAAAGGCAAGTTCATTACGAGGAAATGAAATTAGAAAGACCCCTCTAATACATTCAAGTACGTTTAGTGAGTTTACAGAATCCCATGTTTTTCTAAAAGCAGAATTTAGACAGAAAACAGGTTCATTTAAAATTCGAGGAGCATATTACAAAATTCAATCACTGTCACCTGAAGAAAAAAAATACGGAGTTGTTGCCGCCTCAGCTGGCAATCATGCACAAGGAGTTGCATTTGCATCCGCATTGGAAAAAATCCCATGCACTATAGTAATGCCAAAGAATGCATCCCCTGCAAAAGTAGCTGCTACAAAAGAATATGGTGCAAATGTTATCTTGGAGGGAACAAATTATGATGAATCATCTGCCAAAGCAAAAGAGATAGCAAAAGAAACAAGATCTACAATGATACATGCATTTGATGATCCTCAGATAATTGCCGCACAGGGAGTGATAGGATTAGAAATTCTAGAAGATTTGCCAGATGTTGATGAAGTATATGTTCCAATAGGTGGTGGCGGATTAGCTGCAGGCATCCTTATTGCAATAAAAGAAAAAAATCCAGATATCAAAGTCATTGGTGTTCAATCAAGATCATTTCCTTCAATGTATGATTCATTGAAAAAAGGTTCAATTACTGCAAGTGGAGGTGCGCGAACCATTGCAGATGGAATTTCTGTAAAAGTTCCCGGACAGATAACTTTTGGAATAATCAAAGAGTTAATCGATGACATTGTCCTTGTAGATGACACAGAAATTACAAAAACGATGTTTCTTCTAATGGAGCGTATGAAATTTGTGGTAGAACCAGCAGGTGCTGTAAGTTTAGCATATTTGATTTCAAAGAAACCCTCCCCTGGAAAGAAGGTTGTAGCAGTTTTGGCAGGGGGAAATGTGGACATGTATCTTTTGGGTCAAATAGTAGACAAAGGGCTGGCTGCGATGGGCAGACTACTAAAATTATCCATATTGCTTCCAGATAGGCCAGGGGCATTCAAGGAAATAGTAGATGAAATAACACTTGCAAATGCAAATATCGTAGAAGTGGTTCATGACAGACTAAGTTCAAATATCAATGCAGGTTCAGCAGGAGTAACATTAAGTCTAGAAACTCAGGGTCAAGCGCAAGCAAATTTGTTAATAGAATCATTAAGAAAAAGAAATATCCAATTTACGTTAATGACATAATTTCATTTGAATTTTTTTTTTGCAAATTTAGAAAGTCCTTCTTTCTTTAATTGCTCCGATTCTTTAATGACAGAATCATGTTGGTTTAGTTTGTATAGTTTTATCTTCTTTTTTAGTTCTGGAAATTCATTAGCAATGATTTTTAGAGCATAAATTGCAGCATTTCCAGCTTTGTTTATCCCAACCGCAACTACTGGAGAACCTGATGGCATTTCAGTAATAGATAGTAATGAATCCAATCCCCCAAATGCTGAAAATTTTGAAGTGTCATTTTTTTTTGGATGTTTGTCATTATAGACTAGAATTGGAACTCCGATTACTGGAATTATTGTATGCGACGCTATCATTCCAGGCAAATGTGCAGCACCACCAGCACCTGCAATAATTACACTAAACCCCATTTTTTCTGCATGTTGTGCATATTCTGATAATCTAGAAGGTGTACGATGTGCTGAAATGATTTGATCTTCATGTTTAATTTTAAATTGATCCAATATTTCTGATGCACCTTGCATAATTCGGCTATCTGAGCTAGATCCCATAATTATTCCAACTAAGGGTTTTTCAGAATATGTCATGACAATAGAAAAAACATGAGAGTAATTATCTATAACTAGTAGAAAAATCCAACAAAATTGTCCAAATCAACATTAGCTATTTTTAATCGATGATTGATGGTTATTGTAATGGCAAAAATTCTGGGCATTATTGGAGGAGGACAACTTGGAATGATGATAACCGAGGCAGCAAAGAAAATGCCAGAACATATATCAAAAATTATTGTTCTAGATCCAACTGAAAATTGCCCTGCATCACAGGTCGGTGCAGAGCAGATCATAGCTGATTTTAAAGATAAAAACGCCATAATTGATTTGGCTAATAAATCAGACATAATCACTTATGAAATTGAATCAGGTGATAGCACAGTGTTAAAATCTGTCGAAAAGAATGCAGATGTCAATCCATCACCTGAAACATTGAGGATTATTCAAGATAAATTTTTACAAAAATCCTTTTTAAAAGAAAACAAGATTCCTGTTTCAAAATTTATCGAAATAAAAACTATTGAGGATTTAAAAAATGGATTGAAGGATTTTGGGTATCCCGCATTACTCAAAGCAAGAAGAGATGCCTATGACGGAAGAGGGAATTTTAAAATTAATTCAGAGAGAGATGTTGAGAAAGCATTTGATTATTTTAAAGGACAAAAACTAATGTTGGAGAAATTTGTACAGTTTAAAATGGAAGTTTCCGTTATAGCTTCAAGAAACACCAAAGGACAAATCAAGACATACCCTCTAGTTGAAAATATTCATGAGGAAAATATTTTACGTGAAACTATTGCGCCAGCAAGAGTATCTCAAGAGATTACAAAAAAAGCAGAATGTATTGCTGAAAGAACAATGCAAGTTCTGAGAGGTGCTGGGATTTTTGGAATTGAAATGTTTGTGACACAAAACGATGAGGTTCTAATTAATGAGATTGCTCCCAGAGTTCATAATTCAGGACATCATACATTACAGTCAAGCAAAACATCCCAGTTCGAACAACATCTACGAGCAATTTTGGGGCTTGATCTTGGAGACACTAAACTTATCCATCCTACAATAATGTACAATATTTTAGGCGATAGATCATTTGAAGGAAAATACATTCCATTAAAAATCTCAGAAGAAAATGTTTTTTTAAAAATGTATGGAAAAGAAATTTCAAAACCATTAAGAAAATTGGGTCATTTGAATTTAGTTTCAAAAGAAGGAGAGTCAATAGAACAATTGTTAAAAAAACTCGAGTCTCTAAAAGAAAAAATAGTTGTCAAACCTTATTCGTAAATTCACTAGTTACCTCTAATTCTAATTACCGTTATAGGTTTATTAATTAATAAAAAAGTACGACAAGCATGGTCTCAATTCCACACGTATTATCAGGAATTTCGATTATTCTTTTAGTAATTTATGGTGCTGATGTAATGGTAGGTGGTGGAGGTGCAGGTAATGGATTCCTACCATTTGATGCCATGACACGAGGTATTGGATTTGGCATGCCTCCAATAATTTTATCATTTATTGCATTTTTTATTTCTAAGAAACCCCCATTCAAAGGACTAGGAATAATGTTGATAATTACAGGTGCGTTAATCATTATTGGTGGTGCAATATCTATGGCTAGTGCTGGTGAATCTGAAAATGCTGCAAGAATGGCAGGTGAAGGCGGCGGCTTAATTGCAGTGGGAGCAATAATTGCAGCATTAGGCGGAATAAAAATAAGAAAATCATTTTCTTCATAGGTTGTCATGGCTATTTGTACAAAATGCAGTAATGAAGTACCAAAAGTTTACGATTGTGATCATACCAATTTTGAAGAATATTGTGTAGAGTGTTATACCGAATTACATTATTATCTAACAGAAAAGGAATAAGATAATGCCCACAGATAAAGAAATTGCAATTTATGCCCTAGGAAAAACAGAAGGAGTTCACTCAATTGCAGAAACGCTTGGAAAAGGATTGGATGACGAAAAATACATTGAATCTTGGAAAAAAACAATGAAAATGCTTGGAATAGATATGTCTTTAAAAGATCTTGAAAAAATTTACAACGAATTCGCAAAGAAAATAGAAGAGGTTGTGAAAACAGATGAAATTAAAAAACCAAAATAGAGAATTTACATATACTCTAAAAATAAACTAGCATTATTGAAAGCGGTAATTTTAGCAGGTGGACGTGGAAAAAGACTAAGACCCATAACAGATTATGTACCAAAACCTCTAGTTCCAATAAAAAATATCCCAATTATTGAATGGCAAATAAAATATCTAAAAAAATTTGGAATTGATGAAATAATTATTTGTACTGGATATAAACAAGAAACTATTGAAAATCACCTAGATGTAAAAAAAATAGGGATTAAAATAAAATTTTCTATCGAAAAATCTCCCTTAGGTACTGGAGGAGCAATCAAAAAAGCAGGAAAAATGATCAATGAAAAATCTTTTTTTGTCATTAATGGAGATGTTCTTACAAATATAGATTTGAATGAACTTGCAAAAAAACCAAATGCGATAGCATCAATTGAACTTAGAACTAATTTCGGAGTTTTAGAAACTAGCAGTGATAAAATAACAAAATTTAGAGAGAAGAAAGAGATTCCAGATAGTTGGATGAATGCTGGAATTTATTATTTAGAAAAAGGAATTCTTAAAGATTTGCCAAGTAAAGGAGATATTGAAAAAACGGTCTTTCCAGATTATGCCAAAAAAGGAAAACTCTGCACAGTCAAATTTAAAAATGTAAAATGGTATTCAATTGATTCCTTCAAAGATATGGAAGAGTGTTCATTAGAAATAGAAAAAATAATCAAATAAAATTTAATTTTATGCTCCTGTTCTGTGAAGTGTAACCATCATGTATGCTACTTCTTCAACAAATGCTTCATCTTTGCTAATTGAAGCATATTTTGTAGCATCATTCCAAAATGTCTTTGCCTGAGTGGTTTTTTCAAAAAAGATTTGTTCAGTCATACTTTGAATGCTTTTTTAATCTCATAATACTCCACCTCAATGAAAATTAACTTATTACTAAAAGAGATACACTAGAATATACATTCAACATAATATTTTCATGCGTATTGGATGCAGCCTAGGCTCATTACTATCAATTAATAACATATTAGAATGCTCAGAAATTCTTTCAAAAACTAATGTAGATACCATCTGGGTACCTGAAACATGGGGTATGGAGAATTTTTCAATGCTCAGTACAATCTCAAATAGAACAAATACTCAAAAAATTGGATCATCGATTATCAACATTTACTCAAGAAGCCCTGCAACGATTGCAATGGGTGCAGCGACTGTAGATGTATTATCCAATGGAAGATTAGTTCTAGGTCTTGGAACAAGCAGTTTGCCCATCGTAGAGGATTTTCATGGAAATAAATTTGAAATGCCGTTACAGCGAATGAAAGAATATGTAGATATCATTAGGTTAATTTTATCAGGTAAAGTAGTAAATTTCAAAGGACAAATTTTTAATTTGAAAAATTTTACGCTCTTAATTAAGCCAAAAAGATCATCCATTCCAATCTATGTAGCAGCTGTAAATAAAAAAATGGTGGATTTAGCATGGACTATGGGTGATGGCGTGATTTTTTATTTAAGACCGATAAATGAAATGAAAAAAACAATTTCAAAAATGCAATCAAGTAAAAAAATAGATGTCACATGCCAAATAATTACTAGTGTTGCAGAAGATTCTGATGATGCAATTAAACGAGCAAAAAAAACATTGGCATTTTATGTATCTGTAGGAAAAATATATAGAGATTTTCTTGCAAATAATGGTTTTAAAAATGAAACAGAAGAAGTATATGAAGAATATAAAAAATCAGGTTTCAAATCAAATCATGAATTTATTTCGGATTCAATGTTACAAACTCTTGCAATAGCTGGTACATCTGAAGAATGTAGAAAACAGATTACAAACTTTAGAAATTCAGGTATTGATTTACCAATAGTTCAATTTAACCCTGTAGGTGATGTGTCTAAATCTTTTAGTTTATTTAAAAAAACATTTTTGGATGAATAATATGAAAAAAGTAGGAATCATTGCATATGGAATTACACCATTTACAAAAGAGGATCAAAAAATAGAATCAGTTTTACTCAAATCCATGAAAAATCTCTTTGAAAATAATCTCCATATTAACCGAAATGACATAAATGCAGTGTTAGTATCTACAAACGACAATTCAAAATACCTATCTCCGGTTTTATCAGAAATGATAGGTATTCAGCCTAAGATAGCACATTCAGTAGAAAGCTTGTGTAATTCAGGTACAAATTCGATAGTTTCAGCATATTCGTATATTGTATCAGGTTTAGCAGATATGGTACTCATTTCAGGGGCAGAAAGGTATGACAGTCCAGGGCAAATTTTAGAATGGGATAATTCTAGAGGAGAATACAAACATCCGATTTTTTGGGCATCGATTTTTACAAAATCATACAAGCGCCAATTCTCTATTTCAGATGAAGACTTAGCAATAGTGCCAGTAAAGAATCACAAACAGGCTAAAGAAAATCCAAATGCAATGTCAGATAAAACTTTTTCAATACAAGACGTAGTTAACTCTAAACGATTAACAGAAGATATAAGATTATTAGATTGTTCAAGACCATGTACTGGCAGTGCATCAGTTATTCTTGCTTCAGAAGAAATTGTAAGAGAAAACAATTATGAATCAGTATGGATAACAGGAATTGGTCAAAAGACAACATCTGCAGGTTTTACAAAAAATATTTCGTTGAGTTCCATGGAATCTACAAAATTAGCAGGATGCACAGCATTAAAAATGGCAAATCGAACTATTAACGATATTGACGTTGCAGAAATTCATGACGCATTTTCTGTTTGTGAACCTATTGCATTGGAGTCATTAGGTTTTTCCAATTTAGGGAAGGGTATCAATACTATAAAAGATCTACATGAAACAAATAATTTTAAAATAAATCCAAGAGGAGGATTAATTGGATCAGGACATCCTCTTGGCGCAACAGGCATAGCTCAAACTATTGAAATCACTCAACAACTTCAATCAAAAGCAGACAATCGACAAGTTGACAATGTCAATGTAGGATTAGTTCACAACATGTCAGCCGCTGCCACTTCCTCAACAGTACTGATTTTAGAAAAATGAATTTTGAAACAGAATTGTCACTAGGGAATTTTTACATTCCTGAATGTGCCAAATGCATGAAAGTTGTTTGGCCTCCATCGGAATTTTGCAATTATTGTTTTGGAGAAGTATTATTAAAAAAGAAGGTATTTGAGGGCAAAATTATTGAATTTTCAAGACAAGATGAAGCATATTTTTGCTTAGTTGAATTTGAAAAAGAAATTAGAGTCATGGCAAAAATACTCAATATGCCCAAAATTGGACAAATAGTGAAAATTTTAAGATGTGGGATTTCTAATGGGAATTACTTTTTTCACATCATCTGAATTTTGTATAAATGTAAGGCGTTTCGATTTGCTGATCAAAGGTCCAAACAGTTGGAAGTGAAATGGTCTCAATAACATCAAGATTGTGTTTTTCAATAAGTGAACTCCATCCTCCATTCCCCAGATTACCAGATAATTGTCTTTTGGAATGTGTTCCAGCAAATACTAAACCAGTATTATTTTTTAGATCAGAAATTGAATTTATTTTATCAATAATATTAGTTGCCAAAACATCGCCTCCCATTTGAGGTAGTCCTCCGATAAAAAATATAGGATGTTTTAATTTGATTTGCGAGTAATTAAATTCCAACGCATCTTCACATCTTGGATCAAAATTTTGATTTGTTGATTTACAGATAGTCTCTTGTAATTTTACTAATACATCGTCAATTTCAATACTATGTGAAAGTAATCCCAGAAGAGAACCACAAAAAGCAATTCGGCCATCCCCAGAACCAATATCCACCAGTTCCACATATCCTAATTGCTTTGCAAAAAATGACATTACATACGCAGACATTATCCATGTAGGATAAAACGGCTGACAACTGGTACCATGTTTGATACTATTTAGCCAGTATTCATTTATGTCGCCCTCATAAACAATACACGATACTCCTGAAATTTCTTGTTTGAACGAATTATGATAAATCGGGTTTTTGTTTGCAAAATTATGCAGCATTTTCAAATGATTATCATCTAATGGAAATTCTTCGGATGGATGTGAGGGAATTACCTCTTGAATGTGAGCGCAACCAGTGTAATTTTTTGCAAACTCTTGTTTGATTAGAATCAAATTCGAGGTTATTTTATTCAGCATTGTTTTTGTAAAATTAAGGATACAGATAAACTCATTGTGATTTATAGAGTTTTTTTAGATAAAATTAATCGAATTTCATCTTCAACTTTTTTTAATTCATTCATAGTGGTAATTTTTAATTTTTCATTGTGTTGAACTTCATCTAGGGTTGGATCCAGAATTAATTGAAATTCTAAGTGTTTGATAGTATTTAGATAAAAATCTCTTTGTTCAAATAATTTTTCAATTATAATCTCCGTCATCAATAGATCTAAAAAATACAGGTATTTATCGATTAGATAGTGTTCGATGACTTCAGAATCGTTGATTTATCAAAAGCCACCGAGACTCATTTCTGAATCATTTCTGATAATTCGACAATTTTTAAAAATGTTGATATAAAAATGACTTCGATCTGATATTTTATTGAGTTATTATGTAATTACCTTCTTTTCTATATGTATATTCAGAATCAAATGTCAATGAGAAGAAAAACATCATCACTTACAATTACAAAGCAAAGAGATACAGAAAAAACATCAAAAAACAATCAAAAATCAGCTAGAATACGAAGACAAAGAGGATATCAGTGGGAAGATACTATTGTGAAACGATTCAATAACACTGGCAAGTGGAAAGCTTTTCGTTTAGGTTCTCCAAGTGTTGCATTACCTGACGTATTAGCAGTGAATACAGATAACAGTACAATTTTTACAATAGAAGCAAAGTCTGGAACTAGTACATCGCTTCCAGTGCCTGCCGATCAAATTGAAAGATGCATGTCATGGATTAAGACTTTCGATATTTATAAAAAAAGGAATGTACTGCTGGCATTCAAATTTCTGTCAAAGAAAAGAATTGATATTGACAAATACGAAAGTCGAGAACTGAGAGAATTTTTTAAGATTTGGGATGAATCCTTAGAGATTACAGACTGTGTTTGTACATATGATGGTAAATTTTTTGCAAAAACAGATGGTAAGAGAAAAGAATTATTTTTAGAAGAATGTCCAATGCCTTTTAAGACAAAGCAAAGAACTAGTGCCTAATCACACATAATTGCAAATCGTTTTTTAAGGATGAAATACGAATAAAATTGTTGTCTGAAGAAAAAACTAATGTAGAATCAAAGGACATAATTCCAGAAGCATTACTAGAGACAGTTTCAGATGCAGAAGTGAACTCACGTATTAGTTTTGAAGAATTCACAGATGAGAGGACATTGATTAGTCATGATGCGTTTGGAAATAAACAAATGAAAATCAAAGTTCTCGAAGTATCTGATGAAAATCCTCCCTCAAAATGGAAATTTGGAGATCGTGTTAAAGTAACAAAAATACTCGTTACCATCAAGCATCTCACGACACAACAAGTTGAAGAAGGAGAATTTGACATTGAAGCTATTGAAAGAGAATTAGCAGAAAAACGACATTATACTTCTACGAATAGATGGATACCAGCAAGTGATGTAAAAAATGGTTATGTGATAGGATCAAAACATACCAGATTAATCAGCGACGCTGCAGCATTAGACTATATTGTGTTTTAAATTTAAAATTCAATAAGAGAACAAGTTATTGATGTAAAATTCAAATACATGATTTCCAATTTTTATTTGTTATGAATACTTCAGATGTTTTTCGTAAACGAGATCTTAGAAAAGTAAATTTTGATTATGAGGATTTGATTGGAAGGAATTTCTCGGATTCCAACATGAGTAGAGTTAATCTCAAAAATAGAGATATACATAATGCAGATTTGAGTTGTACGGACCTTAGAGAAGCTGACCTAAGTGATTCTATCTTATTTCATGTAAAATTAAGAGGTGCAGACATGAGAGGTGTGAATCTTTCTAATGCAAAACTATGGAATGCAGAGATGTATGGAGTTGATCTTCAAGGTGCAGACATGAACGGAGTAGACCTATTTTATACAGATTTGAGAAATGCAGATTTGAGTGATGTTAATCTAAGTGGAGCAAATATTAGACATACAAATTTTGAAGGTGCAATTTTTACATCATCTAACTTTACTAATGCAAATTATGATGTTCACACACTAAAAACAATATCAGGCAATGCTAAATCCACATTAAAAAAGAAAGGTAGATTGTGGTGAAATTAATTTCAAAATCATGCCATTACAGTATTTTCAGAATATTTAGGTTCATTATTAGGAATATCAAAGATTATTAGAAATTTTAGATATGTTGTATGTATTGAAAAGATCTCATATCCAATAAATATCGAACCAACATTGTTTTAAAATACATGTTGAGTGATGTCTGAAGAATATTGCTTACTATTTGCATAAAAACCAGTGATTGATAACGTTCAGTACAAAGTTTTTTTTGTATCTGACTCGTTATTGTTTAGAATTACTCAATCTGAAGTGGATTTCAATCCAAATAACAAAAAATACTTGGTGTGATAAATATGTCCAATCAAACAAATTATTACATTTATCCTATTAATGATTTTTAGTTTTGATCATCTGAAAAACATTATAAACAAAAGAATTTGAAAAACATCATGAGTTCAAAAGAATTTGATGTGAATGGAACAGACTACAGAATTGTGTTAACGGAACAAGTAATCAGTCACGTAAATAATCTCAAATCACTATATAACGCTGCATATGAAGACCCCGAAAGCTTTGAAGATGTAAGTGCCGAAATTTCAAGCACCATTAACGAGATTGCAAGCACAGTGGAACCCCCAGCAGAGGACAGTGATCTTGATGGACTTATTCAAGAGATCATCAAAGCCGTGAACAACAAAGCAGATGAAATTAAAAAAGAGTTAGAAGAGAAAAAAAAACCTAAAAAGAAATCAAAATCGAAATTGAAAAAATAGTCTCATTTGACTATAAACTCATAAAAATTTGAGGTATAAATTATATTCTTAAAGAAATTATTCTCGGTATGTCAAAAAGTTGTCAATGTGGCATTTGTGGTCACCATAGCGAATCAGAATGCCGTGAAAAAGAATGCAAATGTTGTTTAAATTTTCATGAAAGATCAGGTCCTAAAAGAAAATAATAATTTTTAAGGTTTATCGATCTCTTTGTAACAACTACATTTTTGTGAAATGTGTCTTGAGCAACCAAATAATTTGTGATCTTTGCACCCACACAAAATACATTTCTTTTTGTCAGTCATATTTTTTCAATTAGATTCACAACATCGTCCATCATTTTTTTATCTTCTAGGGCTTCTAATATTTTCAATCTCATATTTTTTATTCTATGTGTATCGTCAGAATATAATGGAATCATTGTTTCAATTTCTTGTTCAAAAGAATAATTTTGTAAATATTGTTGAAATTTGGATTTTAATGGTTTGAAATCAGATGATGGGATCTTTTCGACATCGATTTTATTTGTAATAACTTTTAGAAATCCGCTTATTTTTAACATCTCTTTTTTGATATTTTCAAGGTCTCCTGGCTTATCTTTTACTTCTTTGAGATTAGAATATGATTGATGCACCTGAATCAGGATATTTTTCAAATGATCGATATAGGTAACCACAATGAATTTTGAGTTGTATCTAATCTAAAGTTTAGGAAACACAGATTTGCTTTGTTTATTTTCTGCACCTTTGCTTTAAATTATCACCTTTTATTTGAAAGAGCAATGCAAGGAGATGCATATCTAAAGTGTATTAATCCACAATGTGGTTTAGAATATCCTATTAAAAGCACAAATGTGCAATGTACCGAAGGGCATCTATTAGATGTAAAATACAAAAACAAGCCTTCAACTGATCTGAAAGAAGTATTTTACAAAAGGCGTAATTCAGAAGGCAGTATTTTTAATGAAAGCGGAGTTTGGAGATTTAGAGAATTATTAAATTTTTGTCAGATAGATACTGAAAATCTTGAAGAATGTTCAAAATATCTAGTATCTTTAGATGGTGCAGAAGGAAGACAATCAAAACCATATCAAATGTCAAAAGCCGCAGAGTTCATAGAAATCTCAACTAAAAATTTATGGTTACAGCCTGAAGGATACAATCCCAGTGGATCCTTCAAGGATAATGGAATGGCAACAGCTGTTACACATGCAAAGATGGTAGGGGCAAAAAAAATTGTTTGTGCATCAACTGGCAATACATCTGCATCAGCAGGAATGTTTGCGGCAAATGAAGGGATTAATTGTGATGTCTACATCCCTGCAGGACAAATAGCACCAGGAAAGTTAAGTCAAGCATATCAATTTGGAGCTCAGATTTTAGAAATTGATGGGAATTTTGATGATGCATTAAAACAATCATTAGAAGATGCACAGAATCATGAAGGATATACTGTAAACTCAGTAAATCCATTTAGAATTGAAGGGCAGAAAACAATTCCATTTAGAGCATTGGAATATCTTAACTGGGAATCCCCTGATTGGATTGTTTATCCTGGAGGAGCTTTGGGAAATACTTCAAGTTGTGGAAAAGCACTCATGGAATTGTATGAATGGGGATGGATTAAAAAAATTCCAAGAATAGCTGTGATAAATTCGGAGGGTGAAGTACATTATCAGATTTGTATAATGGTAAATTTGATGGTGAAGAGCTCAGATGGAATAAAGGAAATCCCAATACTGAATTAATTTCTAGGTATTATGATCATTTAGATAAAGAAGGAATACGACCGAAAACTAAAGCAACTGCAATTCAAATTGGACGGCCTGCAAATATTTTAAAAGGCTTACGTGCATTAGAGTTTACAAATGGTATAGCAACCACTGTTTCAGATTCTGAAATGCTTGACGGAATGTCCGTTGTGGGTCTAAATGGATTTGATTGTGAGATGGCATCTGGAGCATCAGTGGTTGGAATAAGGAAATTAATCAGTGAAGAAATAATCAAGAAAGATGATGTTGTTGTAGGAATTCTTACAGGTAGACAAAAAGATGCAATGTTGCCAGTAGAATATCATCAGAATCCAAAAAATATATTTGCAAAGCCTCCAAAAAATTAAGCCTGTTTTTTAACACACAGACAAGAAAGAATATTTTTAATATATCAAGAGTTAAATCCATGCTTTGTAAAAATATTACAGCCAAAAGATGGTGCAAAATAACTAAATGAGTGCTACGTGTATTTTGAAAATATTTGTGAGGATGTTATCATGGTAGAATTATGGTTGGAGCTGGCTGCATTAGCAGGTTTAATTGGATTATCGGGTTTTTTTAGTGGATTAGAAGTATCATTAGTAGGTACCAGTCAAGCTACGGTAGAACAATTAGTAAAAGAAAAAAGACGAGGGTCCAAAGCACTTCAAAAACTTAAATCAAATCCAGGATGGATGATGTCCGCTGTAAATCTTGGCAATAATTTAGTAAACATAGGATCATCTGCGTTGGCAACAGTAGTCGCAATAAAATTATTTGGAGATAGTGGACTTGGAATTGCAGTAGGGATTATGACCTTTTTGATTATTATTTTTGGAGAAGTTACCCCAAAAACATATTGTAATGCAAATGCAACTAAAGTTGCACTTCGTTCAAGCGGAATTCTACTAATGTTTAGTTATGTAACGTATCCAGTAGTCTGGGTTTTGGAGAGAATCACTCGTGTGATGATCAAACTTACTGGAAGTGGTTACCATCCACCAGCATTGACTGAAAATGAAATCAAAGGAATTATTGATCAAGGTCACAGAGATGAAGCATTAGAATCTCATGAACGAGATTTAGTTCATAGGGCATTAGAATTTGACGACACAGTAATTCGTGCGGTTATGACCCCTAGAACAAAAATGCAAATACTTCCTGCAAAAATGTTATTGTTTGAGGCACTTCCAATAATTAATCAAAACTCACATTCTAGAATTCCAATTTATGGTAAAACAAATGATGACATTGTGGGATTTATTCATGTCAGAGATGTGTTAAGAGAAATGGAGTCAGATAACAAAATGAAAACTTTGGAGCAAATTTCTAGAGAACCAGTATTTGCATCACAAGAAAAAATGGTCAGTTCCCTGCTAAGAGAGATGAAGGGTAGAAAAACCCACATGGCGATAGTGATTGACGAGCATGGAGGAGTGGAAGGGTTAGTCACACTCGAAGATCTTATTGAAGAGATAATTGGAGACATTGAAGATGAAACAGATTCTCCTCAATCAGTTCATTACCATTCTATCGATAAAGATACAATCATTACATCCGGGGAGATAGAAATTGAAGAGATTAATGAAATTTTTAAATCGGAATTACCAGAAGGAGACGATTATAGTACACTTAATGGATTATTACATGAAAAATTACAAGATATCCCCCAAGAAGGCGACAAATTAGAATTAGGAAAAATAAGAATAGTGGTTGAGAAAGTTGTAAAGAACCTGCCGATAAAGATCAGAATAGAACGGATTAGAAAATAAAATTATTTTTTAGCAAAATGCTCTTGTAATTTTTGCTTTTTTTCTTTCATATTGAAAATGGATTCAGTGTGATTGAATGCTTCTTCGTATGATTTTTCAAATAACATTGCTTGTAAAAGCATATGATTTTCAGGAATAACAATACCTGTTTGGTCATCAGAATACATCATTTGAACGGTATCACCGATTGATGTAGTCATGTTTGCATGAATGTGGATCATATTTGTGTCTGTAAAATTAAAGCCCATATTTTGTGCATAATCTCGAATGTCTTTAGTTCCTTTAGCAGTCCAAACGGTTGCAACACCAAATTCATTTGTAAAAAGTTCATGAATTTCAGAGGGTTTTGGAGCGACATCTTTGAATCGTATATCCATTATATGCAAATGCATTTGTCTCGTTGGTACTTTGATTGCCCTAACATAAAGGGGGGCATCTTTTCCAAAATACATCTTGACATCATCACCATGATGAGGTTTTTCAGACATTTCTATAGTATCATCAAGTTTTTTTTCTGTTTGTTCAATGTCGGCCCATCTTCTAACAAGAGTAACATCAAAACGAATCAATTTGTCTCCAAACTTGTCACGTAATGGTTCTAAAATTCTACCCATTCCAGTAACATTACAGCTTCCTTGCATTACATGATGTTTACCTATGGCTTGATCATAATTTGCTCTCGAATTAAACAATAAATCAGAAACAGACTCTGAACCCATAACGGATTCCCCTCCCTGATAAATTGCAGGGATGTTTTTTGGTTCATATAGATTTATTTTATTTTTATAACCATGTCCCCCAGGAGCAGCATCAATTACTAAATCACAATTATCAAGTGCAGATTCTATTGAGCCTTTAATTTTATAATTTGAAAAATCATCAATCTTTTTTTCAGGAACATATACATCCAAACCTCGTGAAATTGCAATTTCAACTTTTTCATCAGGAGAATACTTGCCCACGCCAATAACTGTAATTTCAGGATCATCTTTTAAAAAAGAAGTAATTCTACTGCCTATGGAACCATATCCATTAACAAAGATTTTTTTCATAAACTCGATATATTCTACCCATTTATTTAGATTAGTGTAGTGAAAATCTCATTTATTTTCTAGGTCTTCTGCGGGGATTTTTTTCATAAAAAATTTCTATGTTTTCATTCCATTGTTTTGTTTCAGGTAAACGTGATCTATGGTGAGGTTTTTTGCCATTATTTGATAGAATTTCACTATTGGACACATAGAATTTATCGATTTCATCAATTAAGACATCAAGGAATTCTGAAGCCTCTTTTGCCTCAATCCCTTTAGGATCTGCATGTCCTAGAATGAAATTAGATAATGTGTCAATTTTCGCTTTTTTTATTTTAAATTCACTGAGAATTCTATATTCAAAAGAAATCATTTCAAATTCCAGCATAACACAATAGTATGTTCATTACAGTGTGTAACAATCATGGTTAATAGATCTCACCAATTCAGATGTAATATACTTTGAGAAAAACTACCAGATACAATATTAATGAAGAATCTAAAACGGAATAAAGATTAGCTGAAAAAGATCAATTTAGTTTCCTTAATCTGGATTTAATTAACTACAAAACGTAAAAAAATTGAAATGGGAGATCATTAAAATATTGAAATTTTTGGTAAACAAGAAACAAGTAAAACAATTTTTATTAGAATTATGACCATTTGGAAAATACAATGAGTATTTTATCAATTAACGAAGATGATTAAGAAGTCTTGTCTAATGGAATTGCAAATAAAAACAGTATTTTTGAACAAAATTCAAGATTCTAGAAAATTCTAAGGAAGATACTACAGTTACAATAACTACAGAAAATGAAAATTCAAAATCATGTAAAATTTTACAAATGTTTAGTTTGAGCAAATAACAGATAATTGAAAGTTTTCATTAAGATAGCACAAAAGACTAAATGGGTCAGAAAATTTATTTTTTTATTGATACATGGACCATCACTTGGAATAGGTGCTGCTGTTGCATCCATAGTGATCATTGTAGTATTTTTAGGATTTCAGGATAGTAATCAGCCAGAATTAAAAATAGAACCAACGCCTCAAATTCAAGAGTCAGGGCCACCAAAAATTACCATGAATACATTTTTGGCAAATGGTTCACCGTTACTTGGAAATCCAAATGCGTCAGTTACATTAGTAGAATTTGGAGATTATCAATGTCATTTCTGTAACGTATTTTTTCACACAACCGAAGATAAGATATTAGAAAAATATGTTGAAACAGGAAAAGTTAGAATGATTTTCAAAGATTACAACATCATTGGTCCTGATTCAGTAACTGCATCACACGGTGCTCACTGTGCAAATGATCAAAACTTATTTTGGGAATATCATGATATACTATATTCAAATTGGACTGGAGAAAATAATGGATGGGCATCGTCTGAGAATCTTGCAAAGTTTGCACAAGAAATAAAATTGGATATGAGTGAGTGGTCTGAATGCATGAATAGTAAAAAACATTCACAGATTATTCTAGCAAGTAATGAGGATGCAAAATCTCTTGGATTGACAGGCACTCCCGCATTTTTTGTCGTAGGACAGGATGGAAAAACATCTCGAGTTTTTGGTGCTCAGCCTTTTGAAGTATTTGAAAAAATTTTTGAAGAAGAACTTGAAAGAACAAAATAGCGATCAAATTATTTATTAATAATTTATAGAATCAGGGAAATTTCCTTCCTAGTTATTTAGAATTTACACAATAACCTTATTAATGAAAAATCGGAGCCAAGCTTATGGCAGCTGGCATAGATGACATTGCAATATACATTCCTAGACTGTATATTGACGCGTCTGATTTTGCAAGAGCTAGAGGCCTAGACCCAGTAAAATTACAAAAAGGTCTAGGAGTATCCCAAATGGCAATTGTTGATGCCAATCAAGACCCAGCATGTCTTGCAGCAAATGCCTGTTTGAGAATCATGCAAAAAAACAAATTATCTCCAGAAGATATTGGAAGATTATATGTTTCTACAGAATCGGCATTTGATGAATCAAAAGCAATGAATTCATACGTTGTTGGAATGCTGGAGCAAGTTTATGGTCAAGGTGCTTTTGAGCATTGTGGCGGAGTTGAAACCAAATTTGCATGCGTCAGTGGCTCATATGCACTTTATGACAATACAAATTGGATTAGAGCAGGAGAGGCAGAAGGAAAACATGCTCTAGTCGTAGTATCAGATATTGCAAAATATGACATGGGTTCTAGTGGAGAGATGACTCAGGGTGCAGGAGCAGTAGTCATGTTGCTAAATGATAATCCACGATTATTAGCATTTGATCCTAAAGTTACCGCCACATCAATTAAAGACGAATATGATTTTTACAGACCTTTTGGAAAAGAAACGCCAATTGTACATGGGCAATATTCTAATTTACTTTACATGATTCAAGTCAGAAAAGCATTGGAAGCATATAAGAGAAAAGTTATTTCTTCAGGACTAATAAAAATAGAACCAGGGGAGACAATTTTGGACCATATGGATTACATCAACATGCATTTGCCTTATAGTAACATGGGAAAGAAAGCGTTGGCATATTTGATAAGACATGAATGGCGTCAGCTACCAAGATGGAAAAGAATTTTACAAGAGATAGGCGTTGAAGAACCAAAACCAAAAGATCCGCGTGGAACAATTGAATCAGTATTGGCTGATGAAGAATTCATGGCGAAAGATCACGAGTTTACAAAACTCTTTACCAATACTCGTGAATATCAAGAAGTGTATGAAGCAAAACTTTCAAGTTCACTGATTGCGTCAAGTATGATTGGAAATCTGTATACTGCATCATTGTATTTAGGATTTAGAAGCAGTTTAGAGTATGAATTTCAGAAAGGAATTGACTTGGAAGCAAAAAGAGTAGGATTCGGATCTTATGGAAGTGGAAGTAGTGCAATGGTATTCAGTGGAGTAATTCAGCCTGAATACAAGGAGATTGTAAAAAACATGAACCTAGAAGCAGAAATTGGAGAGAGAAGGAGATTGACATTGGAAGAGTATGAGGAACTACATGAAAACAAGCTACTTCCAGAAGAATCCATGGTTCATTCAAAGAAAGAGTTTGTGCTAGTCAATGTAAATACAGATAGGGAATCAAGAGGCGAAAGGCGTTACGTCTTTAACGAATAAAGTTTTAAAAAATAATTTCAAATTTTGCATAATTAATTTAATTAAAGAATTCTGCAAACAGGATTAACAACAGGATTATTAACAAATAAAAAAAATAGCCTATTTGGCCAAAGGGGTTTTGGTACCCCATTTTTGAGCAAACTCTTCTTTGGTAATTGGAATTCTAGATTTACATTTAACACATCTACACATTTTAGTGTACTTTGAAAACCTCCAAACATGGGCTTCACTTTTTTGATTACAGTTCATGGTTAACTGAATTTTGTATGGACTTAAGCGTGTTGTTACTTGAATAATTCCAATTCTTGCAAGATTTTACCCATAGAATGTTTCCATTTCCTCATCGCATCAATATCATGGGGGCGATTCCTTTCTAACTCTTCTTTTTGTTTTAATAGTTCCAGATGTCTTTCATTCTCAATTCTAGCCAACAATCATGTGTGTATGAAGACGTAAATTAAGCCTGTCGTGGATTGTAAAAAAATCATCGCGTAAATTCAGATTCGTTTTGCCACACGTCCAGAAAAAACAGATGGGATTTTAGGGTAAATCCAAATACAAGTGACATCTCATTAATACAATACATTGTCAGAAGATTCAAATCCGATTAAAGATCACATATTTGATTATATAGAAAAATCACAGTCCATTCCCAAATTAATTTCTGAGAAAAAATTTGATCAGATAATCGAGGATGTTACCAATAATTGTTATGACAAAATAACTTCAATGGCCGAAGAAGATGAAGCAGTCGGGGTTTTAGCTACAGGATTACTCCATTATTTGTTAACAAACGCATTGATCACTAGCCAAAGAAAAATAGAATACCATGGGATTGAATTAGACATAGTAATCCCAGATATCAAAACATTGGAAAAAGATCAAAAAAAGACGTTATTAATTTGCATACCAAAATCGTCAGACATCAGCATAATTAATAAAAAAATAGAACTATTAGAAAAGATCCAACATGAAAAAGAAAACATTTGGTTGGTCCTGTCAAAAAATATCCCAGTTGCAAAAAAATCATTCATTTTATCTAAAGAAAACAACTCGTTTTCAAAAATCATCTTTGAGATTGCACAGTTCAGTAATGTAGGTGGTACAAATAAATTCAAAATTTTACGAATATGATTTTGTAATGTTATTTTAGAAGGCGATTTATATCAAGATTTTTTTTAAATATTCTATTCAATGAAGCGTCGCTCATGTTTTTAATGAACGGTATCGAACCCAAAACTTTGACACCGGTGAGACCCTCCAGATCTTTTTTTAATTGAGGAACAGAATAACCGTTTTCAAAATTATTGATGATTATTCCTTTAATTGAAATTTTGTATTTTTTGCACATCATGCAGGTCATCAAGGTGTGATTTACAGTACCAATCCTGCTACTTGTGACAATAACAGTTGGAATTTTCATATCTTTTATCAAACTAGAAATATAGTAATGTTTCAAAATTGGAGTCATCACCCCGCCCATTCCCTCCACCAGAATCAGATCATGAAGTTTTGATAGTTTTTTGAAATTTGTAAGTACGATTGAGATTTTCGGCTTTATTTTTAATTTCTTGTAAGCAGTATAAGGTGATGCAGGAATTGGAAAAAATTGTGGATTTACTAAACTTTCAGGATCATTTACTTGTGCGGCGTTGGATAAAATTTCAACATCTTCAGATTTGAAGCCATTCCTCTGAGCAATTCCTGCTGCAAAAGGCTTCATAACACCAACATTAATACCCATTTTTCTTAGAGTCACGGCTAAACCAGCAGTAACGTATGTCTTGCCCACATCAGTGTCAGTTCCAGTGATAAAGAAGGAATTCATCAAATATCGTCTAAAACAATAATTGATTAATCTTATCGTTTGGTTATTAAGAAGATCAAAGATACCAGATTTGTTTGAAGAAAACTAGTTTTGTTTGGCATCCAAACACTCAGATGAGTGAATGGGATTCTTTTGATGAAATAAGGAGCGCCAAAGGGATATGGCTAACAGATTCAAAAGGGAGAAAAATTGTTGATGCGGTAGGTTCAATGTGGTGTAATGTCTGGGGACATTCCAATCCAGAATTAATCCGTGCAATAAAGACTCAAAGTAAAAAACTACAGCATTCATCGATGTTTAATCTAACTAACGAACCTGCAGAAAAACTAGCAGGAAATCTTGTAAAAATATCTCCAGAAATGCACAAGGTCTTTTATTCAGACAATGGCTCATCAGCAATGGAGATAGCTATCAAATTAGCACTTCAGTATTGGAAAAATATTGGTGAGAAAAAGAGAACAAAGATTGCAACACTAGAAAATGGGTATCATGGAGATACATTTGGAGCAATGTCAGTAGGGTATGTACCAGAATTTTTTGGCAAATTTAAAAAACAATTGTTTACAACATTGCAATTTCCCGTACCAAATAAATACAGAGTTCCAACTGGATTTACTTTTTCAGATTATCAAAATCATTGCTTGGAAAAAATTGAAACGAGATTTTTACAAAGAAATGACATTGCGGCATTTATCATGGAAAGTGGTGCGCAAGTAGCAGGAGGCGTAATAATTTATCCAAAAGGATTTCAGAAAAAAATAAGTCAACTATGTAAAAAATACAACGTACTTTTTGTCTTAGATGAGATAGCAACTGGTTTTGGAAGGCTAGGTTCTATGTTTCAATATGAAGAACAAAAAAGCGTTCCAGACATAGTAGCATACGGCAAAATGTTGACCGGTGGATATCTGACAATGGCTGCCACATTGACAAACAAGACAGTATACGATTCATTTTTAGGTGAATTTAATGATTGGAAACATCTGTTTCATGGACACACATACACTGGAAACCCCATTGCAGCAGCTGTTGCTTTAGAAAATCTCAAAATGTATAAAAAATACAACCTGATTAAAAAAATCCAAAATACATCCAAAATTTTTGAAGAGTACTATCAAAAGATTTCAGAAATTGATGTTGTAGGAGACATCAGGCATAAAGGAATGCTTATGGGGATAGAAATAGTATCAAATAAGGAAAAAAAGACGGCAATCCATACCAAAAAATCAATCAACAAGATATTTTTTGATGAAGGAAAAAAGAATGGAATCTACCTTAGAACCCTTGGAAACATAGTCATGTTGGTGCCACCTCTGGTAATAACAGAAACAGAACTGAGTTTGCTCTTAGAGAAAACCATATCTACTATTGAATCAGCAAAGTCAAAAGTGATTTGATTGTTAACTCCCATGCAAGATTAGGTTAACCTTTCCATTATTGTTATAAATGGAGTATTTCTTATTCTCATTATGAGCACTCTGGAGTTTATCAAAGAATGTCAAGAAAGAGTATTTTCAGGAGTCGGTATTTCTGCAGACGATGCAAAAAAACTATTGAATATTCCAGAAGATGATTTGAAAGAGCTTGCGTCATGTGCAAACGGAATTACCCGGGAATATAACGGAAGAAAAGTCGATGTGGAGCAATTAAACAACATTAAAAAAAATGCATGTAGTGAGGATTGCACATTTTGTGGGCAATCAGCATTTTTTGATACGGGTATAGAGACATATCAATTACCATCACCAGACGAAGTGGTAAGCAAAGCACAAAAAGCAAAAGAAGACGGTGCAGAATCATATTGTCTTGTCGCTGCATGGAGAGAGCCATCGTCAAAAGATTTTGAAAAAGTTTGCAAAATCATTTCTGAGATTAATGACAAAGTGGGCATTAGCGTTGAGTGTAGTTTAGGTTTTTTGACACCAGAGCAAGCAACAAAACTAAAAGAACTCAAAGTCAGAAGATACAACCATAATTTAGAAACTGCAAGATCTAAATTTCCAGAAATTTGTACAACCCACACTTACGAAGATAGGCTAAAGACATTAGGCATTGCAAGAGAAGCAGGATTGGAATTGTGTACTGGCGGGATTATTGGATTGGGAGAAACAAGAGAACAAAGATTGGAATTAGCACTTGAATTAGGGAGACTGTATCCAGAAGAAGTAACAATTAACATTCTAGTTCCAATGCCAGGAACACCACTAGAATTGCAGACAGATCTTCCAAATTCTGAGATAGTAAGAATTTTTTCAGTCATACGATTTTTACTGCCAGAATCAGTAATCAAAATTTCTGGAGGCAGGGAATCAAAACTAGATGATTCCGGTGAAGAACTACTGCAAAGCGGTGCAAACGGAATAATCACTGAGGGGTATTTGACAATGGGTGGAAACGACGCTAAAAAGGACCGTGAATTAATAGAAAGAATTGGCCTCCAATCATAAACTAGACTTTATTGATTCTGAATTAGAAAAACTAAAGAAACAAAATATCTATAGAAAATTACGATACGGAAAGTCAAATGGCGCCTACATTACAATCAACAACAAAAAACTACTAAACCTGTGCTCAAATGATTATTTGGGAATTGTTACAGCAGATGTTCAGACTAATCAACTTCAATCAAGCTCCAGACTAGTATCGGGTAATGATGAATCATACAAGAAATTAGAAGAAATTCTTGCAAAACACAAATCACAGGAGAAAAGTCTTGTTTATCCTACAGGATATATGGCAAATTTAGGTGCAATTACTGCAATTGCAAAAAAAGGGGATCTTATTCTAAGTGATGAGTTAAACCATGCAAGCATAATTGAATCATGTAAATTATCAGATGCAAGAATAATTGTTTACAAACATAACGACGTTCAGGATTTAGAAAAAAAGTTAAAATTAAAAGGAAAAAACAAGTTTGTAATTACTGAAGGGGTATTCAGCATGGACGGCGATCTTTCGCCACTAAAAGAGATTACTGAATTATCAGAAAAACACAATGTAATCACAATAGTAGACGATGCACACGGTGATTTTGTGATTGGTAAAGATGGAAAAGGAACGCCAAATTATTTTAATGTTGAAAAAAAGATTGATTTGTACATTAGCAGTTTAAGCAAAGGCCTAGGATCTTTTGGAGGATATGTTGCATCAAAAAACAATGTAGTAGATTTATGCATAAATAAATCAAAATCATTCATCTATACCTCAGCGCTTCCATCTTTTCTAATCGAATATTCCACAAAGAGATTTAAATCAAATAGAGAAAAACAAAAGGAAAAATTAGAAAAAAACACAAACCAATTAATCAAAGGATTAAAGGAGATAGGATTTGAGATTTTTTCTACAACACACATAATTCCCATAGTCATAGGGAATGAAAAAAATGCAATGAAATTTGGGAAATTTTTGATGGACAACGGGGTATTTGCGCAACCAATCAGATATCCCACAGTTCCAAAAAATCAAGCAAGACTGAGAATTTCAGTCACATCATGGCTAACAAATAAAGACATAGAGAAATCGCTCGTGATTTTTGAAAAAGCTTTTAGAAAATTCAGATGACTAGCGCATAGAATCAAATCCACCAATTGCAGGAGAACCAATAATCACGGCAAGTGTGATAACTATGCCCAAGGCAATCCCTACAATAATGAATCGCTTATTCATGCTAAAAATTACATAATCCCAGATAAAAATGGATTGTAACCTTTTGGAACAGAAATGGAAGAATGCTTTAAAGGAAAAATTGTAAATTTAATGCATGGGCGAAGTTACTCTTGCAGTTGCTGCACTTGCAGGACTAGGATCATTTGTAGCACCATGTATTCTGCCAATGATTCCGGCATTTTTGGCATATATTTCAGGAGCCACACTTTCGGAATTAAATCAAAAAGGAAATTCAAAATCACTTGTCATAAACAGAACAAACATTGTATTAAATTCAATATTTTTTGTTTTAGGGTTTTCAGTAGTGTTTTCCATACTGGGAGTAATAATTAACAGCGTACTTGGAACTGTAGCTGGGGAATTTGTAGAGATATTAAATCAGGTGGGAGGAATAATCATCATAAGTTTTGGAATATTTTTAGTTCTATCCACAAGGATTAACAAGCTAAACATGGAAAAGAAATTCTTTCCTAAAAGAAACAAGGCAAGTTATCCAATGTCATTTGTTTTTGGACTGGCATTTGCAGTGGGGTGGACGCCATGTGTAGGACCTATACTTGGAACAATACTGACACTGGCCGCAACGACACCATCTGTTGCATTTAACTTACTGCTGGTTTATTCACTAGGGTTGGGAATACCATTCATTTTGATTGGAGTGTTTTATTCTAGGGCAAACAGAGTCATTCGCTCTATGAGCAAACATCTAAAATATTATAATGTCATCTTGGGGGGATTTATTGTAATTCTAGGAGTTTTGGTATTCACAAATCAATTAGCATATATTGCAAATTTTCCACTTCTCAACGAACTGATATTTCTAGGGTGAATAGATGAAATCAGAAATTAAGACAGCATTAATCCTAGGAGTTGTGATTATGATAGGTCTTGCAGTTACAAGCATTGCACTCTCAACTCTGGATAAATCTGAAACAGCGATAACTCAGGATGTAAACTCGAATGTTAAAATAGACAAATCAGACTTCAAACCCGCACCAGACCTGGTAGGAATCGTCCATTATCTCAATACGACTCCTGAAGAATTGAAAAAACAGATCAAAGACAAAGTTGTGCTTTATGACATTTGGACATACAGCTGTATCAACTGTGTAAGAACACTCCCATACATTACTGCATGGGATGATAGATACGGGGAACAAGGATTGTTGATTGTGGGAATACATTCACCTGAATTTGAATTTGAAAAAGATCCAGAAAATGTCAAAATGGCAATTGAAAAGCACGGAATAGATTATCCTGTTGTGATGGATAATGACATGGAAACATGGAAAGCCTTTGAAAACAGATACTGGCCAAGAAAATACATTGCAGACCATGAAGGATACATCAGGTATGATCACATTGGCGAGGGCAGATACCAAGAGACTGAAAAAATGATTCAGCAGCTTTTAGAAGAAAGAGCATCAGCACTTGGAATTCAGATGGCATCAGATACGTCACTTGTTGAGATAAAAGAATTTGAGCATACAACTTTCAGAACACCCGAATTATACTTTGGTTATAATTTTGCTCAAAACAGAAATCAGCTGGGAAGCAGTGAGGGGTTCCAACCAGAAGAAATTGTGACATATTCAGAACCTGACAAAATTGACTTGCATGAATTTTACATGGTAGGCGATTGGAAAAATAACGAAGACAGCATGGAATTGATATCTGAGAAGGGCTCCATCAAACTGTTGTACAATGCAAAAGAGGTAAATATTGTCACAGACAATGATGCAGAACTAGAGATATTTCTAGATGGAGAACCACTCCCACCAGGATATGCTGGAAAAGACATTACATCCAAAAACAAACTTACAGTTTCAGATGCAGGACTATACAACATCATAAACAGTGCCACTAGTTCATCGCATACGATGGAAATCAAGGTAACTGGCAAGGACTTTCAAATATTCACATTCACGTTTGGATAGTGTAACCAAAGCCTGTTGTCACCCCAGTTACACTGGCTACGGTGACAGATCTCTTTAAAACAAATATTTTCAGTTATATCAAGGAAATTAAGATTTGATCAGCAACTCTTGGAATAAAGCAGCGGGGGAAAGTATTTCTCAAAAAGTAATGGGTAAGGTAAGGCCAGATGAGCCATTAAGGAATAAAATCGACTTTGCACAGAAAAAATTACAATTTCAGATATCAAAATTAGAATCAATTAATGAAAAATTACAGAAAAAACACGATGTTATCTTTGAAAAGATTGTAAATGCACAAAGAAATAACAAGCCAAGTTATGCCCAGGCATATGCAGGGGAGTTAACCCAAGTAAGAAAAATGAAAAACATGGTCAGTGGTGCCAAACTCTCAATGGAGCAAGTCAAGCTCAGACTAGACACTGTTTCAGAACTAGGAGACGTGGTAGTAACTCTTAGCCCATGCATGTCGATCATTAAAGGTCTTAGTCCTTCACTTAACGGAATTATGCCAGAGGCAAACGCTTCAATGCAGGACTTGTCAGAAATTCTAGGCGATGTCATGTCAGGCTCATCAGTAAACATGGTAGATACCATGGATGTGAGCACCGGAACAAACGCAGACACATTGGCAATTCTTGAAGAAGCTCACAATGTCATTGCAGGACAAACAAAATCATCCATCCCAGATGTTCCAGAGAGTCTTAAAAGTCAGAGTATCAAGAGACAATCAGACGTATTCATCTAGTGTTTAATTTTAAAAAATTCTGAGCGCATTCTAAGAAATCAGTGTAAAGATGAAGATTGTTCCTAGGATTTAATACAAATTTTTTTATTTTGATTTTGTTTTGCTTTTTTGAATCAATATTTTTTTTATTCTAGAAATTGTAGGATAGCTGTATCCACGTCGACGATAATTTGCAATCATCATCTTCCAATTTTTCAATCTCCATTGAGCTTGCTCTGTAGTAACAGAATGCACTTCTTTCTGGATGATGCTTTTTCTGCCCACCTTGAGAGTTCCTGCATCTTTTGCAGACCATCTGTTTTTTGCAAATTTTAAACCTGTAAGAATCTCAGTCAAGGGCATTTCTTTGAAATATTCTTTAAGTTTCTTCAGTTCCGCGTCAGTGGCTTTTCCAGAAAGGGGCAACTCAACGGTATTTTTTATCATGAACAATGTGTTTTCTAATGCTTTAAGAGAATCGTGCTAAATCAGAATTAACTAAAATGAAGAATAATTAAGATTCTTTTGACGTAAAATCAGCAATTAAGAGGGATGTTAGTATTTTTACATAATGTGTTATACATGCCAAACCCGAAAATAATTGATGCAAAGACAACTAACGGAATCAAAATGAAAACTTTAGTTTTAAGACCCATGTTCAAAATTAAACTAGTGCATATAAAATTGTGACAGTCTTAATCAATATTGATAGCAAGGATTCCTTTGATTTTTGGGTTTTGTAGCAATGTGACCATTTCTCTAGGCAATAGATCAGAGGCCTTATCGCATTTTATTGCCAGAGTTCTCGGGCAGATAAAATCACTTTTTCTAATTACAATGTCTTCTGTATGAGAAAGAATCAATTCAGGGTGTCCTTTCCCTTCCAAAAGAAACTCATAATCACCAACACGAATTGAGAAATTAATTTTCGAGTCAGTATTTTTTAATTTCTCTTTTAATTCTAAAGGCAAGTCAGAACAACTAGATGTTGCATTAACACCAATTATACAGTCACCTCGTGGTGTTAGATGTGATTCCTTTGTAATCTCTATTGTTTTTTGATGGTTTGACCTGATGTTTTCATGACCTGTGAACTGAATTTCAAATTTCATTATCAAACAAGACAAGAAAACTCAAATTAAACTTTCACAGGCAATGCGTCACAGTCAAATTCATCGATTCTATTTTTGTGCTTTAGAATTTACAAAAAACACTCAGATAGCAAATCAATTTTTTGTGTTCAAAATAGGACAAACATATGACATTCTACAATATGTAAAATTGTTCATACATTATTGATTATCAGACATTATACACATTTTTGACCTTTCCATGTTTTGTGTAGAATTTGCTTCTTTTGGAATTTCAAAGAATGCCAAAATCAATGACACGAATAATATCAAACACAGCAAACCACAATTACTTTCACCATTCAAACCATAAACAGAAAAACCAAGCATCGAATTGATTTTCTAGATCTATAATACAGCAGATGCAATGAAAACAAGATGTTTTATTTTAATACACAGGATAATAGGTGTCAAAATCATTTTTTTCAAAAATGAAACATACGATCAGCATTTCATTGAGCCTGCTTAAAATTGAGAAATATTTCTCAAAGAGAGTACGGTTTAAATTGTACATTCAAAGCATTGGAATCAAATGCTTCCTGCACAACAAGGTTATGATAGAGCAATTACAGTATTCTCTCCAGATGGTAGACTATACCAAGTAGAATATGCAATAGAAACAGTACGAAGAGGAACAATAGCTGTCGGCATAAAATGCAAAGATGGAATTATCATTGCAGTTGAAGAAAAACCAAGAAAATTACAAATCTCAAATACCGCTCAAAAGATTTTCCAGATTGATGATCATGTGGGAGTTGCAGCAGCGGGATATATCCCAGATGCAAGAAGTCAGGTAGACAATGCACGATTCTTTTCTCAGAGTAATAAAATGATTTACGATGAGGCAGTAGAAGTTGAAACTATCGCAAAACACCTAGCTGATCAATGTCAGCAATATACACAATTCGCAGGGGTAAGACCATATGGCGTTGCATTAATTCTCGGTGGAGTTGTAAATGGCACTCCACAACTGTATCTGACAGATCCTAGTGGAACATACATATCATATGATGCAATTGCAATCGGTTCAGGCTCAGATCAAGTTACAGACTTTTTAGAAAAAACATACAAAGATGAGCTTTCATTAGATGATGCTGCCACACTAGCTGCGGCAGGAATCTATCTATCAAGTGAAGATAAGGAAGGTACAAACCACATCAGAATGGCACACATTAAAACAGAAACTGGTTTGTATGAACTAGTTTCCGATGAGCAGATTGCAAACTATGCAAAATCTGCTAAAGAGAAATACCCACACGACCAAAAATAATTACAAAGGTTGGCCTGGGAGAACAAATTATATTGAAATTATCTGTTGCTATTCCAGAATCTGCACTATCTGATGAATCACTCAAGATAGACAAGACAAGAAAAATTTCAGTTCTGGCAAGAGCGTGCGCGATTTTCAAAATTGATACGATATACGTATACCAAGAAGGAAACAACAGGACAGACGGAAATTTAATGATAATGATATTGAGATATTTGGAGACGCCGCAGTTTTTGAGAAGAAGATTGTTTCCAAAAATGAATGATCTAAAATTTGCAGGAGTTCTCCAACCCCTTAGAATTCCAAGTCATGTAACTCCAGCCAATGCTAAAAAGATCATTCCAGGAGATGTTCGAGAAGGAATTGTAATGAGTGTAAAGGGCAAACGATTTGTAGATGTAGGAATTAATCAGTTAATCCCATTTTTTGGAAAGACATCAATTGGCAAAAGAGTCACAATACAATTCAAAGAGGGCTATCCAAAATTATCTGTAAAGGAGATTGACAAAAGTGAAGTCAAATCTTATTGGGGATATTCAGTAAAAGAGAGGGCAAACTTGTTTTCAGTGGTATCTGAATGGAAGGGAAACATTATCATCACATCCAGAAAAGGCAAGACCGCAACAAGAGAGCAGATTTCCAAATATGTCAAGTCAGATCAGCCTACACTCGTAGTTTTTGGCTCTCCAGAAAAAGGCGTTCATGAAATCCTTGGGAGCAAAATGAAAAATGTTCAGAATGCAAAGGCATTGAACTTTTTTCCCAATCAGGCCACTGAAACTGTGCGATTAGAGGAAGCCTTGCTTGGAACACTGGCCATACTTAACGCATCAAACTAGGTATGTTCACAAAATGTATCTGTAAATCCTAAAATGTGTTATCTTTCATTAAATAATGAACTGGTTTTTGAATATGTATCATTCAAGAGATTTTTTTGTGCATATGTGGGAATGAAATCGACTAGTCCAGACTAAACAAAATAATGTAAATATGATTCTTCATTCTTGAGATATTTTTGGTTCAAATTTGACTGGGAGCACAACGTGTATGGGGATATAGTTAGGGAAGTGTATTTCGGACCCACGTGTAAGTTTTTTTGCTGACCAAAAGACACCAATTGGAAATTTTTTACTGATTCCTTAAAACTAATCAAAATTAAATACCATATTGACTAGTTACATCCTGTCAGTAGATATTGAATGTGGTAATTGTGAAAAAATAAAAAAACCATGAAACTACTCAGATCATTAAAAGATACGATGAGGAATTTTCTAACAGATGCACTTTGTGTGGAAAGTCACTTTCTATTGCAGATCTTTCAATAGACGTTAAAAAATTATAATGATTCAATTTTTTAATTTGACATTTTTTTCTCATATTTTTTGATACTTTTGAGATTTTGTCACCTTTATCTATGTTGTACGCTACTTAATGTATGTAAGCATACCTTATCATCAATTGCAATACGGGAAGTGAGAATAGTCTTATTTCAGAGTTTAAGGAACTGCCAGAAATAACAGAAATAAATGGAGTCTGGGGGAAGCATGACATCATTTTAAAGATTGAGACATATGATACTCGAAGAGTAGACGAGATTGTCAAGAGAATAAGAAATCATCCCGGTGTTGTCAAAACTGACATCATGCACGTGTTGTATGGACAAGGTGGAAGCATTGACCAAGAAATAGATGTATGATGATTAAATTTTTCTTAGATTACATTTTACAATAAAACAAAATCAATCATGTGCATGGGGGTTTGCAGAACCTGATTCCATCTTTACAAAAGTTCCTGCTTCCTTTTCATGGAATTCCTGGTTACCTTGATCTACCTTAATTGCTTGTGGGGGACACACAGAAACGCATGCCATACACCATATGCAATCGTGCTCCCGTATTGGATCTGCCTTGTCAGTGAGGTCTTTGCGTTCTTCTTTTACATCACTACCTGTTCCTGCAAAAGTTTGACCGACAACATCTTTTGCTGGAATGTCTTTTTCTGTTCTATACCACTGAAATACCTGCACAGGACAGGCCTCAATACATGCACCATCTGCAACACAAGAGTCCCAGTCAACTGCAATCATTGTACCGCTGACACCTAAAGGAACCTGCTCTTCTCCTCGTGCAGCGTATGCTGCAATTACCTCCTTGTTTTTGGATGCTTCAGCATCTGCTCTGCCAGGACCCCACATAAAATGAAAATTCTCACCATCAGAGTGGTTAATCCTTCCAATTGGCTTTAGGCCTTCAGGAAAATTTTCTGCTATTGGCATGACTCTATTTTGATAAGACATTCTATTAAGCGAAACTTATGTTTATGTAAATAAGACATACAAAATCGTCAGCATTCTCCAAATACTCATTTGCTATTATGATGATTGATGAAACTTTCACCAGTATACAACCTGTATTGGTCTTAAGTTTCAGTCATTCGTTTACTTTGATATTGACACACTTTCTAAAATAAAAAATAGGATTTCCCCATTAGTCAGTAGAGGAAACAGTAATGAACAAGATGAGGGAGATGACTTGTCAAGTATTTCGGACACTAATTGAATGACCACATAGGCAAACTAAAAATATATTTTGATCTGCAGTACTAACTACACTGTATCTTTTTTCCCAAAGACAAATTTAACATAACAAATCCCCCACAAACAAACTCATATTTTATCGCCAGTTGGCAGATAGAAAAGCATGATGGAAATTATGGCCGCCGTTAGAAGGGAGTAAAAAATTTTGGAGTAACGGCCACTGCCAAACTGTATCTCAATTATGCTATTAAGTAACGCTGACTTTTATGTTACTTTTATCGACAAATCTGTCAGAGGTACAAACTAATTTGTCAGACAGTCTCTGCAATCATATAGGAAAATTCTTGGCCACTTTTAGTCAGGACCACATTGATTTTACTATCCTTAATTGTTGATTTGGCAAGGCCTTTTTTCTCCATCCAGAGAACATGTTTTGCAAGTCTTGAATAGTTTAGGCGAGTATCCTGTGACAGCTGAGTCTTGCCTTTAGCGCCATTTTCTGTCAGGACTTTGAAAATACGTAATAGAGATTTCATGCTTGGTTTAAAGCCTGATTCTAATTTTATACGCTTAATGTCTGTTATTTGTACAACCAATTACCAATCCTTCCTCAATAACATGTACGGGACACCTTATTTAACAGATCTAGGCATAATGCAAATATCTGTAGGTGTAAAAAGAAATATTCTCAAATTTTCAGAACCAATGCTTAATACACATGATGAGTCATAGTAAGCCTGCCAAGAAAAGAGTACAAAACCATTAGCATAAAAGTGAAAACTTTTGTGAGATTTGTAAAAGGTGCAAAAGATGCACGTAAAAAGGATCATATAATAACCAATACCAGATTCCTAGACCATCTTCTTGATCTTGGGCATGTCTGATTAGAACAACAAGTGTTTTTCAGAATTGTTTTTCAGAAATAATGTTTTTCGATATTAATTCGGAGATTTTCGCGAAACTGTAGATGGAAAGTTTGATGAAACATGGATTATTGTTGTGGGTTTATTTTTAATGCCTGACAGTACCACAAACCAACACTCCATTTTTGTGAAATATACAATACATCAAGGCAAATTCCCAATCAAGGCAACTTAACTCACAATACAAAATGATAGTTGCTTTATAGACTTGATTGCATTGTAAAGTAATGAATGTCATTTGAGAATCTGTTTTTTATCCCAGAAAATTTTTCTATAGATCTAATCCGAACGATCATCATCCTTTTTGTGGTGATTGACCCCATTGGAACAATTCCAATTACAATTGGCGTGACTAAAAACATGGAGAAAGGCAAGAAAAGATCACTTTTCAAAAATACTGTTATGGTGGTGGTCATTTTGTTGCTAGTCTTTGCATTTGCAGGAAATGAACTTCTCTCAATTTTCGAGATTCAAATCTCCAGTTTCATGATAGCAGGAGGAGTACTGCTATTCATAGTTGCCATTGAATTTCTGACTCATGGCGAATGGAGAATGGGTGGAGGCAACATAGAACAAGAGCAAGGGATAGTACCATTGGCATTTCCATTGCTTTCTGGTCCAGGGGCATTGACTATTGCGCTAATATCGTTTCAAACATCTGGAGGTCTGGTGACCCTGATTGCAATCCTGGTTGTAACTGCAATAACCTACCTTGTATTGCTATCTTCTGAACCCATAAACAAAATTCTGGGAAAGCGTGGTTCATTGATTGTGACTCGAGTCTTTGCGATTTTTCTGGCCGCTTTTGCAATTCAGTTCATGATAAATGGAATAAGCGAAATCTTTCACTAGATTCATTTTGGGAGTTTCATTGAATGGATTTGTGATATTTTCTTTTGTTGACTTTCCCGTGATATGTTTAATGGCCCTCTATTCACATTAAACAAGATTAATCCGAGGAATTATACTCTCATGACAAATAGATCAACGATATATGCTAGATTCGCATACTTACACTATGACAAAATCAAAAAAAGAAAAAAGACCACAAGTAAACAAGAACAACAAGACAATTCCAGAGAATCTGAAGAAGAAAGAATATTTGGAATCCTATGACAAATTAAAAAAAGATGTCAGAGCAAGCCAACAAGCATGAGGGAACATCTATCTAACGTGAAGATACATTTTTGGATTATAGCAAAATGACACTTGTAAATGGTATCTGGGATGACAATGAATTAAACTACAAGTACGGAGACCACAAGTTTGCATTGTTGCCAAACAGCGATGGCATTTCGATTGTAAAATGCTTAACATGTCTAGAGTCAAGAATGTACCTGTCTTTGATGAATCTGGTTGTATGCAAGTCAACAATGGAAATCAGGTAATGAAACACTCTTCTAAAATAAAACTGAACAAAGATGACTTTATTGTAGTTGGGATGAACTATAACTATTTCATGATTCCAAGATTGGCATATCCCAAAGAAAATCTTGAAATGTTAAAGCAACAAATTCTTGAAAATCAGAAGATGATAGCAGAGTTAGAGACAATGTGGGATAAAGGCGAACATGGAATAATCGCTGATGAAGTCTTACAAATAATGGAGAAATATTTTGGCAAAAGAACAGCATAACAACAAACCAAACATCACTACAAAAGATGACGAATTCAAGATATCTCTCTCAAGTGAGGATATCGACAATATAGATGAAAAAATCAGGAATGAAGATAACGATGTTCAAGTACAAAACAACCGCGAACTCATTAGTGGTGTGATTTTGCTTAACACATGTACAAACTGTGGCATCAAGTTTGTTCCAAAAAACAGCATGACTTATGAAACATTGTGCTGTTCATGTGTTGCAAAAAAGCAAAAGAAAACGGGGCTGGCTGTATAATAAAATGACTTTTGATCATGTTGCTGGCAAAACAAAATTGAAGAAGATCCGATCAGTACATGGGATAAGATGGTGCATGCACCATTTAAGAAAATAGTCAAGTTTGATCTTGTCTGTATCGGGATAGGCATAGTTATTGGCATTGGAATTGGCGCATTTATCGTCAAGGAAGTATTGACAATATAAGAAATCAAAAAATGATTTAACAAATACAAATTATGACAAAAAGAAATATCATGCATGATGCAATTTGAGAAAAATCTCGTGATCAGTGATAATCAATTTTTTTAATTCTTACATTGCTCCCTTTATTTTCAAGATAATGTCCTACAAAATTAGTCATCTGCTCTCCGATTCTATATCCCAATGCGCCTTTCATCATACCTGACTTTTCAATGATGCCGACTAACTCTTTGCCAGTATTCATTATCTAACTTCATGAGATTTGTTTCTGAATTGTGGTAGGATCTTCATTGTATGTAGTGGAAAGTTTCGAGGTTTGAGGTCTTTGTCTCTTTCTTTGCTACGTTTTCTTCTTGTATGTTAGTCATCAAATATTTAAAAAAACAACAATCAATGCGACAGCATAAAACACCTAACTATAATTAATGTCAAACGTATTTCATAGTGTGCCAGAAAGAAAGAACTTTCTTTTGTTTGCAATTGTACTAGGGGTTGCAGGAATAATTATTGGTGGAATCACCATTTGGAACATGGCATCAGATCTGCTAAAGCCATAACATTTTAGGCTCACATCGTTAACCATAAAAATTATTGTGGTTAACGATGTCTCACATGGTTTAATAGAGGGAAATCGAGACGCGTTTTATCTATGGGCGCTAGAAAAAACCATCAACCACGTAGAGGAAGTCTTGCATATTCACCAAGAGTACGTGCAAAAAGTATGGAGGCTCGCATTAGAGCATGGCCAAAATTAGATTCAGAAGAGCCAAAGATTCTGGCTCATTGTGGTTTCAAGGCAGGATGCGTTCAGATAGTAAGTATTGATGATAGAGACAAAGTTCCAAATGCAGGAAAGCAGCTTGTAAGTCTTGGAACAGTTCTAGTGACTCCACCGGTACTGATTTTAGGAGTCAGAGGTTATTCAAAAGATCATGATGGAATGCATGCAGAGTTTGATGTGTATGCAGATGATATTCCAAAATACATATCAAAAGAGATTACAGTAAAAAACAAAGAAGGGGCATTAGACAATGCAGAAAAATCCCTTCGAAAAATAAAAGAGATTTTTGCAATAGTTGCAGTTTCGCCACATGCAGCAGGACTCGAACAGAAAAAACCCTACATTTTTGAAGCTTCAGTTAGCGGAGGAGACATACAAAAACAATTTGCCCACGTAAAAGAACTGCTTGGAAAAGAAATCAAGATTGATCAAATTTTTGAAACAGGTGCAAGTGTGGACGTTGCTGCAATTACCAAAGGCAAAGGATGGCAAGGAGTAATTCAAAGATGGGGAGTAAAAAAGAAACAACACAAATCAAGAAAGACAGTCAGAGAAGTCGGTTCATTAGGTCCAATTTCACCACAGAGTGTCATGTACACAGTACCGAGGGCAGGACAAATGGGATTCCATCAAAGAACAGAATACGATAAACGAATTATGATTATGGGAAATACAGATGATGAAAAGATCAAAATCAATCCAGATGGAGGATACAAGCATTTTGGATTGGTGAAGGGAGATTTCATTATTCTAAAAGGTTCAGTTCCAGGAACATATAGAAGACTAATCAAACTGAGAAGTCAAATCAGAAATGTTCCAGCCAAAGTCAACAAGCCGAACATTTTGGAGGTAGTAGTATAATGAAGACAGCAACATACACCACTACTGGAACAAAAGATGGAGAAGTAGAACTACCACTATTATTTTCAACCCCATTTAGACGAGAACTAATACACAAGGCTTTTACAAATTTAACTTCACACAAATTCCAACCACAAGGAAGACATCCTTCTGCAGGTCAGGACGTAGTTGCAGATTCAAACGATCCTCCAACAGGCCAAGGTGTTTCACGTGTTGCAAGAAGCAGTGGTGGCGGAGGAGGAAGACAAGGTCAAGGCGCAGAAGTCGCATCAACTAGAGGCGGAAGGCAAGCACATCCACCAATTGTTGGCAAAGTAATTTACAAAAAATTAAACAAAAAGGAAAACAAACTCGCATTGTGTTCTGCAATTGCTGCAACTGCATCAAAAGATCTAGTCGAACTACGTGGTCACAAAATAGAAGGCATTGAATCGTTTCCAATTATCGTATCAGATGACATTGAATCGATTTCAAAAACAAACGAAATGACCAAAATACTTGATGCTCTAAAACTAACACAAGATGTGAAAAGGTTAGAAGCAAGAAAATCACGTTCAGGGCAATCAAGACTTAGGGGAAGAAGTAAAAAAGTTGGAAAAAGTGTTTTGTTTGTTACCAAAGATGATTCAAGTATTAAAAAAGCAATAGGAGTATTACCGGGGGTAGAAGCAAAGAGTGTTAAAAATTTGAGTGTATTGGATTTAGCACCTGGTTCAGATCCAATTAGATTAACAGTGTATTCCAAATCTGCAATTGAAGAAATCGGAAAAATCAAATCAACGCATCTTGAGGTCATGGTGAAAATACAATGAATATAGATCAGGCAGGTAAGATTATTCTTAAACCATACATTACTGAAAAAACGTTTGCAATGGTAGAAAACGAAAGCAAGATTTGTTTTATTGTAGAACGATCAGCAAGTAAACCGGAAATTGCCGAAGCTGTAAAAGCACTTTACAAAGAAAATGTCACTGACGTCAATACTGCAAGAACAATTTATGGCAAAAAAGCATTTGTTCAATTCGAAAACACTGCAAAAGCCAGAGATTTGGCAACAAAGATAGGAATGCTATAATATGGACCAGAAAACTCGAAGTACACTAACAGAGGAGAAAAAGGATGGTTAAAGAATTTCTATACAGAGGTATTCCAAAAGAGGAGCTTGATGGTTTGTCCCTAGAAAAATTATTCTTGTTATTCAACTCTAGACAAAGAAGATCCCTTACAAGAGGAATTACTGACGGAAAGAGAAAGTTAATTGAGGAAATCAAAGCTGCAAAAGCAGGCAAAGTAAAAAATCCAATCAAAACTCATGTTAGGGATTTGATCGTCTTACCATATATGGTAGGTGTTACAGTAAATGTATTTTCAGGAAAAGAATTTCGTCCAGTAAGCATCACATCTGAAATGATTGGACATTATTTAGGAGAATATGTAATAACAAACAAGAGAGTTTCACACGGTGCACCAGGTGTAGGCGCATCAAGATCCAGTCTCTACGTGCCACTAAAGTGATTATTATGAGTAGATTCAATTACGCTTTCCAAAACTATGACGCAACAAAACATGTCCGTTCCGCATTAAGAGAAAAAGACATTTCACACAAACATGCACGTGAAGTAGCAGTTTCCATCAAAGGGTTATCAATTGAAAAAGCAAGAGACTATCTTATTGCAGTGATTAACAAAAAAAGAGCTGTCGCATTTAGAAGATATAAAAATCAGGTTGGACACAAAGCAGATCCTGGAATGATGGCAGGACGTTATCCACAAAAAACAGCAAAGGAATTCATTAAAGTTTTAGACAATTTAGAATCAAATGCAGAATACAAGGGAATGGATTTAGACAGATTAAGAATTGTAAATGCTACTGTTCACAAGGGCGTTATTGTAAAAAGATTCATTCCAAGGGCTATGGGAAGAGCAACTCCCAAAAATAATGTATTGACTCACGTAGAGTTGGTGGCACAGGAGGTATAACATGTCAGCAGTCAAAAACGTAATCAAAGATAACTACAACATGATGCTTCTCAAAGATTATCTCAGAGAGGCAATTAAGGATGCAGGATTCTCACATGCAGAGATTGCAAAGACCCCAGTAGGTACAAGAGTTGCACTACATGTTACTAGACCAGGCATTGTTATTGGAAGAAAAGGTTCTGGAATCAGAGCACTTACAGACAAACTTGCAGCAGACTTTGGATTGAAAAATCCACAAATTTCAGTAGTAGAAATTGAAAAACCAGAATTAGCTCCAAGTGTAATGTGTAATAGAATGGCAGCTCATCTTGAAAGAGGCACTGCTTTTAGAAGGGCAACAATGTGGACATTAAAACAAATTATGGAAAATGGTGCTATGGGAGTTCAAATTACCATTTCAGGCAAACTTAGAGGTGACAGATCTGCATTTGAAAAACATACAGCAGGGATATTGCCCAGAGCAGGTCACCATGCAGAAGTAATTGTTGCAGAAGACATTGCACATGTAAAAACAGCAATGGGTTTAATCGGAATTAGGATAAGAATTGCCAATAAAGCCAAACTCGTTCCAGAATTTGAAATGAAGACCGAAAAAGCTATGGAGACGAAACAAATCAAAGATAAAGGAACAGGAAAAATGAGAGACGAAACTGCAGCAGAGACTAAAGCAAGAACAGAATCAGAACAGATTGCACTTGAAGAAGAAAAGATGAAAGAACTTGAAACCCTAGAAGAAGAAGAGGTCAGACTAAAATGACCAGAATAAGCATGAAGACAATTAACCAATTAAATGAAAAAGATCTTAAAAGTAAGATTCAAGAAGCACGTAGTGAACTAGCAAAACTCAGAGTTGACGCTTCAAAAGGCACACTAAGAAAAGAGAGTGGTAAACTAAAACCACTTCGTCACGACATTGCAAGAATGCTAACCAGAGTAAATGAGATGAAAAAACAAAAATGATTACAGCAGACAACATAACATCACATGAATTCATTGGGTTGAACACAGAGATTGTCAAATCTACAAATCCTCAAGTTATAGGATTAAATGGAAGAATCATAAATGAAACAAAATCAATGCTTACAATAAATACAGAAAATGGGGTCAAATCAATTGCAAAATCTACAAACAGCTGGAAATTCTCAATTGAGAACAAAGATGTGATTGTAGAAGGAACTAAAATTACCAAAAGACCATTTGACAGATTAGGGGCAAAGGCATGACACGTGATATAGGACTTAAAGTAAAAGAACCAAAAGAGCAATGCACAGACAAGCATTGTCCATTCCACGGAAATCTATCAATCAGAGGAAAACTCTTTGACGGTAAAGTAACAGGAAGTAAGGCAAAGCAAACTATCACATTACAAAAAGATGCACCAATTTACTTTAGTAAATTTAAGAGATATGCCAGAGGGACAAGCAACATTCATGCACATGTACCAGAGTGTATTGATGTTGAAACAGGAAATCATGTTTTAACTGCAGAATGTAGACCTATCTCAAAATCAGTCTCATATGTTGTTGTAGAGGTTAAAGCATAATGGCAAAACAAGCAGGTAAAGGAGTAGAAGAATTCCGCCCATATGTTACCAGATCAATTCCTGTAGGTGCAAATATTGTATGTGCAGATAACTCTGGTGCTAAAATTTTAGAAATTATCAATGTTCCAAGACACAAAACAAGAGTGTCCAGACTTCCTGCAGCAGCAGTAGGGGATTTCTGTAATGTGGTAGTAAAAAAAGGACCAGCAGAATTAAGAAAGCAAGTCTACGGAGCAGTAATTATTAGACAAAAATATGCAGTTCGCAGGTTAAATGGTGTAAGAGTTTGTTTTGAAGATAATGCAGCCGTGTTAATCACCCCTGAGGGAGAAACAAAAGGAACAGACATCAAAGGACCAGTAGCAGCAGAAGCTTCTGAAAAATGGCCAAGAGTAGCTAATTTGGCATCAATGGTGGTATAAGAAAATGAAACCAACAAAGATGCGCAACAATATGATTTATCGTGCAACATTCCATACAAGAAGTAAGCAACTTGGAAGTACATTGTCGAAAGATCTCCGTAAAAAATACGGAAAAAGAAGTGTTCGTGCAATTGAAGGCGACAGTGTAACCATACTCAGAGGAGAGTTCAAAGGAGTTGAAGGAAAAATATCCAAAGTGTCTACTCAAAAAAATAGTGTTGCAATTGAAGGAATTAAGAAAGAGAAAACAAAAGGAGATAAATTTGACGTATATATTCACACATCTAATCTGCTAGTAACTTCGCTTAATACTGATGACAAGTGGAGAATTTCAAAACTAGAGGGTAAGAATCCTAGTAACCAGCCTAAAGAAACAAAAGAGGTAGAAAAAACTGAAAAAAAGGAAGATGAGAATTAATGGTAAGTATAGCAGGAAGTAAAAAACTCAAACGTCAAATGGCCCCGCAGTTTTGGGGAATTAATAGAAAAAACAAAAGATTTGTAGTTACAGTAAAGCCAGGCCCACATAAAAAAAGTCGTGCTGTACCAACAGCAGTATTTCTAAGAGACATGTTAAACATAGTAACAAGTCTTAGGGAAGCAAAAACTGCAATTTATTCAGGTAAAGTAAAAGTTGATGGAATCGTAAGAAAATCACTTCATCATGCAATTGGATTGATGGATGTTGTGGAATTGGAAAATGTTTCAGATATTTATCGTCTGGTTCCAACTAAAGAAAAATTACTGCAACCAATAAAGATTAATGAATCAGAGAAATCAAAAAAACTAGTTATAGTCACCAGCAAAACTACGATCAATAAAGGACAAATCCAGATAGGATTTCATGATGGACGATCAATTATTTCAGATGAAAAGGTAAATGTTGGAGATACATGTTTAATTCAAATTCCAGATGTAAAAATTCTTGAAATAATAAAATTAGAAGAAGACAGTCAAGGACTAGTAACACGTGGGAATAACACAGGCAGAATTGGAAAGATTGAGACAATCGAAGAAGGAACATTCATTCTTCCAAAAAGAGTCATATTATCATTAGAAGACAGAAAAATTGAGATTCCGGCAGATATCATAATGTCAATTGGTAAAGGAGAGCCAGTAATTCAAATCAAGTGATAATATGTCTCAAACAACAGAACCAATAATGAAAAAAATTTCCCTTGAGAAAGTAGTTCTTAACATGGGAGTAGGAAAATCAGGAGATATTATCGATATTGCAAAAAGAGCACTTGATCAGATATCAGGAAAAAAATCATCCTCAAGAGCTGCAAAAGAAACACAAAGAGATTGGGGGGTTAGAAAGGGAGAACCAATAGGTGCAGCAGTTACAATTCGAGGTAATGATGCAAAAGAATTGCTAAAAAGATTGTTAGAAGCAAAAGGTAATGTAGTTAACGGAAAATCATTTGACAATTTTGGAAATTATTCATTTGGAATTAAAGAGCACATAGACATACCAGGAGTAAAATACGATCCACAGATAGGAATTTTAGGTTTAGGAATTTCCATCACACTTACAAGACCAGGATACGGGATTAGAACCAGAAGTAAACACAAAGCAAGTGTTGGAAAAAAACACATCATTAGCAGTCAAGAAGCAAAGGATTATCTAGTTAAAGAATTTGGAGTGACAGTAGCATAATGGCAAAAGATAGATCATATGAAGCCACTGGAAGAAAAAAACACGACTTTGGACGAGGTTCACGATGGTGTAAAAGGTGTGGGGATTATACAGCTGTTATTCAAAAATATGATTTAATGTTATGCAGACGATGCTTCAGAGAAGTCGCAACATCTTTAGGGTTTAGGAAAAATAAGTGATATAAGATGCCAGCAACTAACATTTTAGCAAATCTATTTGTCACATTATACAACAATGAAACAAGAAGAAAGGGTGACTGTGTGATTCTTCCAACATCAAAGTTAGGAATTGAGGTTCTAAAGACACTCCAAAAAGACGGATACATTGGAGAGTTTGAGCATATTGACGATAAAAGGGGAGGTAAATTCAAGATTAAATTATTGGCAAAAATTACAAAATGTGGAGCTATTTCACCGAGATTCAAAGTGAAAACTGACGAATATAATAATTGGGAACAGCAGTACTTGCCCGCTTATGATAGAGGAATGTTACTAGTTACAACAAATCAAGGAGTAATGTCACATCATGACGCATCAGAAAAAGGAATTGGAGGGTTTTTGATAGGATATGTCTACTAAGCAGATGGAAAAATTTCAAGACGAGGTCATCATCCCAGAAGGAGTCAAACTTACACTAAACAAACACATGTTATCATTTGTGGGACCTCTAGGTAAAACATTCAAAAGTTTTCGAAGTATTCCAATTAACATCGAGATTACAGAAAACAAAGTCATCCTAAATGCAATTGGAAGTAGAAAGAGAGATTATGCAATTTTACATACTGCAAGATCCATTATCAGAAATATTTGTGAAGGCCTAGTAGATGGTTACACAATTAAAATGAAAATTGTCTATGCACATTTTCCAATTACATTAAAAGTAGAGGGCAAAAAAATTCTAATTGAAAACTTCCAGGGAGAAAGAGCACCAAGAGTTACAAAAATTGTAGGCAATACCAAAGTAATCCCTAAAGGAGAAGACGTAATTCTAACTGGTGAAGTTTGGACAGACATTACTCAAACTGCGGCAAACATAGAACTTAAAACGAAAGTAAAAAACAAAGACCACAGAGTTTTTCTTGATGGCATATATTCATTTGAGAAAAAGAAAGGTTTAGAAAAATAAGATCTTAAGTTTTCCTAATGACTCTTGATCCTGAATTTCAAAAACAAACAACAAATTTAATTGAACAGACCCTTGAATTGTATAAAACAGCAGGCGCATCTCCCAGAGTTGGTGAAACGTGGGATTGTGCAAATATTGGTGATTTTCTGTGTGGATTTTTTGTTGGAGAGATGGTCGGTTCAGCACTTAGTGCATTTCAGATTGTGCATAAAAGGGAACCCACAGCAGACGAGCATTTAGAAATTATTGAGTTAGTTGAGAGCCATGCAAAAGAAATCAAAGGGTTTTTCAGTAAATTTAATTAAACTATGAAAATCGTCTGACTTAAGCGTATAAAGAATCAATAGTGGGAATTATTTGTCGTAACGCACAGAAACAGAGTATAATCAAAAAGATATTTTTACACATTTAGATTACAAATGAATGAATTGAAAAAATCCACATTCTAAAACCATGCTCATGAATGGATTACAATGAAACTAATTCAAAATCAATTTGTAAAATATTACATCATAATTATCGATCAACTAAAAATAAACGATCAAAAGATTATTAGATTCATCTAAAAGTAATAATGGTAAAAACAAATTAAAAATAATATTATTTTTGAAAGGCTAAACAAATTAGAATTATTTTAGAAATAACAACAACAAAATCGTCAAGAACATGATTTTTTTATTTTTAGTTTCAGAAAAGCGATCTGTAAAAAAATTCTAAAAATGCATGTAAAAAAATATTCATGAGTAAAAAATGAAAAATTTCAAAACAAATTTATTTTTAGAAAAATGATCGATCAATTAATAGTTTACAAATCCTTGACAATGAATTAAATAAAAACAAATACGTGAGTTTATACAATTTAATTTCATTTCATTATCTCATGAATAAGGATAAAAAAGCAGTCTCCTCGTTTTCAAATAATATTTTTTCATTTGAGTATGCCTTCAAATCGATCAAAGATATTGGCAAATCAATGTGTAGGAAAAAAGGACATGATTGGGTGTTAGTTCCAGTGAAAGGGTATCTTGCAGAAGATTATTATAAATGTAGTAAATGTTATAAAAAACAAAAAACTATTGAATGGATCAGAGAAGAAATAAAAAAATAAACTAGCCAACATATTGACAAAATTCCACTTGATTGCACCTGTAATGTGTCAAAAATTAGTCAAAAACAAATTTCTAACATATAGGGTATTTCGCAAAGATTAAATCACTTTTGTTAAGGTACAACCTTGTGCCTCCCTAGCTCAGCGTGGTAGAGCATCCGACTGTTAATCGGATGGTCATCAGTTCAAGTCTGATGGGAGGCGCGTAATGTTTCTAAATTCGAATTTAGAAATATTGATCGATTGATAGTAAATAGTTTAGACTATTAGACAACATGGATCTAATAGATGATCGCATATCTAAAATAATGCAGGAGGTTTACATTGGTCAGAACTAGAAGGGCCAATAGGTATTGTGTAGATTGTGGCGCAAGACTAGTGTATTACCCAAGACTATCTAATCCAAAAGCACCGAATGAACACAGAGTATTAGTTTATGCATGTCCTGATTGTACTGATGACTTTGAAAAACCAAAAATGTTTTCAATAAGAAGAAATCAAGTCGAGGATCCATTAGAAACAGTTGAAATCGAGATCACACAATTACAGAAAAAATCAATAATGCAAAAAAACTAGGTAAAGTATGGGATATGCTGAAAAACCAAGGAGTAATGCATGGTTTTTGTTACCAGTTTTTTTAGGAATTGTTGGAGGAATAATTGCATTCTTTGTTTTGCGTCAAGATGATCCTCGAAAGGCAAAGAGTTGTTTGTATCTAGGTCTAGTGTTAATGGTAATTGGAATCATATTTAACATCGTGGTAGCTTCGTCAATTCCTTATATGGATTCAGGATTTAATGTAAACATCTAGGTACAAATTATCTTGTTTACATGTAGCAATTTCAAACATTTCTAAATTCGAATTTAGAAATATTAAAAATTTAGAGTATTAAACTAACTAATTTAGAATCATATAGAACCAATTTCAATTGTATTTAATGGGCGAATCTAGACTACGAGATAGTGTCGAGAGATGGTTAATTCACGAAGGACTTTCTTTTGAATCAATCAAAAGTACAGAAAACATTTTCCAAATGTTAGTAAAGCATGCAGGTAAGACAGGAATTCCTGTAGAAATATTTGAACCAAAAGGTCAGCCAGGCATTCTAGTAATAGGAGCCAAAGTTGTAATGAAAAACAGCCAAATTGCACGTTATTTGGGATTTAATCAGCAAGAAAAAGAAAGATTTGAAAAAAAAGTCACAGATTTTTGTTACTCAATTCAAGCAATTAACAAAAACATCACTGAGGATGGAAAACAGAAAATTGGAGTGTACGTTGTTCTAGATGACAAAGAGAACATCAACCAACAAACAGTATTTGATGCAATAGAAAGTGTATCAGAAAAACATGAAAAAACATCTAGATTTTTATTAAAAACATTTTAAAAAAATAGATGATTTATCAGTTATACGCGGTTCTTATATCTAAAATTTACCAGGATATAGTATGAAACCAATAAAATTTACAACAAAATCAAGTTTGATGGGAAATCAAATTGTTAAATTCAAGGCTGCAAAAAACAAAGTTTTTGTTTTGACAACTATTGCAACTTTGATGGAGTTTGTAAAATGAATGTTTACAACATTTTATTCAGACATGCAACAAAGAACTTTGAGATTAGTGTTAGCATAAATGTTAGCAAATTCAAACTTGAAGATGCAACTACAAAATGGGAGGCAATTTGAAATTGAACATTACCAAAATAATAGATGAAATTCTTGATACGTATGATAAGAAAGAGGCTGGGCCACATGAATAATTTTTTCAAAATGATTGGATTAGCATTGGCAGTACATTTTATTGTAAAAACAATTCAAAAAGAATTGAAACAGTAAGAGTGTAAATGACAACTAGTTATACCCAGAGATAGAGACCATATTGCTAAGTAAAGGCGTACCAGATTACTAAAAAATACAGACTAAACATACACCCTACATCAATTTCTAAAATTTTTTTAAAATAAACAATTTCTTAAAAACAAGCCTAGCCGCTAAACCCCCCCCTAAAAATTAGTGTGTTTAGGCATAATGTGATATTTTGAAAAATAGCGGTTTTGAGGGGGGGTGTAACACTTGTGCCTGAATATGAAATGCAACCGTCAAACCACCAAGCTCTCCCAGCTAAACATGTATCAAGTTTTTTATCTAGGCGTAAAAGCTAAACCCCTTTATTTTAGAAAAAATAAAGAGATTCCTCTAAGAGAATTCTTGGAAATCTACATCATACAAACAGAGGTTTGTAATGTTAGATTTTCCATCATGTAGAGGGAATATGTTGAATGATGCTACTGCTTGTACCCCATCACCACCTATATCGCTAATTGGAATATTTCCAACTGTCAGGTTTTTACCGGAGTGTTTTACTAGATAGTCACTTGGAGAAATGTTGTTTTCAACAGAGTTTGCTACATCGACCTCAACAGCAATACCTTCACCAGCGTCAAGATTGTTTGCGGCAAGGGCAGCAGAACAATCAGATTCCATTGGTTTCAAATCCAGTATGTGAGGATGTATTTTTCCACCATCATTTGCTTGATCAATTTCACCTTCAGGTAGTCCACCATAACCTGGGACGTTATCTCTAAGGAATTCTAAAACGCCAATAGAACCTTCTGGGTTAAATGGACATCTCTTAATTTCATTAGCAGTGTCTCCTTGAACTGGTGAATCTGCAGCACAGATATGTCCAGTGAATGACAAGACATTATTTGTGATCACGGATTCATCTGTGAATACAGCAAAGCCAAATGCACCACCATTATTTGGAATGGGGCTGGCTGCCCTGAGGTCAACTTTAGCCATACCATCAAAAGTCTCAAAATTGAACTCGTCAATTATGAGATGACGGTTGGCTGGAGGATCAGCAACTGCATTTTGAGCAAAAATCATAGATACTGCAAATACGGCAGCTAATGAAATGCCCAAAATTGTTTTTGTGTTAGTCATTGGTACAAGTCCCAAATATGTGATATTTAACTAATATTACATATTCATGAAAATACGATATTCATCATTTTGATCGCAAAAAAAGATCAAAAGTCAAGAGACAAAGAACAATGACGAAATTGTCTCTAGGCTTGATCAAACATTCTAGAATTAATTAACAGATAACCATGGGTCTGTTTTTACATAGTAAATCTCAAAAAAGGATCCCAATTTGGCTCAAAATAAGAGGGTTTTTAGTACAGAATTACACGAAACGAGCAGTTTCAACTATATATCAAAATAAATCAGATTAATCATGGGAGGAATTGGCATCATAATAGTAATTGGAGCAATCATAGGTTCAATGGGATTTGCAATGATAATGTACACACAATATACAACTAATTTCATAGAGTCCACAATTGGAGAAACAGTAACTGTGGGACCAGTAGAATATATCGTAACTTTCGAGGGAACACATGAAGGAAGTAAAGAAGTTATGCCAGAAAATACATTTGTGATGATAGGAGTAACTGCAAAAAACACAAGTGATGAAAAAACAATAATTTCAGGAGGACAGTTTTACATTGTCGATGAAAAAGAGCAAAAACACAAAGCAGTGTATGGTGAATTTTCTTCAAAAGATTTATTTTTAGAAACTCTAGAACCAAACAAACCAATTGAGAGAACAACACAGTTTGACATTCCATTTGATGAAGAAAAACAATATAAAATAATTATTCGACCACAAAAAGATCAATCAACTGTTGATACAGCTGTTGTTTGCATTACAAATTGTTGATCGAAGAATAGAATTGTGTCAAATTTTTCTATAGTTTGTGTAGTAATGTATGACTTTTACCATATAACACACATGGTTTTTGCAAAAAATTATGGTAACATCCAAAGCCAAGAGAGTCGAAGCAGCAAAGAAAGCAGCAAGAACTCGTAAGAGAAATGCATCAAAAGCTGAAGCACTAAAAGCAGCGGCAGCTCGTAAGAGAAAGGCAGCAGCAACTAGAAGGAAAAACGCTAAGGTATCTCCTAAGAGACGAACTGCAGCAAAGAAAGCAGCTCCTAAGAGACGAACTGCAGCAAAGAAAGCAGCTCCTAAGAGACGAACTGCAGCAAAGAAAGCAGCTCCTAAGAGACGAACTGCAGCAAAGAAAGCAGCTCCTAAGAGACGAACTGCAGCAAAGAAAGCAGCTCCTAAGAGAAAGGCAGTTAAACGTCGACGTTAAGCTGTCTAAACTACATTTTTTCTTATTTTGTATACTTAGTGTATTATGTTTCTAAATTCGAATTTAGAAACATTAGAAATTGTTATTCATTCATTTTTAGTTCAGGCAAAACAAAAATTTTATTTGGTTTAATTTTTAGAATGACTCTTTTTTCATCATCACGTTTGAATGGATAATGTTTTCGTTCCATGTATTGTTGTGTAAGTTTGTCTGCATGCTTGTACTCATAGTCTGGAATTAATTCCTCAACAGTTCCACGAATTGTTGTCATGTCAAGAGGGTTATCTTTTGATACAACAGAAACTGCAACACGGGGATCACGTAATACATTTTTGTGTTTGATTCTTCCTTCTGCAGTATTTACAAGAATGTATCCATTATCATAATTTGCCCAAACAGGAGACACTTGAGGTGCACCATCTTTCATGATAGTTGCAATGAAAACAAGATTTTTCCCAGAAAACAATTTTACAACTTTTTCATCAATCATTGTTCGTTACACCACACACATATCTAAAGTTAGTTTTGCAATAAAAGTAATTTCTCATATTTTTTATTAATTGTTTCCTGAAAATATTTAAAAAAATCAAATTTGTGTTTAATCGTATTTGATAATTCACCATCAGGAATTTTCAAACACAGCCTATTTGTTGTTGGATTTTTCAAGTACATTAGTCATCGCCCTATTCATAATTTCCATTACTAAATACTGTGAATAGTCTTCAGATTTTTTTCCTTTTATTTTTGTTTTTGGTGTCAGTCCTTTGAGGATTTTCTCAATTTTTGTAGAGGTGTTGTTGATGATTTTTGAATACGTAGAATCAAAATCTTCAGGAGTTTGAAAATCTAACAATTTAGTTGATGTACTGTAGTATTTTGTAATAGCACCACGAGATTCCTCAATTCGTGCAATTTCAATTAATCCAGATTCTTTTAGAATTTCCAGATGATGGCGTACTGTAGTCAAGGCTTTTTTATATCCAGTCTTTTTTAGAGCAGTTGAAATTTGGTCTGCAGACAGGGCCTGTCGGTATAAAATTTCCACAATTTTTGCTCGTGCAGGGTCTTCAATTGCACGTGCGTGTCCAATACTTGTCGTAACAATACGATTAACTTTGATTTGCTTTTCTAACAATGTAGACATACAGAATTACCTTCAAATCTGATCTAAAAGATTCTTGTATCATATTTTTTTGTCTAATCGCATTAATTTTTGTATACTTTAATCAATATTGTACCGCTATCAAATTTACTGTTACCACTACAAAATTTATCATAGCATATCATAATATTATGATATCACTACAATCATAATGATATTGATGGAAGAATTTTTGTAAGGGTTTTAAAATTTTTAAAAAATATCAAAAAAAGATAAATCAAGAAGAATATGTCAAAAAATACTCCTCAAGGCATTATTTTGGGAATTATAAAAAATACAATTCGAGTTGAAAGAAAGATACTATGCGTAAATTAAGAGTTTAATGCAGAAACAATCTCTTGTTTGATATCTACCAATTTATCATTGAAAACTTCAGAGATCAAATTCATCATTTGAAAAGTAGATTCAGCATTAATCTCTTGTTTATTATCAGTAAGTTTGTTATTTAGATAGTTAGTCGCTTTGGCAACAAAAGAGTGATACACCATTCCAAAAATACAATCATCCAAGCGAATATCCCAGTGCTCAGAATTTACCATATTGGTATAGGAGGGAATTTGATTAACTACAATGTCCAATAAAGTTTGAATTTCTTTTTTATCTTCTATTGTTCCCATGTTCTATCAATTTACTGATGGTTAAAGAGTATTTCCAGTTAATTTCTCATAGGCCAGCACATAACGCTCAGTCATTTTTTGAATAATGTTATCTGGAATCTCTGGTGGCACAGGTTCCCATCCTGCCTCACGTTCATCATCAAATTGTTTTTGATATCCATTAGATGTCAACCAGTCTCGCAATAGTTGTTTGTCATATGCCTCTTGTATTTTTCCGACATCATAGGAATCCTTTGGCCATAATCTATATTCATCAGGCCCTATAGAATCCCCCAATGTGATTTTTCCATCCAAAATTCCAAACTCTAATTTTAAATCAGCTAAAATAAATCCTGCACCATCAGCAATGGAAGCCATTTTTTTATAAATTTCAATAGATGTTTTCTCCAACCATTGGAATTGTTCCGCAGTAACCAAATTCATCTCCAGTGCTTTTTCTTTGTTAATTGGAGTATCATGTTCTGATTTTGTTGTAGGATCAAAAATGGGTTCTGGGAGTTTTGCAGCAAGAGTAGTATCCGTATCTCTAGGTACCGTGATCTCGCCTTTTTTCCATCTGTTTACTAGACTGCCATAGAAATAACCTCGTACAACGCATTCCATTGGAAGCATCTTCATCTTTTTTACAATAATTTCAGTGTCAGATTTACGTCTGACAAAATGATTTGGCACATGTAATTTATTAAACCAAAACTCAGCAAATTTACACAGTATCTCTCCTTTTCTAGGAATATCTTGCTTGAATTTTACATCATACGCAGAAACTCTATCTGAAAACTTGAAGAGTAATGTATTTTCATCTACATCATAAAGGTCCTTTACTTTGCCACTTGTTAGAAACTTCAAACAATCATGGTTAAATTTTATTGGATTTAACTGCTAGGAAAATCACGAGCCCATCATTCCCACCATTTTTGGCATTTCCCGATATGCTTTGTTTACAAAAACATCATTGTCAGCAGTTATCATTACAAACTCCATGGGATTATCAGAAGGTGGAGAAATAATGATTTTTTCACCCACATCGATAGTTTCTAACTCCAATGTATCACCCGCACCAAAATTTACGTGGACGTTAGTTAATGGTTGAGATCCTGTATTTTGAATCGTTATACGCCCCATAACAAACAGACTTTGCTTGTCTAAAATTGGATCAACAAAGATATCATAATCTTGTGTAGATACAGATAATTTCAAAATATCCATTCCAAAAATCACTGTCATGATTATAATAACTCCAATTCCTGCACAGATTATTGCAGTATACTGCTTCACGTTAATGTATTGTTTTTCTAATAATTAAGAATAACCAAGATATTTGCAAAACATATTTGGAAAATTCCGTGTCAAGTACATTTGAAATCAAAAGTTGTGTCTTTTAAACAAGGTGAGATAAAAAGATGTTTCAATAAAAACCAAAAAATATGATAAAAGTAATTAGAAATTAGAAAAAAATTACTTTACTTTAACACCATTCCAAAATGCAACCATTCCTTTAATCTTCTTGGCAGCATCATTTGGCTCTGCATAATACCAGGCACAGTCTTTGTTGGTTTTACCATTTACTGTAACTGAATAATAATTTGCCATTCCTTTCCAACCACAAAACGATGTAAAGTCAGTCTTTTCAAAATATTCTTTTTTGATAGACTCTATTGGGAAATAGTGATTTCCTTCAACAACTACAGTGTCATTACTGTCAGCAATTACTACATCATTCCAAACTGCTTGCATGTTTTTCAATTCAATTTTACCATATTTAAAAAAATATCCTACTCTCCTTTCATTTCTTCTCTACTTCGAAATTCAGGAGTGATTCCAAGTGATTCATAGTCACCTGAGGAACAGGTAAAACACATTGAATCTTTTTGAATTCCAACTGCTGCGGCGAGATTTTCAGCATCATTATACCCTAAAAAGTCAGCACCAATACTTTGCCTTACCATTTCAGTAATTTCTTCCGGAGTCATTTCTTTTCCATTAGAAAATGTTGCAAGTTCATCTTGAGAGGGAAAATCGATTCCAGCATAACAGGGGAATTTAATTGGAGGATATGTGATGACCATGCTGATTTTTTTTGCTCCGGCTCTACGCAATGCCTTAATTATTGCCTTGGAGCTTGTACCTCTAACTAAACTATCATCAATTACAACAACATGTTTTCCCTCAATGATTTCTCTGATTGGGATAATCCATCGATTGATTTCTATTCTGTCTGATTGATGAGGTTCAATGAAACTTCGCAGTGGACCTTTCTTACTGTATCTGTCCTTTAAAAGTCCCTCATCAAAAGAAACTCCAAGTTCTTGTGCATAGCCCAATGCAGCAGGTCTTGCAGAATCAGGTACAGGAATTACCAAATCAGCATCATTTATTGGAAATTTTTTTGCCAAGAACCTTCCAATATTTTTTCTTGCAACGTAGATGTTTGTTCCTTCCATGTTACTTGACGGATGTGCAAAATAAGTAAATTCAAAAGAACAATGTGCCCGTGCAGGATCATCCGAGAAGCGTTCAGTTTCCAGCCCATTCTTACTTAATTTTATTAATTCGCCAGGGCTTACATTTCGTTGAAGTTTTGCACCAACTGCTGATACTGCAGAGGATTCAGATGCAACGATGTAAGTATCATCAGATTCCTTGTATCCTAAAACCATTGGGCGGAATCCTTTTGGATCACGTGCAGCATAAACAGAGTTGTCATCAGAGATGAATGTAAAACAATAAGAGCCAACCATTTCATTTTTGAGAATTGAAAGTGCTTTTCCCATTTGACCATTCTCTGAAATTAATGTCACTAGTCGTTGAGCTGCGACAAGTGTGTCACTGGCGTTTTGTGGGGTAAATGAACATCCACCAACTAGATTTGACAATTCTTGTACATTTGCAATTGTTCCATTGTGCGCAATACAGAGATCCTTTACTTTAAGTGGCTGTGCATTTTCCAAGGAGCTTCTACCCATGGTAGAATATCGAACATGGCCAATCACTGCAGGGGAAGAATATTCTTCTGTGATTTTTTTAAATTCGGATGACGCCGCAGATACTAAACCTAATCGCTTTAGTGGAGGTTTATTTGGAATTGCAAGACCCCATGCTTCTTGGCCTCTGTGCTGAAGTGCTCTTAGCGCATCAATTACCATTGGAACTACATTAGTTCCACTTAGACTAAAGATTCCAACAACGCCACAATTCTCCTTAACCAAAACTATTTTCACTCCCCGGGTATGCGTCAATCATTAACCGCAATATAGACACTGAAATTTCAGTAATCAACAAATTTTTTGTGGATCTTTCACAATAAAAACGCTAATTCTTTGAGCGATCATATTTGAATATCCATGTCACCTATTGCTCAAAATACATGTTAATGGGAGGCATTCCAATCTGAATTATAATCATAAAGTGGCATTTGAAAAAATATGTGAAAATAGAAAATTTTCATTTATGTCCATCTGATATCTAATCATTCATGGGTACCCTGAGGGTATTTACCGAACTAGTCCAGATCTACGACTAAGGAAGTGTAAACGAGTTTATCGACAAAGAGTAAAAATAGTATCCCCCGAAATAGGCGTGGATTTGTGACGCTTGTCTAGAAGAAATTATTTCAGAGATTTCAATCAGAAATGTTTTCTAATTTTACATCATAATACTTTCAGATGCAAAAAAAAGGAAAAACAAAACGAATACCTAGATCAACAACTGAAATGTTACGATCTTTACAAATTCAAACAGATCTTCTAAAAGATTATTACAACAAAGCCTTTGCCGAAGGAAAGACACAGTATCTTGGGGAAATAGCTGGGAAATTACGTATTTTAGTAATTAAAGGAGATTCAAACAAACCATTACTATTAGAATTGATGAATAAATTTGAGGATGAGTTTCAATTTTCCTTGAATGGTCCACCTGGCAAATCACTTGCTAATAATTATAGAAATGGAGATAAAGTTTCGATTGAAGAATTTCTAAATCTTGAATCTCATTTTATTGATGAAGCAAAAAAAAGAAAAACGACTGGTCCAGAAATTATCACAAAACGACAGCTAATAAAACAATGGAGTCAGCAGATGGGTTCTGCTCACCAGGATTGGGCAATTGATAAAGACTTTCATAAATTTTTAAAACCTAGATTTTATGCCCACGGAATTCCACTGCATGCCCTAGAATTAAAAGCAACTGCAAAAATTATACTAGATATTTGTGAAAAATTTCTTTCAAAACATAAAAATGAATTGTTAGATGAAAGTTATCCTACTAATGAAAAGTGGAGTAAATCATTAGCAATTACAGGGGTACAAAGACTTGATGATAAGCATACAAAGGCTTACACGTTTTGGATTAATGACCACATCTCACTTAGAAATAAAGAAGACTTTACTATTGTATTGTTTGAAGAAGATTCTTCTATTTTCAGACTAAGAAAAGAAAAAAACATTCATTTTATTTTTGAACAAATCTATCCAAAATCTATGATGCGACAGTGTAGTCTAAATCTTGATAAAATCAGACTAGAACCGAAATATCATTTTCTCTTAAAATGGAATAAAAATGAAATAAAATTATTTGTGCGATATGGTGATGGTACTTATGTTTCCAGTGATTAGAATTAGAAAATCTTCGTTTGAAGCGTAAATTCCTATTTATCGCCATAACGTTTTACAACTAAATTCATGTATTCGACTTGTGATTTAATATGATGCCCGAAATCACAAAAAATTTGATTATATAACCAAAGTACCAATGGAAAGCATGTCTCAAATCCATTTGGTAGGTAGAGATGAAGAAATCAATATGCTAGAGGAGACAATTTTAGAAAAAACTGGGAACGAAAAATTAATTTCCATTAGCGGAATTCCGGGAGTTGGAAAATCTAGTTTTTTTAAATTGTTCAAACAAAAGCATGAACAGAATCCTGATTCAAAATTTCTTTGTATTGAAGAACGAATTATTGCAGTTGATAATCCGATTTCTCTTTTTAACCGATTTTTCTCAAATCTAGAATTAAAAATAACTCCTACAAAGTCAAAAATTAAAAATTTTCTTACAAAATATTCTAAAGGAATTCAATTGAGTTCTGAAATTTTAACTCAATCGTGCTCAATTGAATGATTTTGTGTGTGAAAAATAAAGTTGAGTGAGATGTCATCTTTTTTGCCACTGATCCCGTATGTATAACCAAGAAATTAGATATGAATTCAATTGAACTAGGAGATTTTTCATTTTATAATGAGACTAGGGAGTCTTTGTGTTGTAAAATAGATTCTTTTGATGAAATGATTCATGGAAGCAAAGAGAATTAGGTAAACTAAACGGAAAAAAGATGGAACATTAGATACTTTTGAGAAAGATGGGAGGTTATATTATAGATTTAATATGTTAAGGAAAACAGACTACGATCTTCACCAATTGAAGATCATAATATGTTATTTCGCAACAGTTCATGAATTCTTTCTGTTCAAAGAAATGATTTGATTTTATGGAATATCAAGATATATTTTGTAGGCCTATGTTAATAATATGGAAAGTTAAAAAGAAACAATATGAAAAGTTTTTTTAAAAAATTCACGGGAGACAGTACACGTGGTAGACCCTGCAACAAATGTGGACATGTAGAAATTTCTCATCATTTAAAAGTATTAGAGACAGAACATGGCAAACCTTACAATAACAAAGCCATTAGGGCAAACTGTAAAGAATGTGATTGTAAACAATTCCAATGATAACATGGATGGTTCTAATCTTACAATTGGTAATGTACCAAGCATAGGCATGATGATACCAATAATTATATCTTAACCCACATTAAGCAAAACAAGATATTTTTTACATCAGATACAAATAATGAACATGATATCTTGGAAGAGAATTTCATGATTTCTCATTTAACAGATAATGTTATTGTAAAATGCAATGGCGCCCCATTAATGACTCCAATGATAGGGAAGTTTATGGTCTGGTCGGTAAACGATAAACTGACGCACTATTGCACAAATAAAATAAGACATTACTGAATATAACCAACGCGAATAATTTGTTCAGGTCACAGTGGGGTTCTAGGGATTTGAATGACATATTTCAAGTAATCATAGATAAGAGACGATACAAGAAATTTCAAGCCAGAAAAGATTTTTTTACTTACTTGAAATTAGAATATTCATTAAATCACTGATTTCTTTTATCTTTTCATCTGATGATATGTTCAATGTTGATGATTCAGGATAACAAGAGACTTGTTCTAATCTATTTATTATATCTGGTTTCACAGGGTATTTTCTAATCTCTCTTGACAGTATTTTGCACAATTCACTGATTTGAGCAGTTTCTTGAGTTTGTATTGCATGTTTAATTTCAGCTAGGTCTTGTGTAATGATCCTTTCATTTTTTGCCATAGTGTTTCAAAACAACTAGAGGTATTTGAATCACTTTTTATCCATTTGTTGTAGGTTAAGCAATAATTCGGGCAAGAGGTGTTTAAAAAAGAAAAAAGTTAGTTTGAAAAGGCATCCAGAGAATAAGACGGTATCCTTTGAGGGTCACATCTGATTTTGGTGTGGACATTCATGAAATGTGAGTATAGTTCACCTGGTTCTTCTGTAGTAAAAGAGCATTCAACGCATTTGTTTTTCATGCATTGATGTTATTCCATCATGAATTAATTATCTGGTTTCGATAAATTGTTAAGCTGTAGTTTAAACATCGCAGATAAAAAATAAGGGGGTATTACGTAATACCACAAGTTCTTTTAAAAATATGAATTAATTACTTTTTAGAATTGCCTGTTAGTACTGAAACAATTTCAAAAATATTTGAAAATAAAAACAGCATCAACAAAAATCATCCAAATGCTGATTCTAGATTGTAGTGAGTTTTGACTTTGTAGATATTGCAATTATCGATATTATTGCAATTACCAATATCATTGCTGCTATTGTTCCAAACTCTGGAACCACATTGAAATATAGTATTTCTCCTGCAGGTCTAGTCCAGTTTGCTTGATCATCAGGCAAGCCAAATCCTAACAACGTCACCTGAATGTCTACTGGTTCATCAGATTTCAATGATGCCGTATTATGTATACCATGACCTCATGTTCATGTGCTTCTGTTAATGAAAGTATTTCTTTTCCATTTTGTGTGGCAATGATTACAGTCTTTGGCGGATTGTGGTTGTACAACCGTTACAAAAATGGAAGAAATGATGGCATCGAAAACAAATACTAATGTTAGAAGAGCAGTTGTAACGGACTGCTTTTCTGATATTTTTTATCAATTCGGGGTTTGCCCGAAACTGCCGATAGAAACTCTGATCGCAACGGATAGTTTCTCAACAATATGTCAGATAAAAGCAGCAGAAACCTATTCTTTTTGGATAACTTCTTTTAATATCCGCAACAAACCGATGACATGGGAAAGAGAAGCAAAAAGGCAAAGCCTTCTGAAAACCCAAAGACCAAGTTCATAATAATTGGGATTGTTGTGGCAGTGATTATTATAGGGATTGTGACAATCTCTGCGAATCCAGACTCAATCAAGGTAGACAATCCTAGAGCCACCAAACTGTCACTGGATACAAGAAGTGGATCTCCAGTTTTAGGAGATGCATCCTCGCCTGTTACCATTGTGGAATTTGGTGATTATCAATGCCCCTTTTGCAAAAGATGGAACGAGAACACCAAGCCTGCAATAGAGAGAAACCTGATTGAGACTGGCAAGGCAAGCCTCATCTACGTGGATTTTGCAATTATTGGACCAGATTCTATAACCATCCATGCCGGAAGTTATTGTGCCGCAGAACAGGATCTTTACTGGGAGTATCACGATTATGCATATGCAAATCAGGGCCATGAAAATGATGGCTGGGCAAATTCGGAAAATCTAAAGTTATTGGTATCTGGAATTGACGGTCTTGATGCAGATTCATTCAATGCATGCCTTGATTCTAAAAAATACGAGCAGCGTATAAAGGACAACAAAAAGATTGCATCAGATGCAGGAGCGCGTTCCACTCCGTCATTTATCGTAATACCTCAGGAGGGACAGGCTGAAATGATAACGGGCGCACAACCATACGGTGCATTCAAAGCAGTGATCGATGAAATGACCAAATAAGACAATGTAAAATCCACATTAACATTTACTGAACTTGCATGAACGAATTGTTCGTTTTTCTTTTATACAAAATTTGTATTATGTAATTTGGAATTAATGCGGGTAAGAGTCATCTAACCGTTAACCGACCATTACCGTCCTAGGAATGGGCCAACTTTTGCCCATTCTTTTCAAATTATTTTTTATTCCTTAATACTATTCCACTGATGATTTGTATGAACAAATTATTCGTGTTGTTTTTATTCAAATTTTGCAAATGATATACATGAGCAATCAAGATAATCAAAACAAACTAAGTTGGGAAGAAGTACAAGGACTGTCCTGGATTTTTTACGAGGACTAGTTCTCTTTTCTTAGTAAATCAATTACTATGTCTTGCAGTTCTTGTATGCTTGGGATTTTTGTAATAGACAAATAATTGAGATCTATTTCCCAACATAGGCATAAACTGGATAGATTTTTCCAGTAACTTTATTCCTATAATTCCATTCACCATCATTCCATTTGGTTTTTTCAAAGTATCCCCTTATGGTGGAATCTAGATTTTCGTAAACTTGACCACCAATCAGAATCTGGTCTGGTTGAGCATGATTTTGTATTTTTGCTGCCATATTCATGGATGGTCCAAGAAGATCTACGTGTGATTCTTCCTCATTGTCACCATAACGAATGATTGTATTTTCACCAAAATCAATCCCAATTTTTATGGCAAGATCAGGATAATCATATTGTTGTAATACAGGATTAATCCCGATTTTAACTGCTTTGAGCATTGATTCTGCACAACTAACTGATCTGTCTGCAATGCTGTCTTTTTCTGCAAAATAACCGATCACTGCATCACCTACGAATTTTAGCACATACCCATTATGTTGTTTTATCACATATCCCATCTCCTGAGCAAATGAACTCACTATCATAGATAGCTGTTTTTGTGGAAGGTCCATAACCATTTGTGTAGATCCTACTAAATCTACATACATGACAACCATCGATACACTAGAAAAAACATGCTCTCGAAGAAATCTATCAGAATCAGTAATGACATCAGAGTATTGTTGATCTTGTTTAAGTGCATTCCATACTCTTTTCTGGATTTCTTCTTCAAGTATGTCCGAACTGACAACCTGCACATTTTCTCTCCCCAACAGGACATCCACTATGTTTTGATTTTTACTTAGTAGATTATCCAGTCCTTTTTTTGCCATGTCTTTTGCAGAATCTGTTGCCAAGGCTAATCTTGATCCTCTTGTTTCATCTTATAATTCCTCATCTTTAAGATCAAAAACAGATTGAATTGGATTATCCAAATCTGAAATTTCCTTGTGTTTGATCTTACCGACCGTCAATATCTCGCTTCGCTTGAAAAACATATCTAAAAGCCATTCGAGTCCGACACGTATTTTTTTCTCCCTTGTAGGTAGATTAGTCAGATAAAAAAACCTCCACAAAAACCACGCAGTGATTCCATGAAGTTTCTGATCTCTTAGCAATGCAACACCTGTTCGCTTTCCGATGGTAGCCATTATTCCTCGGTTTTTGTAGGTAAATGGATTTGGATTCTTGTTTTGCTTGATAATTGCTTTGAGATTTAATGCCACATGTTTTGCCTGTCTAATTGCGATTTGAGCTGTTGGAGGATAAGAATTACCTGTGGACTTGTCAATTGCATAAGCTGCATCTCCAATTGCAAAGACGTTTGAAAATCCCTGTACCTGTAATGAATTATTTACAATTATTCGCCCTGATGGACCATGCTCTGCTTTCAAAGATTTAATGATTGGCTCTACAATCACACCTCCTGCCCAGATCATTGTTGCACATGGAATAATTGTATTATTACTAAGCAAGACAAAGTCATCCCCTGCATCAACTGCTTTTGTATTTGTAATTACCTCTATCCCTGACTTTTTCAAATACTGTAATGAGTATTCTCCAAGTTCCTCACCCATCTCTGGAAGGACCGAATTTCTTGCAGATATTAGAAACACTTTCATGTTTTCTGGCTTGATTTTTTTATAAAAATGCTCAGCCGCATCTTTTACAAAGTGATTGATTTCTGCTGCAACTTCCACTCCGGCAAATCCTCCTCCAATTACGACAAAGTTTGACAGCTTGTCCTGTAAGATGGTATTGCTTTCAACGTCGGCACCTTCCAGTGCATTTATCACATGATTGCGAATTGCAATTGCATCTTCAAGTGTCTTAATCGTAAAGCAATATTTCTCAAGATTCTTGTTTCCAAAAAAATTATCAGTGCTTCCCATTGCAATAACCAGATAATCATAGTCAAGAGTGATGGATTTCTGGTCAAAGGCCTGATGTATTTGTACTCTTTGTTTTTCCAAATCTACTGATGTTACTTTGGCGTGAAAAAACTGAGCAAACGTACACAAAGTACGTATTGGTACTGATATGTCACTTGGATGAAGCATTCCAGAAGTAACTTCTGGCAGCATTGGCGTAAACAGAAAATAATTGTCATCACTTACGATGTTAATTTCTACCTCATCTTCTTTGAAATGTGTCTGTAGTTTTTTTAGCAGAGTGGCTCCACCAAAACCAGCACCTAAGATTAGAATCGTTTTTGTCATAATAATCAAAATAGTCTTTTTCCCAACTTATCTTCTACCTATGATGCATCTATGATATCTTTTTTGTAACATAATGTTTCATAAGACAGTGATCATACTAAATTATTCAAAATCCTTATCTTTTTACATTGAAAATATTCTATACGTTGTATGTATTGATCAAACCATGTAATAGATCATCCTTAAATAGCAACATTCAGTTAAAGTAGTATGGCCGATATAGTTAGTAGGTATAATAAAAGATCCACGTGGAACTTTTTTTAAAAAAATTCTTTGATAAAAAACATGAAATTCATACTTGATAGTGATAAATTATAACAGAAGTTACGGTAATAAGATTACCATATGTGGAAATCAAATTTTGATATTAAATAGAGAACTCGAATAAACGTACTATCCTGAGTCAAACAAGCCTTCCAGTTAGCAAATTCATGATGAGAAATTTTAAATCCATTTCTTCAATGTCAACTATTAAAGATGCTGCCAAAATATTTTATGAGAAAAATATTTCATCATTAATGGTTATAGAAAATAATTTGGTCATAGGAATAATTACAGAAAAAGATCTTATTTCTAGTACATTGGTGT
>Ga0224512_10000119_pt1 | contig 85383 bp, 78 predicted proteins | sample SF_May12_sed_USG_4_FD_169103 | JGI IMG/M metagenome (GOLD analysis project Ga0224512, IMG submission 169103) | Sediment microbial communities from San Francisco Bay, California, United States - SF_May12_sed_USGS_13 | ecosystem: Environmental > Aquatic > Marine > Sediment | place: USA... | reverse complement strand
AACCGCCTACGAGCGCTTTACGCCCAGTAATTCCGATTAACGCTTGCACCCTCCGTATTACCGCGGCTGCTGGCACGGAGTTAGCCGGTGCTTCTTCTATAGGTTAAGTCAAGACCCGGAGGTATTAACCCCAGGCTTTTCGTCTCTATTGAAAGTGCTTTACAACCCTCAGGCCTTCTTCACACACGCGGCATTGCTGGATCAGGCTTGCGCCCATTGTCCAATATTCCCCACTGCTGCCTCCCGTAGGAGTCTGGGCCGTGTCTCAGTCCCAGTGTGGCTGATCATCCTCTCAAACCAGCTATGGATCGTCGCCTTGGTAGGCCATTACCCTACCAACAAGCTAATCCAACGCGGGCTCATCTAATAGCGTGAGGTCCGAAGATCCCCCACTTTCCTCCGTAGAGATTATGCGGTATTAATCCGGATTTCTCCGGGCTATCCCCCACTACAAGGTAGATTCCCACGCGTTACGCACCCGTCCGCCACTCGTCAGCGCGAAGCAAGCTTCGCCTGTTACCGTTCGACTTGCATGTGTTAAGCATGCCGCCAGCGTTCAATCTGAGCCAGGATCAAACTCTTCAGTTTAAAACTATTTACGGATAGCTCCGTGTAACTTTTTTGAAGAGAGTAACCTCGACTTTATTAACGTAAGTTAAAGTTTTGGTCACTCAAATCGTAATGATACGAGATCATCATTGACATGAGTGCCCACACAAATTACCTAATCAATTGTTAAAGACCGTTTCACCGGGGAACGCCCGATGCTGTTTGAGCCCTTGCCGGGCCCACCCCGCAACGCCGAAGATCCGCAGAAATCCGGGCAGTTTTTAAAAGCGAGGCGCGCATTATAAGCCCTTTTTAAACGGCGTCAACGTTTCTTCGGCATTTATTTGCACAAATGCCGCCGTGTCGCTATCAGCCTGAATTGCTGGGGCCTCGATGTTCGCTGGATTCCGATCCAGCCAACCAGCCGGAAGACCGGTTCGACCCAACGAGGCGCGCATTATAGGCGCAATTGATAGCGCGTCAAGCGCTATTTAAAAGTTTTATCAGGCGAGCGTAATGCGCGCGAATTTGCGCTTGCCAACCTGGGCCACGACCACCGACCCGCGCTCCAGGCTAAGGCCACGATCCGATACTTTTTCCCCATCGAGCTTGACCGCGCCCTGCTGTATCATGCGGAAACTTTCCGAGGTGCTGCTGGTTAATCCAGCCTGTTTGAGCATGGCCGCAATTCCGATGTTATCGTGCTCGAGATGCAGCGTGGTTTCCTGCATTTCATCCGGCATCGCCCCCTTGGTGAAACGCGTGATAAAGTCCTGCCTGGCCAATTCCGCGGCGCCTGCGCCATGAAATCGCGTGATGATTTCCTCGGCCAGCATGAACTTGACGTCGCGCGGATTGGCACCGGCCCTGACGTCGTGCTGGAACTGGTTGATTTCCTGCATCGGCCTGAAACTCAGCAATTCGAAGTAACGCCACATCAGGTCATCGCTGATCGACATGATCTTGCCAAACATGTCGTTGGGCGCATCCTCGATACCGATGTAGTTGTCGAGCGATTTCGACATCTTCTGCACCCCGTCCAGCCCCTCGAGAATCGGCATGGTTAAAATCACCTGAGGCTCCATCCCCTCGGCTTTCATCAGTTCACGCCCCACCAGCAGGTTGAATTTCTGGTCGGTGCCGCCGAGCTCGACGTCGGCCCGCATCTCCACCGAATCCCAGCCCTGCACCAGTGGATAGAGAAACTCGTGGATCGATATCGGTTGATTGTTTTTATAGCGTTTGGCGAAATCATCGCGCTCCAGCATGCGAGCCACCGTGTGGCGCGATGCCAGTCGTATCATATCAGCCGAGGATCTCGGCCCATGCCAGGTGGAATTGAAGCATATTTCGGTCGCATCTGGATCGAGAATCTTGAATACCTGCTGCTGGTAGGTCAGCGCGTTTTGCTTTATCTGCTCGGGTGAAAGCGGCGGCCTCGTCACGGATTTTCCGCTCGGATCGCCGATCATGCCGGTAAAGTCACCGATCAGGAACATGATATGGTGGCCCAGATCCTGAAACTGGCGCATCTTATTGATCAGAACCGTGTGCCCGAGATGCAGATCCGGGGCCGTCGGATCGAAGCCAGCCTTTATATTTAAAGGCTGGCCGCGCTCAAGTTTTTGTTGCAATTCGGCTTCAAGCAGGATCTCATCGCACCCTCTTTTTATCTGCCGCATTGCATCTTTTTCGAAAATCATGCTATATACCTGTCTGGAGATAATAATCCGGGCCCATTATCTCAATTTAACCAACAACTTAGACCAAATATCTAATGAGTTTTCAAGATCTTGATTTCAAATCTGACCGTGACTATTTGCCAAGGTCTGGAAACGCAGTGGCCACCGCTTCCTCTTTTCATCCCGGCCCGCTGATCAAATTGTTGCTGGTCGCGACGATCATCATGCTGCTCGGGTTCAGCGTCTCGAACTGGCAGCCTTCGGCCGAAGCAGCGGATTCTACCCCCAAGTTGTCGCGATTACACTATTCCCTGCCCCTGCCCAGCCCGGTCGACACGCTCGGGCCAGAGATCGAACAGGCGGCCGCCGAGATCGATGGTGGACCCTGGGAAACCGTTACCATCGAATCGGGAGACACCCTGGCTTCAATCTTTGCCAAAAAGGGCATTTCGGCGACGACAACACATACGATCGCCGGGTTAAACGACCAGACCAGGACGCTTCGCAGCATCAAGCCGGGACAGGAAATAAAGCTGCTGCTGGACGAGGAGCGAAATCTTCGGCAGATGAAATACATCCCGGATATCACCAGCACGCTGCTGATACAGCGCGGGGAGGATCAGTCTTTCAGCAGCCAGATCATCAATTACCAGCTCGACGCCTACCCGGTTTACCGTGAGGGTGTAATCGAAAACTCGTTATTCGAAGCCGCGGCGAAAGCCGACATTCCGGAAGACGTGATCATGGACCTGGCCGCAATTTTCGGCTGGGATATCGACTTTTCGCTCGACATCCGGCGCGGCGATCGATTCGGAATAGTCTACGAAGAGCTCTACAAGGGCGATGTAAAAATACGCAACGGACGAATCCTGTCGGCCGAGTTTATCAACGACGGCAGGACCTATCGCGCGGTTTACTACACCGATCCCAAAGGCGACAGCGATTATTTTGCGCCCGATGGCAAGAGCATGCGCAAGGCCTTTCTGCGTAGCCCGGTCGAATTTTCCCGCATTAGCTCGCGTTTCAGCAACAATCGATGGCACCCCGTGTTATCCAAGTGGCGCTCGCACATGGGCGTCGACTATGCCGCCAGACGCGGTACGCCGGTGCGCGCGTCGGGTGATGGAAAGGTCGTGTATGCCGGCACCAAGGGGGGCTACGGCCGCCTGGTCGTAATTCAACATGGCGGCCGCTATACCACCGCCTATGGTCACCTGAATGGCTACGCGCGGGGAATACGCAGCGGCAAGAAGGTCAAGCAGGGTCAGATTATCGGTTACGTCGGCAGTTCGGGTCTCGCCACCGGGCCTCATCTGCACTATGAATTCCGCGTCAACGGCGTGCATCGCAACCCGCTTACCGTCTCGCTCCCCGAGGCAAAACCGGTGCACTCCGCCTATCTCTCCCACTTTCAGGAAAACACCCAGGCTTATCTGTCGATGCTGCGATTAATGGATCGCACCTTGGCCGATAATTCGCAGTGAATCCCGACCCCGGCAGCGAGATATATATCGGCCTGATGTCAGGCACCAGCCTGGACGGGGTCGACGTCGCAATCGTCGATTTCGCGGAGTTCCCGCCACAATTGCTGCACACCAGCACGACGAATTACACCGCATCGATGCGACGACGGTTACGGCAATTGTGCCAGTCGCAATCCGCGAGCCTGAACGAACTTTACAGCCTGGACGTCGAACTGGGGGAGCTTTTCGCGGACGTTGTCAACCAGGCGCTCGAGATAACCTCGCTGGATCGAAACCGCATTGCGGCCCTCGGTAGCCATGGCCAGACCATTAGCCATAATCCCGACGGCGTCGTGGCCTTCACCGCGCAAATCGGGGATCCGGCCAGACTGGCCACGCGTTGCGGGATCACCACCGTCGCCGATTTTCGCCGCAAGGATATCGCGCTGGGCGGACAGGGCGCGCCGCTTGCCCCCGCCTTCCACCGCTTCCTGTTTCATTCGGGCCACGAGAATCGCGTAGTGATCAATATCGGCGGTATCGCCAATATTACCTCGCTGCCCGCCGACCCAGATGCGACCATGCTCGGTTTCGATACCGGTCCCGGCAATACGCTGCTCGATTACTGGATCGAGCAGCATCGAGGCCAGCCTTTCGACGATTGTGGGGAGTGGGCACGCAGCGGCCTGGTCATCGATAGCCTGCTGGACGAAATGATTGCCACCGAAGGCTATTTTGGCATCAGGGCGCCTAAATCTACGGGCACCGAGTACTTTGGCCCAGCCTGGCTGAAAGCTTATCTGCGCGCGCAACATGATGCGAGAGATGTGCAGGCCACCCTGCTCGAGCTGACCGCGCGCACGATCGCCGATGCGATCTCCGGTCTGCCGGCAACAGCGACGAACTGTTTCGTCTGTGGCGGCGGAGCGCATAATCGATTCCTGCTCGAGCGACTTCGGCACTTGCTACCGCATAGCAGCGTAGATACTACCTCGACACTCGGATTGGACCCGGACTATGTCGAGGCCGCGGCATTCGCGTGGCTAGCGCGCGAGCGCCTCAACCTGCGCGATGGCAATGTTCCCGAGGTTACGCGGGCCCGACGTGGCACGATACTGGGAGCCATTTACGCCGCTGAATAACCGGATTTCGCAAATGTGACATAGTTTACATATGCCACGATTCGAGACACGATCAGCATGTATCTAGCAAATGCAAGATGTTAGACTATAAGATTATATTTAAATGAGAAAATCAATGCGCACCACATGGATTGTTCCAGCCCTGTTCACCTGTCTTGCACTGACAACAGGCGCGACCAGGGCTGATTTTGTCGGGCTCAATATTGGCGCCAGCCAATGGAGACCCGGAATGACGGGCGCCTATAATTACCAGGATTCCAGCAGGATCGATCTTGTCGACGACCTGGACATCGAAAATCCGGAACAGAAATCGATGGTGCTCATTCTCGAACACCCGATAAAGGCGCTGCCGAATATAAGGTACCAGGGCCACGACCTGGACCCGTCGGGCTTTTCGACGATAGGGCTGGATTCCTCTTTCAGCGGCGGGTCGCAAGATTCGGGCAACGAGGTTACGTCTACCGTCAACCTGTCCCAGAATGATCTGGTGCTCTATTACCAGCTGCTTAAAAACCGGATTAACCTGGACCTGGGTGTGGACCTGAAACGCTTCGACGGCGAGGTTTCGTTCGATGGCATGGCCGGTGCCAGCGTCGAGGTCGACGAGACCATTCCGCTGCTTTACCTGTCGGCGCGCTATGATTTACCGAAAAGCGGTTTTTACGTCGGCGCCAGTATCAATGCCAATTTCATCAACCTGGGGCTTAGCGAGAGCAGCGCCCAGGATTCGACCATAATGCTGGGCTACGAATCGGGTAGCGGTCTTGGCGTCGAGGGCGGCTTCAAGTCTTTTTCACTGGATCTGGATAGCGCCAACAACCTCGAAACCGATCTCGAGTACGACGGCCTCTACCTCAACGGTTATTTCAATTTCTAATCGCGTTGCGCGCCGATATATCCAGTCCAGTCGCACTTGCTAGATAGAAAACGAGGCACCACATCCGCAGGTCGAAGTGGCGTTAGGGTTGTTGACGACGAACATCGCGCCCTCGAGGCCTTCGCTGAAATCGACTTCCGACCCGGCGAGGTACTGATAACTCATTTGATCGATGATCAACGTAACGCCATCTTTTTCGACTGTTCTGTCGGTGGGCTTGGCTTCTTCATCGAGCGAAAAGGTATACTGGAAGCCTGAACAGCCACCGCCGTAGACCGATACCCGCAGCATAAGCCTCGGATTGCCCTCCTCTTGCTGTATCGACTTTAGCTTGCGCACCGCTGAATCGGAAAACTCGAGCAGGGTTTCGCTGGACTTGGGGCCCAGGGCCATACCAAAATTGGCGTCAATAATAACTTCCATAACCTAACTCTTTTTAATTTCGGAACATTGATTCAGATATTTCACCTGGGATCAATTCTCGATTACCGGTTCGGTGCTGCCACCATCGCGATTGTTAGACTTGTCTTCCAGTCGCTTGGGCAGCTGCTCCCCCTGAGGCTGGTGCACCAGGCCGCCGTTGACCTCGGCGCCGATCGCCATTTCGATCAGATTATAATACACGCTACCCTTGATGCGCGATTTCGGCGCCAGCTCGACGCGGGTGGACCCGTAAACATCACCGACGATTTCGCCGTTCAGTACCATGTTCGGCACCTTGACTTCACCTTCGATACGCCCGAACTCGCTTAGTATCAGCAAGGCAGTACTGCCTTCTTCTGCGACGACATTCCCATTGATCTTGCCGTCCACATGCAACCCGCCGGAAAACACCAGGTCCCCGTTTATCTCGGTACCCTGCCCAACCAGCGTGTCGATACGAGCCGCGCTAAACCCCTTTTTTTTGCCAAACATTTATACACCCTCGGACAGTACTCGCGTCCATGATATGGTTTCGGAAAACGACTTAACCTTCTTTGTAGTCGGTTTTATGCCTATTTCCACCTCGAACGGCATAAACCCGTCAGGCAGGATGATATCACCTTCGAAAACCTGGAAGTACTTGAAGGAGAACTTGGTGTCTTGCTCCTGATTTTCAAGCCCCAGCTGTGAAACATTCAATTCGCTGACGCTGCCGGCTTTTTCCCCACGAATCACGATTTTCGCATCACCCCGAATTTTCTGGGTACTCTTGCCGCTCTTAGTGAGTATCATTTTATAGCTATAGTGATTCTGGTTATTTTTCTTGCGCACCCCGAAAGATTGCAGATTCACGCTCAGCGCGGCGTCCTTGGGAGATACGATGCCACGGTAAAACACCAGTTCCTCCTTTTGCGCCAGCAATTCCTGCTGCAGTCTCACCAGCTCCTGGTTCGCAAGTTCGTAGGCATCGCGCTCGATTTTGCTGCCGCCTTCGAGATGGGCGTTTTTTTGCACCAGATTGTAATTGCGGGTTTCGAGCTCGGCGATGCGACTGACCAGGGTCTCGCGCTCGAGCTGCAGGCGTTGCAGCTGATAGGTCTGATAGGTCTTGCCGAGGTAAAAAAACATGCCCATCAGTCCGACCAGCATGGCTACGCCGAGCCAGACCTTCCAGGGCTTGTGCTGCCTGACCTGAAATCCGCGATGCAGGTTGCTCAAGGTGTCATCCCCAGTGCTTCCAGGCCCGAGGTTTCTTCCAGCCCAAACATCAGATTCATGTTCTGGATCGCCTGCCCCGCCGCACCCTTGACCAGGTTGTCTTCCACCGAAAGCACGACAAACTTGTTAACCGCCTCCAGATAATGCACGGCAATGCGGCACAGGTTCGCGCCGCGCACGCTGCGGGTTTCGGGGTGCGAGCCCGCCGGCATGACGTCGACAAAGGGTTCGTCGCGGTAATGATTCTCGTACAGCGCCTGCACCTGATCGCCCGGGGCGCTTGCATCGGCATATACGGTCGCATGAATACCTCGCAGCATTGGCATCAGGTGCGGCGTAAACACCAGCTCCGCATCGGCATCCACGGTGCGCAGGACTTCCCGAATCTCGGGCAGGTGCCGATGGCCAGCCACGGCGTAAGCCCTGACTGATTCGGTGACTTCACAAAACGCGGTGTCGACGCTCGCCTTGCGACCGGCGCCGCTGGCGCCGGACTTGCAGTCCGCGATAATCGACTTTGCATCGATCAGCCCGTTTTTCAGCAAGGGCAGCAATGCCAGTATCACCGCGGTAGGATAGCAACCCGGGTTGGCAACCAGGCGGGCATTGCGGATGGCCGCGCGATTCAGTTCGGGTAATCCGTAAACGGCATCTTCGACCAGCGCCGGGCAGGCGTGGGTTGCACCGTACCAGTGCTCCCATGTCGGGATATGCTTGATTCTAAAATCGGCGGCGAGATCGATCACCCTGATACCCGAGGCGAGCAATTCCTCGGCCTGGGACATTGCGGTAGTGTTCGGCGTGGCGAAAAACACGAGATCACAATCCCGATAAGAATCGAGCGCCGGAGCCGTGAAATCCAGATCGACTATCGAGCGCAGGTTGGGGAATAATTCCGCGACAGGTTTGCCGGCCTCGGAGCGGGAAGTAATTACTTCCATGCGCACGCCGGGATGGCGCGCCAGCAAGCGCATCAGTTCTACGCCGGTATACCCGGTCCCGCCTACAATTCCAACCTTAATCATTCTAATGTCTTTCAGGAGCCGCTAAAATGGACGCAGCATTATACATCGATCGCAGCGCGAGACCATTCCAAAAGCCTTAGTCTACAGCGGTTTAGCGGGCTTATCTAAGAGATTATATAATGATTTGGATCAAAGCTTTTCACATTATCTTCATGGTGGCCTGGTTTGCCGGTCTTTTCTATCTGCCGAGACTGTTTGTCAACCATGCCATGGCGGAGGAGGACGATGTCAAAGCACGCCTCGCGCTGATGGAGCGCAAACTCTATCGTTTCATTACGCCCTGGATGCTGCTCACGATCGTATTCGGCCTGTGGCTGTTATTCGACTACGCCTGGGCCGCCTATTCGCAGATGCTCTGGCTGCATTTGAAACTGCTACTGGTCGCAGCACTGGTGGGCTATCACTTCTACTGCGGGAAAATTGTTCGCGATTTGGCCGCCAGCCGCAACCGGCGCTCGCACGTCTGGTACCGCTGGTTTAACGAGCTGCCGGTGCTGGTTTTGTTCGCGGTGGTAATCCTCGCGGTGGTCAAACCTTTCTAACTATCGACAGGGTAATGTCTCGCCGACGCGTGGAGGCGACGAAAGCTTGGGAATCTAATCATCGTCATCCCATAGCTCGACCGCCGGATCAAGCAACAGCCAATAGCGAATCCGGGCGGTTACAGGACCCGTACGATCACGGCGATCCGATGCATCGGTATCTGCTGTGCGGTTTCCGCAATGATCTGGCGCCTGGGCCGCAGGCGCTGTCCAGGCGACGTTAGCTGGCTTTGCGGGTACACATAAGATCCCGGACAGGCGCTACGCGTCTTCCGGGATGACTCGGCGTAAATGGAATCGGTCGAGATCCCCGATAACGCCTGCGCATTTCCGGGATGACCTGGCGCCTGGGCGCCGGGTCACTTGCCGGCGCGGATGAGGCCGCCGAGGCCGCGCTCGTCGAGCCTGGTCGCGTACATCTGCCGAATCGCGAAAGCGTCCGACATGGCTAACGCCTGTTGCAACAGGTCGGTCAGTTCGACTTGGCTGAACGAAATGATTACCTTCTTCGCCCGCAACAGGCTGCCGACGCTCATCGAAAGGGTGTCTATACCCATGCCGAGCAGCGCCATCACCCCGAGCGGATCGCCGGCCAGTTCTCCGCAAACGCTAACCGGGGTATTGCTGCGCGCTGCACCTTGCACGATCTGTTGCATGGCCTTCAGCACGGCCGGGTGCAGCGAAGAATAGAGATCGGCGACATTTTCATTGTTACGGTCCACCGCGAGCAGGTACTGTGTCAGGTCGTTAGTGCCGATGGATACGAAATCAACGAGCTTGCAGATGTCTTCGATCTGGTATACCGCCGAGGGCACTTCGATCATCGCGCCGATCTTCGGCAACAGTATTTTTTCACCGGATTCTTCCTCGATTTCATCGCGTGCCCGCTTGATCAGCACCAGGGATTCGTCGAGCTCGGTCTTCCCACTTATCATCGGCAACAGAATTTCGAGATTATTGATGCCGATGTTGGCGCGAATCATGGCCCGCACCTGGGTAATGAATATCTCGGGATGGTCCAGGGTAATGCGCACACCGCGCCAGCCAAGAAAGGGGTTGGCCTCGGTGATCGGGAAATAACTCAACGGCTTGTCCCCGCCGACGTCGAGCGTTCGCAGCACCACGGGCTTGCCCTGGAAGGTTTCGAGCACGTTCTTGTAGATAAGGTATTGCTCTTCCTCGCTCGGAAATCGGTCACGGACCTGGAACGGGAATTCGGTGCGGTACAGACCGACGCCCTCGGCCCCGCTGCGCAACGATGGCGTATAGTCCGACATCAGGCCCGTATTCACCATCAGGGAGACGAGATGGCGGTCCGTCGTCACCGCGGGCACGTTCTTGAGCCCGCTCAGATCCTGCTCGATGACAGCCTCTTCCTCGAGGTATCGGCTGTATTCCCTGAGGATCGAACGGTTGGGATTGATAAATGCCGATCCGCTGTAGCCATCGACCACCAGTTTGACCCCGTCCAGCTGTTTTACCGGAAGGTTTGGCACGCCCATGACCGCAGGGATGCCCAGCGCGTGCGCGAGGATCGCGACATGCGACGAACTACTGCCGTGCGCGGAGACGATACCGCTGAGGCAGTCTGCAGGGACGTCGGCAAGGTCGGTAACGGTCACCTCGTCGCCGACCAGGATGGTTTTTTCGGGAAAATCCAGGTAAGGGCTTTGTTCGAGCATCAATTTGCGCAGTACGCGCAACCCGAGGTCCCGGATATCGTTGGCACGCTCGGCCAGGTAGCTGTCCTCCATCTGCTCGAACACGTAGGCGTGTTGCTCGATCGTATCGCGCCAGCTCGACGGGGCCCAGTTGCCGGCCTTGATTCCTTTCTCGGTGTCATCGATCAGTGACCCGCCGCTTAACATCTGCGCATAGGCCAGAAAAAGAGCGCACTCCTCTTCCGGCATAAAAGCGCGCATCGTCTCTGCGAGCTCCGTCAGTTCGTCGCAAACCTTGCGCACCGCCTCCCTGAAGCCGTGCAATTCTGCTTCGATATCGCCGGTCTTCTTGTCCGGCACCGATTCCAGCTTAACCCCGCGATTTAGCACCATTGCCTCGCCAATCGCCATCCCCGGAGCGCCGGCCACGCCCTTGATCGTGTGCGTGGCCTTCTGGACGCTGAAACGTCCCTGGCTTTCGGCGCGTTCGATCGAGGTTGCCAGCTGCGCCGCGAGCGTGGTCAGGAAGGCTTCCTCGTCCTCGTTGAAAGCGTTTTTTGCTCGTTGCACCGAGATAACCCCGAGTACGTCGCGGTGCGCGATGACAGGCACCCCCAGCAGCACCGGAAAATTCGTCTCCCCGGATTCGGGCACCGGCAAAAAGGTCTTATGAGACGGCGCATCAACCAGGTTGAAGACTTCTGCCCGCGCGGCGATGGTACCGATCAAACCCTCGCCTTTTCTGAGCTCGACCTTGCCGATAATGTCAGGATTCAAACCGTTACAGGCCTGCAGCACCATGACATCGGGATCGTCTTTTTTGGCGAGAAAAATAGTGCAGGCATCCGCATTCAGATCGACGGTCAGACTCTCGGTTATCAACACCAGCGCGCTGTCGATATCAGGAGCCCGGTTGACCTCCTGCACGATTCGTTGCAGCCTGTGAATCATCGACGGCATCGTCAGGCTCTCGCTTCCGCTAAAAAGATCATTCGCCGTCGCTCGCGCTGGGCTCCGGCAGGCTGGGTTCGAGTTGCGCGAGTGCGCATTGATATACGCGTCGCTTGAAAAATACGACATTTTCAGCCGGATACCAGTAGTCGACCCATTTCCAGTGATCGAACTCCGGTGTGTGCGAGGCACCAAGATCGAAATTCTCTTCATCGGAGTCGAGTTGCAACAGGTACCACAGCTGTTTTTGCCCGATGCAGCGTGGCTCTGAACGGCGCATCAACCGCCGCGGCAGCTTGTAACGCAGCCAGCTGTCGGTGGCGCCGAGCAGCGACACGTGTTCTGGCCTCAATCCGGTCTCTTCCCAGAGTTCGCGATACATCGCCTGCACGGGATCCTCGTCGGGACTGATGCCCCCTTGCGGAAACTGCCACGCATCCTGCCCAACGCGACGTGCCCACATCACCTGGGCGGCGCTGTTGCATAATATTATGCCGACGTTTGCACGGTAGCCATCTGCGTCAATCATTTCGCTGCCTGCCATATTATCGTTTAGAATCTGAGTCGATCATTCTGACATAGACGCTCAGAATCCAGCAAGCACAGACAACGGAAGCAAGTTATGACGCTCGCGATATTCGACCTCGATCACACCTTGCTAGACGGCGACAGCGATTACCTGTGGGGCGAATACATGGTCGAAAATCGTATCGTCGACGAACAGGAGTATCGCGAGCGAAACCTGGCCTTTTACCAGGACTACCAGCGCGGGGATCTCGATAACGATCGATATCTCGAGTTTTCTCTCGAGCCGCTGACGCGGTACGACATCGAGCAACTCCATAAATGGCGCGCCGACTATATCGAAAACTGGATAAAGCCGATTATCGTTCCCGGCGCGGCCGACCTGCTGAGCCGGCATCGCGCACAAAACCACGAATTGCTCATTATCAGTGCAACCAATTTTTTCATCACCGAGCCGATCGCAGCCTTACTCGAAGTGCCGACGGTGCTTTCCACCGAACCCGAAATTGTCGATCGGCATTACACCGGTCGCTACCTCGGCACCCCGACCTACCGCGAGGGCAAGGTCACCGTATTGCAGGAATGGCTCGAAAGCACCGGACACGATCTCGAGGGCAGTTATTTCTACAGCGACTCGATCAATGATCTGGCGCTGCTCGAACGCGTCGACAACCCGGTCACCGTGCACCCGGACGACGAGCTCAGGGCAATTGCCGAGGCCCGCAACTGGAAGATAATCGACCTGCGCTAGCTCGAAACTGCTGCGCGCAGACGCGGGGAGCGCAAATACATAATTTCGGGTTAGCATGCCAGGCTATACGGGCAAATGCAGGATAATCTCGTCTGGAGATGCAATTTCTAGTCTGCGCGAACCCGGCGAAGCTGCGAGAGCAAGCCGTTAATCTTTCGAGCAAGGGTTCAGGCCCTGGGGAGGGTGACGCCCATTTGCCCCTGGTATTTGCCACCACGGTCCTTGTAGGAGACCTCGCACAACTCGTCCGACTCGAAAAACAGCATTTGCGCGACCCCCTCGTTGGCATAAATCTTCGCCGGCAGCGGAGTCGTATTGGAGAATTCCAGCGTCACGTGCCCTTCCCACTCCGGTTCGAGGGGGGTTACGTTGACGATAATCCCGCAACGCGCGTAGGTCGACTTGCCCAGACAGACGGTAAGCACACTGCGCGGAATACGAAAATACTCGACAGTACTCGCCAGCGCGAACGAGTTGGGCGGAATAATACAGACTTCCGACTGCAGGTCGACGAAACTGTCGTCATCGAAATTCTTGGGATCGACCATCGCCGAATTGATATTGGTGAAAATCTTGAACTCGCTGGCGCAACGCACGTCGTAGCCGTAGCTCGAGGTACCGTAGGATATGATGCGCCCCTTCTCCGACTCCCGCACCTGCCCGGGCTCGAACGGGTCGATCATGCCCTCGGTTTGCGCCATGTGGCGGATCCATCGATCAGATTTGATAGTCACGCGCTGTTCCCGTGTAAAAAAGAGCGCAGTATATCCGTTCCCGGGTACCGTAGTCGATGCCGATGCCTGCACCAGAGCGGGCAGCAACCACCCTGTTCGTTCTGTAATTACGCTAATCAAGGTGGACAGGGTTTAAGGCAATCCGGTAACGTGCCGATAAACTCGTAATGACAGACATGACGCCGAATCCACGCAGGCACAGGCGCTGGGCGAAGATATTGCGCCAGATGCTGCGCTTTCGCCTCGCGCGCAGACTTTTCGTAGTCGTATTTGCGGCGATTGTGCTGATCGAATTCATCATCGTTTTTCCGTCCTACAACAACTTCAAACAGGCCCAGTTCGACGATTTTCAGGAACTTGCGCGCGTCGCGACAAGCGCGGCCCTGGCGGAAGAAATGCCCGAAGCAAAAGAATTGTTGAACGAACTGAAGCGGATCGAGCGATCCGACCCACGCATCGTCGGCGTCGGCCTGCTCGACGAAAGTGGAAAAATCATTGCCAGCGCTGGGGAAGCCACGGATCTGAAACCGCTTGCGACCGCGGAATCGACCGCCAGGCTATCGGAGGACGGTCGACGCTACGAGGTTTACCTGCAGCCGCCGGGTATCGATTCCGGCCGCATCGTGACGGTTCGTATGGACGCATCCTCGGTGTCCCGTGAACTCAATGCCTTTCTGTTTCGAATCCTGGGCCTGGTCCTGATTATCTGCGTGGTTTCCGGTGCGATCGTGTTTTTCTACGTGGTTTACGACCTTATCCGTCCCCTCGAAGAGATCCATGAAAACCTGAAACACGCAAAATTCAATCCCGCCCTCGCCGACGAAAACATCATCCGGCATTCGCGCGATGACGAGCTCGGGGAAACCATCGATCTGCTCAACGATGCGTTGCGCGAAATCGGGGAAGCCCATAGATCCGACGTCGCTTTTCAGGAACAGCGGCTGCGCGATTTTGCCGCTGCCGGATCCGACTGGTTCTGGGAAATGGATGAGAACCTGAGATTCTCGTACTTCTCCGACCAGTTCGAGGCGGTCACCGGCGTGGACCCCGGGAGTCTGCTGGGCAAGACGCGCAGGGAAACGGGTTTGCCGGCCGTCTCAGCCGAAACCTGGCAGGAACACCTCGACACTCTCGAAAAACACCGGCCTTTCCGCGGTTTCACTCACCCTCGAGACAAGCCTGATGGCAGCCGTGTATGGCTTTCGATCAGCGGCAAACCGGTATTTCGCGAAGACGGTGAATTTCTCGGCTATCGCGGCAACGGGTCGGATATTACCGAACTCCACAGGGCACAACAGGACCTGGTCGAAGCCAAGGAGGCGGCGGAACAGGGCAATCGCGCCAAGTCGGAATTCCTGGCGATCATGAGCCACGAAATTCGAACGCCGATGAACGGCATAATCGGTATGACCGACCTGCTGATGGACAGCAGGCTGGACGACAGGCAAAAGCATTACGCGCAGATAATCCAGGATTCGGGCGCAGCGCTGATGCGCATTATTAACGATATCCTCGACCTGTCCAAACTAGAGGCGCGCCGGATCACGCTGGAGCAGGCAGAATTCGAATTCGCAAGCGTGCTAGCGGGCGTGATCGATATCCTGTCGCCGCAGGCAAGAGAGAAGGGCCTGGAACTCAATTACGAAATCGGGACCGAGGTACAGGCCACTTATCTCGGTGATTACGGCCGCCTGCGCCAGGTCATGGTCAATCTGGTCGGCAACGCGATAAAATTCACCCGTAAAGGCTCTATTTCGATAACAACCGCACGCATCGGCGGTGACGATAACAAACCCTGGCTGCGCACCGAAATACGCGATACCGGTATCGGCATTCCCGCCGAGGCGATCTCCAGGTTGTTCAAGAGTTTTACCCAGGTCGATGCATCGACCTCGCGGCGTTTCGGCGGCACCGGTCTCGGGCTTGCGATCTGCCGCAAAATCATCGAGACCATGGGCGGTAGGATCGGCGTCGACAGCACCGAGGGCGGAGGCAGTACCTTCTGGTTCGAAATCGAGCTGCCGCGGATCGACCTCGAAGACTATGACGAAGATCGCGATGACACCGTCACGATCATACCCGGGCAGCAGTTCAAGGCCGATCAGACTGGCGCCCAGCTGCGCGTCCTGGTGGTAGACGACGTTCCGGTAAACCTGATCGTGGTCGAAAAAATGCTCGATAGCCTCGGCTACCACGTAGAGGCTGCGACCAATGGTATTGAGGCCGTGGAAGCGGTCAAGTCGCGGCGTTACGACCTGATTTTCATGGATATCCAGATGCCGGGGATGGATGGTCTGGAAGCAACCAGGCAGATTCGCGCGCTCGATATCGAGACCAGCGGTATCCCGATCGTCGCGATAACGGCCAACACGCAGGACAGCGATCGGGAAGCCTGCATCGAGGTCGGGATGAATGATTTCATCGCCAAACCATTCGTCAAGAAGCAGCTGGTCACGCTACTGGAGAGATACTTTCCCGCTGCAGATACCGGTGCCCGCAAGGCAGGCTAGACCGCAAAATGCACGAAGGCTAGATACTGCGCTCGCGGAAATGCTTGTAAAGGGCATCGCTAAAAACCCTGACCCGCCTGGAGACCAGGCGCCCCGGCGGGTAAACTGCGTACATGCCGACCTCGGGACGCGCGTAATCCGGTAGAATCGGGATCAGCTCTCCGCTGTCGATATGCTGCTGCATCAGGGCCAGCGGCCCGTTGACGATGGCATTACCGAAGCAGGCGATGGCAGCCAGGAATTCACCGTTATTGGCGCTTACGCGATACTTCATACGCGGACTGACCTGCTTCCCGTCCTGCCGGTAAAACCACTGCCTGCCCACCGCCACGTTGCTATAAACAAGCACCTCGTGATCGACCAGTTCCGACGGATGCGAGGGCTCACCGTGTTGCTGCAGATACCCGGGACTGGCGCAGGTAGCAAAATGAATTCGGGCCAGTTTGCGGGCGATCAGGCTCGAGTCCTGCAGCTCCCCGATACGGATCGCGAGGTCGATATTCTCTTCGATCAGATCGACCTGCCTGTCGTTCAAGTCGATATCGATGCGAATATCGGGATGCTCGCGCAGAAACTTGCTGATCGGTTCGGCCAGCTGGCTAACCCCGAAACCCAGCGGCAGCGCAAGCCTGATCCGACCCGATACCTGGCATTGCGCATCGGTGACAAACTGTTCGGCTTCGTTCAAATCGGCCAGGATCTGGGTGGCGCGCTGGTAAAACTCGCGACCCGCGTCGGTAAGCGACTGCCGGCGGGTGGTGCGCTGTAACAATTGCACTCCGAGCCTGCGCTCGAGTTCCGATACCCGCCGACTTACCATCGATTTCGCGATACCCAGTTTTTCACCGGCTTTGCCGAATCCCCGAAAATCTACCACCGCGACATAGGCTTCTAATTCCTCGAGACGATTCATATTGTTGTTGATTTCACAATTATTAATTAAAAAATAAACGTATTTATAAATTTTCTAGAACAATAATAATATCCGCATCTTGGTCACAGAGGCAACTGAAAATGGAAGCCAAAACCCTGAACAACCTGACTACCCTGACGGGCCGTTCGATGCTTGCAGCGATTTTTATCGTTGCCGGTAGCGGTAAGATCGCCGGCTATGCCGGCACCCAGGCATACATGGAATCGGTCGGTGTTCCAGGCCTTTTCCTACCCGCGGTCATCGCGCTCGAAATAGTTGGCGGGCTCGCCATTATGCTCGGCTACCAGACCCGCGTCGCGGCGACTCTGCTGGCCGGCTTCACGCTGGCGGCGGCGCTGATTTTCCACAGCGATTTCAGCCAGCAAATGCAATCGATACTGTTCATGAAAAACATGGCAATCGCCGGTGCGTTCCTGCTGTTGCTGTCACATGGCCCCGGCCGGTGGGCAATCGACCCACGACGGAAAATTTCGGGGGCGCGGTCATGACCAGACCCTCACGCATACTCAGGCTCGATGCCAGCGCGAATCCGGGCGCCTCGTCGAGCCGCAAACTCGGTGACATCCTGATCGAACAACTGCGGCGCCGCGAGCAGACGCTGCGGCTGCGCCAGCGAGATCTGAACCAGGACATTGCGCTAATCGACAGCGACTGGGTCGGGGCAGATTTTACCGCTGCCGACGCACGCAGCCTCGCGCAACGGGAGCGCCTGGCTTTTTCCGACGATCTCATCGAGGAGCTGGTCTGGTCCGATCGCATCATCGTGACAACCCCGATGTACAACTTTGGCGTGCCGGCTGCGCTCAAGGCATGGCTCGACCTGGTCTGTCGCGCCGGCGTGACCTTCCGCTATGGGAATAACGGGCCTGTGGGCCTGCTCGAAGGCAAGAGTGCCGAGGTCGTCGTTACCACGGGCGGTGTGCCGCTCGACAGCCCGGTCGATTTTGTCAGCGGCTATCTGCGACAGGTTTTTTCGTTTATCGGCGTCGAAGACGTTACTATAATTGGCGCCGACAGAATGAATATCGATGCCGACGCAAGCTTTGCCAGGGCGAAACGGCAGATCGAGGAAATATATCCGGCCATAACGGCTCGGGAGGTAGCGTGACCAATCGCAACGTAATACGGGTAATCCGTGGGCAACCGGCCACCGATGGCGCCGGCGTGCAGCTGGTAAGGGTTATCGGGCAACCCGCGCTGATGGACCTGGACCCATTCCTGCTGCTCGATGCATTCCGCTCTGAAGATCCGGACGACTACATAGCCGGCTTCCCCGCGCACCCGCATCGCGGTTTCGAAACCGTAACCTACCTGCTCGCCGGGCGTATGCGGCACAGGGATAATGCCGGCAACGAAGGCGTCATCGAGCCAGGCGGCATCCAGTGGATGACCGCCGGCAAGGGCATAATTCACTCCGAAATGCCGGAACAGCAGGACGGGTTACTCGAGGGATTTCAACTCTGGATAAACCTGCCAGGGAAGCAAAAAATGACCGCGCCGGCTTACCAGGAGCACGACGCGGCGCGGATCCCGACCGAATCCCGGGACGGCGCCACGGTCAGGGTGATCTGCGGTGAAACCTCGCTGGGCATCCACGGCCCGATCAACCAGCCGTTGACCGATCCACTCTATCTCGACGTATCGTTGGATCCTGGCGTCGAATTCGCCGAGACGGTCACGGCCGGCCACAACGCGTTCGTCTATGCGATTTCGGGGCAGGTCTCGCTCGATGACGATAGCGGCGCGCAACTCTCGCTGGGGAGGGATCAGCTCGCGGTACTCGGCCCGGGAGACTCGGTAAGATTACAGGCTGGCGACGAAGCCGCGCGCTTCCTGCTGATCGCGGGCAAGCCGCTGCTGGAACCGATTGCGCGCGCCGGGCCTTTTGTCATGAATACCGACAGCGAGCTCAGGCAAGCTTTTCACGATTACCAGAGCGGCAATTTCTGAATCGGTCGCGGAGACACCAGTCGGGCGTCATTCCCAGCGGCAGGACGCTTCGGCAAGTGCTGACGCGGTTTCCGGAACGACCTCAATAAGCCTGCTGATTTGCTGGATCCCGGATAGTGCCTGCGGCGCTTCCGGGACGACTAAGGGGCGCAAACCTTTGGTTTGCGCCCCTTAGTCAATTGTTCTGAATGACGATATTCGGGAAAGCCGCCGAGTGATCGCGCGCCTTGGTCGCGAGCTTCGCGGCGGTCTTGCGCGCGATGCTACGGTAGATAGAGCTGATCTGGCTATCCTGCATCGACGCAACGGTCGGGTTGCCGCTATCTGCCTGTTCCCTGATGCGGATATCGAGCGGCAACGAGCCCAGCAAATCGACACCGTGCTCTTTCGACATGCGCTCGCCACCACCCTCGCCGAAGATATGTTCGCTATGTCCGCACTGGCTGCAAATATGGATACTCATGTTTTCGACGATGCCTAGCACCGGAACCTCGACCTTTTCGAACATCTTCAAACCCTTGCGCGCGTCGAGCAGCGCGATATCCTGCGGAGTGGTTACGATTACCGCGCCGCTGACAGGGATACGTTGCGCCAGGGTCAACTGGGTGTCGCCGGTGCCCGGGGGCAGATCGATGATCAGGTAGTCGATATCGTCCCAGCGAGTATCGTTGAGCAGCTGTTCCAGCGCCTGGGTCACCATCGGCCCACGCCAGATCATCGGCGTGTCCTCTTCGACCAGATAACCGATGGACATCGATTGAATGCCATGGCCGATCATCGGCTCGAGACTCTTGCCGTCGCTTGATTCCGGCTGCCCCTGACAACCGAGCATGCGTGGAACGCTTGGCCCGTAAATATCCGCATCCAGAATACCGACCGTCGCTCCCTCGGCCTGCAGTGCCAGCGCGAGGTTGACGGCGGTCGTGGATTTACCCACGCCGCCCTTGCCGGAAGCGACCGCGATAATGTTCTTGATGCCCGGTAGCGGCTTCAGATTTTGCTGCACCGCGTGCGACTTGATCTTGCTGCTGACGCTGATTTCAACTTCGCCGATGCCATCGATAGCTGCGAGCGCTGTGCTGATTTCCTGTTTCAGCTCGTCGAAATAACCGGCCGCCGGGTAACCCAGCTGAATTTCGATTTTCCAGTTGTCTCCGTCCCGCGTTATCGATTTTACGGCTTTGCTTGTGACCAGGTCGGTTTCCATATTGGGGTCGATTATCTGCCCCAGCTGCGCTTCAATCTGTGATTTTTCAATCGCCATGGTTGTCGGATTAATTCAGGGTTTCGGCAAGAGCGCGCATTTTACCCGAGCACCGCGCCAAATATCACTTAGTTTTTATGTGAATGTTCTATACAGTGCCTGGCCCAGCACCTAAAATACGCTGCTTTAAACAGCCAAGCCCGTACCATGAGTGCCAATCCCCGACAGATCTTGGTTACCAGCGCGCTACCCTACGCCAATGGCCCGATTCATATCGGCCATATGCTGGAGTACGTGCAAACCGACATCTGGGCGCGCTTTCAAAAACTGCGCGGGCACGAATGCATTTACGTCTGCGCCGACGACGCGCATGGCACACCGATCATGCTACGCGCGCAGGCCGAGGGTATTACACCCGAACAGCTGATCGAACGCATGCACGGCGAGCACCTGCGGGATTTTACCGATTTCGGGGTAGCCTTCGACAATTATTACAGTACCCATTCCGAGGAAAATCGCTTCTTCGCCGAATACATTTATAACAAGCTGCGCGAGGGCGGGCACATACGTACGCGCGTCATTTCGCAGGCCTACGACCCGAAGGCGGAAATGTTTCTGCCCGATCGCTTCATCAAGGGTGATTGCCCCAATTGCGGCGCCGGTGGCCAGTACGGAGATAACTGCGAGAACTGCGGCGCCACCTACGCGCCTACCGACCTGAAGAATCCGGTATCGGTGGTCAGCGGTGAAACACCTATCGAAAAGGACTCGGAACAGTATTTTTTCAAGCTCGAAGACTTCGAGGAAATGCTGAAGGCCTGGTTTGCGGCCGGTCATGTGCAGAGCGAGATTGCCAACAAGATGAGCGAGTGGCTGGACGAGGGCCTGCAGGACTGGGATATCTCGCGTAACGCGCCCTACTGGGGATTTGAAATTCCGGACGCCCCCGGCAAGTATTTTTATGTCTGGCTGGACGCGCCTATCGGCTACATGGCCAGTTTCAAGAACTGGTGCGACACCACCGGGCACGATTTCGACAGCTACTGGAACCGTGACAGCAAGACCGAACTATACCATTTCATCGGCAAGGATATCGCCCGCTTCCACACCATGTTCTGGCCAGCGATGCTGCATGGTGCGGGATTCCGCAAGCCCAGCGCGGTTTACTGCCACGGATTTCTCACCGTAGACGGGCAAAAGATGTCGAAGTCGCGCGGCACCTTTATCATGGCGCGTACCTACCTGGAGCATTTGAATCCCGAGTATTTGCGCTATTACTTTGCCGCCAAGCTAGGCCCGGGCATCGACGATATCGACCTGAACCTCGAGGATTTCGCGGCGCGAGTCAACTCGGACCTGGTCGGCAAACTGGTCAATATCGCCTCGCGCTGTGCCGGCTTCATCAACAAGCGCTTCGACGGCAAGCTGGCGCCGAGACTCTCCAGCGACGAGCTGAGTCGCCAGTACCTCGGCGCCGCCGAGAGCATTGCCGCTCTCTATGAAAATCGCGAATTTGGCAAGGCGATGCGCGACATCATGGCGCTGGCCGACAAGATCAACCAGTATATCGACGAAAAGCAGCCCTGGGTTACGGTCAAGGACGAGGCCAGGCTCGACGAGGTGCAGGATGTGTGCAGCATCGGGTTAAATTGTTTTCGCCAGCTGGTGATTCTGCTGAAACCGGTACTGCCGCGCCTCGCCGCGCAGGCCGAGGAATTCCTCAATGTCGACGACCTGCGCTGGGAAAACCTCGGCGACAACCTGCTCGATCACGAAATCAACCGCTTCGTCCCGTTGATGACCCGTATCGAACCGGTTTTTATCGAGCGCATGATCGAAACCAGCAAGGAAGATCTCGCCGCGGAACAGAAGATGCAGCAGCAATCTTCCGCCTCGGGCATCGAGGCAATTGCGCCTGAAATCGGTTACGAAGATTTCGCCAAGCTCGATTTTCGCGTCGCCAGGATCGTAAAGGCAAGCCGTGTCGAAAAATCCGACAAATTGCTGCAGCTGACGCTCGACATCGGCAGCGAGACCCGCAAAGTGTTCGCCGGCATCGCAAACGCCTACCAGCCAGAAGATCTCGAAGGCAGACTCACGATCATGGTGGCCAACCTGGCCCCGCGTAAAATGCGTTTCGGCGTCTCCGAGGGCATGGTGCTGGCGGCCGGCAACGGCGACACCGAGCTATACATTCTCAATCCGGATTCGGGCGCAACGCCGGGAATGCGAGTTAGCTAGTTTGCTGTTTCGTTTTCTGCTAGCCGGTCTTTTACTCGCGGGCAGCTACGCTGCACAGGCCGCCGCGCTGGATTCCAAAAAAATATACCAGCTGAACGAGGATCGGGTATTCCAGGTTCGGGTGCTCAATCGCGAAACCGGCAAGAAGTCCAGTATCGGCTCGGGTTTCATCGTCGGCGACGGCAGCCGGATCGCGACCAACTACCATGTGATCGGCCAGGTCATCCTCGAGCCCGACGTGTTTTACATCTCCTATATCGGCAAGGATGGCGAGGAGGGAGAGCTGAAAATGCTGGGCCTCGACGTGGCTCACGACCTGGCGCTGCTCGGCGCCGATAAGCGCATCGGCGAACCGATCAGAATGAGCGAGCTGCCGCCGCGAGGCGCGCCGATATTCGCGATGGGCAATCCGCTCGATCTCGGGCTGACCATCGCGGTTGGCACCAATGGCGGCATTCTGAACCAGACCGACGATAGCCGCATCCTGTTCTCGGGCAGCCTCAATCCGGGCATGAGCGGCGGCCCGACCTTCAACGATCGCGGGGAAGTCATCGGCATCAATGTCGCCACCGCGCGCAACGACATCAGCTTTATCGTTCCGTCCCGCTTCCTGATGGAATTGATCGAGCGATCCGCCGATGGCGCCTTCGACGCCGACGCGGACCTCAAGCTGGAAGTCGCCCGCCAGGTGCTCGCCTACGAAAACAGCTACATCGAGCAGCTGTTACGAAACGAATGGCCCGACCTCGATTTACGCAAGTTCAGGCTGCCGGGCGCCGTTTCGCCGACGGTACGTTGCTGGGACAACAGCGCGAAACTGAGCGCGAGCGCGCGTTATCGACGCTTTCAGATTCGCTGCACCAACAAGAATCACGTTTACCTGGACGAAGACAACAATTTCGTCGGTAAGCTGATTTACGAGTATTTCTGGCTCGAATCGGACGAACTCAACGCGTTCCAGTTTTACAAGCTCTACGAAAACCTGAACAAGGACCAGATCGAAACCAAGATGGATCGCGACATCGTCAGCAATTTTAATTGCGCGACCTGGTTCGTCGAGGTTTCTTCTCAGGAACTCAAGAGCAACCTTTGCCGCCGCGAGTACGTCGAGTACCAGGGGATGAGCGACGTCCTCTTCACCGCGGCTTTGACCGGCCACAGCGACAAGGGTTTTTTCATCACGCTAATCATGACCGGCGTGGATTACGAGGCGACGCTGCCGCTGATACGCAAGTTCCTGGAGCACAGCGAATGGCGGCCCTGATACTCGAAATCAGCACGCGCGGGCTGCACCGTTACCAGCAGATCAACGAGGAAATCACCACGGTCGGGCGCGCTCTAGACAACGACATCATCCTTTCCGACCCGACCGTCGCACCACACCACCTGAAAATTATCCGCCACGGCGACGACTCGCTGGAAATCGTCAACCTGACCGACGTCAATCCCACCCGCGTCGATCATCAGAAGCTGGCTTCGCTGGTGACCCGGGATCTGCCGGTATGCCTCGAAATCGGCCGCATCGAGGCGCGTATACTACCGCGGAATTTCGCCGTGGCGGCAACCCGACCGCTCGCGGGCAGGGATCGTCGCGGACATTTGTTTGGGCACGCCTCGTGGAGCGTCGCACTGGTGCTGGCCTGCCTGCTGGTCAGCGGGCTCGATTTTTACCTGGGCTCCTACACCAGTTTCAAATGGGGTGACCTGTTCAAGATCGTGTTGCGCGAGACCGTGCTCACCATCGGCGCCTTCGTGCTGGTGCTGGCAGTGCTGGAGCGCCTGCTGGTCAATCGCTGGGAAATCAGGCAACTCGTGACTTCGGTGTGCCTGGTATACCTGTGCCATTACCTCGCCGCGAACGCGGCCGATGGCCTCGATTACCTGTTCTCGGCAAGCTGGCCGACGACGCTGTTTCAGTTTGGCTGGTACCTGGTCGTCATTCCCGCCGCAATCGCGCTTTACCTGGTCAATATTTCTCACCTGAAGCCTGGCAGAAGCGCAATCCTCGCGCTACTGATTTCGAGCCCGATAGCGGTCCCTGCAATCATGCAAAGCCCCGCGCTGTATGCGCTACTCGACGATTTCAGCTCGACCGCCAGGTATCACAATAATCTCAGTCCGTTTAACCTGCATCTCGGGCAAACCGTCACCATCGACAGGTTTATCGCGCAGGCGCAAAATCTCGAGGCGGGCGAATTCGCCGATTGATTCGACCATCTGGCGAGCAACCGGAATATTCCGTGATTTTATAAAGACCTCCGCTTAATACGGTATTTTTACCTCGAATCAGGCTTTATAATTCCCCGGATGTCGGAATACCTGTTACTTTTGATTGGCACCGTGTTCGTCAATAACATCGTGCTGGCGAAATTTCTCGGCCTGTGCCCGTTCATGGGCGTGTCACGCAAGGTCGAGACCGCGATCGGAATGAGCGCTGCCACCACTTTCGTGCTGACCCTGTCCGCGGTGCTGAGTTACCTGATCAACAGCCTCGTGCTGGCGCCACTCGAGCTCGAATACCTGCGCACCATAGCCTTCATCATCGCCATCGCCGCGGTCGTCAATTTCACCGAAATGGTGGTGCACAAGACGAGCCCGCTGCTGTACAACGTGCTCGGAATTTTTCTGCCGCTGATCACGACCAACTGCGCCGTGCTCGGCGTCGCCCTGATCAACGTTCAGGAACAGAACAGTTTCTTCGAGTCGGTAGTTTATGGCTTCGGTGCCGCGCTGGGTTTTTCCCTGGTGCTAATCCTGTTTGCCGCGCTGCGCGAGCGCATCAACGTTGCCGATGTGCCGGCGCCGTTCAGGGGTTCGGCCATCGGCCTGGTAACGGCGGGACTCATGTCGCTGGCATTCATGGGTCTGGGCGGACTGGTCAGGGTCTAGAACATGCTGCTCGCGATTCTGACCATCAGCCTGATGGCCGGCCTGTTCGGCCTGATACTCGGCTATGCCTCGATCCGTTTCAAGGTCGAGGGCAATCCCATAGTCGACCAGATCGACGCATTATTGCCGCAAACCCAGTGCGGCCAATGTACCTACGCCGGCTGCCGGCCCTACGCCGAGGCGATTGCAAACGGCGAGGCACCGATCAATCAGTGCCCACCGGGGGGACAGGCGACGATCGTGGCGCTCGCAGACCTGCTCGACACCGAGGTGCTCGAGCTGAACGCGGAACACGGCGAACATCTCGACGTTCCGCTGGTGGCGGTGATAGACGAACAGACATGTATCGGTTGCACCCTTTGTATACAGGCCTGCCCGGTGGATGCAATCCTCGGCGCGTCGAAGCACATGCACACGGTTATCGCGGCAGAATGCACCGGCTGCAAGCTTTGCCTGCCGCCCTGCCCGGTCGACTGTATCGACATGGTGCCGGTGCGGCAAACTATCGACGACTGGAAATGGTCTAACCCGCTCGATCATCCACAGCTGGTTCATGATGGTTAACCTACATCATTTTCACGGCGGCCTGGTGCTCGACGGACACAAGTCCGAATCCCTGAGGCGAGGATTATTGCAGGCAAGCCTGCCGCAAAGATTGATACTGCCACTGCGTCAGCATATCGGTGACTACAACAAACCGCTGGTCAAGGTGGGTCAACGCGTATTGAGGGGTGACATTATCGCCGCCAGTTCCTCGTTGATATGCGCCGCGGTGCATGCCTCGACCTCGGGCATCGTCAGCGAGATCGGCCAGTTTCCGGTCGCGCATCCATCGGGGCAGGCGGATAGCTGCATCGTCATCGATGTCGATGGCGATGATAAGGCCGCGATCGCCGATATCGTCGATCCCGAGAACCTGGGGCCGGAGGAACTGATACAACGGATCTCTCGAGCCGGCATCGTCGGCCTCGGCGGGGCGGCGTTTCCCACTTCGCCGAAGCTGTCTCGCGGCAAATCGCACGGCGTCGATACGCTGATCATAAACGGGATCGAATGCGAGCCCTATATCACCTGCGACGATATGTTGATGCGCAACTACGCCGTCGACGTTATCCGCGGTTGTGGTTACCTGCAGAAAATCCTGGCGCCGCGGAAAACGCTGATTGCGATCGAGGACAACAAGCCCGAGGCAATAAGCGCAATGTTGCAGGCGCTCGCCGAACACGCGCTGGAGAACGCCGAAATTGTGCCGGTGCCGACGATTTACCCGGCCGGGGGTGAAAAACAACTAATCCAGATTCTTACCGGCCAGGAAGTACCGTACGGTAAACTAGCCTTCGATATCGGCCTGCTATGCCAGAACGTCGGCACCTGCGCTGCCATCACGCGCGCGCTCGAAAGAAACGAACCACTGATCTCGCGCATCGTTACCTGCACCGGCGACAATGTCGTCGAGCCCGGTAACTGGGAGGTACGCCTCGGCACCCCGGTCAGCCATCTACTCGAGCTGGCCGGGGGATTCCGGCACGGCGACGATGCCTATCTCGTCATGGGCGGTCCGATGATGGGGTTCGCACTCTCCGGCGCAAACGTGCCCATCGTCAAGTCGAGCAACTGCATCCTGGTCATGCGCGAAGAAACCATCCCGCATAGCCCAGGTTATCACGACGAATGCATCCGCTGCGGCAAGTGCACCGAGGTTTGCCCGGCGCGATTGCTGCCGCAACAACTCTACTGGCACGCGCGCGCCAGGGCTTACGAGCGCACCCAGGAATACCACCTGTTCGACTGCATCGAATGCGGTTGCTGTTCGGCAGTATGTCCCAGCCAGATTCCGCTGGTACAATACTATCGCGCCGCCAAGGGTGAAATTCGCGCCGCACAAAAAGCACAGTTCAAGTCCGACCGCGCCCGCGCACGTTTCGAGTTCCGCGAGCATCGCCTGCTGTTGAAAAAGCAACAGGACGAGGAACGCCGGCGTCTCAAGCGAGAAGCATTGCAACAGAAACGCAAGCAGGCCGCCGACTCGACAGCAGTTCCGGACCTTGTACAGGCCGCGCTGGAACGGGTCAGGGAACGCAAGAAGGCGGAGCAGGAAGAAACCCGGTGACCAGCGTCATCGTGTCATCGCCTTTCGTTGCCCCGGGCAACAAGTTGAAACGATTGATGCTGCACGTCATTGTCGCGCTGCTGCCCGGTACGGTCGCCTATGCCTGGTTATTCGGGCCCGGGGTTATCGTCAATATTATCCTGGCGATCGTTTTTGCGCTGGTTTTCGAGGGCGCCATTCTGCGGCTACGCGCAAAGCCGGTCATGCCGCACCTTACCGATTTCAGCGCGGTGGTGGCCGCCTGGCTGTTCGCCCTTTGCCTGCCGATGCACGCGCCCTGGTGGCTGGTCGGCGTCGGCATGGGTTTCGCGATGATAGCTGGCAAGCACCTTTACGGCGGTCTCGGCTTCAACCCTTTCAACCCGGCAATGGTGGGTTACGTGGTGCTGCTGATTTCGTTTCCGCGGGAAATGACCACCTGGTACCTGCCCCTGTCTCTCAGCGACACAACGCTGAGCCTTGCCGATACGCTTGCCTACAGTTTTGGTGGCGCCGATATCGGCCAGTGGGACGCGCTCAGCACGGCAACCCCGCTGGACCAGATCAGGACCGGGCTCGGGCAAAATATTCCGCTAGATGAAATTCGCCAGTCCCCGCTGTTCGGCGCCTACGGCGGCGCCGGCTGGGAATGGATCGCGCTGTGCTGGTTCGTCGGCGGTATCTACTTGCTGGCGACAGGCACAATCCGCTGGCATATCCCGGTTTCTCTGTTGGCCGGGGTACTTACCCTGTCGCTGATCTTTTATCTGCTGGACCCGCAACACTACGCTGCGCCGCTATTTCACCTGATGTCAGGCGCCGTCGTGATCGGCGCGTTTTTTATCGCCACCGACCCGGTCAGCGCGGCCACCACCGACATGGGTCGGATTTACTACGGTTTAATGATCGGTATGCTGATCTACGTGATCCGTGTCTGGGGCGGCTACCCCGACGGGGTTGCGTTCGCGGTGCTGTTAGCCAACATGTGCGTGCCGCTAATCGATTATTACACGCAGCCTCGCGTCTACGGCGAGCAATGATCGCCATCAGTAGGCGTCAGATCCTGATTTCAGGCCTGTTCCTGTGGCTGTTTGCGGTGGTCGGCACCACGCTGGTCGCGTTGACCGAGTTCGGCACCAGCGACGCTATCGCCGAGAACGAGCGCCGCGTGTTGCTGCGCAATCTCTACGCGCTGCTGCCGCGCGACAGACTCGACAACGATATTGCCACCGACACGCTCGAATTGCCGCCGTCCACTTTGCTTGGTACCGGTCAGACAAGCACGGCGTACCGGGCGCGCCTGCAGGGAGAACCGGTGGCGGTCATTTTCAACAGCGTTGCACCCGATGGTTACAACGGGCGGATTCATTTACTGGTAGGCGTTTACGTCGACGGCAGCCTGGCCGGCGTGCGCGTCGTCAGGCACGCCGAAACGCCTGGCCTCGGCGACGGTATCGAGATCAGGAAATCTTCCTGGATAACGGGTTTCGACGGCAAATCGCTGACCAATCCTGACGCGAGCGGCTGGCGCGTGAAGCGCGACGGTGGCGAATTCGACCAGTTGACCGGCGCCACGATTACGCCGCGCGCGGTGGTGGCCGCGGTCAGAAACACGCTGCTGTATTATCGCCATAACACTGATATGATTTTTTGACTGAAAAATTTGGCATGACGAACAATAACGAAATTATCCGTAACGGTCTGTGGGGCAACAACGTCGCGCTGGTGCAGCTACTCGGACTGTGTCCGCTGCTCGCGGTCACCAGTACCGTAATCAACGGCGTCGGCCTCGGCATCGCGACATTGATTACGCTGGTTTTGTCGAATACGATCGTTTCGCTGATACGCGGCTTCGTGCGCAAGGAGGTGCGCCTGCCGGTCTTCGTGCTGATCATCGCTTCGGTGGTGACGATCATCGAGCTGGGGATGAAAGCTCTCTTTTACGATTTATACCTCGTGCTCGGCATCTTTATCCCGCTGATCGTCACTAATTGCGCGATTATCGGCCGCGCCGAGGGATTCGCATCGCGCAATCCGGTGGGACCCGCGGCACTGGACGGCCTGGTGATGGGGATGGGCTTCCTTGGCGTGCTCGCCCTGCTCGGGGGACTGCGCGAAATCGTCGGTTTCGGCACGCTGTTTGCAAACGCCCATCTGATGTTCGGCGACGCGGCAAAATCCCTGGCCATCCATGTCAACCCGGACTATCCGGGATTCCTGCTGGCGGTCCTGCCGCCGGGCGCATTCTTCGGACTGGCGCTATTGATAAGCGCCAAGAACTGGCTCGACCTGCGACCCCGGGAAAAATCAGCAACCGCCGAAGCACTCGTCGAAGGCGCATGAACGCCCACAAACGCCAGCAGATTTTTGCGCGCCTGCGCGAGCATATCGAACAGCCGCGCTCGGAGCTGGAATACCGCTCCAATTTCGAACTGCTGATTTCGGTGTTACTGTCGGCCCAGGCGACCGACGTCAGCGTCAACAAGGCTACCGCGAAGCTTTACGCGGTTGCCGATACGCCCGCAAAAATGCTGGCACTGGGCGAAACGGGCGTCAGGGAATACATCAAGACTATCGGACTTTTCAATTCGAAAGCCAGGAACGTCATCGCCACCTGCAGGATACTCGTCGACAGGCACGGTTCCGAGGTGCCCGACGATCGCGCCGCGCTTGAGGCCCTGCCCGGGGTCGGCCGTAAAACCGCGAACGTGATTCTGAACATTGCTTTCGGGCATCCGACGATTGCGGTCGATACGCATATATTCCGCGTCTCGAACCGCACCCGCATCGCACCCGGCAAGGATGTACTGGAAGTCGAAAAAAAACTGCTCAAGTTCGTGCCGCGGGAATTCAGACAGGATGCGCACCACTGGCTGATCCTGCACGGGCGCTATACCTGTATCGCGCGCAGGCCGCGCTGCGGCAGCTGCGTCATCGCCGACCTGTGCGAATACAGGCATAAGAATATTGACTAGGCATGTTTCAGTCACGCGACCAAATACGCCAAGTCTACCTTACCGTCTGGAACAAGATGCAGCAACGACAGCTGCTCGAGCCGGTGGAGTCGTTGATTGCCGAGGTTATCGAAATTCATCCCGAGTACCACGCGCTGCTGAACGCGGGCGACGACATGCGGCAGCACGACTTTACCCCGGAGCAGGGGCAAACCAACCCCTTTCTGCACATGGGTATGCATATTGCGCTGCGCGAACAGGCAGGCACCGACCGTCCGGCCGGCATCAAATCGGTTTACGACGACCTGGTCCTGCGGCGGGGTCGGCACGAGGCCGAACACGCGATGATGGAATGCCTCGGGCAATCCCTGTGGAACGCGCAACGAAACAACCAGGCACCCGACGAGGCGGAATACCTCGAGTGCCTGAGAAAGTTGTCACCCTGAGATTTACCTGATGCCGAATCGCCTATAAGCTAACGGCGATTCCAGCGGAACAGGCGGCATGGCGAAACCTTTCAAACTACTTGTTTTGCCCGGCGACGGTATCGGGCCCGAAGTAGTAGCCGCGGCGCTCCGGGTATTCGAGAGAATATGCCGGCGCGAGCGCATCGACACCGAGGTCGGCCACGATGTTCTGCACGGCGAGGCCTGGGAGAGGTATGGCAGCTTCTGCCGCGACGAAACCGTCGCCGCCGCCAGAGAATCGCAGGCCTTACTCGTCGGTGCGGTCGGAGGCCCGCGCTGGGATAACATGATTATCGACGGCGCGACCCCGGCCGAGCGCGACGGCCTGATGCGCCTGCGCGAGGATCTCGAAACCTATGCCTGCCTGCGCCCGTCACGCGCTTACGAGACGCTGCTCGACAAAACCCCTTTCAGACCCGAGGTGGTTGCAGGCGCCGACATCATGGTATTGCGCGAACTCTGCGGCGGGCTGCCCTACGGAACTCCACGCGGGATAGACCGGCTCGACGATGGCAGCTACCAGGGTTACGACGCCAACTTTTATAGCAGCCACGAAATTCGTCGATTCGCCGTGGTCGGATTCGAAATCGCGCGGCAGCGACGCGGCAAGCTGACCTCTATCGACAAGTCGAACGTCATGGAAAGCGGCATCCTGTGGCGGCGTGTCGTTGCAGAAGTCGGCTCCGGCTATGCCGATATCGAACTCGAACATTTATATGCCGACAACGCGCTATACCAGATGATGATGCGGCCCACCGCTTTCGACGTCGTGCTTGCCGATAACATATTCGGTGACCTCGCTTCCGATCTCGTGGCAAGCTACGCCGGATCTCTGGGGATGCTGCCGTCGGCATCGCTACATGGATTGAATTCAGGCAAACCGGCAATTTACGAACCGGTCCACGGCAGCGCGCCCGACATCGCCGGCCGCGGAATCGCGAACCCGATCGGGGCGATACTCAGCGTCGCGATGATGTTTCGATACGGCATGCAACGCACCGAGCTGGCGCGGCAGGTCGACGAGGCGGTGGAGCGATGCCTGCAGGCCGAGGTGTTACCGCCCGACCTCGGCGGTAACGCCAGTACCGAGCAGGTCACCGAACAAATACTTTCCGCTTTATAACGAAGGGCAACAATGACTACCCATGAAGAATTGAATGTAGGCGAAGCGACCATCAAGCTGCTGCAGCAATACGGCGTGGACACCGTATTCGGCATACCTGGCGTGCACACGCTGGAATTCTGCCGCGGATTGAATCGAAGCAATATTCGACACGTGCAGGCACGCAATGAACAGGGCGCCGGATTCATGGCGGACGGCTATGCGCGCGTATCCGGAAGGCCAGGAGTCGCGCTGGTAATCTCGGGTCCGGGGGTCACCAATGCGTTGACAGCGGTCGGGCAGGCCTATGCGGACAGTATTCCGCTGCTGCTGCTGTCCAGCGATGCCGCCAGTCATACCCTGGGCAAGGGATGGGGCTGCCTGCACGAAGTACCTTGCCTGACCGACACGACTGCGCCGCTGACCGCTTTTTCTGCGACCGCGACGACCCCGGAAGACGTGCCCGCGCTGATCGCACGTGCCTTCTCGGTTTTTTCGAGCGAGCGGCCCCGACCGGTTCACATTGCCATCCCTATCGACATACTGGCGATGCCCGCCGGCGGCGACTGGCAGGCGATCGAGCTGCCTGAACGCCCGGGGCCAACGACCAAGAAGATCGAGCGCGCCTGCGAACTGCTGCGCACTGCCCAGCAGCCGATGATTTGCGTAGGCGGTGGCGCCTGGCTCGCCAGCGATGCGATCACCCGGATCGCGGAAAAGCTTGGCGCGGCGGTTATCGGCAGCACGGCCGGCAAGGGAATTATCGACGACCGGCATCCGCTATCGCTGAGCGCCGGTACCGTGCGCGGCGAGGTGCAGAAATATCTCAAGCAGGCCGACGTGGTGCTCGCGGTCGGCACCGAACTGTCCGAGGTCGACAGCTTCGTCGAAACTCTCGAAATCAACGGTAAGATCATCCGTATCGACCTCGATCCGCGCAAGATGAATGACCTCTACCCCGCCGAGGTCGCGATCATCGGCAGCGCAAGAACCAGCACCGAGGCAATACTGCGGCAGCTGGGCGAAACCGAGCCCAGGCCCGAAACCGCGACCGAAGTGGCCGAGATTCGGCAGGCGATTCGCGCTAGCCTGAGCGACAGCGAGATCCGGCACTGCAAGACACTGGATGTGATGCGCGCAGCGTTGCCGCCGGAAACCATCGTCATGGGTGATATCTGCCAGCTGGTTTATACCGGCGCATTCGCATTCGACGTGCCCAGGCCCAGGCTCTGGCATTACCCGGCGGGCTACTGCACGCTGGGCTGCGGGCTGCCGGACGCGATCGGCGCCAAGCTCGCGCTGCCCGACGCAACAGTGATTACCATCGCCGGCGACGGCGGTTTCATGTTCACCGTGCAGGAACTGGTTACCGCGGCGGAACTGAAGCTCGCGCTGCCTGTTATTCTGTGGAACAACGAAGGTCTCAAGCAAATCCAGGACGACATGAAAAGGAGCGACATCGACCTCGTCGGGGTCACCGGGATCAACCCGGATTTCATCTCGCTCGCCAGGTCCTGCCACTGCCATGCGCTTAAAATAGAAAGCGCGCAGGAATTGACCGATGCGCTGGCAGCCGCGCTTACCGCGGACCGCCCCACGCTGATCGAGGTTAACGAATGGGATTACTGGTTGAACTGAGGATCTGACATATGGAGACCTACGCCTACTACGCGGACGGCAGGTGGCTAGAGCCCGCCGGCGGAGAGTACTTTACCAGCGAAAATCCCTACACCGGCAAAACCTGGGCGCAGATACCGCGTTGCAACGACAGGGACGTCGAGATCGCGGTCCAGGCGGCTTACCGCGCCTGCCACGAAGGACCCTGGGCCCGCATGCACCCCGCCGAACGCGGCACGATGGTCAGGCGCCTCGGCGACGCGGTCGCGCTACACGCAGACCGCCTCGCCGATATCGAGACCCGTGATAACGGCAAACGCCGCGTCGACATACATCCGGGTCTTTCGAGCTGGCTGATCGACAGTTTTTACTACTACGCCGGCATGGCGGACAAGCTCGAAGGCTCGGTTATACCGACCGGGCGCGACGAAATTCTGAATTATACCCGGCATGAACCATACGGGGTCGTTGCCGCGATCACCGCGTGGAACTCGCCACTGCTGATCGCGATCTGGAAACTCGCGCCGGCGCTCGCGGCGGGCAACGCGGTGATCCTGAAGCCTTCGGAGTTCGCGTCGGCCTCGACCCTCGAATTGATGAAAGCCTTCGAAGACGCCGACCTGCCCAGCGGCGTCATCAACACGATTACCGGTTTCGGCGCCGAGGTCGGCGAACCACTGGTCACCCACGATCGGGTGCGCAAAGTCAGCTTTACGGGTTCGGTCAAAGGCGGCGCAAGCGTGGCGGGCCTAGCGGCCAGATCGGTCAAGAGTGTAACCATGGAGCTCGGCGGCAAGTCACCGCAGCTGGTTTTCGACGATGCGCGCCTCGAAGACTCGGTACATGGCGTCTGCGGCGGTATTTTCCCACCCGCGGGGCAAAGCTGTATCGCCGGCTCGAGACTGTTGCTGCAGGCCGGTATCTACGACGCGTTTGTCGGCAAACTGATCGAGGTCGCGCAGCGTGCCAGGCTCGGCGACCCCAACGATCCCGCCACCAATATCGGCCCGATCGCCAACAAGATTCATTTCGAAAGAGTGCTGGGGCATATCGAGCGCGCCAGGAAGAGCGGCGCAACGCTTGCCTGCGGCGGCAACGCGGTCAACCCCGGTGGCGCCGGCGGGTGGTTCATCGAGCCGACCATTTTTACCAATGTGGCGCCCGACTCGGCGCTGGCGCGGGAGGAGATTTTCGGGCCGGTGCTCGCGGTAATGCGCTTCGAAACCGAGGACGAGGCGGTACAGATCGCGAACGACACGGACTTCGGGCTCGCCGCCGGCATCTGGACCGAGGATCACCGGCGCGCGCTGAATCTGGCAAATCGCCTCGAAGCCGGTACCGTTTACCTCAACAATTACTTCGACGCCTGCACGCAATCTCCGGTGGGCGGTTACAAGCAAAGCGGCTACGGGCGCGAAAACGGATGGGAAGGTATGCGTGATTTTGTGCAAACCAAAAGCGTCTGGCTGAGCACCGCGCGTCGCATCGAGGCGCCCTTCTGAACCGCGTACCGAACAGCACCAACTTCAGGCCGCGCCAGACCATTCAGCGCATGGTGGCGATATCGCTGCTGGGTCTGGTGGTAGGCCTGGTTTCCGCTTTCGCGACCATCGGTTTCGTCGAGCTGGTGCGCTACCTGAACGAAATCCTTTACGTCAGCGCCTCCAGCCGCAGCGGGCTGGAGCAAACTCAGCTCTGGTTGATCACGATTGCGGTACTGACCACGGGCGGCCTATTAGTGGGTCTCAGCATGCAGTTTGGCGTCGAAAGGGGCGTCCAGACCGGGCCCGCCGATACCATATACGCGGTTCAGTTACAGGAGCGCCTGCCGCCGCCCCGCTCCGGCGTGGTCTCGACCGTGACCGCGATACTGTCGCTGGGCTGCGGCGCTTCGGTAGGTCAGTACGGCCCGCTGGTCTATCTCGGAACGCTGGTCGGCCAGGTCACGAATCGCCTTCCTTTCGGCTTGCGCGACGTACGCAGCATTGCGATCGCCTGCGGCGTCGCGGCGTCGATATCTACCGCCTTCAACGCGCCGATCGCCGCGTTGATATTCACCCATGAAGTGATACTGCGCCATTACTCGCTGCGCATGTTTGCCGCGGTCACCGTCGCCAGCGCCTGCGGTTACCTGGTCGCCAACGTTGTATTCGAACATCCGCCGTTATTCCTGATCGAGTTCGATGGCAGCTTTCGCGGCGTCGAGTTCTTTCTGTTCGCGCTGGAGGGTATCGCCGGCGGCGCGCTCGCGGTGTTATTCATGAAAATGCTGCACCTCGCAGAAAAGCTGTCGCGGAAAATCGGCACACCCGCGGCGCTCAGACCGATGGTCGCGGGATTCGTCATGGCGCTGGTTGCGTTGCAGGTGCCCGAAGTGCTGGGCGCGGGCCAGGCGGTGTTCGACCAGACTATCGTCGGCGGCGTCTATACCGCCAATGCGCTGTTGCTGATTCTGATTGCCAAGCTACTGGTCACGGTGCTTTGCATCGGTTTCGGTTTCTCCGGTGGCGTGATTTTCCCGGCACTGTTGATCGGTGTCCTGTTCGGTGCGCTGTTCGCACTGCTGGTGCCCGCGCAATTCCTGACGGACTACTCCGGGCTATCGGTATACGCGGTCTGCGGTATGATGGCGCTGATGAGCCCGGTGATCGGCGCGCCGATGACGGCCCTGTTGCTAGTATTCGAGCTCACCCGCAGTTACGAAATCACCATCGCCGCGATGGTCACGATCGTGTTTGCCAACCTGGTCGCCCACCAGTGGTATGGCCGCTCGCTGTACGATTTTCAGCTCGGCGAGCGCGGTATCGACCTGTCCATGGGGCGCGAGCGCGCCTACCTGACGCATCATACCGTGGGCCAGCGCGTCACCGATTCGCTGCCGGTGGTCAAACCAGGCGCCAGCCTGTTCGAGTTGCGTCAGCGCATGGCGGAGAACTCGACCGCGTCTGCGGTCATCGTCGACGAGGACAACAAGTACCTGGGGCTGGTGTTGCAATCCCAACTACTCGGGCTCGATGACAGCATCAGGGTCGGCTCGGTTACGATCAGACCCACGGTCGAGTTTAACGAGACCACCAGCCTTTGGGATGCAATGGAAACCATGCGCGGGTATTTCGGCGACGCGATACCGGTGATCGATTCCGTCAGCAAACGCTACCTCGGCGCGATACCCGAGGCCGTGATTATCAATGCCTACCTGGACGCGGCCCAGGAATTGCGCCGTGAAGAGTACGAGGTTTAAATCGTGGATCTGTATCAGTCAATCGTTAACCAGGTGGCCAATGCCCTCGACGAGGATGTCGGTAACGGCGACATCAGCGCCGAGCTGATCGATGCCGGGACGCAATTGCAGACTGAATTACTGGTTCGCGAAGACGCCGTCCTATGCGGACGCGACTGGTTCGACGAGGTTTTCCGTCAGTGCGATGCCACGGTTACCACCCGCTGGCAGGCCCGCGACGGAGACTCGATCGCGGCCGGCATTATCGTTTGCGAGGTGGCCGGTCCGGCGCGCGGACTGCTGACCGCCGAGCGCAGCGCGCTCAACTTTCTGCAAACCCTGTCGGGCACGGCAACCGTGACCCGGCGTTACGTCGATCTTATCAGGCATACCGGTTGCCGCATTCTCGATACCCGGAAAACCATTCCGCAACTGCGCCTCGCGCAAAAATATGCGGTGCTGTGTGGCGGCGGCAGCAACCATCGCATCGGCCTGTTCGACGCTTACCTGATCAAGGAAAACCATCTTGCCGCCTGTGGCAGCATGGCGGCGGCGGTAACCCGGGCCCGGGAGCTGCATCCGGAAAAACTGCTGGAAGTCGAGGTAGAAAACCTCGAGCAGTTACAGCAGGCGATCGACGCACAGGTCGACCGCGCGCTGCTCGATAACTTTACCCTGGCCCAGATGAAGCGGGCGGTTACCATGAACCGGCAACGGGTCGAACTGGAGGCTTCCGGCAATATCGACGAATCGAGCCTGGTCGAGGTGGCCGAGACCGGAGTCGATTTTATATCCATCGGTGCCCTCACCAAGCATTTACGCGCAATCGATTTCTCGCTGCGCTACGCCGTCGCGAATACTGATTGAACGCTACCGCGTCGGAGCAAGGCAAACAGGACCACCTGGTAAGAGGAATCCTGGCGTTGATCCTGGCGACCCTGTTTTTTGCCGGTCAGGATGCGGTCACCAAGCATCTCACCGCCTCCGTAGCGGTGCCGCAACTGCTGTTCGTGCGTTACTTTTTCTTTGCCCTGTTTGCATTGATCTATGCCTCGCGCAAGCGCCGGCTGCGCCAGGCATTCCGGGCGCACCGCCCGCTGACCCAGCTGCTTCGCGGCTTGCTGATCTGGGCCGAAATCGGGATGTTTGCCTATGGCCTGCGCTTCCTCGGAATCGCCGAGATGCATTCGATCTTCGCCTGTTTTCCGCTGATTATTACCGCACTGTCGGTGCCGATGCTCGGCGAAAGCGTCGGCTGGCGGCGCTGGATCGCGGTTTCTGCAGGCTTTATCGGTACCCTGATCATCATTCAGCCGGGCAGTGGCGTATTCAGCACGCCAGCCCTGATCGCGCTCGCCTGCGCATTTATGTTCGCCATCTATAACCTGGTGACACGCAAGGTTTCACGCGCCGACAGTTTCGAAACCTCATTGCTCTACTTTGGCGTTGTCGGTTTTGCCGCCTCGCTGACGGTAGTGCCTTTTTACTGGGAACCACTCCTGCCGCAACAACTGATCCTGTTGCTGTTGATCAGCGCCACGTCGATTTGTGGGCACCTGTTGCTGATCAAGTCGCTGGAGCTCGCGCCCGCGGTGATACTGCAACCGTTTAACTATTTTATCCTGGTATGGGCCATGATCATCGGTTACAGCTTTTACGGCGAAGTGCTCGAGGCGACGACGCTGGCCGGCGCGGCGCTGGTGGTCGGCAGCGGCATTTACATCGCCAGGCGTGAGTACCTGGTGGCGCGGACGACGCAGCGGCGACTGCGCAGGGCCATGTACCCTCCCGAGGCCTGATCATTATTCAAATCTATAACAGGTGTTGACGAAATCAATTTCCGTCCAGTTCCATAATGGTGTATTGTATTTCGATTGTAAATACACCGTGTTAATTTGTCATACACTACTATAATACTGTCTTAACCCAGTTTTTCCGCAAAAGTGGCGTGAACCAGGAGCCCGAAAATCAACGGTAGCGTTATTCTGATCAACCTGATAGGTGGGGTCGCCCTGCTGCTATGGGGGCTGCGCATGGTGCGTATCGGTGTTTCCGAGGCCTGGGGCAGCGAGATACGCGGCGCCCTCGGCGCCAGCCTGCAGAATCGATTCAAGGCTTTCGCTTCCGGGCTCGGCGTCACCATGCTGCTGCAAAGCAGCAGCGCGACGGCACTGCTGACATCGTCTTTCAGCGGGCAGGGAATCCTGACGACGGCAACCGCGCTCGCCATACTGCTGGGTGCCGATGTCGGTACCGCCCTGGTCGCGCAGATTCTGACCTTCGATTTATCGGCGCTGTCCCCGTTCCTGATCGCCCTGGGTGTAGCGGTTTTTACCTACTCCCCCGGCGGTCGTGCCCGCGATTGCGGGCGCATCACGCTGGGCATCGGCATGATGCTGCTGGCGCTGAAACTAATCGTCGCCGCATCGCTGCCGATGCGCGAATCCTTGATCGTCCAGCAGATTTTCGTCGCGCTCGGTGAAGATCTCGTGCTGGCGATAGTCTTTGCCGCCATCATCGCTTGGGCTTCGCATTCGAGCCTCGCAACCGTGCTACTGGTTATATCGTTGGCAAGCACCAACGCGATCGAGACCACGGTTGCCTTTGCCCTCGTGCTAGGCGCCAATATCGGCAGCGCGATACCCCCGTTCATCTCCACGCTGGGGGCGAGTCGCAGCGCCAGGCAGCCCCCACTGGGGAACCTGCTGTTTCGCATCGCCGGCGTACTGATCGCGCTTCCATTTCTCGACCTGATCGCGAGCCAGTTTTCCCTGGTCGAGACCGACAGCGCCCGACGGATCGCCCATTTCCACATGCTGTTCAATATCGCGCTGGTTGTGGTTTTCCTGCCGCTGATCGATCGCATGGTGGCGTTGACCGAACGCCTGCTGCCAGCGGGGGAGCCGGTTAGCGACGCCATGGAACCCAGGGAGCTGGATCGAGGTGCGTTCGAAAACCCGCTGGTGGCTCTGGTCAATGCGGAAAGAGAGGTATTGCGCATGGGAGACGTCGTCGAACGCATGCTGCGCAACGCGTTCATCGCGCTCAAGAAAGACGACTACCAGCTGGCGCAGAGAACCCGGGAAATGGACCGGCTGGTGAACGAGTTTTACGACGGCGTAAAGCGCTATCTCACCGCGCTTGCGCGCGAGACACTGGGTGAAAAGGAAAGCAAGAGATGCACCGAAATCCTCGGTTTCGCAACCAACCTCGAGCACATCGGCGACATAATTTCCGGCGACCTGACGCATAACATCATGCGTAAAAAGCTGGTCACCCGCAGCAAGATGTCGCTGCAGGACCGCGAGGACTTAAACAGCCTGTATCAGCCGGTCATCAAAACCTTTCAATTATCGCTGAGCGTGTTTACCTCGGGGGACGTTGCAATGGCGCGTCAGCTACTGGCGAGGAAATACAAGTTCATCAAGCGGGAACGAAAGGCCGTTATGAATCACCTGCAGAAAATACGCGACGATGCGGCCTACGACTCACGGCTTAGCGCGATGCAACTCGATGTCGTGCGCGACCTGAAGCGCATCAATTCTCACCTGACCGCGGTTGCCTACCCGATCCTTGAACAGGCGGGTCAGCTGCGTGACCGCCTGCGCCGCAACAAGCATGAGAACTCGAAGGGCAGCCGGGTCGGGTCATCGACCAGGCCTTCGCCGAGCACTTGACCCGCAGGATAGTTTTTTCATTCGAGGCGCTGCTCGACGACCATAAGTTGACAGATCAGACCGATAACGGAGGATTCATGAATCTCATCGCACAACCTGCACTGGTCATGCTTTTGCTGCTGGTCTCGCTGGCCGGACTGGCGTCGGAACAAAAGCAGCGCGCAGCCGATCAGGAAGCGGGGAAATGGCTCGCCCTGGTCGACGGCAGGCAATACCAGGCTTCGTGGGAGCAGGCCGCGGCGCTGTTCCGTCAGCAGGTTTCCGCCGCGCAATGGCGTCAGGCCGTGACCTCGGTGCGCAGGCCCCTCGGCAGCATGATCAGCCGCAAACTGATCGCGGCCACCTATACCAACAGCCTGCCCGGTGCTCCCGACGGTGAATACGTGGTGCTGCAGTACCAGACCGAGTTCGAAAACAAGCAACAGGCTATAGAGACGGTTACACCGATGCTCGATGACGGACGCTGGCGCGTATCCGGCTACTATCTGCGCTAATCAACTCGCCAAGGGGGCATCGATCGGATCCGAATCGAGCGAGGATCGAGCTTACCTGGAAATGTAGTGCCTTCTTGGTCCGCGTGAGTTCTTTTCACAGGACCTGCACAACGCACTAAAGGGCAGCAACGACTGGAGGTGCTGGGAAATCCGGTTTTTCCTGAAAAACAGACAAAGCCCCGAATTGATAAAGTTGAACTTTTCCCTCGACGGTGGCGGCAGGGTCTGGCCCAGGGATAACTAAGTCAGCTTTACGTCCTACCACTGAGCCTGCCGTACTATTCGTTCAGCGCGGCCAGGCGCCCCGGGGTACCGATATCGACCCAGCCGCCCCGGAATAATTCACCGGTGACTTGGTGATCGTCCGCGGCCGCGCGCAACAGCGGCGCCAGCGCGCGCTTACCCGCGGCAAGCCCATCGAAAAACTCGCGGCGGTACTGCGCGATACCGCTGAAGGTATAGCGCGGAGAAACATCATTGCCAACGATTGACTGTTCCAGCGTGAAATCCCCTTCGGGGTTGTGCCCGGGATTATCGACCAGCACCAGATGGGCCCTGCTGCCGATCTGACGCAAACGCCCAAAGTCGTAATCGGTAAATATATCGGCGTTAATGACGACGAAGCGTTCACCCAACAGCGGCAACGCCTGCACGATGCCGCCCGCGGTTTCGAGCGCCTCGGATTCTTCGCTATACTCGATCCTGAGTCCGAAACCGCGCCCGTCGCCGAGCAACCCGCGAATCCGCTCGCCGTGCCAGCTCAGATTGACGACGACATCGCGAAAGCCGGCAGCGCCGAGCGCCTCGAGATGATAAACGATTAGTGGTTTACCACGCACCTCGAGCAGGGGCTTCGGCACGGTGTCGGTCAACGGGCGCATCCGCTCGCCGCGCCCGGCAGCCAGTATCATCGCTATCACGACCGCATCACCGCCCCGCAAGCGCCTCGACCCGCCGGTCGAGATCCAGTTGTTCCACCATCGACAGCAGCCCGGCCATCGCGGTTTCGCCGGCGCCGACCTGCCGCAGGTATCCGAAGGTGCGCGGAATATCCTCGAGGTAGCCCGATTTACCATCGCGAATGCTAAGCCTCGAAAATATCCCTATCGCTTTCAGGTGCCGTTGGATTCCCATCAGGTTGAACCAACGCAAGAACCGCTCAGCATCGACCGCGACCAGTTGGTTGACACGCGCAAGCTCGAAATAGTCGAGCGCGAGTTGCTCAACCCGCGGCGGTGGCCAGTCGATATAACAGTCACGCAACAACGACACCAGGTCATAGCTGACGGGACCCCTGACCGCATCCTGGAAATCGAGGATGCCCGGGTTGCCCTGCTCGAGCCGCATCAGGTTGCGCGAATGATAATCGCGGTGTACGAAAACCTGCGGCTGTTCCAGTGCGTTCTCGACCAGCGCCTGTCGCGTTCCCCGCCATTTGGCCCGTTGTTGCCGATCCAGTTCGATACCCAGCAACCTGCCCAGGAACCAGTCGTTGAACAGCTCCATTTCGCGATTCAACAGCGCTTCGTCGTAGGGCGGAAGGTCATCAGCGTCGATGCGTGATTGCATCGCCAGCAGCGCGGCCAGCGCGTCTTTGTAGAGCGCGGCCTCGGTCTCGGGCGTCAATAGCGACAGGTAGTCACGGCTGCCGAAATCGGTCAGCAACAGGAAACCCTGCTCCAGGTTTCGCGCGATGATTTCGGGTGCGCTGAGGCCCGCGCCGCGCAGTTTACCCGCTACCGCGATGAACTGATCGCAGGGTTCCTGCCGCGGCGGCGCGTCCATGACGATCCATGATTCGGCGCCGGTCTGCAAGCGTAGATAGGAGCGAAAACTGGCATCCTCGGAAGCCGGACTCAGGTGATAATCCCGGTAACCCAGCGACGCCAGCCATCGTTGCAATTGAGTCGATCTAGCGGTCATTTGGCAGTAACGGCTGCGAATATGTTAAAAGGCCGGTATTATCCGGTTTTTAGCCGGGCAAAGCCATAGAACCGATGAGCGCTATCGAAAAACTGCTGCAAGTCATGAGGGATTTACGCGACCCCGAAAGCGGATGCCCGTGGGACCTCCGTCAGACCAGCGCATCAATCGCGCCCTACACGCTGGACGAGACCCACGAGTTACTCGACGCGATCGAACGTGACGATACCGAGAATCTGCGCGAGGAACTCGGCGACCTGCTGTTCAACATCGTGTTTCACGCGCGCATCGCCGAGGAAAAAGGCCAGTTCGATTTCGACGATGTCGCACAGGGCATTGCCGACAAGATGCTGCGCCGCCATCCGCACGTGTTCGGTGACCAAAGCGGGGAAAGGGTTAGCGACGAAGACCTTTCGCAACAGTGGCAGGCGCTCAAGCAGCAGGAAAAGTCGCAGCGGCAAGCGTCTACGCCGGGCGCGGATCTGACTTCCAGTTCAGCCATGTACCGCGCCCGCCAGATCCAGCAGGAGGCGGCCGGGTTCGGCTTCGACTGGCCTGATATCAACCCGGTTTTCGACAAGCTAGAGGAAGAGCTGGCGGAACTGAAGCACGCCTTCAGCACCGGTGACAAGGACGCCGTCAGCGACGAACTCGGCGACCTGTTGTTCGTATGCGTCAACCTGGCTCGTCACGCCGGGGTCAACGCTGAAATGTCGCTACGCAGAACCAACCGTAAATTCCTGCGGCGTTTTGCGCACGTTCAGAGCCAGATGGCGGCCGCGGGTATCGAAATGGACCAGCAGCAGCTCGAAAAGATGGAACTGTTCTGGCAGGAATCCAAGGACCTGGTCGGATAACGCTAATGACTCGAAGCCGGCTTGGAACAGAACAACGCATCATCGACGCGGTCGGCACCATATTGCTGGAACAGGGCTACCCGGCGGTCGGCATCAACGCCATCGCACGCCAGGCAGGCTGCGACAAGGTATTGATTTATAGGTATTTTGGCGGATTCGACGAATTGTTGCTGGCATTCGCCGAAACCACGACGCTGTGGTGGGAGGTCGACGAAATCATTACCGAGACGGCTGCCGATTGCGCCCTGATCACGCTGCCGGATTTCCTGCATACCCTGCTCGATCGCTACGTTACCGCGCTCGAATCGCGTCCGCTCGCGCTCGAAATCATGGCCTGGGAAATGTCGGCGCAAAACAACCTGACCAACGCGCTGGCGCGCACCCGTGGGGAACGCGGCATGGAGCTGGTCAAACGGATTCGCGGTTACTACCACCAGCCGAACATCGATATCGGCGGTATTCTCGGGGTGTTCGGGGCCGCCATCAACTACCTCGTCATTCGCACGCGCAGGCAGCCCCAACAATACAAGACCGAGGAATGGTGGCGCCTGCAGCAAACGATCGCGAGACTGCTGCAGGCCTATGAATGACGATGTGCTGCGCCTGGTCGATATAGACCCCGCTCCCCTGTCGCGGCTGCTGGCGCGCTTCGACCTGCGGCTGCTTGTCGGTGTCGCCAAAGCGCCCATTCCGGGCAGTTACTGGGGCGACGCGGAAGCCGGATTACAGGAAAACCGGCTCCATGCGCGCGACGACACTCCGCTGCATTCGATTCTGCACGAGGCCTGCCATTATATTTGCATGGATTCCGCCCGCCGACGTTGGCTGAACACCGACGCCGGCAGCGACGACGCCGAGGAAAGCGCCGTCTGCTACCTGCAAATCCTGCTCGCCGACGAACTCGACGGGCTCGGACGGGAGCGCCTGTTTGCCGACATGGACGCCTGGGGGTACAGCTTCCGTCTCGGTTCTAGCAGGGCCTGGTTCGAACAGGATGCCGGAGACGCGCTCGACTGGCTGGTCGAGCGTGGCCTGGTGGACGAGCGGCAACGCCCCCGATTCCGGCTGCGCGACTGACTTAAGGGGGCCAATCCCGACCGCAATCGGGCATTTTTTTACATGCTTTGCGCTAAAGATTTGACACTCCCGACCGATATCAACCCTACGAGCATACTCGCGATCTTGCTCATGACTGAATTTACGCTTTGCCAAGATTGTAAACGGGAGCAACTGGGTGGACATCGCTACACTTGTCGGATTCTTACTGGCATACGTCATCATCGGTGCGGCAATCAGCCTCGGTGGCCCGTTCATACTGTTTATCAATGCGCCTTCGCTACTAATCGTGATCGGCGGCACTTTCGCCGTAACCCTGATGCGGGTTACGCTGAACAATTTCCTCGGCTCGTTCAAAATCGCGCTCAAGGGATTCTTTTACAGACTCGACGCACCGCAAAGCCTGATCGAGGAATCGGTCGAACTCGCCAACGTCGCGCGCAAGGAAGGCATACTGGCGCTGGAGGGCCGCGAGATCAGCAACACGTTTCTCGATCGCGGCATCGGCCTGTGCATCGACGGTCATGCGCCCGAGGTAGTCAAGAACCTGCTGGCCAAAGATATCAACATGTCGATAGAACGGCATACGATCGGGGCCGACATGTTCAAGGCGATGGCGGTCTACGCGCCGGCGATGGGCATGATCGGCACGCTGATCGGACTGGTGCAAATGCTCGCCAACATGTCGGATCCCGCCGCGATCGGACCGGCCATGGCGGTGGCGCTGCTGACGACGCTTTACGGCGCGGTAATCGCCAACGCTTTTGCGTCGCCGCTGGCGGAAAAGCTGATATTGATCAGCGGCTACGAGAAGCTGAACAAGGACCTGATCCTCGAATCGATCACCGGTATCCAGGAAGGCACCAACCCCAGGGTACTGAAGCAATTGCTCAACGCTTACCTGCCGGAAAGCAAGCGCCAGGAAGAAGAATAGGAGCGCGGCAATGAGCGAAGACTGCGATTGCCCACCCTGTGAGAAGGGCCTCCCCCCCTGGCTTGCCACCTTCGCCGACATGATGGCACTGCTGATGTGCTTTTTCGTACTGCTGCTGTCTTTTGCGGAGATGGACGTGCTCAAGTACAAGCAGGTGGCCGGTGCGTTGAAGCTCGCTTTCGGCGTGCAGCGCATCGTCAAGGCCACCGAGATCCCCAAGGGTACCAGCGTTATCGCCAAGCAATACAGCCCGGGCAAGCCCACCGAGGTCACGCCACTGGAAATCATGCGCGAAAAGACCACCGACGATACCAAGACCAACCTCGACTACTCGGATTCGAAATCGAAGAACGACGGCGGTGTCGGTGAAGCCGAGGCCGCAGCCATCGCCCGGAAAAATGCCGAGCGCGCGGCCCAGGCGGAAGCCGAGGAGTTACGCGACGAGCTGTCCGCGGCGATCGGCGAGGGGCTGCTCGAGGTGGAAGCCTACAACGACCGCGTACTGATCAGGATTCGCGAGCGCGGCTCCTTTGGCTCCGGACAGGCGGAACTGAAGCCCGAGTTTCGGCCCGTATTGAAACTGATTGCCGATGTACTCAATCAACGCGACGGGCATTTTGTAATTGCTGGGCATACCGACGACATCCCGATCGAGACCCGGAGATTCCGTTCCAACTGGGATTTATCGGCGGCACGCGCCGCCAGCGTAGTTCATTTTTTCATCCTCGAAGGCAATATCGACCCGGAACGCATGGAAATCAGGGCGCTGGCCGACAACGAACCGATCGTACCCAACGACAGCTGGGGAAATCGGGCTAAAAACCGCCGTGTCGAAATCAGCGTGCTGCATGGCAATCATCACGCGATCGAAGGAGACTCGCCCGCGGGCAACGTCGATTACCTCGGTCAACCGGAAGGCTAGCGGGAACAGATGGACAGGGAAAGGAGGCGCTACTTTCGTATCGACGATGACGTTCTGCTGACATTCTCGTCGATCGACGCCGCTGAACTCGACGCTCGCCTGGAAAATTTCTGGTCTAACGAGCACGAGTACTCGATTCGCAACAATTACAATTTCCGGATCGAACAGCATATCGCCGACCGGCACAAGATACAGGCGAAGATGCCCGAACTGGCGCGATACCTGTCGGTACTCGAGAAACAGATCGACCTCATCACCGACAAACTGATCGCCGACGACGATGAGAAATCGATGACGAGAATGCGCAGCAACCTCAGCGCCCAGGGCATATCGTTTGTCAGCGATCAAAATCCGCAAAATGACGAGATGGTCGAGCTCAAGTTAAAATTATTGCCCTCGGGCCTAAGGCTTGTCATCATTGCCCGCGTTGTGCTGGTCGAGCAGGAGCCTGGCCAGGTCCCCGGGCAGACCAGAATTTCGCTTGATTTCGAGCACCTGCACGAGGCTGATCGCGAAATTCTGGTCAAACATATACACGGCAAACAAATGGAAGCACTGAGTAGCGCACAGGAATCCTGAACAACGATGACCGAACAAGCAGCGCGCAACTGGTTGTCGTCCCATGATGGCGCCATTCCCGCGCTAGAAGTCCATCACCGCCGGGCGCTCGAAGTTCTCGAAGACCACACCTGCACCATTGCTGACCTCGCCGACGTAATCTCGCTGGACCCCGGCATGAGCGTCTCGGTTTACCGCGAGGTAAACGGCAAGCTGCATCGCAGCGGCAAAACGTTTGTTGATTCGATACATTCCGCGCTGGGACTGCTCGGGGACAGCGCGATCGCGGACCTCGTGCTGCAACACAAGGTGCTGAACGAAACCCATCCCGATGCCTTGCGCCGGCAAAGTTACCACCAGCTGCTCAGCCGCAGTTATCACCTGCGCGCGCAGCTCGATCGTTTCGTCAGTTTCCAGGGTATTCGCACGGTCAATGAAATTCGCAGCGCAGCGCTGCTGCATAATGTCGGCGAATTCTGTGCCTGCCTGTTCGACCATGACCAGTACCAGAAGTACCAGGAAAAGTTTCGTAGCCTGGGCAGCGATGCCAATAGCGCGCGGCCGGTATTCGGCTTCAATTTTCACGAACTCGGCCGCATCTACGCTGAAGACTGCTACCTGCCTGACCTGGTTATCGAATCGCTGGACGAAAATATTCCGACCGGCCGCAAGGCGCGGCTGATTCAGTTGGCGGCCGATCTTTCCCACCAGGCCGAGGTCGGCTGGTATCACTCGTCGATGAAGGCAACCGAGGAGGTGTGCGCCGCCTACCTGAACCAGTCGCTGGAAGGCTTCGAGAAGCACCTGCAGCAGGTAGCAATCGAATGCGCACGCAGCAGCCCCTTCGATGACGTCATGCCGGCCGCGTCAAGGTTGATCATGCTGCCCGATCGCGATCCACCGCCAAAACATCCGCCGGCGCCCATTACCGGTAGCGAGGCCGCAGGACAGCAATTCGAAAACCGCGTCAAGGCGCTACTGGGATCGAATAATCCGGGCCAGGCGCACTTCATGGATCTATTGCTGGGCCATCTGCACGACGATTTGCACCTGAACCGGGTTGCATTGCTGCTGCTGTCGCCGGACGGGACGAAGCTCGGCACCCGCGCCGGCAAGGGTATCGACGAACACTCCCCGATCAGAACCCTGGTGATCGATATCACCGGTGCGGGACTGATCAGGTCGCTGCTGCCCAAATCTCAGGCGCTGTGGATCGAGCCCGAGCGCTACCGCAGGTACGAAGCCGCCCTGCCGGGAAAATTCAAATCCGCGTTCCTGCACGAGAGTTTTTTCCTGATGTCGATGCACGTGAGTGGAAGACCGGTTGGATTGGTATACGCCGATCGCTGGCGCGGCATTAACAGGCTCGACAAGGTTACCTACATTAAATTTAAATCGGCAATTCTGCTGACCGGCAGGGCGCTGACCTATTGCGATCGGCATAAACAGCAGTCGACCACATGACTGCCTTAATCGGTTCTCGCGAAGCCGCGGGGAACACCAGGTACGCAGAGATTAAAAGCAACTCCTGGCCGTGCGCGCGGCGATCTCGGATTCCTGTGACCGTCACGAATCCGGGTGAAATCCATTACTCACGCCGCGCGTTTGTGCGAGAAACCCTCGAAGATAAAAGCCGCAGACTATGTGGAGAAGACACCCGCGCTTTGCGGAGCCCTGGGAAAATCGAAAGCGCGTGGTCAGGCCGCGTGGGTTAGCCGCACTTGGAGTCGCCGCAGTGCAGGCAGGTCAGGCAATTGTCAAGCATGACAACCGCACGCACCTGGCACTTGCGGCATAGCGCGGCCGAGCTCGGGTAACCGTCGTCGACGATGGGCTGAGCATTGCGCAGCTCGTACTCACGCCTCTTGTCGTCGAGGAATTCCTGCTGCTGCGCGTCGGGCCCGGTTTTTTTGAGCATACCTATCGCGATCATGTGTTGTTCGATAACGTCGCCGATTTCGGCGACGATCGACGGCGTGTAGCGCCCGCCTTTCTTGAAGTACCCACCCTGAGGATCGAACACGCTGCGCAGCTCGTCGACGAGGAAGGTCACGTCGCCGCCCTTGCGAAACACCGCGGACAGAATCCGCGTCAGCGCGATGATCCACTGGAAGTGTTCCATGTTCTTCGAATTGATAAAAATCTCGAACGGGCGGCGCAGCTCGTGCTCGGTGCCCGCGTTCAGCGTAATGTCGTTTATCGTAACGTAGAGCGCATGCTCGGATAGCGGCGTCTTGATCTTGTAGGTCGTGCCCTGTAGCGCCTCGGGCCGCGCCAGGTTCTCGTGCATCTGTATGATTTCGGCGCTCGCGTCCGTGCCGGGCGCTGCCGCGGGCGCGGATGCGGCCTGCTTCAACACCTCGGATTTTACAATTTTCTGATCTATCTTTCGGGTCGTCATGGTCTCGTCATCAGTCTGTCCGGCTAGAATTTGCCGTAGTAACCCTCCTTGAGCGCCTCGTGCAGGTTGGCGGCGCTGTGCGTCTCACCGTCGTATTCGACCGTCTCGTCGCCGCGCAGCTCGATGGCAGTACCGTCGGCCAGCGTAAAGCGGTAAACCGTTTTCGCGAGATCTTCGTTTTTCACCAGCACACCCTGGAATGCTTCCGGGTTGTAGCGAAAGGTGGTGCAGCCCTTGAGACCGCGTTCCCAGGCATAGAGGTAAATATCCTTGAACTGGTCGAACGGAAAATCGGTCGGCACGTTGGCCGTCTTCGAAATCGACGAATCGATCCATTGCTGCGCGGCCGCCTGCACATCGACGTGCTGCCGCGGCGAAATCGTCTCCGCACTGACGAAGTAATCGGGTAGCGCGCCGTCGCCGGCGGGCATGGCGTCGGAATCGACCAGTTCGCGGTAGGCAAGCAGCTCGTAGGAAAAGACATCGACCTTTTGCTTGGTCTTTTTGCCACCCTGGATCACGTTACGCGAATAGTGATGCGCGAAGCTCGGCTCGATGCCGTTGCTCGCGTTGTTGGCCAGCGACAGCGCAATCGTGCCGGTCGGCGCGATCGAGCTGTGATGGGTAAAGCGCGCGCCCTCCCGCGCCAGCGCCGCGACCAGTTCTGGCTCGATCTCGGCAAGCTTTTGCATATAGCGGCTGTAGCGTGCGTGCAGCTCCCTGCCCTTGACCTGCATACCCGCTCGCCAGCCGTCGGCGCGCATTTCCGGCCGCTGCTCGAGCATGGACTCGGTCACCATGAACTCCTCGTCCATGATCGGCGCCGGCCCCTTTTCGCGCGCGAGTTCCAGCGCCGCGCGCCAGCCGGCAACCGCCAGCTCCCGGCTGACTCTCTCGGTAAACACGAGCGACTCTTCGCTACCGTAGGCGATTCGCAGCATCGCGAGTGCCGAACCGAGACCGAGAAAGCCCATGCCGTGCCGGCGCTTGCGCGTGATCTCCGCGCGCTGCTCGGCTAGCGGCAAACCGTTGATTTCAACCACGTTGTCGAGCATGCGCGTAAACACCGCGACCACCTCGGTGAACTGCATCCAGTCGAAAGCCGCTTTCTCGGTGAACGCATCGCGGACAAAGCAGGTCAGGTTGATCGAACCGAGCAGGCACGCGCCGTAAGGCGGCAGACCCTGCTCGCCGCAGGGATTGGTAGCGCGTATGGTTTCGCAAAACCAGTTATTGTTCATTTCATTGTAGCGGTCGATCAGGATAAACCCGGGTTCGGCATAGTCGTAGGTGGAGCGCATGATCGTGTTCCACAGATCGCGCGCCCGGGTGCGCCGGTAGACGCGGCACGCCACCTCGCCGGCGTCGTTGATGAAATAACCCTCGTGCCTGGGCCAGCGACGCCAGATAACCTGTTCGCTGTCGTATAATCCGAGACCGTCGTCGCCGACCTCGTCGTGCGACAGCGGAAACGCGAGCGGCCAGTCGCGGTCGTCGATGACGGCCTGCATGAAATCATCGGTGATCAGCAGCGACAGGTTGAACTGGCGCAAGCGCCCGTCCTCGCGCTTGGCCTCGATGAACTCGATCACGTCGGGGTGGCCGATGTCGAAGGTTGCCATCTGCGCGCCGCGGCGCCCACCGGCCGACGAGATGGTAAAGCACATACGGTCGAAAATATCCATGAAGGACAAGGGCCCCGAGGTATGCGCGCCGGCGCCCGATACGTAGGCGCCGCGCGGGCGCAACGTGGAAAATTCATAACCGATGCCGGCGCCCGACTTGAGCGTCATGCCGGCCTCGTGCAGCTTGGCGAGAATGCCGTCCATCGAGTCGTCGATCGTATCCGACACGGTACAATTGATCGTGGACGTCGCCGGCTTGTGCGCCTGGGCACCTGCATTCGACAGGATTCGGCCGGCAGGTATCGCACCGTGGCGCAGTGCCCACAGGAAACGCTCGAGGTAGTGCTCGCGCAATTCCTCGGTCTGCTCGAGATCGGCAAGCGCGCGTGCAATGCGACGGTAGCTGTCTTCGACATCCCGATCTACCGGTTCACCATGGCGATCCCTGAGGCGGTACTTCTGCTCCCAGATGTCGCGCGACGCGGGCTGCAGCGCAATCGCGACGGACCCGGCGGAGGCGGCTTCGAGTTTGTCCGCAGATTTCATGTCGCTATTCCGGCTCCGTGTGATGTATGGCTCGCTACCACATGATGTGGTGTCGCCTGCTAAGGCTATCGAGATATAGTGCTATTCTCCACTTTTGCAGATTCGTTCGCAAATGATATAGATCAAGCCCGTCCGGGAAACAGATATAAGGAATCGGTTCTCGCAGAGCCCAGAGGAGGCGGTGGAATTAATAAATTATTCCGGTTCATGCCAATCACGAACGGAATAATTCCTGGCGCCGCGAGTAGATAATCTTCATGCCCCGGTCTGTGAATCCCGGTACCCCTTGGTTTTACTACCTGCGGCCACGGCAGTCTCTGCGTCTCCGTGCGAAGCACTACGGTCTCGATAGTCCCAATTAGCGATTCCCGACCTCGAGCAACCAGTCACGCAAGCGTCGCGCGGAGTCCGACAGCGGCCGGTGCTCGTCCCAGGTCAGATAAAAGGATCCAGGCGCGTCGATTTCGAATTCGCCGAGCCGCACCAGCTTGCCTCGCCGAATCAGGGCTTCCACCTGCGAATGCCAACCGAGCACGATACCCTGGTTTTCTTCTGCCGCCTGCAACGCGACCACGTAGTTGTTGAAGCGCCTGAGATTCGCGTGCTCGAGATCGCAGCCCCATTCCGATAACCAGGCATCCCAGCCGGTCCACGCGGGATCGACGCTGTCCAGCTGCAATAACGGAAAGCGCAGCAGGTCTTCGGGCTGCCTGAACTCATGCTGGGCGGCGATTGCGCGACCGCATACGGGATATATCCGGTCGTTGAACAATCTGATCGACTGTTCCGAACGCCATTTGCCAGCGCCGTAACGAATGCGGATGTCGGCGTTCAGGAAACCGGCGTCGACGGGATTGTCCGAGATCGCGTGATTGAGATTGATATCGCGGTATTGCTGCCAGAAATCCCCGAGTCGCGGCATCAGCCACAGCGACGCGAAGGCCGTGGTCGCGGCGATGGTGACGTCGGTGCTCTGCGCGCGATTTCTGAACTCCTGGCAAAGCCGGCCGATTTGCTGAAAGCTCGAACTCGTTACCTGGAACAGGTCGATACCCTCGGCGGTAAGCTCGACGCCACGATGATGTCGCAGGAACAACGGGCAGTCGAGCTCGTGTTCGAGCGCCTTTACCTGGCGGCTTACCGCACCGAGAGTAACGCCGAGCTCGACCGCTGCCGCGGTAAAGCTGCCGTGCCTCGCGCAGGCGTCGAAGGTATTGAGGCTGGTGAGGCTCGGTAACTGGTAATAACGGCGCGCCATGGATCTCGAGAGTTTACTTCAGGTAAAGTGATAAAGCAGATTTTTAATATTGCCAAATGCCCTTTTTCGGCGCAATGTTTACCGTTTACGAAATCCTGCCGCGTAACCGGACTTGATATAGAGAATTAGACCTATGAGCCAAACTTCAGTGCCAGGCATCAAGCTGGATGCCGTCCTGCAACCGATCGAAAAGGCCAGCGGCCTGCCCAACGAGGCTTACACCAGCGATGAATTTCTGGCCCACGAGCGCGATCATGTGCTGGGTAAGAGCTGGGCCGGACTCTGGTTTGCCAGCGACCTGCCGAAAAAAGGCTATGTCAAGCCGGTCGAGTTCATGGGCCTGCCGCTGGTGATCCTGCGCAACAAGCAGAACGAAATCCGGGTGTTTCACAACGTATGCAGCCATCGCGGCATGATACTGGTGCAGGAGGAGATGGAGGTTCAGGGGGCGCTGCGCTGTAAATATCATTCCTGGTCTTACAGTCTCGACGGAGAACTCAAGGGAACGCCTCACCTCGGTGGTATCGGTCAGCAAAAGTCGGAGGGCTTTAACCACTGCGATCACGGTTTGAAACCGGTGCGCTCGGCGGTATGGATGGATGTTGTCTTCATCAACCTGTCCGGCGATGCGCCCGAATTCGAGGAGTACGCCAGACCCCTGACCGAGCAGTGGAGCACCTTTCTCGGCGACACCGGGCTGAATCGCCTGCGCACCGCGACCAATGGCAAGGGGATGCAGATCGAGGTAAAGTCCAACTGGAAGCTCGCCGTCGAGAATTATTGCGAAAGCTATCACCTGCCGTGGATACACCCTGGTCTGAATACTTATTCACGGCTCGAAGACCATTACCATATCATGTACGGCGATAACTTCGGTGGCCAGGGCAGTTATGCTTACCGCCTCTACGACCAGGCCGGCACAGCGCTGCCGCGCTTTCCGGAATGGCCGCAAGACAGGCTGGAACAGGCCGAATATGTCTCGTTTTATCCCAATGTCCTGCTCGGCATCCAGGCCGACCACGCCTTCGCGATGATTGTCGAGCCGGTGGCCTGTGACAGGTCTATCGAGCACCTGCGGCTGTTCTATGTCGATGACAGGGCGCTCGGCGATGAACATGCCGCCAGCCGCAACGCCACCCTGGAGTCCTGGCGCATGGTATTCGGCGAGGATATCGACGCGGTCGAGGGAATGCAGCGCGGACGACGTTCCCCGGGATACGGCGGTGGCGTATTTTCACCGGCAATGGATAACCCGACGCACCATTTCCACCAGTGGGTCGCGTGCAAGCTGAAAGCGGCCCAGGCAGCAAGCTCAACCGCCACTTAAGTGACGGAACAGGGCTCCCCGCGCAACCGGCCAGATACCACGGCTTTGCGCGCGACCGCCATCGAATAGCACGTAACTCTGGCCCCCGTAGTGCGGCAGTGGACGCAGCAGCGCGCGCAAGCCGGCGGCGTTATCGGCGCTGACCACCAGCAGCGGCACGCCGTTTGCGCGGCGCGCGGTCCAGGCCGCGGCCGTATGCGCAACCTGCGATAACTCCGGCGGCGGCCGCAACCCCAGCCGCACGAGCAATTCACCGACGTGGTCGCTGGTGGTGATCAGCAATAACGGCCCGCTGCTATTTTCGACATCGGCCAGTTGCGCGAGACGCGGCTCGACATCCATGATTCCCGCGACCAGGCTGCGCGCGATACTGGCGAAATCGACGTCCGCCGATCCGATTACGACGCTGGTCGTCGGGTTCAGCGTGATATCGCGAATGATCGGTGGCGTTTCGTCTTGCTGCAGCAGGCGGAATACATCGCTTTCCGGATCGAAATGTATCGATTCCGGACGGTCGTCGGTGATCCACTCCACCGTGGTTAGCGTCTCGCTGACGGTGATTTCATGGCGCTCGAAACCACTCGGCATTATGAGTCTGACCGGCAACCTGAAACGATATCCAGCCACCGGTTGCAGTATTTCGATGCTGGTGCGAAATCCGTTTTCGAGCTGCTCGATACGATGTGCTCCGAGGCTCAACCGCGGCGCGCCGCGACGATCCAACCATTGCTCGAAGAACCAGCCGAGTTCGCGTCCCGCGCTTTGCTCGAAGGCCGCCTGCAGATCCTGCCATGCGGCGGTGCGGAACCGATGTTCGCTCCAGAACCGGCGCAAGCCGGCGTCGAACGCCGCCTGCCCTATTTCGATGCTCAGCATGTGAAAAATGAATGCAACCTTGTTATAGCCGATAACCTGCGACGCCTGGTGCTGCTTGGACCTGAACGCGCGCACCGGCTGATCGCGCTGCGCGGGCAGGGCCGCGTAGTCGCGTAGCCACTTGACGCGCATGCTGCGAGCCTCGGCCTCGCCCTTGTCGCGCTCCAGCGCGTAATCTGCCATGTAGGTGGTCAGGCCTTCCGCCCAGTTGCCGCTGGCGTAATCGACCGCGACCCCGTTACCCCACCAGTTATGCAGGACCTCGTGCGCCAGCGAGCGCGTGCGCATGAACGGCAGCGGGATCACCTGGCGCCCGACGTAGGTCAGGTTCGGAAAACCGAGCCCAACCGGTATCGGCGCCGAGATAACGTGGAAGTCGGCATAGGGATAGTCGCCGATTTCGGCACGGAAGCGTCGGATATAAGCCTCCGCCGCGTCCAGGTAAGGTTCCGCCAGCGTGTCGAGCTCGGCATGAAAATAAGTGCGTAAACGCAAACCGTCGCTCAGGCGCTCGCTAGTGCGGTAGGGTCCGGCGAACAACGAGGGCGTTTCACCGGGCTGCGCAAGCTCGAAGGTAGCGCTGTAAGTCTGGTCACCAACCTTTTCGTCGACGAGCTTCCCGGTTGCGACTGCGCGCTGCGATGCCGGCACCGTAACCCGCATGCGGAATCGAACCGGCTCCTCGTCATCGTGTGCAATCCAGGCTTCCCAGCCCGGTAGGTAAACGCCGTCGCTGCCGCTGCTGGCATACTGTCCGCTCGCCGCCGCGTCGCCACCGCTGCGTGCCGGTATCGAGCCACGCAGCATAAACTCGAGCACGTGGCGGCCCTTGTCGGGCAGGCGCAGGACGTAATCGTTTCCGCTGTTGCCCAGGTCCGCTGCTACCCCGTTGAGCGCCAGCCTGTCGATGCTTAGCCACGGAGCCAGGCGAAAGCGATACTCGTCGCGACCCGAAAAGGTGACCCTGTCGCTGACTCTGATTTCGCCACTGTCGGGCGTCAGCGCGATCTCGATGACGTGCTCCAACGGTGGCGGCAGGTTCTGCGCCGGCAGGCCCGCACTGACGAAATACAGCAACGCGGCGATAATTCGCGTCACTGTATTACTCGAAGCTTTGCGGGAATTTGGCGGTAAGCTCGAGGGACTCCTTGCCGCGTAACAGCGTCAGCGGCAACCAGGTGCCTGGCGCCTGGCGCTGGATAACCTCGATCAGTTCGGCGCTTGTCCTGGTGTTGAAACCCGCGGCTGCCTGAATCAGGTCCCCCTCGCGGATGCCGGTCGCGGCGGCGACGCTGTCTTCGACTACCTCCATTACGCGCACCCCGCCGCTGACGCTTTCAATGATGATTCCGAGCCGCGGGCGCGCGGGCGCGTCGGCCACGCCGTCGTCATCGACGACGAATACGGCCGCGGCAAGATCCGCGGGTAGCGGATTACAGGTATCGCTGGCGCCGAGCGGCAGCAGCACGTCGACGTTCTCGATTCCCATGTCGGCGAGCTGATGCGGAATGCCGTAGCCATGCTCGAGATGGCCGCGCCCGATGATTCCGACCACCATCGCGGCCGGATCCCGACGATGCGCATCGGCCAGGGCCTCGGCCATCGCCCGGTCCCAGGTGAGCTGCGCGTCGACGAAGTTGGCAAAGGCATCGCTGCGCATGATCTCGGCGAGGTCCGGTTCCTGCTGCGTGGCCGCCGCATCGCCATTAATGCCCATCGTTTTCTTGTAGCGGTACAACCGCGCCAGCGACTCCCGGTAGGCGCCGCTGGCAGGAGCAGGGTTCGACAGGCCCATGCGTTCCGCCTCGTCGATCGCGCTCCAGCCCTGCTGTCCGACCCGGGAGACAAGTGCTCGATCGATATTCAGCGCCAGCGTCGGCAAACGGTTCAGGCGAGCAAAATGCAGTAACGGCAGGTAGAGTCCGGCATCGTAGCCCCACACCTCGCGCCACTTCGATCGTTCGAGAAATTCCTTTTCGTCGAGCTTGCCGGCGCTCCAGTCGTCGAGCACGGGCTGCGCACGGCGCGGCAGCATTTCGAATCCGACCATCATGTTGGGATTGCGCGAATGCAGCGCCGCCAGCATGTAGTGCTGCCAGCGATGATGGGCCACCGTGGTATGCGCCTCCCCGAGCAGGACGATGCGGCTGCCCGACAGGCGTTCGAAAACGGCCTTGCTATCGAGGACTGCTCCGCTCGCGGGATCGAGCCACTGCGCCACATGGTGATCGCAGCCGGCATCGTCTCCGGCGGCGGAAGCCTGGCCGTACCGGGGCAACATCAGGAAAAGGGAAATCAGGCAAATCCTTGCAGCGCTGTTCATCTGGTAATGCTCCTGGGGTTTTGATATCTGGCCGCATTGATACGGGCGAATCTCACAAGCGGATTAGGTCCGTCTTCACTCCCGAAGCCGGATCAGGGCTCGACCAGCGCCAGGGTGATGCGCTTGTTCTGCCTGCCCTTGTTTTTCAGTCCGGTTACGATGAGCCTGCCGATCTCGGCCGTGTTGCGCACGTGGGTTCCGCCGCAGGGCTGGTAATCGGTATTTTCGATCGATACGGTGCGGACACTACCCTGCCCCCGCGGAGGCTGCACCGACATGGTTCGCACCAGCGCGGGATTCCGCTCGAGTTCCTCGTCGGTAATCGCGCCGATACTGACCGGAATTGCTTTTGCCACCAGCGCATTCAGCCCGGCGGTGAGCTGTTCCTTGTCGACCACCTGTCCCTGCAGGTCGAAGTCGAGCCGGCTTTCGGTTTCGCCGACCGCACCGCCGGTGGCCTGTGCGTCGATCAGCGAACAGACCAGATGCATGCTGGTGTGCATGCGCATCAGGCGGTGTCGCCGCACCCAGTCGATCTCCATATCGACCGGATCGCCGGGATGGATCCTGTCTAGGTCCTGTTCCTCGAGGAAGTGGATTATGTTCTGACGATCCTGCGCATAACGCGTATCGACGACGCGATAGTGGCGACCGCCGATTGTCAGGCGACCGCTATCGCCCGGTTGCCCGCCACCGAGCGGGTAAAATATGGTTGCCGCCAGGATTACGCCGTTATCGAGTACCTCGACAACCTCGCTGCGCAGTGTCTTCTGGTAGCTGTCTTGATAAAATACCTTTTCCGTCATCGTTCGGCCTCGTCCGCAATGCCACGATTCTTACCCAGCCGCAAGCGCGAAGCAAGCCGCTAATCCGTGAATTCCGACTCCCAGTCTAATCGGAAGATCATCCATATCGACGCGGACTGCTTTTATGCGGCGGTCGAGATCCGCGACAATCCGTCGCTCAGGGGCAAACCCATCGCGGTCGGCGGCAGCGCCACGCGGCGCGGGGTAGTCGCAACGGCGAGCTACGAGGCGCGCAAGTTCGGCGTGCGTTCGGCAATGGCCAGCGCGACGGCGGTCAAACGCTGTCCCGGGCTAATCCTGATCCCGGGGCGCATGTCGGTATACCGCGAAGCCTCCCGCCAGATGCACGAAATCTTCTCCGATTACACCGACCTGATCGAACCGCTTTCGCTGGACGAGGCTTTTCTCGACGTGTCCGCTTGCACCCGCTGCCGCGGCAGCGCGACGCTCATCGCCGAGGAAATTCGACGGCGCATCGCCGATGATATCGGCATCACCGTGTCGGCCGGCATCGCGCCGAACAAGTTTATCGCCAAGGTTGCAAGCGACTGGAACAAGCCCGACGGGCAATACGTTGTTACCCCTCTACAGGTCGACGATTTTCTCGAATCGCTGCCGGTCAAACGTATCTGGGGGGTAGGCAAGGTCACCGCCGAGAGACTCGAAAGGCAGGGCATCAAGACCTGCGGCGACGTGCGTCGTTACGATATCTACCAGTTCGTCCAGCTATTCGGCCAGTTCGGCGAACACATCCACAGGCTCGCGCACGGTATCGATAATCGCCCGGTGGTCGCCGAATGGCGACGCAAATCAGTCAGCGTGGAGAACACCTACGACGCGGACCTGCCCGATCTCGACAGCTGCACGCGGCAGCTACCGGCCCTGATCGAATCGTTGAAGCTGCGATTGCAGAGGCTGGACGACGACTACCGCATCCAGAACTGTTTTCTGAAGATGAAGTTTTTCGATTTCAACCAGACTACGGTGGAGCGCCAGCAAACCGAGCCGAATTATGCCGACTACGCGACGCTGTGCGAAGAGGCCTGGCAACGCGGCAAAAAACCGGTACGCCTGCTAGGTATCGGCGCCCGCCTGATCGATTTGACCGATGCCAGCGGGCAGATGGATTTGTTCGAAGATTGAATCGCCGGATCCAATAACCGGCATCGCTTAAAAAAAACCGAATATTTACACTTGTTTTTATTTATCAGCGAGTTATGCTCGGCTTTCAATGTAGATTAACAAATAAAATTGCTAACTTGTTGGTTCTAATGCCAGGTAACTCATGAGCAACAAAACACGAGATCCCAAGTTTGAATCGCTGATTTCTTCACCCTGGGCCAGGTCGCCGGACCATTCGTACTATGGCGATCCCCGCTATGTGGAAAAGGAACAGTATGGACTCGAGCACATCAAACGCGACCAGCCCGACGTGGAAGACGTCGAACAGGTCGTGATTCTCGGGTACAACTAGATTTCAGCGGGACCGGTCAAGGCGACCGTCCGCAACAGCCCTGACGACGCCGCGGGGTGGCGTCGCCCGCAGCGCGTCGATACCCGATTCCCCGGCAAGCCCACCACGGCGCAATGACCAACGAAATCCTGCTCATACTGGTTGCATTCGGCACCGCGACGCTAACCGCGATCACCGGTATCGGTGGCGGTATGATACTGATCGCGATCATGCCGGGCCTGCTGCCAGCGGCTGCAATCATCCCGGTACACGCAGCGGTACAGATGTTTTCGAATTTGAGCCGGGCCCTGTTCGGCTGGCGATTCATGCGCTGGGAGTTCGTGCTGGCATTTGTCGGCGGAGCCATCGGTGGTGGACTGATCGCCGCGGGGATAACCCGCGAGATAAATCTGGCGTATACGCCGCTATTTATCGCGGCCTATATTCTATTTACCGTCTGGGGGCCGCGGCTGCGATTCCCCCGGCCGGTCAAGGGCGAATTCGTTGCGATCGGTTTCGTACAGACCGGCCTCAGCATGATCGTCGGGGCGACCGGCCCTATGGGTCAGGCCGCGATGTTGCACAGGGGGCTGCAGCGCGATGCGCTCGTGGTCACATCGGCATTCATGATGACCCTTACGCATTTGATCAAAATCGTCATGTTCGCGCTGCTCGGCTTCGCCTTTCTGGATTACTGGAAAATCATTGCCGGCATGGCCGCCGGGGTCATCCTCGGCGCCCTGCTGGGTACTCATATTCGCTACCGGGTTCCGGAAACGCTATTCAGGCAGGTGCTGAAATGGTTGTTAACCCTGCTGGCGCTGCGCATGATTGTCATTACGTTCACCTGAGCACAATCCCGCGTCTGCGGTCGGATGCACCGGCGCGGGCGTCATCGGCGGAAGGCAACTGCCACGGGCTGGCACGCCGCGGGCGGCTTTCTCCGCAAGGCCTCCTCGATAATATCCACGATGCGGGTTTCGACCCAGCTTCGCGCCGACAGGTTTTCGAGAAAACCGCAATGTCCGCCATAGCGATAGGTCTCGATCCGCAATGATTCGTTCGCAGCGATGCGGCCGATATCGTCGACGGGAATGATCGGATCGTCCGCGGCGGCAATCAGGGTTGCCGGCAGCGCAAGCGTAGACAACCTGTCGCCGACCAGTGCGTAGGCGGCGAAGTAGTCGTCGACATTGTCATAAATCGTATGCTTTGGAATGAAGATCCGGTTCAAATCGTCCAGCGATCTCGCCGCGGCGAGATCGTCGGCGTAATCAAAATCCGGGAAACATTCGAGTTTCCGCCGCAGCGACTGGTGCCACTTGCTGAAAAAGTAGCGCTCATAGACAAAGAATCCCTGGTTCAGGGCATCCATAGCGCGCGCCGGGTCGACGGGTGGACAGACCGCGATCACGCCGTCAAGCCCGAGCGGCACCCCCCGGTCAGCCGCGATACGCAGGGCGAAACTGGCACCCAGCGAAAAGCCCGCGACAAACAGGTGCTCATAATCATGGCTATCGACGAAATCCTGCAGCGCACTGGCGACTTCCGGCGAGCGCGTCGAATTGAACAACTCCCGGTTGAGATGGTGCGAATCGCCGTGGTCGCGCAGATTTACGCGCAGCACATCGAATCCGCGGGCGAGCAGACGCCCGGTCGTCGTCACCATGTAAGCGGAGCGGCTCGAACCTTCCCAGCCATGCAGCAGCACCACCAGGGCCGACCTGCCGCCGATCGCGACGTCGAGTTCGGCCTTGAGGCGGGTACCGTCGTCGGCCTGCAGGATCAGATCACGCGAAGAGAGTCGCTGCAAAATCCTGCGGGCGCGCAGTTTGCGCGGCCCCTGGCTGTTCAAAATCGTCTGCATGTGCGGGTTGCGCAGGTATCGCGGCGGGCTGAACAGGTTCGAATGTTCCATTTGGATCCCTATTCCATCGGGGTTGCGATCGGTGGTGTTCATTGTTGCAGCTACCTCGGCGTCAATCTAGCCTGTATAGTATTTATCTTTTGGAGTGCATCGATGAGCGACGGGCCCCGATCCTACAAGCCGATTCCCGGCGACGCGTTGCCGCGCTTTGCCGGCATTGCGACCTTCATGCGCCTGCCACATGTCGCGCCGGCCGAAGCCGACGAGGTCGATATCGGGCTAATTGGCGTGCCCTGGGACGGCGGCACAACCAACCGCGCGGGCGCGCGGCATGGACCGCGCCAGATTCGCGACCTGTCGACGATGGCGCGCAATGCGCACCATGCGACCGGCATCATGCCGTTCGAGTTGTGCAACTGCGCCGACCTCGGCGATACCCCGGTCAACCCGGTCGACATCGAAGACACCCTGGGGCGCGTCGAAGGATTTTTCAGCGAGGTTACCCGCCAGGAAATCCTGCCGCTAACGGCTGGCGGCGATCACCTGATTACTCTGCCGATCATGCGCGCGCTGTGCCGCGACGAGGCCGTCGGCATGGTTCATTTCGATGCGCATACCGATACGCTGGATCGCTATTTCGGTGAATCGAAGTATACCCACGGCACGCCTTTCCGGCGCGCCATCGAAGAAGGCCTGCTCGATCCCAAACGTACCGTGCAAATCGGAATACGCGGCGCGCTATACAGCGATCGGGACAAGGACTGGGGCCTCGACCAGGGCATTCGCGTCATCGAGATCGAAGAATACCACGACCTCGGAGTAGACGCGGTCATCGCCGAGGCGCGCCGGGTTGTCGGTGACGGCAGGACTTATGTTAGTTTCGACGTCGACGCGCTCGATCCGGTGTACGCGCCCGGCACCGGCACCCCGGAGATCGGCGGCATCACGACTTTCGATGCACAGCGAATGATCCGCGGCCTGCGCGGACTGAACCTGATCGGCGGCGACGTGGTCGAGGTTTCACCGCCGTTCGACATGTCGGGCAACACCGCGCTGGTCGCGGTGACGATGATGTTCGAGATCCTCTGCCTGCTGGCCGAAAAGGTCGCCCGGAGCAGGGACGGCTAAATCCCGGCAGGCAAAAACGGCATCGAGGGCAGCGGATAGCAAGGGTAAATATTTGCAGCAAATACCTGAAACAATGAAAGCGGTCGTACTGACTGGTCACGGTGGCATGGACATGCTGCAGTATGTCGACTATCCGGTGCCGCAACCGGCTGCCGACGAAGTTCTGATCGAGGTGCACGCCTGCGGCATGAACAATACCGATGTCTGGGTACGACAGGGCGCTTACGGTACCGACGAGGATCCGGACGCGGTCGCGTCGTGGCGTCGCGGCAAGCCGACGCTCGAATTTCCAAGAATCCAGGGCGCCGATACGGTCGGCGAAATCGTCGCGGTCGGCGACAATGTCGAGCCTGCGCGCATCGGCGAGCGTGTCATGGTCGATTTCAGTATTTACAATACCGAGTCCGACAGCCTCGCCGAAATCGATTACATCGGGCACGGGGCCGACGGCGGCTACGCCGAGTATTGCGTGGTTCCGTCCACAAACGCACACCTGGTCAAAAATCCCATGTCGGATGCCGAACTGGCGACCTTTTGCTGCGCTTACCTGACCGGCGAGCACATGCTCGATCGAGCCAGGGTGGCGGCAGGCGAACGGGTATTGATCAGTGGCGCGGCGGGCGGCGTAGGCGGCGGATTGATCCAGCTGTGCCGGGCGCGGGGCGCCATTCCCTACGCGATTACCAGCAGGGCCAAGGCCGACGCGGTCAGAGCACTGGGTGTCGAGGACGTCGCCCTGCGTGACGAGGGTAACTGGGTGGAGCAGGTGACTTCGCTGTTAAACGGCCAGCCGCTCGACGTGGTTGCCGACGTGGTCGGCGGGCCGCTATTCAAGGACCTGATCAACCTGCTGCGGCCCGAAGGTCGCTATACCACGGCGGGTGCTTTCGGTGGCGCCATCGTCGAACTCGATCTGCGCACCGTGTATTTGAAACACCTGGAGATTCACGGTTCATCGCAGGGTACGCGCAAGGCTTTCGCCCGGCTAGTCGGCTATATTGAATCCGGCAAGATCTCGGCGAACCTGTTCGCAACCTACCCGCTAAGCGAATTTCACCGCGCACAAACCGACTTCATGGCCAAGGGATACGTCGGCAAGCTGGTGGTCATGCCGGACCGCTTTTTTAAACCCGTATGACGCGCAGTGTCTACCCATGCCTCGGAAAAAACCAGGCCGGATCCAGATCTCGCGGTTCTTGATCTGACCCAAATCTTCGGCCTAGGCGGGTGACCGGTTGGCGAGGGTCATCATCGCCTGCAGCAGCACGTTGCAGCCCGCCTCGAGGTCCCCGGGTTCGGCGCTCTCCTGCTCGTTGTGGCTTATCCCGCCCGCGCAGGGCACGAATATCATCGAGGTCGGCGCCACCAGGCATACCTGGCATGCGTCATGGCCGGCGCCCGAGACGATGTGCTGATGGCCGTATCCCAACGCCGCGGCCGCCTGTTCAACCGCGGCGATACAGCCCGGATCGAAACTGACCGGAGGCTTATCCCAGATCTCGTCTATATCGCATTCGACCTGGTGGCTATCGGCACAATCGATGACGCAGACCCGCAACTTGTCGGACATTTCCGCGAGCATAGCCTCGTCCGGATGCCGAACATCGATCGTCAGAAATACTTCTCCCGGGATGGTATTTCGCGAATTGGGCTTTACCGACAACTCGCCGACCGTCCCGACCCCGTGCGGGGCATATTCCAGCGCCAGCGTCTGCACCATCGAAATCACTTCGGCCGCTGCAACCAGTGCATCGCGCCGACCCGACATCGGTGTCGAACCGGCATGCGAATCGCGGCCCTTGATGCGTAAATCGAACCAGCGCTGTCCCTGCCCGCCGATAACGACGCCGATCTGCTTTTGCTGGGCCTCGAGTATCGGGCCCTGCTCGATATGCGCCTCGAGCAAGGCGCCGATGCGATGCTCGCCGCAGGCCGAGTCGCCCATGTAGCCGATCCGCTTCAGTTCTTCGCCGATGGTCCTGCCGTTACTGTCGCTGCGCGACCAGGCGTAGTCCTTTTCGAACAGCCCGGCATAGACACCCGAGGCAATCATCGCCGGCGCGAACCGGGACCCTTCCTCGTTGGTCCAGACCACGACTTCCAGCGGCGCCTCGGTTGTCACCTGGTTGTCGTGCAGCGTGCGCAGCACTTCGAGACCGGCCAGCACGCCGTAAATACCGTCGAACCTGCCGCCGTGAGGCTGGGTATCGAGATGGCTTCCGGCGACGATCGGGTCCAGCTCGCGATTACGCCCCTCACGACGCGCGAAGATATTTCCCATGTCGTCGATTTCGATGCTGCAACCGATTTCCCTGCACCAGCCGATAAACAGGTCGCGTCCCGCCCGGTCTTCGTCGGTCAACGCGAGGCGACAGGAACCACCCTGTTGCCCAGGACCGATCTCGGCCATTGCCATGATGCTGTTCCATAAACGCCGGCCGTCGACACGTATCGATAGATCACTCATTCCTGTACCTCCGCTAAATTCCGTTAGAGCGCCTGGCATCTGCATTGCTCGCTGCCGTAGCAGGGCGAAGATATCTTGTCACAAAGATCGGCTCGTGCAAACAAGACGGGGATTAGGCGGTTTCTCCCATCCAGCCGGTGCCTCTGCCGATAACTTCTTCGAGCATCTCGATCTCGCGCGCGAGTTCGCGCGCCAGGTTGACCATGAAAATGCCAAAGTCGGCGGGATACCTGTCGTGGAGCTGATAGAACTGCGTATTGCTGATGTTGAGTATGAGGCTGTCTTCAGCCGCCACGTCGGTGCCGTTGCGCCTGATCAGGCCGATCATTTCGTCGAAGCCCATCTGTTCCCCCTGGCGGAAGTACCGTGTCAGGACGTCGTGGCCCTCGAAGTGCTTGTAGTAGGCGATCTTCCCCTGCAGCACGACCTGGAAGTCATCGGCCTCTTCGCTCAAATGCGCGATGTACTCTCCTTTTGGCACGCGCTCGATTCTTCCATGCATCATCAGGTCGACGATGGTATCTTCAGAGAGTGCGCCGAAAGTCGACAGTTCCTGCAGGTAAGGGATTCCGAGTAATTCGATTGCTGTGGTGGCATCAATCAACTGCATTGTAAGAGATTCAAATACCTTAATTTTTCAGGGTGCATACAATACCTTTTATAGATCCCGGGAACAGCCCCTGGCGTCAACTTTCATGCAAAAATATTGACTTTGGGGGGGATTTTTATAATTCAACGTGACGCCTGTCACAGTGTTAAGATTAAAACCTGGCGAATACAGCCGGTAGTGCCTTCGCCAGCAACCCCGTCGGCAGCGAAAATAACAAGGTTTTCCAGATGAACTGTCTCGAAAAGTACCGCCGTAAACTGGTTCGCGAAGTCAATCGGGATCTCGGCAGCCTGGCCGAGGTACCCGACGAAGTAGCGGTGCATGATTTCCGAGTGGGTGTAAAAAGACTCAAAGCCCTATATTACTTTTTACAAGAAATAGAGAGCAGTCTGGAAGCCAGGGACTTGCTCAAGCCCTATCGCTCTCTGTCCAGATTGATCGGGAAAATTCGTGACGCTCATATTGCAGTGCATCTGATCGAGGACCTCGACGAGGTCGGCCCGGAAGACTCGGCCAACTTGATCGGGGCCCTGAAACTAAAAATTCGGCGCGACTACGGCCTGTTTCAGAAATTTGCGCAATCAGGAAGCAGGCTAACCGTTAGAGTGCCGACCATCCGGGCAACCGGCATTTCGGAACGATCGATACTGCGACACAAGCCCATCGTATTGGATGCGCTATTACAGCAGATATTGACGGTCGCGCAAAACATGAACGACGAGCGGTGGCATGGGAAACGAATACTGCTGAAACGTTATCATCACACGCTCGACGCCTTCTGTTTTTGTCCCGGCCACGTCGCCGATGAGAGGGAACAGCGACAGATTAGGATGCTCGAGGAATTGCTCGGTGACTGGCATGATCGGGTTATTACCCAGGAAATCCTGCAATCGCTGCAAGGGGTAGCGGCGACCAGTCAGAATGTCATCGCGGTCATGAAAAAACAGGACAGGCTGCTGCTGGGCTCTGCCAAAATCTACCTGAGAAAGTTTGCACTATGGCATCGGCGAAGTTAGCACGAATCGCGACCCTGCGTTAGCCGGCCTAAGAATGCTGACCGTCGCGGTATCATTAATTGTTGCTATCGTGGTAACCGATAAAAAAGGGGTCGGGGGTGGATTTACGATATATTCCTTTCGTCCTCATTAAAGGTAATAACAAGGAGCTCGGCTGAGGGATAGACTCGAAACGCCAGGGGCGCTCGCGTTTCGATACCCGCGGGACCCAAAGGGCCTAGAGGCGCCTGCGGCGGTCAGTCACAGGGATGTGTCGTATGCCGAAAATGCAGGAGTAATTATCGCTCCAGATCGCTTCGCGATTTGTCGAACCAGGGATTCCCATCAATCCTCGTCTCTGCGCCAGATGCGAAAAAGGCCCCTTGACGGGACCCTTTTTCGCATCTGGCGGAGAGAGAGGGATTCGAACCCTCGATACGCTATTAACGTATACTCCCTTAGCAGGGGAGCGCTTTCGACCACTCAGCCATCTCTCCGAATATAGCGCGTAAATTACATCGCAATAGCCAAATAAACAAGGCTATTGAACGTATACAGCTTATTGCGAGCGATGAAAACCGCTTCCAGTGGTACCGAGGTTTACCCTTCGGCAGTATTGCCCAGCTGCTCCTGTCCCTCTTCCGCTTTGATACGCTCGTAAATTTCCTCACGATGCACCGCCACTTCTTTCGGGGCATTGACACCTATCCTTACCTGGTTTCCCTTTACACCGAGGACGGTGACTGTCACCTCGTCCCCAATCATCAAGGTTTCCCCCACGCGCCGCGTTAATATCAGCATTCCCATCTCTCCCAATGAATTTCACAGCAATCTCACCCTGCCATCCCGGCAGGAACAACGTTTTATTGTTATATGACCATTTTCTCCGGGCCAAAAACCATTCTAACCCAACAAGTTAGCGCTAATCTAGTTGAAATAATTTATGGTTGCGTCTTCAGATCGAAGCCTTCGTGCAGCGCGCGCACCCCGAGTTCCAGGTATTTTTCGTCGACCACGACCGATATTTTTATTTCAGAAGTCGAAATCATAAGGATATTGATACCCTCGTTAGCCAGAATTTCGAACATCCGGCTGGCTATGCCTGCGTGAGAACGCATACCGACACCGACGATCGAGATCTTGACGATTTTGTTATTTCCGGAGACCTCGCGCGCTTTCAGTTTTTTCGCGGTCTGCTGCAACGAGTTCAGCGCGGTTTCAAAATCGTTGCGGTGTACCGTAAAAGTAAAATCGGTGGTACCGTCGGCGCTGACGTTTTGCAGAATCATATCGACCTCGATGTTTATATCCGAGATCGGACCAAGAATCTGATAAGCGACACCCGGTGTATCCGATACGCCGTTTATGGTTAACTGGGCCTCGTCGCGATTGAACGCGATACCCGATATCAGGGCTTGTTCCATAGCTTTATCCTTACCATATTCTGAAGTGATCAATGTGCCCTTCCCCTCTTCGAAGGAAGACAGGACGCGCAACGGCACTTTGTATTTTTGCGCAAACTCGACCGCGCGAATCTGCAAAACCTTGGACCCGAGACTCGCCATTTCGAGCATCTCTTCGAAGGTTATGGTATCCAGCCGACGCGCCTCGGGCACAACCCTGGGGTCTGTCGTGTAAACACCGTCCACGTCGGTAAATATCTGGCATTCCTGCGCCTTCAACGCCGCGGCCAGCGCGACGCCCGTGGTATCCGAACCGCCCCGGCCAAGCGTGGTTATGTTGTCAAACTCGTCGACACCCTGGAATCCGGCCACCACGACGATGCGGCCATTTTGCAGGTCACCGGTGATTTTCTCGTGTTCGATCGACTTGATGCGGGCCTTGTTGTGCGCGCTGTCGGTCGTAATCCTGACCTGGCCACCCGTGTAAGAACGCGCAGGATAGCCGCGCTTTTGCAGGGCCATCGCCAGTAGGGCGATGGTGACCTGCTCCCCGGTGGTCAGCAACACGTCGAGTTCGCGACCACGCGCCTGCGGGTCGACCTGCCGGGCAAGCTCGATCAAGCGGTTGGTTTCCCCGCTCATCGCAGACACCACGATAACCATATCGTTACCCTGATCGCGGCAGGAGATAACCTTTTCGGCGACGGCTTCGATGCGCTCGATCGAGCCCACGGAAGTACCGCCGAATTTTTGCACCAGTAATGCCATCAGCCCATGACTTGAAAAAAATGACCGCGGATTATAGGGAAATTGGCCCGATTTGTATAACGATATTCGTCAAGACGCGGTTCGCCGTTTAGAATACCCTGGCCTTCCCAGGATAATCTCTATCTCGAATGTTCTCACTGCTTCAATTCGACTGGCCGATACTGGCCGCCATAGGCTGCGTCATGCTGTTCGCGGGCCTGATTCACGGTACCCTGGGTCTGGGTTTTCCGATGGTGGCGACACCGCTGCTGGCAGCGATGATGGATGTGCGCAGCGCTATCCTGGTAACTTTGCTGCCGACGATGGCGGTCAACATCGCGAGCATCGTCAACAGCAAGGCTACCCTCGATAGCACCCGCCAGTTTTTGCCGCTGGTATTGTTTGCGCTACTCGGATCGATTATGGGCAGCGCGGTGCTGGCGATAACCGATCCCGCTCCCTTTAGAATCCTGCTGTCCAGCCTGATACTGCTGTATCTCTGGAACGGATTGCGTATTCCGAGACAGTGGCTGGTACAGCATTCGTTGCTGGCAATGGGGATTTTCGGCACCGCCGCCGGGCTTGCGGCCGGCACCACCAATGTCATGGTTGCGGTTCTGATCATTTACTTTTTGTCCCTGGAAACACCCAGATCGGCGCTGGTACCGGCGTTGAATTCATGCTTCCTGATAGGCAAAACCGCCCAGATAATCGTGCTGGCAGTGGTGGGCCTGGTCGGCGTTCGGCTGCTGCTCGAGACGGCACCGCTGGCGATAGCGGCGGTTGGCGCGCTGTTGCTGGGGCAGCGGCTGCATTCCCGTATCGAGGTAAAAACATACCAGGGAATACTACGCAAACTTTTATTGCTACTGGCAATTATCCTGATTTACCAGTTCCTCGGGGAAGTCGGGCTGATGGGGTGGTCGGGCGCCGCCAGCGGCTAGAGCTGGCTCCTGACCCACGGCAGCACAGAGTCCAGCGCGGCCGCAAGATTTTCCGGTTGATTACCACCGGCCTGGGCCATATCGGGGCGGCCACCGCCGCGACCACCGCACTGCTCTGCCACGAAATTGGCCAGGTCTCCGGCCTTCAGGCGCGCCGTCTCCTCCCTGGTGACGCCGGCGATGATCGAAACCTTGCCGTCTTCGCTGCTGGCGAGAACCACGGCGGCAGCGCCGAGCTTGTTTTTTAGCTGGTCTACCGTTTCGCGCAGGGTCTTGACGCTGGCGCCATCGAGTTCTATTGCGAGCACCTTGATCCCGTTTACTTCCTGCGCCAGCGACGCAAGGTCGCCGCCGGTTTGCGAAGCGAGCCTCGACTTCAACGATTCGACCTGTTTTTCGAGCGCACGGTTGCTCGCCTGCAGCTGTTCGATGCGCGACAGCAAACCGTCTCGGCTTGCCTTGAGCGTATGCGCGACGGTATCGAGCCTGGATTCACTATCGATGAAGCGCTTGACCGCGGTCTCCCCGGTCACCGCCTCGATACGCCGTATGCCCGAAGCAATGCCCGTTTCGAGCACGATCTTGAAAAGGCCGATGTCGCCGGCGCGCGGCACATGCGTGCCGCCGCAGAGCTCGATCGAATCGGATCCGATTTTCAACACTCGCACGATATCGCCATACTTCTCGCCGAACAGCGCAATCGCGCCAGATTTCCTGGCCGCCTCCATGTTCATGAGTTCGGACCTGGTTTCGAGGTTGCCGCGTATCTGGTTATTCACCAGGGTTTCGATTTCGGCGATCTGCCGCGGTTCCAGCGGCTGGTAGTGGGAAAAATCAAAGCGCAGTTTCTCGGCGTCGACCAACGATCCTTTTTGCTGTACATGCTCGCCAAGCACCCGGCGCAGCGCGGCATGCATCAGGTGAGTCGCCGAATGATTGAGCATGACGGCGCGCCGGTAATCTTCATCGATATGCGCGCTCACCCGATCGTCAACGCTTATCTCACCGCTAGACAGAAAACCGAGATGCACAAAGACATCGTTTTGCTTTTGCGTATCGGTAACCTCGAACAGGGTATCGTCGCCGACGGAGATGCTGCCGATATCGCCGACCTGGCCGCCGGACTCCGCGTAAAAAGGCGTGCGATCGAGAATAATTATGGCCTGGTCTCCATTCTCCAACTGATCCAGCCGGGAGTCGTTTTGCAGTATCGCAATCACCTTTGCCTCGGCGGAGGGCAAATCGTAACCGAGGAATTCGGTCTTGGGGTAGTCGCCGAGCCTGAGGCCATCGCTTACCGCGCCGAACTGGCTCGAGGCCCGCGCACGCTTGCGTTGCGCTTCCATTTCGACGTCGAATCCCTGCTGGTCGATCGCCAGGCCCTTTTCGCGGGCAACGTCGGCGGTCAGGTCCACCGGAAAGCCATAGGTGTCGTAGAGCCTGAAAACGGTTCTGCCGTCGATGGTGTCGCCGTTCATTCGGCTTATCGCGTCCTCGAGAATGCGCATGCCCTGCTCCAGGGTTTCGGCAAACCGTTGCTCTTCTTTTTGCAACACCCGCTCGACATGGCCTCGATGTTTGCGTAACTCGGGGTAGGCATCACCCATTTCCTGGTCGAGCGTCGCGACCAGCCTGTAGAAAAATGGCCGCTTGCAGCCGAGCTGGTGACCGTGCCGGGCGGCGCGCCGAATGATTCGCCGCAGTACGTAACCCCGGCCTTCGTTCGATGGCAGCACGCCATCGACGATCAGGAATGCGCAGGAGCGGATATGATCGGCGATCACGCGCAGGGACTTGTTCTCGAGGTCCCTGGTGCCGGTCAGTTTCGCGGCGGCCTCGATCAGCGACCTGAATAAATCGATGTCGTAGTTGTTGTGTACGTTCTGCAATATGGCCGCGAGCCGCTCCAGGCCCATGCCGGTATCGACAGAAGGACTGGGCAGAGGCTCCAGGTTGCCTTTTGCATCGCGGTTGTACTGCATGAAGACCAGATTCCAGATTTCGATATACCGATCGCCGTCTTCGTCGGGAGTGCCCGGAGGCCCGCCTTCGATCTCGGGACCATGGTCGTAGAAAATTTCGCTGCAGGGTCCGCAGGGCCCGGTGTCGCCCATGGACCAGAAATTGTCCGAGGTGCCGATGCGGGTAAAACGCCCGGGATCGATCTTGATATCCTTGAGCCAGATATTGGCTGCTTCGTCGTCGTCCGCGTAGACCGTAACCCAGAGCTTTTCGGCGGGCAGCCCGATCACCTTGGTCAGAAAATTCCAGGCGAAATGGATGGCCTCTTTCTTGAAGTATTCGCCGAAGCTGAAGTTGCCCAGCATCTCGAAAAAGGTATGATGGCGGGCGGTATAGCCGACATTCTCCAGGTCATTATGCTTGCCCCCCGCGCGTACGCAACGCTGCGACGTCGTCGCGCGGGTATAGCTGCGTTTCTCGGTACCCAGAAACACGTCCTTGAACTGCACCATTCCGGAATTAGTGAACAGCAAGGTTGGATCATTGCCTGGCACCAGCGGGCTGGACGGCACGATGGTGTGTCCATGCGCTTCGAAATACTTGAGAAACTTTTCCCTTAGCTCTGCACTGGTCGTCATGTATTGGCGGTCGCCTGTCAATAAAACTGATGACGCCCGGATCATCCGGGCGTACTACCGAAATAATCGCATGACTGACTCTGGAGAAAAACCCCTATTTTGCAAAAAACGCGCCTGCTTCATACGCCCGGCATGGTCCTCGGGAATTGCATCGCCGTACTTGCGGACCCGCTGTTGTATCATCGATTGATCCCAACGCTCCGAGTATAAATCGAGATACCGATCGACGAGTTCATCGGCTATTCCTCTCTGGCGCAATTCGAATCGAATTTTTCTCGGGCCGATGCCGGCATTAAAACGGCTGTTGATATAGGATTCGGCGAATCGTTCATCCGATTGCAGCCCATCGTCCCGGAGTCCCCGCATGGCCTCTTCGATCGCATCGTTATCAAATTCCCGCGCCGTCAACTTCTGGCGCAACTCCTGCGCGGAGTGTTCGCGTCGCGCGAGTAAATCCATTGCCTTCTTGCGAATTTCGACCTTGCTGTCGGACCTATTCATTCTTAACCACTCGTTACCAGTATTCCCATCGCAATATGTTGTTACGCGCAGAGGCGCGGAGCCTGTAGAGGGTAATGCTAGCTATATTCCCCTGCCCGATTTCATCGCCTGAACAAATCAAGCCGCCATCCCTTTGCGTTTTCCCGTCTTTGTACTTTTTTGCGGGAGTATTTGCGGTCGTCTCTTTGCTTACCGGTAAAAAAAAGCCCCTGAGGTATATTTCCCAGGGGCACTGTCAGCTCTGCAACATCAGGTGGAGTGGGGTAGGTAGGCTAGGGAATTTCCACCAGTTCGGGTTCGACTTCTGGGTTCAAGTCTGCTGCTTCGCTGTCAATAGGGTTTTTGGCTTTTGGCTTGGGTAATAACTCGGCGCGCAAACGCTGATCGATTTCATCGGCCATTTCCGGATGTTCCTTCAGGAAGCCGCGCACATTGTCCTTGCCCTGGCCGATACGCTCCTCCTTGTAGCTGTACCAGGCGCCGGATTTCTCGATCAGGCCATGCTTGACGCCGAGATCGATGAGTTCTCCTTCGCGTGACGAGCCTTCGCCGTAAAGAATCTCGAATTCACACTGCTTGAAAGGAGGGGCTACCTTGTTCTTGACGACCTTGACGCGGGTTTCGTTACCGATCACTTCATCGCCTCGCTTGATCGCCCCAATGCGCCGGATGTCGAGGCGCACGGAGGCATAGAACTTTAGCGCGTTGCCCCCCGTCGTGGTTTCAGGGTTGCCGAACATCACACCAATCTTCATGCGGATCTGGTTGATGAAAATCACCATCGTGTTGGATCGCTTGATATTACCGGTAAGCTTGCGCAGCGCCTGCGACATCAAACGCGCCTGCAGGCCCATGTGCGAATCGCCCATGTCGCCCTCGATTTCCGCCTTCGGCGTCAGCGCCGCAACCGAATCGACGACGACGACATCGACGGCGCCGGAGCGCACCAGCATATCGGTTATCTCGAGCGCCTGTTCCCCGGTATCGGGCTGTGAAACCAGCAGGTCATCGATGTTGACGCCCAGCTTGTCCGCGTAGGTCGGATCCAGCGCATGCTCGGCGTCGACGAACGCGGCCGCGCCGCCGGCTTTCTGGCATTCGGCAATCACCTGCAGCGCCAGCGTGGTTTTACCGGAAGATTCGGGGCCATAAACCTCGATAACGCGGCCACGCGGCAAACCACCGATACCGAGCGCTATATCCAGCGACAGCGAACCGGTAGAGATAGTGCCTATGGTCGTATCGACCCCGCTATCGCCAAGCCGCATGACCGATCCCTTGCCAAACTGTTTTTCGATTTGCCCCAGTGCGGCTGCGAGCGCTTTTTGTTTGTTGTCGTCCATTTGCTACCTACCTTTGCGTTTGAGTTGACGGATTATCACATAGCCGAGCGAGAACATAAAGAGAACTTCCCGATTTATCCCGAATTTCCGCCCGCCCGGCATTCGAATCTGACGCTCATTATCGATGGTCAATGGCTCATAGCGTGAGCCAGGCAAAAAAAATGGGGCTGAACCCCGTTTTTCGTCGCCGCCGGTTGAACCATCCCGCCGGCGGCGCTAGGCTTCGGGGATACATACTTGGCGGCCTCGTGAACAATAAAACTCGCCCCGATCTATCGGAACGCAATATCCTGCTGCTAGCAGCGACGATGGCCGCGGCCGCGCTCCTGATACTGTTAACGCCCGCCTGGCCGTCTCCGGGTTCGACCAGCGGACAGCTCAGCGCGGCGGCCGGGGCCCTACTGTTGCTGGCGCCGCTAGGTTTCGTGGTGATGAAACGTTCCGGGCTAAGTGCAAGCCCGCCGACCTGGTTCGTCGTGCACGTGCTGGCCACGTCGCTCGGCGGCTGCCTGATATTCGTTCATGCCGCCTCCGGCGACTGGCTATCGCCGCCCGGGATCGTTCTGCTGCTACTGGTATTATTAATCGTCCAGGGGAGCATTCTACGCGCGGTATTTTCCCGGGGATTCAGCCTGCTGTTCGCGCGTAGCAGCCTGCCGACCGGATTCAGCGCGCCGCAGAAACTCGATAAACCAGCGCTGCAGGCCGTCATCGACAACAAAATAATTTTATTGAAAACGCTCGATGCGGAGGCCGACGAAGCGCAGTTTTCACCGGCGCTGAAGCACTGGCTACGCCGTCCGCTGCAAAGCTTTCGCTACCAGGCGCTGGCCGCGCGCGAGGCCCGCATGATCGGGGCTCGCGCGGGCGTGCCGGTAGCACTCGGCTGGTCGCGGCGCATCCATATGTTCGCCGCGCTGGCCTTCTATCTGGGTCTGTTGGCGCACGTCGTCGTGGTGCTGTTCTTCGCCGGGTACGCCGCGGCAGGCGGCCCGATAGACTGGTGGCACATCACCGCCTGGGGCGGCTCGCCATGACCGATTCGGCCACCCAGCTGGCATTGATGATCGACCTGGAGCGCTGCACCGGATGCAAGAGCTGCGAGGCCGCCTGCAAGCAAACCAACGCGCTCGGCCCCGGCAGCTACCGTAACCGCGTGATGTGGTTCGATCAGCAACAGCTGGACGGCGACGGAAACTCGCTACCCAGACTCGATTTTCTGACCGTTACCTGCCAGCAATGCGAGCGCCCGGCCTGCCTGCGCGCCTGCCCGGTTTACCCGAAGGCGATCTCGAAAAATCCGCTTACCGGGGTTGTCGCCATCGATGAAAATCGCTGTACCGGCTGTGGCGAATGCGCACTGTCCTGTCCCTACGGCGCGATCGGCTACAACGCCGACCGGCATCACGCGGTCAAGTGCGACCTTTGCGCCGAACGCAGGGCCAGGGATCTCGGCCCGGCCTGTGCGTCCGTCTGTCCCGCCCGCGCGATCAGTTTCGACAACCGCAGGGCGCTGCTCGAACAGGCGCGCCTGGACGGGCGCGAAATTCTCGATACCGATCACTTTCTGCAGCAGCCGGCGACGATTTACCTGCGCAGGCCTCGCGACATCGACAAAGAGCCGGCCGATCAGCCGGCGCGCAGTATCCCGGCGCTGATGCGAGACCATATGAGTCGGGCATCGCTGAAAACCGACCTTGCACGCGGTACCTACCGAAAAACCGAGAAGATAGAATTACTGGAGCAGGAGGAGCGCATCGTACCGGGCGGCTGCAACATCTGCTTCAACGGCTGCCCGATCAAATACCACCTGCGCGGCGACAGGGTCATCAATATCTACGGCAATGACGAAGACCCGGTGTTCCAGGGGCGTATCTGTCCCAAGTCGCAAATGACATTGCAGATGTATGACAATCCACACCGTCTGCTAACGCCGCTGAAACGTGTCGGCAAGCGCGGCAGCGACCATTTCGAGGAAATCAGCTGGGAGCAGGCATTGCGCGAGATCGCGCAGAAACTGTCGAAGATACGCGACGAGCACGGCAGCGAGGCGCTGGCGATACAGTCTGGCTCGCGCACCGGGGTACTGAACATCATCGGCGCGATTCCGCTGTTTGCCGGTCTCTGGGGCACCGCCAACGTCGCCACCACCGAACCCTACTGCAGTCTGGGCAGGGGTGTCGCGCTGGACCTGACGCAAGGTACGGGCCTTATGGCTAACGTCTACACCGAGGCAGACATCGGCAGCGCCGAGGCCTATGTCTACATCGGCGACAACCAGGCCGAAACTCGCCCGGTCAATTTCGGCATGGTCAACGACTGGCGCCTGAAAAACGGGGCGCGCATGATCGCCGTCGACCCGCGCCTGACCGTGACCGCGAGCAAGGCCGACGCGTGGCTGCCGATTCGTTCGGGCACCGACATGGCGCTCGGCCTCGGCATCATCCACTACCTGTTTACGCATGACCTCTACGACCGCGAATTCTGCGAGCGCTGGCTCCTGGGCTGGATCGAGTGGCGCGATTTCGTCATCGATCAGGGATACGATCTCGACTGGACCGCCGCGGTCACCGATCTCGAAGCAGCGCAGATCGAAGCGCTGGCGCGAACCATCGCGACGGCTAACGGCTGCATGATCTTCGTGAGCCGCGGCATCAACCAGCATACCAACTCGGCGCAGACCAACCGCGTTTTCATGTTCGTCGCGGCGATGACCGGTAACTGGGGGCGCCGCGGTGGCGGTTATTTCAATGTCTCGTCGGAGATAAACTGGCAACCGCCGCGCATACCGGAAGGTCGCAAACCCCCGACCCGCCCGGCGATCGGCAAGAATCCCTCCGACTGGATGGCGGCGATGCTCGACGGCAAGCCCTACCCGATCAGGGCGCTGATCACCGGCAACAACCCGCTGGCGCAATGGCCCGACCAGAACCGGGTGCGCAAGGCGGTACAGGCGCTGGATCTCGTGGTGCACATGGAGCTGTTCAAAAACGCGACGTCGCGCTACGCCGACTATGTGCTGCCGATGGCGAGCGGCATCGAAAAAGGCGGTACGACGCGCTTTGCCGAGGACCGCCGCATCGTGTGGAACGATAAATTCATCGACCCTCCGGGGGATGCCAAATCCGACCACTGGTTCTGGATCGAGCTGGGTAAAAAATTCGGCTTCGGCGACGTGCTCAGGGATGATTACAAGGAACCGCGCAGGTTGTGGGACGAGGTGCTGGTTGCCGCGACACCGGACCTTGCCGACGCCACCACGGCAGACCTGCTAAGCAAGCCCAATCGCAGCGTGCGCCTGCCCCGCTTCGACCCGATCGGCGACGAAATCGATCCCGTCTACGTCACCGAAAAGATGCGTCACCAGCCGCAGGCCGGGTTGAGCTACCCGACCCCCAGCGGCAAGCTCGAGTTCTGGACGCCCGAGCAGGACCGAAAATTCAACGGCATGGGATTGTCCGCGCTACCCGAATTCTATACCGAGGCCGAGCAACTGGTCAGCCTGCCGCACATCAAGTACCGCGAAACGAGGGTCGCTTCTGCTTTTTTCGGCCCGGAAACGCCGGTATATCCCGGGCAGATCGTCAACGAACACGTCACCCGCGACGCGGCCTTCGACACCGAATTGGTGACCGGCCGGCCGCCGGCGCCACACTTCCACTCATGGACGCATTATTTCTGGCAGGCACAGGAAATGTGGCCCGAGCTTTACTGCCAGATACACCCACAAAAGGCCGCCAGTATCGGGATAGCCGACGGCGACCAGGTCGCCATCGAAACCCCCCGCGGCAGCATCGTCGCGCGCGCCTGGATTCATCGCGGTATCCGGCCCAGCAGCATCTTCGTTCCGATCGGATGGGACGAGCAGCAACCCTACCACCCGGGCTCGAGCGTCAATCATCTGACCGGGATACGCCTGGATCCGGTTTCACAGCAGGCCAACCTGAAAACCCACCTGTGCCGGATAACGAAGGTGACTCACTAACCGATGGAGCTTGAATCCACCGACCTGTCGTCACAGTTTCTGCTGACTATCGGCGGCATCCTGCTGGTAGGCCTGTTATTGTCGACCGTTACGCAGCGCAGTTTTCTCCCACGTGCGACGCTGTTGCTGATATTCGGCGCATTTATCGGCGAAGGCTTTGTGGGCCTGATTCCTGAACTGTTTACCGATCGTTTCGAAATGATCGCTGATATGACCCTGCTCATGGTCGGCTTCCTGCTGGGAGGTAAACTGACTGCGAATACGTTACGCGATCACAGCGCCAGATCATTTTCGATTTCCATATGCGCTGCCCTGTTACCGGCCGTTTTGGTGTGCCTCGGCATGCTTGCGATGGGTGTTAAGATCGAAATTGCCGTGTTACTGGGGTGCTTCGCCGCCGCCACTGCGCCGGCGGCAATCTTCGACGTGGTCGAAGAAACCGGCGTCAGAAACCGCTTCGCTGAACTCCTGCTGCTGATCGTCGTACTGGACGATATCTGGGCGTTGCTGCTGTTCGGTATCGGCATGGCGGTAGCGACTTCCCTGAACGGAATGGCGGGCGATAACAGCATTTTGATGCTGGTATTCCACGAGCTTGGCGGCGCGGTAATGCTGGGACTTGCAATTGGCCTGCCCGCTGCTTTTCTGACGGGACGCATCAAACCGGGACAACCCATGCTGTCCGAGGCGCTCGGTATCGTGTTTCTGTGTGGCGGGCTTGCGCTCTGGCTGAATGTATCCTACCTGGTTGCCGCGATCGTCATGGGCGCGGTGATCGCGAACCTGGCGCGGCATCATGAATACCCGTTTCATGCGATCGAGGGTATCGAGTCCCTGTTCATGGTGGTGTTTTTCGTTCTGGCTGGTGCTTCGCTGGAATTCGACGCGCTTGCCGCTGTCGGCGCGATAGGTGTCGTCTACATACTTTGTCGCACTGCCGGAAAATACCTGGGCGCGTGGCTCGGAGCGCTGCTGAGCCAGGCGGAAAAGGCCAGTCGACACTGGATGGGGGTCGCATTGCTGCCACAGGCTGGCGTCGCGATCGGCATGGCGCTGGTCGCGTCGAATCGGTTTCCGGAATATCGACAGGTCATGCTGCCAATCGTAATCGCGTCAACGGTAATTTTCGAAATCTTCGGCCCGGTATTCACTCGATTGGCGCTCCAGCGCACACCGGGTAGTCTTGAATAAGTTGCATCTAGCTCGATTCTATCAAGTCGAGCAGCATTGCGATCGCGGCCTGCAGCGTTGCATCGCGCACCGCCGCGCGGTCGCCGTCGAACCGGAACAGCCTCGCGTCCACCTGGTCGGACGAGGCCACCGCAATCCAGACCGTGCCGACCGGTTTTTCCGCGCTGCCGCCGCCGGGGCCCGCGACGCCGGTTACCGCGATCGCGAAGTCGGCGTGGCTATGCCGCAGCGCACCGCTCGCCATCGCGACGGCCACGGGCTCGCTAACCGCGCCATAGTCCTCGATGACCGACGCGGGCACCGCCAGCATTTCGCTCTTGGCGGAATTACTGTAGGTTACGAAACCTCGCTCGAACCAGTCGGAACTTCCCGCTCGATCGGTAAACGTTTTCGCGATCAGTCCCCCGGTGCAGGATTCCGCGGTGCAGACCTGCTTGCGCTGGCTCAACAGCAATGCTGACAGACGATTGACCAGTTGTTCGGGATCTGCATTCATGCGTGCATTATACTCGACCTGCCGGTATCGAAAACGCGTTCTGCGAACACCGTCGCGCAATGCCAACTGGTCCTCCGGAAAAATTGTTTGCATTACGCCAGAATCGCCTTCGAAATATACTTTCTGCGCAGGATCCGCAAGGGTATCGTCGAATCCGATTACGAGAAGCAGATGCCGCGGCTCGCCGACCACAGCTGACTCAAGGGCTATCGGAACGTGACGCCACCCGGTTTAGGCCAGGTCCCGTCCCGCCTGGCCGTGGTTTATCGCAGACGAGGTGATATACTTCGACTCTTTCAACCACCCACTTTTCGACATGACCGAGACAGGCAACCCGGATACTGCCGCCAGCACGGCTACCGCCGACAATTCGCGATTCGAATCCCCGTCGATGGAAGACAACAGTATCGCCGAGCACGAAATCGAGCGCATGGACGTCATTCGTCGCTTCGAAAACGGGATGTACCCCTACACCGACAGGATCGGCAGGGTCAAGTACGAACGCGAAAAGGCCAGGCTGCAGGTGGAGTTGCTGAAGGTGCAGAAATGGGTGAAGGAAACCGGCAAGAAAATCGTTATCGTTTTCGAAGGCAGGGATGCGGCCGGCAAGGGCGGCGCGATCAAACGCTTCATGGAGCACCTCAACCCGCGCGGCGCGAGGGTTGTCGCCCTCGAGAAGCCGACCGTCGCGGAACAGACGCAGTGGTATTTCCAGCGCTATATCCAGCATCTGCCCTCGGCCGGTGAAATAGTACTGCTGGACCGCTCCTGGTACAACCGCGCAGGGGTCGAGCGCGTCATGGGATTCTGCGACCCGTCCGCCTACCTCGAATTCATGCGCCAGTGCCCGGAAATCGAACGTATGCTGGTGCGTTCCGGCATTCTGCTGTTCAAGTACTGGTTCTCGGTGACCCAGAAAGAGCAGCGCCAGCGCTTCGAGTCGCGCAAGACGGATCCCCTCAAGCAATGGAAACTATCGCCGATCGACCAGGCGTCGATCGACAAGTGGGACGATTACACCGAGGCCAAGGAAGCGATGTTTTTCTATACCGATACCGCCGATGCGCCCTGGACGATAATCAAGTCGGATGACAAGAAACGTGCACGACTGAACTGCATGCGGCATTTCCTGGCGTCGCTGAACTACGACGGCAAAGACGTCAAAACGGTTGGCGAGCCCGATCCTTTTATCGTTACCACGAGCGATCACGCGATCGCCCGCAGCGAGCATATCCTCGGCAAGAGCCTGCATCCGGAACAGCGGCGCTCGAATAAGAAGCGTTAATTCAGCCAGGCAAAACTGTCCAGATCGTTTCGTGGACCTGCTCTATCGAAGCCGCGGCGAACGGCTTTTTGCTGAGACAGGTAAACCTGTCCTGCCAGCGTTTACCCCAACTCTCGGCGCGCACCGATTCGAGCTGATCGTCGATCATGCCATGTGCATTATTGCGCAATCCTGCCAGTAGTTCGGTTATTTCGCGCGGTAGCAGTTCCCTGGCTTCCATCGACATCAATGGTCCCAGTTTCATGACTGCAACTCACATCTCCGAGAACAGCGTGGCGATGCGGTACGCGTTTGCCGGTTTCAGCAAGGCGCCGGCCGCCTTTGGTCCCCGGCGAGCTGCCTCACGCCATGGATGATCGCCGTCACGGCCATTCCGAGCCTGTGGCCAAATCAGTTCTGAATTTCCCAGTGACTCTTTACAGCCCGGCATCCGCCATGGATCGCCCGAGGTCGATTGCACCCCTGCCTGATCCTGCGGGAGATTTGCCACGTACCTATCGAGGTGAACACATTTATGCCAATCCTGGTGCCACCATGCAACCACCCAGCGAGTGAGCCATGCCCTGTATCCGACTGCTCGACTTCAGGCCCTCATCCATCGCAATACCTTTATCACTTACCCTGATGTCGTTGCTGTCGGGCTGTTCGGTATTCGGTGTGCGCAGCGTAGAAGAGGCGGGTTACCAGGTGCTGCAACAGGAGGGGGCGTTCGAGCTGCGGCGCTACGAGCCCATGGTGATCGCGGAAACAATCGTCGACACGGGCTTCGACAAGGCCGGCGGAATCGCCTTCCGTCGCCTGTTCGGGTACATTTCCGGGGACAACGAAGCGACCGCCGCAATCGCGATGACCGCGCCCGTGATGGCTTTGCATCAGGGCGAAAGCACCGCTACCAGGATCGAAATGACGGCGCCCGTCACCAGCCAGCAGACGAGCGCCGGGTGGCGCTTCGCGTTCGTGCTGCCCTCGGCTTTTACCCTCGAAAACGCTCCGCTGCCCACCGATGTTCAGGTCAGACTTGCGGCCTTGCCGGCGCGACGGGTTGCCGTGCTGCGCTATTCCGGTTTGCTGAGAGAGACCAGCTTTGGGGATAACCTGGCACGGTTGCGAGACTGGCTCGGCGAGAAAGAACTCGCAGAAAGGTCGCCGCCCCGGGTTGCGGGGTACGATCCGCCGTGGACGCTGCCGTTTCTGCGGCGCAACGAAGTGATGATCGACGTCGGTCCATAAACGGAGGAACTCGCGGGCGCACACCGGGCGATACCCTGAGCCGTATGCTTGTGGTATCTTAATCGTCAAAACCTATCGTACTCAACCATGAATCTGCGCGATCTCAAATACATTATCGCCGTTGCCGAGACGCATCATTTCGGCAAGGCTGCCGCACGGTGTTTCGTCAGCCAACCCACCCTGAGCGGCCAGATCAGGAAGCTCGAGGACGAACTCGGCGTAGCGATTTTCGAGCGCAGCAACCGCGCGGTACAGGTCACGCCGATCGGCGAGGAATTGCTGCGCCACGCGCGGCTGATCATCGAACAGGCCGGCGCGATGCGGCAACTGGCCCAGGCGCACCAGGACCCGCTGGCGGGGCCGCTACGGGTCGGCGCGATCCCGACCCTGAGCCCTTACCTGATGCCGCTGATCCTGGTGCCGCTGAAACGGCAGCACCCGCAGATGAAACTGGTGCTGTCGGAAGAAACCACCGATACGCTGATAGCGCGGCTACAGCATCACGAGATCGACACCGCCCTGCTCGCGACCGCGGTCGACGAACAGGAGTTCGAGACGATAGCGCTGTTCGACGAACCCTTCTGGATCGCCCACCCGAGCGACCATCCCTTCTACCTCAAGGACGAGATAACGCGCGACGACCTCGACAATACCGACCTGCTGCTGCTGTCGGAAGGACATTGCCTGGCGCAGCAGGTAATGGACTTATGCCATTTGCAGGAACGCAACAGCGGCGGAGAAATGGCCGACCTTCGGGCCTCCAGCCTCGAAACCCTGCTGCAGCTCGTTGGCGCCGGATTCGGCTCGACGCTGGTACCGGCTCTCGCGATGCGCGGGTCCTGGACTAGCGGCAGCGGCATCGTTGCGCGCAAGCTCGATTTCGAGGATGCCCATCGCCGGGTATCCCTGGTGTTCAGAAAAAGTTTCCCGCGCAAGCAGGCGCTGCAGGTCCTGGTGCAGGTCATATTGCAAAGCCTGCCAAACACCGTGCATCCACTGCGGCCGGCGGATCGGTCAAATCCGGGCGCGGCAGGGGCCTGACAGGCAACCTGTTCGCACCACGGATTTCCGGATCGGGCGCTTCCGCCGCCGTTATCACGAGGTAACCCGCCCGGGCAGACCCCGGCTGTCCCCTGTCTACGGAAACGGGCCTGCAGCGTCGACAGTAAATCGTTAATACCTATCGATTAAATAGAAACAAACGATTTTATCTATCGTAATCTCGCCCCCATACTCCTCCCCACTGTTGCAAGGCCGCACGTCGGCAAATTTTTTTAACCTTGAACAACCAGGAGTCTATCCATGTTAAAGAATCACGAAGGACAATCCGTTCCCCAGGTCATTTTCCGCACCCGCCGCGACCACGACTGGGTCGACGTTTCCAGCGACGACATCTTCAAGGGCAGAACCGTGGTCGTGTTCTCGCTGCCCGGCGCTTTCACGCCCACCTGCTCGTCTACCCACGTGCCGCGTTACAACCAGCTGGCGCCGGCGTTCAGGCAGCACGGTGTCGACGACATCGTGTGCATCTCGGTCAATGACGCTTTCGTCATGAACGAGTGGAAGCAGGAACAGAACGCTCACAACCTCACCTTTCTGCCTGACGGCAACGGTCACTTCAGCGCGGGCATGGGTATGCTCGTCGACAAGGAAGATCTCGGCTTCGGCAAGCGTTCGTGGCGTTACTCGATGCTGGTCCGGGACGGCATTGTCGAAAAAATGTTCATCGAGCCCGACCTGCCCGGCGACCCGTTCGAAGTCTCCGACGCGGATACGATGCTTTCCTATATCGCGCCGCACGCGGAGAAGCCGAAAGACGTCACTGTCTTCACCCGCGAGGGCTGCGAATTCTGCGCGCGCGCCAAGGGCATGCTGCGCGAGGCGGGCATCGACTTCGAAGAGCTGGTGCTGAACCGCGACTACACCGAGGCATCGCTGCGCGCCGTGGCGGGTCGCTCGAGCGTTCCGCAGGTATTCGTCAATGGTATCCACATTGGCGGTTCGGAAAACCTCGCGACCTATCTGGCGAGGGACATCGCCGCCTGACGCGATGTCTCAACCCTAACACGGGTGCCCTGTCCAGGGGCACCCGCTTTTTCAAACCAGGAAAAGCAAGATGAAACAACGACACTATGATCTTATCGTCATCGGCGGCGGCAGCGGCGGTCTCGCCGCTGCGGAGACCGCGGCGCGGCTCGGTAAAAGCGTCGCCCTGATCGAGGCTGGCGAGATTGGCGGCACCTGCGTCAACAACGGCTGCGTGCCGAAGAAAATCATGTGGTACGCCGCCAACCTCGCGCACGCAGTCGACGATGCCGGATCCTTTGGCATCGAGAGCTGGCGCGGCAGAACCGACTGGGGCAAGCTGGTGAGGGAACGCGAGCGCTACATCGACAATATTAACGACTACTGGACCGCTTATGTCGACGGGCTCGCTATCGATCACATCCAGGGCCACGGCAGTTTCGTCAACGCATCGACCGTTGCCGTCGGCGATGACCACTACTCCGCGAATCACATCGTTATCGCGACCGGAGGGCAACCGGTCGTGCCACCGGTACCCGGGGCCGGACTCGGTATCACCTCGGATGGCTTCTTCGAACTGCAGCAGCAACCGCGTCGCGTCGCGGTGATCGGCGGCGGCTATATCGGCGTCGAACTCGCCGGCGTACTGCGCGCGCTCGGAACGGCAGTCACCCTGTTCGCGATGGAGGATGTGCTGCTGGAGCGCTTCGATCCGATGATCGGCGAGGTGTTGACCGTCGAGATGCAAAAGCAGGATATCGACGTCAAAACCGGCTTCCTCGTCGTCGCGCTCGACCGCGACGACCGGGG
>Ga0224512_10000118_pt1 | contig 85457 bp, 59 predicted proteins | sample SF_May12_sed_USG_4_FD_169103 | JGI IMG/M metagenome (GOLD analysis project Ga0224512, IMG submission 169103) | Sediment microbial communities from San Francisco Bay, California, United States - SF_May12_sed_USGS_13 | ecosystem: Environmental > Aquatic > Marine > Sediment | place: USA... | reverse complement strand
GTGCAGCAACAAACCGCGTCCGCATCGGCATATTCGCCTCGGGCGATGTGCGCAGGCAGCACGGCTACGGAGGGTCGCCGTGAGGCCTCGCCTGCCGCGTTCAGCTGATCGGGAAAGTCACGGCTGTGTCGGACTGGTAGGCTTCGGGCCATCCTTGGCCCTTGCCCTGCCTACGTTGGGGGCGTAGTGCATCTGTGTTCGGTGCCACGCAGGCGCTAATTGTTATTTGCGCCATCGGTGATCCACTGGCGAATCATGCCGACTGTCTCCTGATCGAGGAAAGGACCGCCCTGCGGCATGCGCACGCCCTCTTCGGCCGTGCCTTCGAGTTTCTGAATCAGGTAACTGCCATTGGGATCGCCCGGTTCGACGCGGTCAATGCTGCCGACCTGCAGACTCGGTACATTTCTAAGCGCCGCGAAACTGTCGGCCGCGCTCGACAGGTCCATCCCCGATGGCAGGATATTTCCTGTCGGACCGGAGTGGCAGCCAGAGCATCGGGGCGTAAACACCTGCGACTGGATCTGCGACAGCGTCACTGGCGTGCCGTTCTGCACGGTGACCATCACATCCGCCGAGATGCCCACATTGCCGGCAAGGTCCTCGGCCTCGGCCGTTAGTGTGACCTGGCCATCGGTCGCCGTCGTCGTGTCCCAGTCGATCGAGTACGGCGCTGCTGTGTCGTTGGCAATCAGCACGCCATCGATCAGGAAGCGTACCTCGGCAATGCCCTGATTATCGCTGGCGGTGGCCGTCAAGGTGACAGTGCCACTGACGGTCGCTCCGGGCGATGTCAGGTCGACAGTTGGCGCCAGGTTATCGAATTCTGCGGCGTCGGGCGGCACGACCTGGCCACGGATCTCGCCACCCGGATTGGCGAGTGTATGCAGATTGACATACAGCTGGCCGGCGCGATAGTCGCCGCGCCCGGCAGCATCGAGCTGCGCGTTGCTGACCGACCAGTGCCCGGCGTCATTCATGTCCTGTTCCAGTGCAATCAGCACCGGACCGTTCTGCCCGGCAGGACCGTTGTGTATATGTGAAGCTGTCGCGCCGTCGGCGCCACTCGCGTTCAGGTGCAATGTCACTGTTCCGGTCCTGCGATTCACTGTACTTGCTGCGATGCCGCTCGCAGCGCTCGTTACCGGGGGTACTTCCTCGTCGCCGCTCAACGTCGTGAACAGTACCTCGACTGGCGGCGGCGCAATCTGACCACGGATCTCACCAGTGGAATTGGTCGGTGTATGCAAATTGACATACAGCCGACCCGACAAGTAGTCCTCGAGGGCGGCGCTGTCCAATTGCGCATCGCTCACGGACCAATGACCGACATCGCCCGGGTCTTGCTCCAATCCCATCAGCACGCCACCGTTTTCCCCGGCATAGCCAAGGTGGATATGCGAGGCTGTCGCGTCATCGGCGCCGCTCGCATTCATATGCAAGGTGATTGTTCCTGCGTCACGGTCGACAGTGCTCGCTGCGACAGCGCTTGCCGCGCTCGCCAGCGCAGGCACTTCCTGTTCTCCGCTCAGGTTGGTAAACAGTATTTCGACAGGCGGCGGTGCGACCTGGCCGCGAATCTCGCCACCGGAATTGGCGGGTGTGTGGATGTTGATGTAATAACGCCCGGAACCAAGCGCGGCCAGTTGCGCGGCATCGATCGGCGCATCAACAGCAGACCACAGTGCAGCGTTCGTCGCGTCCCGGGTGAGCCCGATCGCAACACCACCATTCGTTCCGGCGTAGCCGTCATGCAGATGAGCAGCCGTCGCATCGTCGGCACCGCTGGTGTTCGCATGAGCGACGAGGGTACCGGCTAGTGGATCGGCAGTGACCGCAAATGTGCCGCTGGCGGCAGTGTTCACGGGCGGAACGCGCTGGCTGCCTTCAAGGCGGCCGAAGGCGAAGACAATACCGTCAGGTATGACCTGACCACGGATCTCGCCGCCCTGATTCACCGGGCTGTGCACATTGACGTAGGTGGCGCCGGCGAGTAGCGCATCGAGCTGTGCGGCGCTGAGGCCGGCCTCTTCTGCGAACCAGTGGGCGGGGTCGCCGCCGTCCTGCACGAGCCCGATCTCGACGCCTCCATTGACGCCGGCGAATGCGCCGTGCAGATGGGCGCCCGTCGCATCACCCAGGCGGTTGGTATTCACATGTATGGTCAGCAGTGCAGCGGCGGCGTCCAGCGTGAGCGCAGCGAGACCGTCGGCTTGCGTATCAACCGGCGGCACCTGTTGTTCGCCGGACAGTTCCGCGAACAGCAGTGTAATTCCGTCCGGGAGTATCTGTCCGCGGATCTCGCCCGCGGAGTTGGCCGGGCTGTGAACGTTGACGTACAACTGGCCGTTAGCGAATGCGTCGAGGCCTGCGGTGTTCAGCGTTGCGTCTTCAGCAAACCAGTGGCCGGTGTCGCTCATGTCCTGGGTCAGCGAGACGAGTACCGGGCCGTTCGCGCCGGCATATGCCTCATGCACATGGGCTTGTGTCGCGTCGTCGAGTCCTTCGACCTGCACCTGCACCACCACTGCGCCGGTGCCGGTATCGAGTGTTACTGCGGCGCGACCGCTGGCAAAGCTGTCGACTGGCGGTACTGACGTGGAACCGCTCAGGTCGGTGAAGTGCAGCACGAAACCGTCGGGCAGAATCTGCCCGCGGATTTCCCCACCGGGACTGGCAGTCGTATGCACGTTGACATACAGGGCGCCGGCAAGCAGCCGATCGACCGCTGCCGCATCGATCTGCGTTGCTGCGGGTACTGTGAAGCGCGCCGGATCGCCAGCATCCTGGTCAAGCGGCACGACAACCGGGCCGTTGGTGCCGGCGAAGCCGTCATGAATATGGGCTGCCGTTGCGGTGAGGCCGCTGATAGTCAGGTCACCCTGCACGTCACCGGTCGCCAGATTGATCATCAGGGAAGCCTGTGCTGTCGCTTGCGTGGCAGCCACGGGAACTTGTTCCTCGCCGCTCGCGGTGACGGCGAACTGCAGCATGTTGCGCACGGTGGCCGTCGCTGCAGCCGACGTGGCGACATTACCCGCAGCATCCTCGGCTTCGGCGGTTAGCGAATGATCGCCCTCCGTTTCAGCCGACGTGTCCCAGTCGATGCTGTACGGCGCGGTGTTGTCGCTGCCGAGCAGCACGCCATCAACGAAGAAGCGCACCTCAGTTACGCCGACGTTGTCAGTTGCCGTCAGAGTCAGCGTCACCGTGCGATTGACTGTCCCGGCCGGCGCCTGCACTGACGACACGGTCGGTGCGGCTGTGTCCGGTGGTGGAGGCGGCGGCGTTTTGTTGCCACTGCCGCCACCGCAGCCGGCGATGACGAAAAGAACGAAAAGGGGGATCCCACCTGTCAATACTCTGCGGGCGATCTTCATTGGGCGACTCCTGCCGACGGTTTTCGAAGGGCGGTCTGCGTTGTTACGCAGGCTCGTTTTCCCCAGTGAGTGCCGGGAGCGGAGTAAAAGGTTCAATCGGCCGCAAAATCGGCCGAGGCGCTCAGGCGTTGTCGCGCATCACAAGGCCGAGGGTGTCATGCAGTTTCACGAGGTCTGCCGCGTCGGTGTAAAGGTGTGGTGCAATACGCAGTCGATCGCCCCGTTGGCTGACGAAGACCTTATGTTCTGCGAGTCGGGTGGCTATGTCGCGTGTGCCGACATTTGGCCGCCGCACGCTTTGCATATGAGGCGCCCTGTCTTTTGGGTCCGGCGTTTCGAAACCATGTTCGGCAAAAATTCCCGAGATACGAATATTCACGTCGTGGAGCGAATTTGAAATGTTCCCTACGCCCCATTCCCGCACCATTTCGATGGCCTCGACAGCGGCGGTGATATTGGAAAAGCTCGCTCGTTGACCCATGTCGAAGCGTCTGGCTCCCGCCTGGTACTGATCCGTATACGTCGCAAGTTGCGAGAAATCTTCGCTGCCGGACCGGCCGGCCCAGGTTTCCTCGAGCGGCGTTCCGTCGAGGTGACGATCTGCCACATACAGAAAGCTCACGCCGTATGGGCAGAACAACCACTTGTAGCCGGCGATCACCGCGAAATCAGGATCGAGCCCGACCACGTCGATTGGACAAGCGCCAACCGTCTGCGTGAGGTCAAGAACAATCTGTGTACCGAGCTTGTGGAGTTCATCGCAGACGGCCACCAGGTCGATCGGCTCACCGGTAGCCCAGTGGTGGTTCGCAAGAGCGGCGGCCCGTATCTGGCCCGGGCGTGATCGTACGTGTTCGAGAATGCTCGATGACCAGTTCTGCTGGTCCTGTTTTGTAACAACAGAGACCTCACCACCGGTCTTCTCCGCCAGCCGCTGCCACGAATAATAATTTGATGGAAACTGGTCAGCGAGGACCATGACAGACTCACGTGGGCCAAGCGCAGTATTGTTTGCCGCAGTGGCAATGCCATAGCTGGCGGAGGGCACGATCGCAATATTCTCAGACGAACACGCGAGGAGGGTGGCAAACGAGCGTCGTAATGACTCGATCTCATGAAAAAAGTCACCGGGCGTGATAAGCCAGGCGCGCGCCCGGTTTTCGGCACCCCGAACGGCGGCCTGGAGCACACGTTTGGGCTGCGGGGTCATGTATGCAGCCTTCAGGTAACAAACATCTCTCGGCAGTTCGAATTCTTCTCGGAGGTCAGCGCGCATTGCAAAAAAGCCCGTTCGTCTAGTGTGAACACCCTAATAGTAACGCCTACGATTCATCATATGGCAGGACGATCAAATTAAGGAGCATGACGATGGTAGCCAAGAAACGTAGTAGCAAACAGAAAGACAGTGAAAAGATGGTCGAGGAACTCAAAGAGCAGCTCGAAGATGCGTTCCTGGCAGGTCTCGGCGCGTTCTCCAATGCCCAAAAGGCCGGTGAGAAGACGTTCGAAACACTCGTTAAGGAAGGCGAGAAATTCCGCAAGAAGACGACCAGGAAAACCGAGTCCCTGATCGACGACGTCCGGGACGCTATTCGCGAGATGACCGACGATGCGCAGTCGAAGGCCAGCGGCCTGCTTGACCAGGTACGCGACAAGTCAAGTCTCGACAAACTGAATGAGGCGTTCGACAAACGGATCGCTGATGCCATGGATCGCCTGCGTATGCCCACAAAGAAAGACATGGACGCGATCAACAGGAAGCTCAACAAGATCGAGAAGCTTCTCGAGGAGAAGCGGACGACAGTCGCCAAGAAGGCGGCGCCCAAACAGGCGGCAGCTTCCAAACAGAAAACCTCGGTCAAGAAAACCGCCCCCAGGCAGGCAGCTTGAGGCGATTCGATAAAGGAGTGAAGCAATGACCACGAAGAAACGAGCGACGACAAAGAAATCGGCCGCGAAGAAAGCACCGCAACAATCGATATTCGAGAAGTTGGAAGACAGCGCGGTTGGAACGCCGATACGGATTGCGAACAAGACATTTCTCGCAAGCCTTGGCGTGGTCGCGATGATGCAGACAGAAATTGAAAAATTTCAGACTGACTTCGAAAAGAAGTTTGATCAGCTTGTGAAGGACGGCGAAAAGGCTCGCGCACGCTATCAAAGACAGTTCAGGAAATTCCGCAAGGACGTTGCTGAAGAAATTGACGAAGTCGTTGAGGAAGTCAAGGAAGACGTAACAGAACTCAAGGACAGCATCGTCGAGAGCGTTAGCGAAGCTGCCTAGCCGTTGACGATGCTCTGCGGCGGCCCGCATCCTCGATGCACCAGGTCGACAAAACAGAACCCGGCCCCTGGAAAGGGGCCGGGTTCGTTCTTTTTCTTGTTCTGAATGCTACTGAACTTCAGTCATCAGAACGCGTATTCAGCCTGCAGGTAGAAAGTGCGTCCAAATGCATCGGTATAGCGCGGGTCCCAACCGACCTGATGCCCCGCACCGCTGGTTCGCAGCGACAGCGGCGGCTCTTCATCGAGCAGGTTTGTGATACCCAGTGTCATAGCGAGACTGTCGTTGAGCATCATATAGCGAGCCTGGTAGTTGGTTACCATGTAGGAAGGAACTTCCAGCTGAACATCGATCTCGGGTCCCTGCCCAAGCGGTACACCCGTACCGAGCACTTCAACCGTCTGCTCCTGATCGTGGTAGCCAGTCCGGTAGTTTGCCCACAGCGTGTGCGTGAAGTCGCCGTGATACAGAGTGGCGCCGATGTTCATGACGTTGCGGAACACTACGCCATCATCATTGCCGAAACGGCCCAGGCTGCTGCCTGTGAGTGAACTGTCGGATTCCATCATGTAGGTGCCCTGCAGATTCAGGTCCAGCTGGCCCCAATCCATGTCGAAGCCATAGTTGAAGTTGTAATCGATACCGGATTGCTCCCGCGTACCGACGTTAACCGCAGCCTGGATGATCGCCAGGAATTCCTGACCAGTTGCCAGATTGGTCTTCGTCGTAAACAGGTCGCGATAGGTCTCTGCATTGTCGAAGATCTGCTGTTCGGTCAGGCGCTCGACCAGGTCTTCCAGTTCGATGTTCCAATAGTCGATAGTCATATCGAAATTGTCTGTCGGGGTCATCACCACACCGAAGGTGTAGTTTGTCGAGTGCTCGAAAGTCAGACCACCGTAACCCTGACGGAAGACGTCATATTGTGCCTCTTGCGGCCGGCAGTATTGCGCCAGCGGATCCGGAGACACAAATGGGCAGTCGAACGTGCCTGAGGTCACACCAAACTCGGACAGCGGCTCGCCGATTTCACGCATCGAAGGCGCTTTGAAACCGGTGCCGTAAGAGCCGCGCAACGAGACAGCGTCGCTTATGTCGAACAACATGCTGACTTTATAAGTCGTATCGCTGTCGCCCGCATCGATGCTGCCACCATTGAGCTTGTCCGTTACCGCCGAAATGTCGTCATAACGAACCGAAGCAGTCAGCTCAAAGTTGTCGGTCATCGGGAACAGCGTTTCGACGAAGATGCCCCACTGATTGCGATCGAGCTTGTAGGCCGTATCCTTGGACAGGAACAACAGCTCCTCGTTCTCGTTCGCTTCCGAGATGGTGCGGTCGTATTGGGTCGTCCGATAATCGATACCACCGGCCATCGTGACGTCGCCACCGCTCATTTCGAAGATCGGTTTGGAGATCTGCGCGTCAAACGCGGTCATGGTGTTCTTGGTTACATCCCAGTCACCGTGGTAGATCGTCGGAGCAAGAGCTTCGAAGTCCGCATCCGTAAAATCTTCCTGAGTTGCAAAGATGTTGAAGGATCCGGAGGAAGCGGCGTCGACAAACTCGTCGAGCAGCAACCAGCCCGTCGGAAAATCCTGATCGATTGTGGTTGTTGCGTATGTGCCTGCGACCGCATAGGTGACGTCACCAGCGTAGCCTTCGATACCCAAGGTCCAGTTGGATGAGTCGGTATCGTACCTTGTGGTGCGGTTGCCCGCGGGAACTGCACGCCAGGTACCGGTTACCTCACCGACCTGCGCCAGTTCTGCTGGTGTCAGCAGCGTTTGCAGATGCGGCATCACCTCATTCTGTACCAAAGCAGAGTCCAGTGGCAGAGGGATTTCGCCAGTCGGGTAAGGCGCGATACGTGCAATCATTTCGTAGTTCGACGCCAGCACCGTTGCGAAACCAGTGATGTTTTCGCTAAGCCGGAACTTGCCGTTCAATGACAGGCTGTCGCGCGTCGACTCCGGGAGTACCTCGAGGGTACTGGTGTAGTCGAAGCGGCAGGTCAAATCATCCGGCGTGGTCTGTGCGGCACAGGTGCCACCGCTGGATAGCGCGTTCGGATTGAACGAGACATCAACCGGATCGCCATTCTCGTCGAGAATATCCGTATAGTCGACGCCATAGGCGAAGGCATTGCCCGGGATCGCATTGGCCGAGGAGTTCTGGAAGTACAGGTCTTGTCCATCATGCCGGAAGAAAATGAAGCCGGTCTCCGAGAAGGGACGATCCACGCCTGCGAGTTGGTCCTGACGTTCGTGGCTGTAACTGAGAACCACGCCGTAACCGTCCTCATCCAGATCGCCAAAGCCGGTGACGATGTCGGCATTCCAGTGTTCGCCGCCGCTGTCGGATGGCCTGTCACCGCGGACGTTGATAGTCGTCGCATCGACAGAGTCCTTGAGCATGAAGTTGACCACGCCGGCAATGGCATCAGAACCATACAGTGCGCTGGCGCCATCGGTCAGGAGGTGGACTCGCTCTACCGCAGCTATCGGAATATTGCTGAGATCGATACTGCTACCGGAATCAGCCGGCGCCATGCGGCGGCCATTGAGCAAGCTCAGCGTGTACTGATTGCCGATTGCACGCAGGTTAGCGGTGCGGATGCCGCCACCACCGCCGCCGACAGAATCAGATTCGGTGATGTAGCCCTGCATCGCAGGTACGTTTTCAATCAGGTCACCGGCATTGGTAATACCCTGCCGGTCCAACTGATCTGCTGTGATCACCTGCACGGGTAATGCGTTGTTCAAATCGACCCGCTTGATCGCGGAACCGGTAGTGATTATCTCTTCAAGAATCTCTTCTTCTTCGCCGGGTTCTTGCGCCAACGTAGGCGCGCACATTGCTGTAATCGCTCCCGCTAGCAAGGCCGTACGAAAGAGACTTCGGGTACTTCGGTGAATATTCATACGATTTGTCTCCTTAAGCCCTGGGGTGTGTTCGCCTTGGGCATACCGGAGTAGACCCAGGGATTTGCAGGGTCCGGAGGTTTGCAGTGCTCTGGACCACTGCAAGCGCGAATTGCCGCGCAACGACTATTGGCTTACTTCGTCGCTATTTTGCAACATACATTGAAAAATATTGGCTGAAAATCGTGGTAAACCCTTATTTGTCAAGGGAACAGAGCTCCTAAAGAGCTGTTGTGTATGAACAACATTTCTTATATCAGATCGTTATAACGGGCTGATTAGTGGGGCGGCGCCCGGACGCTGTTGTGTGCCAGTGCCAATGCCAGTGCCGCGTGCTGTTCCTGGCGCTGTAGCCATACCTTCGTCTGACGCAGCACTTCAGCCGTTGCTGTTTGCGGGGCATGATGCGGCAGCGCGTGCTCATCCGGAATACGCAGAATGGCGCCTTCGTGAAGCACATTGATATTGTCGTCGAAGGCTTGCGGATTCGCCTGAAACAACGCCATGATCATCTGGTTCGGGGTGACGCCGCTTGGCCGGTGCCTGAATGCAATGCCGGAGAGTGTTTCGCCGCTCTTGACCGGGCCGTAGTGCTTCTCACTCGGCAATCGCGCGACCCTGGTTCGCCGGGCATAGGCGGCCTGCCATCTCTCCGTGTGGCGCGCGACTTCGGCTGTCGCTGTTTCCGGGGCATGATGATGCAGTGCATGTTCATCCGGAATACGCAGGATGGCGCCTTCATGAAGCACATTGATGTTGTCGTCGAAGGCCTGCGGATTCGCCTGAAACAGGGCGATCATCATCTGGTTCGCGGTGACGTCGTTCAGGCGGTACTTCAATGCGATGCCGGAGAGTGTTTCGCCGGCTTGCACGGCGTGCCGAACATCGACGCCAGGGCGCGGGGAACGCCTCTCTCCGGACGGCACCGAAGACGCAATTGTGCCTCCTACATCGACAGTGACTTCCCGCACACCGACACGCACGCGAACGCCGCCGTGATCGATGGCGAGAATCTTCGCACCACCCAGCTGGTCGCCCTCCCGCAATTGCTGGCTGTTGAACAAGGCCGTGCGATTTGACTCAGAGATCAGGATACCTCTGAGCTGCCAACTCGACGGCTGAAGGGTCTCGTCTTCTGCCGGGCTGTCGGGCGGGACCGGGTGGGGCACGCCGGACGCCTGGCCTGCGGCCGGTGCGCAAGCCGAAGAGGCGAACACGAAGGCCATCAATAGTTGCTTATACACGGTCCTGCTCCCAATCCCGGGCGGGTTCGCGGTGATCGCGATTGTCGCCACATTGATAGATCTACCTATACTGAATCGGCCCGGGACAGCCGAACCTTTAGCTGCCAGTTCGCGACACAGTTAATCCTTATAATCAGATAGTTAGCGATGGCGGAGTGGCGCCTGGCCACCTGCCATCTCTCCACGTGGCACGCGGCGCAGCGTGAGAACATGTGGTTTGGCCCTGCGCAGCCGGGTCGTCGCACAAACTGCGGCAAACACCGATGGTCAAAACAGGCAATCGGCGCCAGACTGCAGTTGAAGCTTCCTCAGAGAGGTGAACAGTATGAGCGTCGATACCAGCCATAGTCTCGCTGAGCGCAGTTTTGATCGTGCATTGATCCACAGCTTACTGAAGCACGTCGGCAATCCTCGCATCTCGATCCGACTCTGGAACGGTGATGAGTTTCAGGTCAGCGACGAACGCCCCGTCGCATGTATGGAGATTCGTCGGCGACGTGCCGCGCTGCGGCTCCTGCGATCGCCATCTGTCGGTTTCGGAGAGTGTTACAGCCAGGGCCTGATCGAGGTCCACGGTGATCTGCTGGCGTTCGCCAACGAAATAACAGCGGCAATTACGCGCAAACGAGAGGGGCGCTATTACGGCCCCAAGCTGCGCTCGATGCTGCACGCCATGAACGCCAATTCGCTGACCCGGGCGCGACACAATGTCCACCATCACTACGATCTCGGCAACGATTTCTACAAGCTCTGGCTGGACCCGCGCCTGGTCTATACCTGCGCCTACTACGAATCACCGGCGGCGACGCTGGCCGAGGCACAGCTTGCCAAGCTCGAACATGTATGCCGCAAGCTGAAACTGCGGCCCGGGCAAAAAGTCATCGAAGCGGGTTGCGGGTGGGGTGCACTGGCGCTGCACATGGCCGAACATCATGGCGCCAACGTGGTCGCTTACAACACTTCGACAGAACAGATCGCTTACGCGCGAGAGCAGGCTGCGACGCTTGGACTCGATGATAAGGTGAAATTCGTAGAAGACGACTATCGCAACATCGACGAACGCTGCGATGTGTTCGTGTCTGTTGGCATGCTGGAACATGTCGGCCTGGCCAACTTCGGTACCTTGGGGTCAGTCATAAAACGCTGCCTCAAAAAAGACGGCATCGGCCTGATTCATTCAATCGGACGCAGCCATGCGCAAAAGATGGATCCCTGGATCATCAAACACATTTTCCCGGGCGGGCACGCTCCAAGTCTGAGTGAAATGACGGCCGTTTTCGAGCCCTGCAAGTTTTCGATTATCGATATTGAAAACCTGCGCCCGCATTACGCGCGCACCTGTGCCGACTGGCTACGGAATTACGAAGCTGTGACTGACCAGGTCGCAGCCATGTACGACGAGGAATTCGCGCGCATGTGGCACTTGTACCTGGCCGGTTCATCGGCGGGTTTTCAGTCGGGCACCTTGCAGCTATACCAGGTTCTGTTCGTGCCTCACGGCAACGATCAAGTCCCGTGGACACGCGAGTACCAGTACCAGGGCCAATCCGGACGCGCCTGACGTGCGAATGGCCGACGCCATTGTGGTAGGCGGCGGCCCCGCAGGTTCCACCTGCGCCTGGAAGCTTCGGTCTGCAGGGCTCGACGTCCTGCTGCTGGACCGGATGGCATTCCCACGCAGCAAGTTGTGTGCTGGATGGGTAACGCCCGAGGTCATGACCGACCTGGAGCTTGACGGCGACGACTATCCGCTCAGCTTCATGACCTTTAACGAACTTCACCTGCACTGGAAGGCGCTGACGGCAAAACTCAAATCCCGGCAACACTCGATTCGGCGTTTCGAATTCGACGACTTCCTGTTGCAGCGCTCGGGTGCCAGGGTACTGCAGCACAAGGTCCGCGACGTTCGCAGGCAAGGCAGTGACTACGTCATCGATGCTGAATTCCGTTGCAAATACCTGGTCGGCGCCGGCGGCACGGCCTGCCCGGTCTACCGGGCGCTGTTCCATGCGATGAATCCTCGCAGCAGCGCGTTGCAGACAGCAACGTACGAGCAGGAGTTTGCTTACAACTGGGAAAATGGCGAGTGTCACCTGTGGTTCTTCGACAATGGCCTGCCCGGTTATGCCTGGTACGTGCCGAAAGCGAACGGCTATATTAACGTTGGCCTGGGCGGCATGGCCGATCAGTTGAAGCATCAGGGCGGGCACGTCCAGGAATATTGGCACAAGTTCGTCGAGAAGCTGGAACGTCGCGGCCTGGTCCGTTACGACGACTATCATCCGACGGGTTACAGTTACTTCCTGCGCGGCAATGTCGACGTCGTCAGCGATAACAATGCGTATCTGGTCGGTGACTCTGTCGGGCTCGCGACCCGTGATATGTGCGAGGGCATAGGACCGGCAGTCAAGAGTGGCCTGCTTGCGGCGCGCTCAATCGTCACCGGCGAAGAGTATTCATTGGCAGGCATCGGCAAATTCAGCGGCGGCGGAATTGCCAGCAAGATACTCGAGCGCAAGTTCGTCGGCTCGTGAGCGTACCGTCGTCAATTCAGTAAGGCATAACGCCCGGTAATTTTGTCTGCAGACCCATGAGTGTGCGTACGTGTGTCTCGACACATCGTGCCAGGCTATTGAGTTCATAGCCGCCTTCGAGCACGGAAACGATTCGCCCCAATGCTGATTCCGCCGCGATTTCGACAATCTGTTCTGTTACCCATTGGAAATCGTTGTCGGTCAGGCTGACGTTCGACATCTCATCATCTCTGTGCGCATCGAAGCCGGCAGACACGAAGATCATTTGCGGCTGGAAGTCCTGCAAAGCGGGCAGCCAGTGATCGGTCACGGCTGCGCGAAACTCTGCGCTCTGCGCCGTTGCATCGAGTGGCACGTTAACGCGATTCGGCGAGTTGTCGAGTTGCGCAGTAAACGGATAGAAGGGGTGCTGAAACGTCGAACAGAACAACACCCTGTTGTCGTCTTGAAAAGCTTCCTCGGTACCATTGCCCTGATGCACATCGAAATCGACGATGGCCACCTTTATCAGACCGTGTCGTTCCAGTGCGTGAGCTGCGCCTATCGCAATGTTGTTGTACAGACAAAAGCCCATGGCACGATTCGTTTCAGCGTGATGGCCCGGGGGCCGTATGCCGCAGAAGGCCGACTCCATCTCCCCGCCGACGACGAGGTCGACCGCGGCCACGACTGCGCCAGCCGCCCGCCGCGCAGCGATCAGGCTGTCCCGACTGATAACCGTATCCGGATCGAGGCGGGCATAGCCGCTCACGGGCGTCATCGAACTCACGGTGTCGAGGTGATGGCGGGTGTGTATACGTAGCAGCTGTTCTTCAGTCACTTCGGGAGCATCGATGCGGCTCAGCACATCGAAGAGACCGGTGACGATAAACCGATCCTCTATCGCCGTAAGACGCCGGGCATTCTCCGGATGACCCTCGCCAGTGTCATGTCTCTGGCAGTCAGCATGACTGATGTAAGCAGTTCCCAAGGTGGCTATCCCGTATTGTGATTGCCTCGTCGTGCAGTGTAAAAGTTCGCGACTGCAATAGGAATACGAGCCAGGTTGCGCGGATGAATACACACTATCTCACTTCGCTGTTCACTCCGGATAGCGTTGCGCTCTTCGGCGCAAGCGACAAACCGGACTCTGTCGGTGGCGTGGTCTTCAGGAATTTGCTGACGTCGGGCTTCAAGGGTCGAATATATGCGATCAACCCAAAGCGCGACGAGGTACAGGGCCAGAAAGCATTTCCGTCGCTGGAGGAAATCGACGAAGTGGTCGATCTCGCGGTTGTCGCAACGCCGGCTGCCAGCATTCCCGGCATTGTTGAAGCCTGTGGTGAACGTGGCGTCAAAATGATGTTGATCCTGTCAGCCGGTTTTCGGGAGACCGGCACGGAGGGCCGGCGGCTTGAGGACCGTGTGACCGAACTGGTCAGACGATACGGCATTCGCCTGATGGGCCCGAATTGCCTGGGCCTCATTCGACCGGACAAGGGCCTCAACATCACTTTCGGCAATAACAACGCGCAGCCCGGCAATCTCGCCTTCGTGTCTCAGTCCGGTGCTATTTGCACGGCCATTCTCGATTGGGCGGAAAAAAATGACATCGGCTTTTCGGCGGTGGTGTCCACAGGTATCGCTGCCGACCTGGACTTTGGAGACTACCTCGACTTCCTCGTTTCGGATCCGGCCACCAGGGCGATCCTGCTCTACATAGAAGGCATCAACAACTCACGGCGTTTCATGAGTAGTCTGCGCGCCGCGGCGCGCATCAAGCCGGTCATCGCGCTAAAAGTCGGCCGGCATGCTGCCGGCGCAGAAGCTTCGATGTCGCACACTGGCGCGCTGGTGGGAAGTGACGAGACATTCGCCGCGGCGTTGTCGCGCTCCGGCGTGCTGCGCGTCGCGACGGTGGGTCAGCTTTTCGGCGCCGCAAAGGCGCTGTCATCGACACATTATCGTGGCAAGTCCGAGCGTCTGGTCATCATCACCAATGGCGGTGGTCCCGGTGTCATGGCGGCCGACCGCGCAACGGATCAGGAAATCGAGCTGAGCGTATTGAGTGCCGAGACCATGGCAGCGCTGAATGAAGCGCTACCAGGCGTCTGGTCGCACGGTAACCCGGTAGACATCATTGGCGATGCGCCACCAGAGCGCTATCAACGCGCGCTGGATATTTGTCTGCAAGACCCCGGCGTGGACGGCGCGATTGTCATCCTGACGCCACAGGCGATGACCAGACCAACGGAAGTCGCCGAGGCGGTCATCAAGTCAGCACAGCGAAGCGACAAACCGATAATGACGAGCTGGATGGGTGGCAGGCAGGTGGAGGAGGCGCGCCGGCGCTTCAGTAATGCGCGTGTCCCGGATTTTCGCACTCTGGAGAACGCCGTCGACGCTTTTTCATACCTCGCAAGATACAACAAGAACCAGCGTCTTCTGTTGCAGACGCCCGCCGGGCTGACCGGCGGTCAGCCGCCGCCGGACAGGGAGGGTGCACGACTGATCATCGAAGCGGTTCTTACGGAACAGCGCAAGGTATTGACCGAACCCGAATCCATGGCGGTGCTCAACGCGTTTCGGGTGCCTACGGTACGAAATGCCGTCGCGCACTCGGCGAACGAAGCATTGATCAACGCCGAATCGATAGGTTTCCCGATCGCCATGAAAGTGCTGTCCAAGGACATTTCCCATAAGTCCGATGCCGGCGGTGTGAGACTCAACATCAATTCGGCACAGGAGGTGCGTAGTGCGTATCGGCAGTTGGTCGACGAGGTGCAGCGGCGCGTCCCAGGCGCCAATATCTCTGGAGTCACTATCGAAAAAATGTACCGTAGCGCGAACGGCAGGGAGCTGATGATCGGGATCATCCGCGATCCCGTCTTCGGTCCGGTCATAAGTTTCGGCAGCGGCGGTACGAGCGTTGAGATCATGGGTGACTCAGCCGTATCGTTGCCGCCGCTGAATCGCCGTCTTGCGATCGACCTTATCAATCGCACCAGGGTTTCCAGGATGCTTGGCAGGTTTCGGCAGATGCCGGCAGTCGACATCGAATTGTTGGTCGACGTGCTGCGCAGCGTTTCCAGCATGGCATGTGAGTTGCCGTGGCTACAGGAACTGGACATCAATCCACTGATCATGGACGAGGCCGGTATCGTAGCCGTCGACGCACGTATCGTTGTCGACTACCCGACGCCTTCGACGGACCCGTATCATCATCTTGCGATACACCCTTATCCATCCCGGCTCGTCAGGAAAATTCAGTTGAACGATGGTACAGATATCCTTATCCGGCCAATCCGGCCCGAAGACGCTGACATGGAAGCCAGGTTCGTGCGAGAACTGTCCAAAGAAGCGAAGTACTTCCGCTTCATGAATTCGCTGCAGGAACTCAGCCAGGAAATGCTGGTGCGTTTCACACAGATCGATTACCACAACGAGATGGCCTTGATTGCTGTCAATTCCGATGGCGCCGGCGAAGAGCAAATCGGTGTTGCCCGGTATACGACCAACGTGGACAAAACCAGCTGTGAATTTGCGCTGGTTGTTTCCGATCGGTGGCAGAGTCGCGGAATCGCACACCATCTGATGCGCGATCTGATGGAGATTGCCCGTGATCGAAACCTGGAGTGGATGCAGGGCCAGGTTCTCAGTAGCAATACCAAGATGCTGGAGTTGGTCTCGTCGCTGAATTTTCAGGTTCGGACCGACCCGGAGGATCCGGCCATCAAGCAGGTGGCAGTAAAGCTGCAGTAGTCCCGAAGACAGGCGCGTGCGGTTTCTATTCGGGGAGATTCTCCAGCAGGAACCGCTTGACGTTTTCGCCCATCACCATGCGAATTTCGTCTTCCGAAAATCCTGCCCGTAACATTTGGTCGGTGAGAACGGCTAACTCGCCGGCATCAAATGACACTGTCGTCGAACCGTCGTAATCTGACCCGAGCGCGACATGACGCACGCCCAGCAAGTCGATCGCATGTCTGATCGCGGATACGACGCCCTCAGGTGTGATGTCGCAGACCGCACCGGCCCAGAACCCGATGCCAATCAAGCCACCCTTGTTAGCGATCTCCTGCATCAGGACATCGTCCAGGTTTCTGGGCGAATCGCAGCTCGCCCGGACGCCACCGTGAGATAGCAGGACCGGTCTATCCGAAACAGCCAGGACATCGTCGACCATTTGAGGTGACGCATGGGCGACGTCGATGATCAGGCTCAGTTCATTCGCGCGGCGTACCACCGACTTTCCAAAGTTGCTCAATCCTGCGCCGCTGATTCCGTGCAGTGAACCGCCCAGTTCATTGTCGAAGAAATGCGTAAGGCCGACGATTCGAAGACCCTGGTCATATAGCAAATCGAGGTTTTTCAGGCTTCCTTCCAAAGGGTGCGCGCCTTCGACGAGGTAAACAGCGCCAATGACCCGCTCGCCGCGGTCTCTTCTTGCCAGGAAATCGCGCATGTCCCGTTTGCTGCTTACGAGAATCAACTCACTCTGGTCGGCAATGTCGTGCAATTTTTCCAGTTGAAAGACAGCTCTCTGGTAAAGGCTGCCCCATGTCCTTATCGGCCAAAGCGATGCAATAGCGAGCAGAGTGATGTTGTCGGAATCCGACTCATTGCTGTTGTAGTTCTGGCCGGCCGGGCTCTTGGTGGTCGCGCTAAATACCTGCAGCGCGACATTGCCCTTGCGGAGCCTGGGAAGATCCATGTGTCCGATGCTGGATTCCCCGATCAGGTCGCGCTTCCACAGCAGTGAATCCGAGTGCAGATCGGCAACAAACAGGGCTTCGTGGAGCCTCAGGGCCCGATCACTCACATTATAATCAGCGTGGGCCAGAACGACGTTGTGACCGGACTCGACCCGACCTGGCAAAATCCAATGGGCGAAGGCGATTAGAGCAAGACCGAAGATCGCGATTACGATCAGCAACTTTTTCATGTTTATCGTCGTCTGGCGGCAGACAGGAAACAGACCAGTCGCCACATTGCCTTACAATCACCGAATTGGGAACGGTTTTCTCGCAGCGCAGCCCGGCTGGATGAGGTACGTTACCCAATCTGTAACTGGTCGATTGCGGAGGTTTCAATGCGTTGCACCCAAACCCTGGCGCTGATTGTCGTCGCCTGCACAATGATGTCCTGTTCCGCGGAAGAAGCGCATAGACCGCATGATGCCGGAGACAGCTTTCACGCATTGCTGGACGAGCACTGGGCCGCCGCCGTAGCCGAGAAAATCTTCTTTCGCACGGATCCGGACGCGTGGCGCATGGATGGCAGGCTGACAGAGCATACTGCCGAGGCGCGTGCACGGCGAGAGCAATTCAACGAGCAGATTCTCAGCAAACTGGCTGCGATCGATGTCGATGAACTCGATGAGAATGACCGCCTGTCCTATCGAATCTTCAAATACGAACGGGAAACCGAACGCGACAGCTATCAACAACCTGATCATTTGTTTCCGATCAATAGCCTGTTTGGTTATCACACCTACTTCGCCGAATCGCCAGCTACCACAGTGTTTCTTTCGGCGAAAGACTACGACGACTACCTGATCAGCCTGGCCGACTTCACGCGTTACAACCGCGAACATATCGAGTTGTTGCGCGAAGCAATCGTCGCGGGCTATACGCACCACTGCGAGAGCATTGCAAATTATGCCAGGACTATAGATGTGCATATCGTTGCCGACGCCGAAAGCAGCGCGCTCTACGTGCCGTTTACCCGATTTCCGGGAAATGTCAGCGAAGATCAGCGCTCGAGTCTTGTCAGCAAGGGCGTAGCGCTTATCAATTCGGTCGTCGTGCCGGGTTACCAGGAGTTACTGGACTTTTTTGTCGATGAATACCTGCCGGCATGCCGCAGCGAAGTTGGCATCACGTCTGTCCCGGGCGGCGACAGCTACTATCAATACCTGATCAGGTATTTCACGACGACCGAGATGTTGCCGGCAGAAATACATGAGCTCGGCGTCACGGAGCTCCGCCGTATTCGTGCCGAAATGCAATCCATCATCGATGCTGTTGGCTTCGATGGTGACTTCAAGGATTTCGCCAACTTCCTGCGTGAAGACCCCCGATTCTACGCGAAGACAGATCAGGAGCTGCTGGGTCGCGCTGCCCTGATCAGCAAGACGGCCGAGGGTGAGCTGCCGAGATTCTTCACACTGTTGCCGCGCGCAACCTACAAGATTGTTGGCGACCGGAATCGCGGCGCCTACTACAAACCGCCAAGTGGCGACGGTACCGATTCGGGCACCTATTTCGTCAAAATCGGCGACCTGCAAAACGAACCGCTGTACACACTGGAGTCGCTGTCGTTGCATGAGGGTGTGCCCGGTCATCACCTGCAATCGGCGCTTGCACAGGAACTGGATCTGCCGGAGTTTCGGCGCAATCTGAATCACTCCGCCTTCGGTGAAGGCTGGGGCCTTTACTCCGAACGGCTCGGCAAGGAAATGGGCTTCTATAAGGATCCATACAGTGATTTTGGCCGCCTGACCTACGAGGCCTGGCGCGCTTGTCGGCTGGTCGTCGACACGGGCATGCACGCGTTCGGCTGGTCACGCCAGCAAGCCGTGGACTTCATGCTCGATAACACAGCCCTCAGCGTTGCGGAAATCAACAAAGAGATAAATCGGTACATCACGTGGCCGGCCCAGGCATTGTCCTACAAGATCGGCGAACTCAAAATCCGTGAACTGAGAGCCAGGGCTGAAGCCGAGCTGGGTTCGTCATTCGACATCCGTCGTTTTCATGACATGGTCGTGGGTAACGGTTCGTTGCCTATCGCGGTATTGGGTGACATGGTGACCGACTGGATCGAAGCGGAAAAGAGGGCGTTATGAAGATCTCCACGATCCGAGTCTATCAAGTGGACTTACCACTTGTTGAGGGCCGCTACTCCTGGTCCGAGGGGAAGTATGTCGAAGTCTTCGACAGCACCGTCGTGGAGTTGCTTACCGACGACGGCCATTGCGGTTATGGCGAAGTATGTCCGCTGGGGCCGTTCTACCTGCCCGCGTTCGGGCCCGGAGCGCGTGCCGGAATCGGTGAGCTCTCAGCGACGATCCTTGGACAGGATCCGACCGCGATCGGACCCATGAATCAGTTGATGGACAGGGCGCTGCTGGGACACCCATACGTCAAGTCGGCCATCGACATGGCGTGCTGGGATCTGCTCGGCAAAGTGGCTGGAAAATCGGTTTGCGATCTGATGGGCGGAAAATTCGGGGACAGTGTCGCACTGTATCGCGCGATCAGCCAACGGCCGGCCGATGAAATGGCGGAAAACGTTGCCGCGCATCGCGCAGACGGGTACAGCAAGTTTCAACTCAAGGTGGGTGGTGATCCAAAGGACGACGTCGACCGAATTCACGCCGCAGCGGACATACTGACGGGCGGCGAGGTCCTCGTCGCTGATGCCAACACAGGCTGGCGCGTAGACGACGCGATCCGGGTGGTTAACGCTGTTCGTGATCGGGATGTCTACATTGAGCAGCCCTGTCGATCCTACGAGCATTGCCTGGCAATCAGGCGTCGTACCTCTCTGCCGTTCATACTGGATGAAAACATTGACGGTATCGACGCACTGCTTCGTGGTCATGCCGATGGTGCGATGGACGTCATCAATCTAAAGATTTCAAAGGTCGGGGGACTGACAAAAGCGCGTCAGATTCGCGATCTCTGCGTGTCGCTGAACATACCGATGACGATCGAAGACAGCTGGGGCGGAGACATTATTACTGCGGCGATTGCGCATCTGGCCCATTCGACACCAGAGTCCCTGCGATTCTCGGCGACTGACTTCAACAGCTATGTCACCGTGCAGAACGCAACGGGCGCGCCGCAGCGAATGTCCGGCCACATGGTTGCCTCGAACGAGCCGGGACTGGGAATTTCCCCGAATATGGATGCCCTCGGCACAGCCGTTGCCGAGTACGGCAGGTGAGCATGATGATGAAACTGAATCGGGACTTTCTGCTTGCGGCGGCAATCGTATGCAGCCCACCACTCATGGCTGCGGAAGCATCGAACCTTCTCAGCATCGATCGAATCTTCCATGACGAGGAGTTCGAACTCAACGAGAAAGTGCCAAGCAAATGGTTGCAGGATGGTGTCCGCTACACGACAGTCGAGACCTCCGAATCGGTGGCCGACGGCTTTGATATTGTGGAGCACGACTCGGCGACGGGCGAGCAGGCAGTTCTGGTCAACGCAATGCAGTTGGTGCCCGAGGGCGCCGAGAAGCCGCTCGAGATCAAAGACTATGCCTGGTCCGACGACGGTCGTTTTCTGCTGATCAACACGAACACCGTCAAGTTTCGCCGTTTTGAGTCTCTCGGTGACTACTGGCTGCTGAATCTGCAGACCTCAGACTTGCGTCAGCTTGCGTCCGGTGCCAGGCCCTCATCGTTGATGTACGCCAAGTTCTCGCCCGACAGCGAGCAGATCGCCTACATGTACGAAAACAACATCTATATCGAAAGCATCGATGGAGTCACAACAAAGCAACTGACTCATGACGGCTCGGAACTCATCGTCAATGGAACAGGTGACTGGGTTAACGAGGAGGAGTTTTCACTGCGTGACGGATTTAAGTGGAGCCCCGATTCGAAGCGACTCTGTTATTGGCAGTTCGATACAGAGGGTGTTGGCACGTTCTATATGATGAAGAACACCGATGATGTTTACTCTCATCCGATTCCACTGCAGTACCCCAAGGCCGGCACGACAAATTCAGCAACACGCGTAGGTGTTGTCGACATCAAAACCGGGCAAACGATCTGGATAACGCTCGAAGACGACCCACGCCAGCACTATGTACCACAAATGGACTGGGCTGACAGTTCCGAGCAACTGATCATTCAGTATCTGAACCGGCTGCAGAATACCAACCGGGTCATCCTTGCGAATGCAAGCGACGGGGCGACACAACTCATCTTTACCGACAAAGATGAGGCATGGCTCGACGTCAATGAAGACGTGAAGTGGCTCGAAGGCGGGAAGTACTTTACCTGGCTCAGTGAGCGAGACGGATGGCGTCATCTGTATCGGATCTCTCGCGATGGCAGGAGTGTGAAACTCATAACACCGGGGCAGTTCGATATTATTAGCGTCGAGCATATCGATACGCATAGTGGCTGGGTGTACTACATCGCTTCACCTGACGATAATGCGGCCCGATATTTGTTCAGGTCGCCGCTGCTCGACGAACCTCGCGTAGAGCGACTAACGCCTCTTGGTGATTCCGGATTTCACGAATACGAGATCTCACCAAATTCGAAATGGGCGTTTCATACTTTCTCGACACTGGACAAGCCGCCAGCCGTTGATTTGATTTCGTTGCCGGATCATGCGTCGCGCCGGGTGATTGTCGACAATCGGAATGTGGAAAGCCTGTTACAAGCCACGCCCAGAGGAGAGACAGAGTTTTTCAAAATCGGAATCGGCGGTGGGGTCGAGCTGGACGGCTGGATGATGAAACCGCCGGAATTCGATCCGCAGAAAAAGTACCCGTTGCTCGTGTTCGTGTACGGCGAACCGGCGGCCCAGACAGTGACAAAGAAGTGGCGCACGGATCGCCATCTCTGGCACCTGATGCTGACGCAGCAAGGCTTTATCGTTGCCAGTGTCGACAGCCGGGGCACGCCGGCGCCGCGGGGGCGTGCCTGGAGAAAGTCGATCTACAGACAGATCGGAATTCAGTCGCCCGCCGACCAGGTCGCGGCAGTCAGGGCGTTGCTATCCGAGCGGGCCTACCTGGACGGGGAACGCGTTGGCAGTTGGGGCTGGAGTGGCGGTGGCCAGATGACATTGAACCTGATGTTTCGCTATCCGGACATCTATCGCACAGGAATTGCGATCGCTTTTGTCAGTGATCAGCGGCTGTACGATACGATTTACCAGGAGCGGTTCATGGGTCTGCCCGATGACAATGAAGAGGGCTATCGATTGGGATCGCCAATAACGCATGCCGAAGGTCTCGAGGGTGATCTGCTGCTCATCCACGGTACCGCCGACGACAACGTTCACTATCAGAGCGCCGAACAACTGGTCGACAAACTCATAGAACTCAATAAGACATTTTCTTTCATGCCTTATCCGGATCGCAGTCACTCAATCGACGAAAAACCGAACACCAAGCGCCATCTTTACGGGCTCATGACCGATTTTCTGCACGAAAAGCTGCCGCTGCGCGCAGCCTCCGAGCCTTAGACCATGCTATCCGGCCAGACTGTTTTTTCCGGTTGTATACCCGCACTGATGACGCCATGCGATGCCGCGGGAAAGCCCGACTTCGACGCCCTGGCTGCCAAGGCTTCAGAGCTGATCAACGTTGGTATGCGGGCCGTCGTCTATTGTGGATCGATGGGCGATTGGCCACTACTCAGCGACGCTCAGCGCAGGACGGGTGTCGAAGCTCTCGTTCAGGCGCGAGTTCCTGTCATTGTCGGTACCGGCGCTCAGAATACCGCCCGGGCCGTGCGGCTGGCGGAACATGCGAGGGACTGCGGCGCCGACGGATTGATGGTCATACCTCGGGTGCTGTCCAGAAGTACGTCGCTGCCCGCCCAAAGGATGCACTTCAAAGCCGTGCTTAAGGCGGCGGATAATCTGCCTGCCGTTATCTACAACAGCCCGTATTACGGCTTTGAAACAAAGGCGGATCTGTTTTTCGAATTGAGAAACGAGCATCCCAACCTGGTCGGGTTTAAAGAGTTTGGCGGTGCCGCCGGCCTCAGTTATGCCGCCGAAAATATTACAAACAACAATAGCGAATTGACACTCATGGTTGGTGTCGATACGCAGGTTGTTCACGGTTTCGTTCATTGTGGTGCGAAGGGTGCGATTACAGGGGTCGGAAACGCTTTACCCAATCAAGTACTGCGGCTGATCGATCTGAGCCTGCAGGCAGCGAAAGGAGATGCCGCGGCGTTGCAACTTGCCAACGAGCTTGATCAGGCGCTTGCCGTACTTTCAAAGTTCGACGAGGGGCCGGACCTCGTTCTTTACTACAAGTACCTGATGGTGCTGGAAGGCAACCCGGAGTACGAGCATCATATCAACAGCGGCGACAGGCTCGACCAGTCGCAGCGCGACCACGTCGAGGTCGAATGGCGACGCTTCCGAAATTGGTGGAAGTCATGGTCCGGGTCCTGACCCTGGCTTCGCCGAACAAGAGGATTAGCGGCCGACACTCATAGCTCATCAAGCGCGAATTCGACATTTGTTCGTTTAGGACTCAAGAACGCTTGATTTTGGCCGATAACCGAACACAGAGAACCCCCCAGCCGTTGATTGCTCTCATCGCAGCTTGTTCTGTGTTTTACGAATGATCCTGATAGTCAGTGTCGCAACGGTTGTTCGCGGAATCTGATTGTGAGGCTGCCAGATGATGACCGGAACGTACAATCCCACACTGGTTGCCGTGTCCTTTATGGTCGCGGTAATCGCTTCTTATACAGCGCTTGAATTGTCAGCTCGTGTCGCGAGGCACAGTAGTAAGGCTGCGCTGTTCTGGCTGGCTGCGGGCAGTGTCTCGATGGGTATTGGCATCTGGACCATGCATTTTGTTGGCATGCTGGCTTTCGAAATGCGCATGTCGTACACGTACGATATTTCGATCACAATGCTCTCACTTCTTGTCGGGATCATCGCCTCGGCATTTGCCATCTGGGTTGCCTCTCGAAAAACAACGAGCTTCATGAAGATCGGCCTTAGCGGCGTCTTGCTGGGCGGCGGCATCGCTACCATGCATTACACGGGGATGGCGGCCATGCGCATGGAAGCGAAGATGGTCTACGATCCGACGATCCTGGCTATCTCGGTAGTCATCGCCGTAGTGGCGGCAACGGCGGCAATCTGGATCATTTTTACACTGGTGCAGAATACATCGAGTGCCAGAAACCCAACGCGGCTCAAACTGGCCGCAGCGTTGACCATGGGACTGGCGATCTGCGGGATGCACTACACCGGCATGGCCGCAGTCAGCTACGAACCGTTGGACAGTGCCCATCTGCTAAGCCAGCCGGTGAGTAATCCATCGATGGCTATGGAGCTGGCGCTCGCAGCGTTGCTCATACTCGGCGTTACACACCTGACAATATTTTTCGATGTGCGCATCGCGGCCGAGCACACACTCAGCCTGGAGGCGAAGAAGCACGCTTCCCAGCTAAGCGAATTACTCGATGAATCACTCAACGAAATGTTTGTCATCGATATTCCCACGCTACGCATAATCAATGTGAACAAGGGTGCGTGTGAGCATCTTGGCTACGGGCGCGACGAACTGAAAGAGATGTCACCGATAGATATCACCCCGGAACTCACCGAGGAGCAGCTCTGCGACCGGCTAATGGATCTTGCGGAAAGCCACCGGAAACTCGTTGTATATGAGTCCGTTCACCGACGCGCAGACGGCTCAACGTATCCGGTGGAAATTAATTTACAGCTGTCAAATATTCTTGATCGACCCGTTGCCCTGGCGATCGTGTCGGACATCACACAAAGAAAGACACTCGAAGATCAGCTTATGCAGGCACAAAAGCTCGAGTCGATAGGACAGCTGGCTGCTGGAATTGCGCATGAGATCAATACGCCGGCGCAATACGTTGGGGACAATACGCGCTTCATCAAGGAAACGATGGTCGAGGTCATTGATCTCATCAGCGTATTTCAACGACTGCACGCAGCGGCTCGTGACAACACACTAACGCCTGAACTGATTCAGGAAGCGGGCGATTTGATCCAGGCAGTGGATCCCGAATACCTCGCCGAGGAAGTGCCAGCGGCCATAGATCAGTCGCTGGAGGGCATAACGCACATCACGAATATCGTCCGCGCAATGAAGGAATTCTCGCACCCCGGTGGCAAGAACCAGGAGCTGGTCGACATCAACAAGACTGTGCAGAGCACGATCACAGTGGCGTCGAACGAGTGGAAGTATGTCGCCGAGGTCCGAACCGATTTCGATGAGAATATGCCGGCCGTTTCCTGCATGCCGCAGGAGATCAGCCAGGTCGTCCTGAACCTGATCGTGAACGCGGCACATGCGATCGCCGATGTCCTGGAAGATGGATCCGATGCCAAGGGCACGATTGCCGTCAGCACCGCTTGCACGCCAGACTTTGCCGAGATTCGAATAACGGATACCGGCGGCGGCATACCGAAGCACATCAGAGATCGCGTTTTTGATCCGTTCTTCACGACCAAGGAGGTGGGTAAGGGGACCGGGCAGGGATTGACAATGGCGTACAAGACTATTGTCAGTGGACACAAGGGCGATCTGAGGTTTGAGACAACTGAAGGAGAGGGCACCACTTTTGTGATCTCGCTACCGCTGGAAGTTGATGTCGAGGAAGCGATGCAGGTGGTTGCATGATGCGTGTGCTGTTTGTCGATGACGAGCCGAACATCCTGAGCGGCATTCGACGCATGATGCGCTCCATGCGCAACGACTGGGAGATGGACTTTGTCGGCAGCGGCGCGGAGGCGCTTGCGAAAATTGAAGTGACGCCGTGCGATGTTATCGTCAGCGACATGTGCATGCCGGGAATGGATGGTGCGCAGTTGCTGTCGACGGTAAAAGACAAGCTGCCCGGCGCGATCCGAATTGCCCTGTCGGGTCAGACAGATCAAAAGATGATCTATCGCTGCATCCAGAATGCCCACCAATACCTTGCAAAGCCCTGCGATGCCGGAGTTCTCATCGAAACAGTGCGCCGGGCGTGCATGCTGCGCGAGTTGCTCGAGGATGAGGAACTTGCGACTCGCGTAAAAGAAATGTCTTCGATTCCCAGCCTGCCGGAACAATACGCGAGGATCATGGAGGAATTGCAGTCCGACGATGCCTCGCTGCAAAAAATCGGCGAAATTGTCGAGTCGGATGTTGCAATGACGGCGAAGATCCTGCAGCTCGTCAACTCTGCATTCTTCGGGCTGACACAGCATGTTGCTACGCCGGCTCAAGCGACAATGCTGTTGGGTGTCGACGTGATCCGAACGCTGGTTTTGACGTCTGGTGTCTTTTCTCAATTCGATGAAAACATAAGCAAGAAGATGGACTTGCAGTCCATTTGGTCGAGAAGCGCACAGGTTGGCGCACTGGCCAAAGCGATTGCCATACAGGAAACGCAGGACAAATTGACAGGGGATTACGCATTCATGGCAGGCATGCTGATGGATGTCGGCTTGTTCGTGCTGGCCAGCAATTTGGCAAACGAGACTGTTGACGCGTGGCAAGCCGCCCGGCGACCCGGAGCGTCCGACTGGGAAGTCGAGCGAGACGTGTTCGGTCAGAGTCACATGGAGGTCGGGGCGTATCTAGTCGGCCTCTGGGGGCTGCCCGATCCGATAATTGCCGCAGTTGCCTACCACCACACGCCGTCCGCCTATTCCTGCAGTGAGTTTTCGCCGTTGACCGCCGTGCACGCCGCCCTGGCGATTGTAACGGGCGATGGTAGCGGCGCCGCGCAGGGTGTGGATGTCGAGTACCTTGAGACCCTGCATGTTGCTGATCGCCTGGATGCGTGGCAGAGGCTGTATCAGGATCTTGCTGTCGACGGTGAGGTGAAGGCAGATGACTGAAAAAGTGCTCTTTGTCGATGACGAACCCAACGTCCTGCAGTCGATTCGACGGGGTCTCCGCAAGCAATTCGACGTCCATGTTGCCGAAGGCGGCGAAGCGGCGCTGCAGTTGCTGCACGGAGAGCATAATTTCGCTGTCATCGTTTCGGACATGCGCATGCCCGGCATGAACGGTGTTGAACTCCTGTCTCGAGTCAAACAGCTTTGGCCAGACACAGTTCGCATGATGCTGACGGGAAACGCCGATCAGGAAACCGCTGTAGATGCGGTGAACCATGGCGATATTTTCCGATTCCTCAACAAGCCGTGTGAAAACACTGCGCTTAGCGAGGCCGTCAAGGAAGGTATTCGCCGGCATATGCTGATTGTTGCGGAACGTGACCTCCTGGAAAACACATTACGCGGCAGCATCAAGGCGCTTGCAGAAATTCTGTCACTGACAAATCCGGAAGTCTTCGGCCGTACGACGCGCCATAAGCACCTCATGCATCGCCTTGCGACCGCCATGAAGCTTGCGGACATCTGGCAGCTCGAGAGTATTGCGCTGTTGTCGCAATTGGGATGTGTGACCGTGGCTGAGGAACTCGTCAAACGGAAGGCGGGCGGATTTCATTTGTCGGCCGAGGATCTGCAGGAGTTCGTCGCGCACGCCAAAGTGGGCGCTGATTTGCTGGCCGCCATTCCAAGAATGGATGTCATCGCCGAATCGGTTCGGTATCAAGAGCGTAACTTCGACGGCACCGGCCACCCGGCGGACGGCCCGAGTGGTGAGGATATCCCACTGGGTGCGAGACTGATGAGAGTGATCCTGGATTTCGACGCTTTTGAGTCTTCGGGCGCAAGCAGTGCAGATGCGCTGCATCGACTCAGGAAGCAACAGCAATGTTACGATCCCGCCATACTCGCGGCGCTCGAATCCTTGCTCGGCGATGCGGCGACTGCAGCGCCCGTGCTGACTACCATTGGCAGCTTGACGGACGTCATGATTCTCGCCGATGACGTTCGCACATCCACGGATGTGCTGCTGGTGGCTAAAGGGCAGGAGGCGACGTCATCAGTGCGTCGTCACCTGCAAAACTTCCTGATTCAGGGCTTGATCAGCAACGAGGTCCTGGTGATACACGGCAAGTAATTTTTGCCGGTGCTCATGTCGCGCCTGCGCTGAAAGACATCAGCATGCAGGATTCGACGCGATCAAAGTCGAACTCGCCCTGCGCTGCCATTTCACTTATTGTTAGCTTGACACCGAATCGTATTCGCTTGAGGAGTTGAGCAATGAAATTCTATTACCATCCGATATCCAGCTATTGTCAGAAAGCTCTGGTCGCAATGTACGAGAAGGGACTGGAATTCGAGCGGCACGTCGTAGAGCTTATGGATCCCGAGAAGCGGGCTCAATTCCGGGATGTATACCCGCTGGGCAAGGTACCCGTGCTGGTCGCCGATGACGATCACTTGATTCCGGAGTCGAGCATTATCATCGAGTATCTGGATGAAATCGCGGAGCCCAAACTTATTTTCGGTGATGCGGAGCAGCAGCGAAAGATTCGGTTCAATGACCGCATGTTCGATCTGTACCTGAACGACTCCGTAAGCACCCTGTTATTCCAGTCTATGAAACCGGAGTCTGAACGCGACCCGGAGCGCATCGATACGTCGAAGTTTCGCATCGATACCATGTACGGACTTATGGAACAGGAACTGGCTGATCAGCCGTACGCAAACGGTGAGAAATTCAGCATGTCCGACTGTGCTGCGACGCCTGCCCTGTTTTACGCTCAGCGAAGCGCCCCGTTCGATCAGTATGAGAACATCAGCGCCTACTGGGATCGGCTGGCCTCGCGACCGTCAATACAACGCGTAATTAGCGAAGCGGAGCCGTATATCAAGGCCTTTATGAAAGCCAGTGTCAAGGCGTAACACATCGAGTCCGCACAGGTGATGCCCGAGGAATAATGATCCGGGTTATGATGTTGGCCTGACACGACTGCGACACTGCGACAGCTACATGAACACACCAAGCGTGCATCTCGCAACAACGAGCGAAGAAATATCTGAACGCGCACACGCCGCCCGGAGCAAGGGCGGCGGCCGGGTCATTCTCGTACCGGTGGATTTTTCGTTCCATTCCGAGGCCGCACTGGTCCACGCGTGCGAGCTGGCGGACATCATGTCGGTTGCAGTCATGGTGCTGCACGTGGTTCATGATCCGGGCGAGATGCCCGGCTACTACTCGAAGCTGATCAAGAAAAAGCGTGTTGGCCGAATCCAGGACACCGCCGCGGAAGCATTCGACGAATTCATCGTTCGCGTGAGTGCCGCTCACCCGAAACTCAAAGCCCTGCAAGAGGCAGAGCGGCTGATGGTCGTTGGGCTCCCGGTGACTCGCATCCTGGAGGTGGTGGAGGAGCTGGATCCCTGGATGGTAGTTGTCGGCAGCCAGGGGCGCACAGGAATGCAACATCTCTTCATCGGGTCCAAGGCCGCTCAGATCGTGCAGCTTTGCCCTGTGCCGGTGACTGTCGTCAAGAGCAAAAAAGTAAAAAAGAAAGAGTGAGGCGCAGTGTCCTGGTCGCCACTTAGGCTGATGATCCAAGCCGCGGAACTCAAGCGCATGTCCATGATGACGGTGATGCTGCTGTGCTGTACGGCAGCGTTCGCCGCGAGCGACTCGTCGACGATGGCAGTCGGTCAGATGGCGATGGAGCTCTTCGGTGGACTCGCCTTGTTTCTGTTCGGCATCGATCAGATGACCGAGTCCCTGAAAGCCGTCGCAGGCGATCGAATGAGGACGATTCTAACCAAGTTGACGTCCAGTCGTTTCACCGGAGCATTAACCGGCGCAATTGTAACTTCCGTCATCCAGTCCTCGTCGGTTACAACTGTGCTGGTTGTCGGCTTCACAACCGCCGGGTTGATGTCATTCTCCCAGTCCATTGGCGTGATCATGGGAGCCAACATCGGCACCACGATCACCGCACAGATCGTCGCTTTCAAAGTCACCAAGACGGCATTGCTGATGATTGCTGTCGGCTTTAGTTTCCTGTTCTTCTCGAAGAAGGGAATGATTCGTCACTATGGCGGGATCCTGATGGGCCTGGGTCTCGTGTTTTTCGGCATGAGCGTCATGAGCGATGCCATGCAGCCGTTGCGCAGCTTTCAGCCATTTCTGGATCTGATGATAACGATGGAGAACCCCTTCATCGGCATACTGGTTGCGGCGGCTTTCACCGCGCTGATCCAGTCATCATCGGCCACCACAGCCATCGTCATCGTCATGGCAGGCCAGGGTTTCATCTCCCTGCCGGCGGGCATTGCGCTGGCTTTTGGTGCCAACATCGGAACTTGCGTCACTGCATTGCTTGCTGCCATCGGCAAGACGCGAGAGGCAGTCCGTGCCGCTACGACACATATCCTGTTCAACGTTGCTGGCGTCTTGCTGTGGGTGGGCTTCGTCGATCAACTGGCCGCTTTCGTGACAACGATTTCCCCGCTTCATGCTGAACTGGTTGGTACCGAACGGCTGGCCGCCGAGGCGCCCCGACAGATCGCCAACGCCCACACGGTCTTCAATATCGCGAATACCCTGATCTTCATCTGGTTTACGACACTGATTGCCCGTTTCGTGGAATGGCTGGTACCGGACCGGCCACTGGACGAGGAGGCCATTATCAGGCCCAGATTCCTGGATGATGGTTTGCTGGCGACGCCTTCGCTCGCCCTCGATCATGCGCGCCTTGAAATCAGGCACATGGGCGAACAAGCGCAGGAGATGCTGTCGAGAATCATGCCGGCGATCCTGCATGGCAATACTGCGACGCTGCAGGAAATACAACAGATTGACGAGCGAGTGGACGCGCTGCATGCCGAGATCGTGACCTATCTGGGCAAGATCAGCCGCCTGGAGCTTTCCGAGAAGCAGACCGAGGAGTTGTTGCGTCTCATGGATGCTGTTAATGATCTTGAAAATATCGGCGACGTGATCGAGACAAACCTGGTTGAACTCGGCCGCCGCCGAATCGAAAAACAGGTATCGGTGAGCACGCCAACTCAAAAGGTTCTGAACGGTTTTCATGAAATCGTCACGCGCTCTGTGGATGCCGCCATTCAGGCCGTGTCCGAAAACAGCGTGGAAGCGGCGAGATCGGTGACCGACATGAAAAAAGAGATCGCGCGCATTGCGAACTCGGCCGCTATCCATGAAGCGAAGCGATTGGTCCTTAACGAACCGAATCGGATCGAAGCTTATACAATCGAAATGGACATTGCGGAAAAGCTGCAACGCATATATTTTTTCGCGAGAAGGATGGCAAGAACGGTCACCCAGGCGAGCGCCTGAGCTTCGATACCGAGAAAGGAACCCGAGATGGCAGACAAGAATGACACGCATTCCGGCGGCTTGACGGCCATCGGCTTCTTATGGCGGTTTGTCGCCGCATTGGCATTGGTCTTGCTGACGTATAACCCGAGCAGACAATCCGCGTATCACTGGATAACGGCGGCTATTGCCGACAGCGCATTCGGCCCATTGCACCTTCTGTTGGTTGCCGTATTGCTGATCGGCTGGGTTGTGTACTGGATCGCGACGTGGAGGGCGCTGGGCACGCTTGGCGTGGCGCTCGCGGGCCTGGTACTGGGCGCGCTTATCTGGTTACTAGTCGATATCGGCTTGCTGAAAATTGAATCGGTGTCCGCGGTCACCTGGATATTGCTCGTTGGTTTCGCCATTGTGCTTGCCGTCGGTGTCTCCTGGTCACATGTCTGGCGCAGGATCACGGGACAGATCAACGTTGAGGATGTCGACGACTGATCAGGAAACCGACTACTTCAGTCGTTTGTGGCCAGGTCTTTCTGGCGGCCGGCGACAGGTACCGCAACGCTGCCATGTTCACGGTAGTAGGCGATCATCAGTTCGGACAGTGGCACGTATTCCCGTAAGGTTTTCGTCTCGAGAAACATGTCGAAGTGGTCGCCACCGCGCGCGATGATGCCCGATACTGCGACTTCGAATGTATCCGTATCCTGAATCGCTCGGCCCCGATGAGTGACCGAGATGAGTCGAGTACCGACCGGCCGGGAGGTGTCGTAGACGGTTTCAATGCCGGCGACCTGCATCAGGCCGCGCAAATGCGAAAATGACTGCTCGAGCGCGCGCTTCAGCAACGCGCCTGTCATCTCGACAACAACGACATCATCGACGAAAGGACTCGTATCCAGGATGTCCAGAATGCGGATATCCCCCTTCGGCAAGTCTTTGCGAATACCGCCGGGATGCATCAGGCCGATATCGGCGCCGGTACTATATACCTTGATATCGGCAATGAGATTGCCGATATCGGATTCGTCAAAGTACTTGCGGTTAAGTCGCGCTTCGTTGCGACCGACGACTTGCATGATCTCCGGAAACGCCTGCTCGTAGCGCGCGTTCTTCGCAACAATGACGGGATCCGGCTCGAGACTGGTCGCATCGACAGGGATCAGGCCACCGTCGTAACTTTTTATTTCGCCACTCAGGCCATCGAGCGTCAATTGCAGGAAGCCCAGGTAGGTGGCCTGCCCGTAGGTCTGCATCACAATCGTGCCGGTCTCGGGTTGCACAACGGGCTCCGGGGTGCCCGCATCGGCATGGCCTCCAAACAGCACGTCAATTCCTTCCACCGAGCCGGCCAGCGCCAGATCCGCATCGATATCGCGCGCGAGGCGCGGGTCTGCTTCCGCATCGGTTTGCATCGGAGCCGTGTGCCCCATGTGCGTCAGCAATACGATCAGGTCCACATCATCGCGGAGTTCCTTGACAGACCGGGCGACGGCTTCTGCCGGGTCGGTAACATCCAGTTCATCGATGTGGTCGCGTGCGACCGCGGTGCTGGCGGCATCCTGGCCGAGAATACCAACGACGCCGATGCGAATGCCGTCGCGTTCGATAATTGCATGCGGTTGCGCGAACGGGAACTTGGTGTCCTTGTAATACAGATTTGCGCCCAGAACCGGGAAAGGCACACGGTTCTTCTGCCATTCGAGCTTTGCCTCGCCGTAGTCGAACTCGTGGTTGCCGATCGCCATGGCGTCGTAGCCCATGGAAATCATGAATTCGAACATCAGGGCGCCATCGGTGAGGCGCGATAGCGCGCCGGTAAAAATATCGCCGGCATCGAAGAGGAATACATTCGGTTCCTCGTCACGAATCGTGTTGATCAGTGTTGCCAGTTCGGGGATGCCACCGATGCGTTCTATGTCTTCCAGCCACCAGGCGGGCACCGATTCGTAGGCGCTTTCGATGTCGTTCGTAAATAACAGCGTGACCACCTTATCGGGCGCCGCGTCGGCATGGCTCTGCTGGCCGCACGCGGCCAGCAGCCAAATGACGCCGATGCCGACGACAAGTCGGCGCGCCTGCCTGGAGACTCCGGTTCTCACAGCGCGCTACTCCATACGATAGGCGATCTCTGAGTCATCAGTCCCTGAATTTTATTTCCTGGAGAACCGTGGTGCTACCAATCTCGCGTAATTCGCCGCGATCGATATTGGCCTTTCGCATGTCTTCCGGCGAGCCAAGGACCCTGGATCCGATTTCCTCGAAGTACTCGACGCCACGATCGAATGCGGCCCAGTTGGCGTAGGTTACGGTCAGGATGAGATCAGGCTCGCCTCTGCGCGAATTCGGGTTCGAGTAGACGCCATAATCGATGACCGATCCGTCTTTCATTTGCTCGTCAAGGAATTTACGCCAGACATTATTCAAATCATTAATGTAGGCGTTGAACATACCGTCCTTTATGTGGACGTTCGTTACCTGGACAATGTTGCCGGTCTCCCAGTTGCGCTCGTGGTCTTGCGCCGATACAGAATTGCTACCCAGTGTCGCCAGCAGAATAATGCCTAGAACAGCTACAAGTCGTGACTTCATGGTCTACTCCTCAATCATTAATTACGGGTCTTTTGTTGGGTCATTGTTGCGCGGATACGTAGCACGCGCGATCCGACAGACAGATTATAGGAGTAACAGGATCGAATGACCGGGAAATTACGGTTTGCGCGCCTGACGCTCCCAGTTCAGGACAAACGCCGTGCCCATTTGGCTGACACGATAATTGTCGAAGCCGTCGGTCGAGCCGATGACGTACTCGAGCATTTTGTTTCCTCTCAAGCGGTCGAGGCTCCGCTGGATCTGAGCTGGCCGCAGTGGTAATTGTTCAGCCAATTCGGGTGCGGAGGTTGTAAATCCGGGTCCGCGCGCCGCGGCAGATCGCAGCACCGCCATGTCGCGGTCGTCGAGCTCCACCTCCAGAAGGGCAGCAGCATCTTGTGATCGACGCGGAATCAACTGCCGAAGTTTGCACACGAGCCTCGTCTTCGCATTTGCCAGCACCAATGAGATGCGAAAGACGATAATCCGCAGCGTTGAATTGACGATTCTGACGAAGCCTTGCAGTAGCTTGACGATTTTCAGAACAACCAGGATCAACAATGTCCAGGCCGCGAGTGAGACAAATGCCAGCAGCACGGCTGAGCGCTGCGGATCGACAAGCCCGAGATCCGCCGCCAGATGCGGAGCAAGTCCGACAAGCTCTGACAGAAGGAAATTACCGGGCCATACGAAGGCGTCGTAAATGGTAGTTCCAACTTCCTGAAAGATTGCATTCAACGGCACGATCCTGTTCCACGCCGAATACTATGATTCTGCAGTGCCGTGGATTTGTGTCGCAGTTCACAGATAAAGCAAGTCAATTCCTCAACACTATCGATTGCCCGCAGCGCTGCCGCGAGGTTTAGCCTTGCCGGCATTTACAAATGGATTATGTAAATTAAAGGGACTTTGGAGATGTCGACACCGATACGTACGTTCGTGCTCGCGCTGTTGGCCGCGGGCCTGGCAGCCCCCGGCAGCGCGCAGGACATATCCGGCGACGAGCTGCGCAGCCTCGATGGCCAGGTTCAGGAAATCAAATCCGACGTACTGAATATCGCGTCGGAGCTCAGCAATCTCGAAGAACGATTACTGTACCCATCGAACACGCAAATCGCGGTTTTCGTCTCGATGGCCGAGGATGAGGCATTTCGGCTCGATGCGCTACAGATCGAGATTAACGGAGAAATGGCCACCCACCACATCTACAGTTTTCAGGAACTGGAGGCGCTGCAAAAAGGCGGCGTGCAGCGTGTCTATACCGGCAACATCGTCACCGGCGACCACGAACTGCGCGTCACCATGATGGGCAAGCTGAAGAGCGGCAAGGACTTCAGCCTGTCGGACACTTTTGGTTTTGCCAAGGGTGTCAAGCCAAAAGCGCTTGGCATCACCCTGGCCGGGCCCGGTCTCGGAGCGAGCGGAATTCAGGTCGGAGACTGGTAGACCATGGGCCGGGCACCGCTGTGTGTGATCGGGCTGCTGCTGTCTGTTGGTCTGGCAACGAGTCCAAGTCGAGGTGAAGATCTGAAGGATTTGTACTTCGGCGAAGCGCTTTACTATGCACACCAGGGGCAATTCTTCGAGGCCCTCGAACGGCTTGATACCGAAGTCAAACAGTACGACGAGATCGACGAGCCCGAACTCGACACTCTCTATTATCATATCGACGACGCCGAATTCTCGCTTGGCGATTTCGAGCTGCGTTATCGAATGCACCATCGCGCAGGTCGTGCGATCAAGGCTGTTCTCGAAGGCGCCGTCGATGAAGTCGTGCGCAACGATGCGGCGTACAGACTGGCCCGAATCCACTTTCAAAAGAACCAGATCACGGACGCGCTGCGAGCACTCGGCCGTATCGATGGCAAAATACCTGCATCGATTCGCGACGATATCGAATTCCTGCGGGCGAATATCTATCTGGCAGAGGGGCGTGCGGCGGACTCGATTGACGTTCTCAAGGGCTTGCAGGGTTCGGACAGTTTTGGTGCTTTCGCGGCTTACAATCTCGGCATCGCCTATCTGCAGGACAATCAGCGGCAGGCAGCGCTTGAACAACTGGAGAGAGCCGGACAGGTCACGACAGATGATCCGGCCGAAATGGCAATTCGTGACAAATCAAATCTCGTACTCGGGACAATCTTTCTCGAGGACGGCGAATACGACAAAGCCGTCCCGTTTCTGAATCGCGTACGTCTCGACGGTCCGTTCTCCAACCAGGCGCTGCTGAGTTCGGGTTGGGCCAACCTGTCGATCGACAACTTCGAAAGAGCTGTGGTTCCGTGGAAGATACTGGCCGACCGTGAAGTTACGGATCGGGCCACGCAGGAGGCGATGCTCGCGTTGCCGTATGCCTACGGCAAACTGAACGTGCACGGCCGCGCGGCAGTATTCTACGGACGCGCGCTGGATTCATTCGGAGCCGAAGTCGACAAGCTCAATGCTTCGATCGAGAGCATCCGGGAAGGCAAGTTCCTGGAGGCATTGATCCGAGAGGAAATCCGCAAGGACAAGGATTGGGTTATTCGCCTGCGCGCTCTGCCCGAAACACCGGAAACGTACTACCTGATGCAATTGCTCGCATCGCACGATTTTCAGACCGGCTTGCAGAATTACCTGGATCTTGCGGACCTGCGCCGCAAGCTGATCGCCTGGAACGGCAGTTTCGACTCCTTCGATGAAATGGTGGACATCCGCCACGCTCATTACGAGCCGCTCCTGCCGGATGTGGACACAGAATTTCGCGAGTTGGATTCGAGAATGCGCTTGCGTATCGAGCAACACAAAATGCTCGTGCAACGCCGTGACGACATGCTCACCAAACCACAACCGAAGTTTCTCGCGACGCGCGAAGAGCAGGCCATTATGCGGCGGATCGAGCAAATCGAAACGCAGTTGCATGGCCTGAGCTCGCCGGCTGCGGAGTCCTCGAAAAGGCGACTGGCGCGCCTCAAGGGTCTGCTGACATGGACGCTCGAGACCGAGTTTCACGATCGCCTGACAAAATTCGACGAGAACCTGCGTGGCCTCGACAGTGCCATGGCAATCCTGCAGGATAAATACGATCAATACGTGCGTGCCCGGCAGGCCGCGACGCACAGCTTTGTGGGTTATGAGAAGCCGATCAAGCGGCTACGCGCTCATGCACAGATGGCCGTCGAGAAGATCGACCGGCTCATGGCCCGTCAGGGACACCTGCTGGAGGTCGTGGCCATCGAAGAGTTGATTGCGCGACGCGGGCGACTCGAGAATTACAGGGACAAGGCGCGGTTCGCACTGGCCGACAGTTACGACCGCGCGACCCAGGCCCAGGCCAAAGTGGGCGAACAGTGATGCGGCAGCGCAACGTCATCATCGCCGTTGCCTGTCTGGCGGCCAGTGGTTGTGCAACGACGAGTCCCCAGGGCACGCTCGCCGAACTACAGGATGTCACGGCGGACGTCGAAGAGGTATACCTCGAAGACAGCCTCGATCGTGCGGCACAAAGTTATCGCCGCTATCTGGAAGAGACGTCGGAAAGCGCGCGAACGCCCGAGGCAATGCGACGTCTTGCCGACTTGCAGATCGAGCAGGCTTACGGTGTGCTCGGCAGCGGGGACATCGTCGAGATGGCGGCGCCGGAAGCCGCACAGCAATCCGCGGCGACTGTGACCGGAGCAGAAACGACCGGGCCGGTCGAACCGTCGGAGTCCGATCAGGATTTCGAAAGGCGGGCGACGGGACGGGAAGAACTACTGTCGACCAAGACGCAGTTCGACGTGCAGCTGCCGGAGGCGGGCAACGGTGCCGTCCCGACCGGACCACGCGAAGCAATCAAGACCTATCGACAAATACTCGAGAAGTATCCGAACTACGAACGCAACGACAAAGTACTTTACCAGATGTCACGTGCGTACGATGAGATCGGGCAGCCTGATGATGCCATGGTTGTAATGGATCGCCTTGTGGCCGAGTACCCATACTCGAATTACGTCGACGAGGTTCAGTTCCGGCGAGGCGAGTATTTCTTCGTGCGGAAAAAATTCCTCGACGCTGAAGACGCCTACGGCGCAATCATCAGGATGGGCAGCACCTCATCCTATTTTGAACTGGCCTTATATAAGCTCGGGTGGACACTGTACAAGCAGAGCATGTATGTAGAGGCGCTGCACAATTATATGGCCATGCTCGACTACCGATTGTCGATTGGCTACGACTTCGATGAGGATTATGCAGAAAACGATGAACACCGGGTAGCGGACACTTTTCGCGTAATCAGCCTCAGTTTCTCGAATATCGGCGGCGCCGAAGTCGTGGACGAGTACTTTTCGGCTAACGGTCACCGCAGCTATGCCGACAAGATCTACGGCAATCTGGGAGAATTCTACTTTGGCAAGCTTCGCTATGACGACGCGGCGTCGGTGTACAAATCCTTCGTCCGACTCAATCCGTTCCACAAGGTTGCTCCGCATTTCAGTATGCGTGTGGTCGAAATATTCGGCGAGGCCGGGTTCCCGCTGCTCGTCGTCGAGGCAAAAAAGGAGTTCGCGCTGAACTATGCGCTGGATGCGGACTATTGGAATTACTTCGATGTTGACGAAACCGGGGAGGTCGTCGGGTTTCTCAAGACGAATCTGACAGATCTGGCCGGCCACTATCACGCGCTTTACCAAAACGTAAACCTCGTTGACGATCAGGCGGCGAACTTCTTTGAGTCGCAACGCTGGTACCGCCAGTTCTTGTATTCATTTCCCAGGGATGAGCAGTCGCCGCAGGTTAATTATCAACTCGCCGATTTACTGTTGGAGAATAAGGATTTTGGCGAGGCAGCTGTCGAATATGAGCGAACAGCATACGAGTACGAGCAACATGAGCAGGCCTCGGCTGCGGGCTATGCTGCCGTTTTTGCACATCGGCAGGATCTCGAACAGGCAACCGGGGCGCGTCGGCTCGAGGTCAAGAAATCGACGGTCAGGAGTTCGCTCAGATTCGCCGACACCTTTGCGGACCATGAGCAGGCGCCGGTCGTTCTTGGGGCGGCCGCCGACGACCTTTACGAGATGAAAGACTTCGAGGCCGCAATAGCATCGGCGCAGAAACTCATCGACCGGTATCCCGGAACGGATACTGCGTTATTGCGTTCGGCCTGGGCCGTCATCGCACATTCGTCGATCGATATTGCCGATTACCAGAATGCAGAGCATGCCTACATGAATGTGCTGGCGCTTACGTCAGACGATGACGAATCACGGGCCGCGGTCGTCGATGGGCTGGCTGCGGCTATTTACAAACAAGGAGAGCAGGCCAACCTCCTGGAGGACTATCGCGCGGCCGCCGAACACTTCCTGCGAATCAAGGATGTCGCCCCAACGTCGGATATTCGTACGTCGGCTGAATACGATGCCGCGGCCGCTTTGATCAAGCTTCAGGACTGGGCACTGGCGTCCGGGGTGCTCGAAGAATTTCGGCTGTCGCACCCGGAACACGAACTGCGCGCCGAGGCAACGAAACAGCTGGCTTTCGTCTATCGCGAGGACGGGCAGGTTGCACGATCTGCGGCCGAGCACGAGCGAATCGCCGCCGAGGCAACAGATCCTGTGCTGAGTCGTGAGGCACTGCTCACCGCAGGGGAGCTGTACGACGAGGTTAGCGTTCTGAGCGACGCGATTCGTGTGTACGAACGCTACGTCAGCGAGTATCCGCGACCGCTTGATATCGCGATGCAAACCCGAACCCGACTCGCCGAGATATTCAAAGCCGAACTCGACTACACGCGATATCACGAGCAACTGAACGAAATCGTCGCCGCGGATTCTGAGGCCGGAGACGGGCGGACGGACCGCAGCAGATATCTTGCAGCGAAAGCTGCGCTGGTACTCGCGGAGCTGGGCTACGAGCACTTCGCGGGCCTCAGGCTGGTCCAGCCCTTCGAGCAAAGCCTGGCAGATAAACAGCAGCGAATGGATGCGGCGATGGAGGCTTTCGAAAATCTCGTCGCCTACGAAGTCGCTGAGGTCACGGCAGCTGCGACTTTCTATATTGCCGAGATCTACATGGAATTCAGCACGGCTTTGATGGAGTCGGAGCGTCCGTCCGGTCTGAGCGAAGCCGAAAAGGTTGACTACGAGCTGGTGATCGAAGAGGAAGCGTATCCGTTCGAGGAACGGGCCATCGATGTTCACGAGGAAAACTTCGAGTTACTCGCTGGCGGTATTTATAACCCCTGGGTGCAAAAGAGTCTCGACCAGCTGGCGGTTCTGATGCCGGGACGATATGCCAAGAATGAGATCAGCGGTGGGTTTCTGCGATCGATCGACACGTATGCCTACCGGATGCCGATCGCTGCGCCACTCGGAATCGAGGAGCAGGATAACGTCGACGCCGCCGAGTCAGACGATTCGGCAGCGATAACGGAAGCCGCCGTGCAATTATCCGCGGGTTCGGAAAGCAGGCAGGACTAGCCGCCGAGGGTCTTATCATGCACGCAGCCAATGCAAATCGTTATCGTCCATCAGCAATCCGCGTCGCGGTATTGCCGCTTGCGGCGATCGTAATTGCTGCATGCACCACAACAGAGTCATCGCGTACGCCTGCCGCCAAAATCGAAATTCAGGAGGCGGTCGGTTTTACGATCACGGAAGAGGCACGCGTGAGCAGCAATATTCGCGTTGATTACGATCAGGCCTTGAAGTTACTCGAACAGGGTGAGGTCGAGCCAGGTATTCAGAAGTTGGAGGCGGTCATCGAGGCGGCACCTGATTTGAGTGCACCAAGAATCGATCTCGGTATTGCCTACCATGTCGCAGGTAATCTCGATGCTGCAGAACGCAACCTGCTGCTCGCCCTTGAATCGAATCCGGAACATCCCATCGCGCACAACGAGCTGGGTATTGTGTACCGCAAGACCGGTCGCTTTGATGCAGCGCGGCGTAGTTACGAGGCTGCGCTGTCTGTCTATCCAGGCTACCACTACGCGCGACGCAATCTTGCGGTCTTGTGTGATCTGTACCTCGGTGATCTGGACTGCGCGCTGGCTAATTACGAAGCTTATCTCGCGACAGTGCCGATCGATGACGAGGCTTCGATGTGGGTAACAGACCTCCGCTATCGCATGGGGCAAGGAGAGCAGTAATGCCGAGATTATTTGCCATTGGAGTGGTGATGTTATTGGCGTATGCGACCGCCAGCGCTGAGGAAGCACCGGCCGAGGAAGCCGCAAGCGATACCGGGCAGGCAGCGAACGAGCAGGGCGACGGCATCGACAAGCCCAAGACCTTGTCGGGCATGTCGATTCTCGGCAACGAGGAGGCGCCCAAGTCGCTCGTTATAGTCCCCTGGAAATCGTCCGAACTCGGTGACGACATCAGCCTCTCAGATACCCTGGACGATCGTGCGCGGCCCGTGGATAAAGAAGTCTTTCTGCGCGAACTGAGTTTCTACGAGATTCGCGCTGGCGAAGAACAAGCACGCGCGGCGCAATAGCCGGCTCTGCGGCGAGTTCGGCGCCAAAAAACCGTCAAACCTGTGAGCCAGGTCAAGTCAACAGCTATTGCCAGCGGACATAAGGTCTGAACGTGCGCTGCGTCACATTCAAGACCGTGATCGACAACTATTCTTGCTCTTGTCCTGGGAGTGACTCAGGACTTATTGTCAAATGAGGACTAGGTAATGGATTTCTTCTATTCGATTGTAGGTTTCTTCGCGTCAGGTGGCGTATTCATGTATCCGATACTGATCGTGTTTGCCTTCGGCGTCGCGGTTGCAGTCGAACGCTACATAACGCTGGCCGTCGTGACAAACAAGAATCAGGCAGTGTGGGACAAGGTACAGCCACTGCTTGCTCAGGGCGACTTCGACAAGGCGCGCGACATGACCAGCAAGGACGAATCGACAATTTCGCAGGTCCTGAACATGGGTTTGTCGTTGCAGGGTGCGGTCCGACGTCGTGAAGACATAGAGATCGCGATGGAAGAGAGCATGATGGAAATCGTTCCGCGTCTTGAAAAGCGGACGCCGTACGTGGCCCTTGCGTCGAGCATCGCTACGCTGTTGGGTCTGCTCGGCACGATCATGGGATTGATCCAGGCGTTCACGGCAGTCGCAAACGCAAATCCGGCGGAAAAGGCGGACCTTCTGTCCGCAAGTATTTCGGTAGCAATGAACACCACTGCTTTCGGGCTGATGGTTGCAATACCGTTGCTCGTCGTTCACGCGATATTGACGAGCAAAACCGGCGACATTGTCGATAGTCTCGAAATGGCGACCGTCAAAGCCCTCAACGTGTTCTCAAGAAGGGCGATGCGACCGGTCGAGGCTTAGCCGACATGGCCAGACGGCATCACTACAAGCGCCGCACGAAGCCGGCACACGAACTTGACGTAACCACTTTCCTGAATCTCATGGTGGTGCTCGTTCCGTTCCTGCTGATAACAGCAGTGTTCTCGAGGCTTACGATCGTCGAACTGAATCTGCCGAGCGCAGCCGGCGGCGCGGCCAACAAAGAAGATGGATTTCGTGTTGAGGTAATCGTGCGTGAAGCGGGTATCGAGATAACCAATGGCAAGAACGTCATCGCGACGATTCCCAAAAAGGATGATGAATTCGATCTGCAAACCTTGTCAGATTACATGGTTGAGCTGAAGCAGGGATACCCTCGACATGATGCTGCATCTGTGCTGATGGAAGCGCGCATTCCCTATGATTACCTGATCCAGGTAATGGACGTGGTCAGGAGTGTAGAGATTGAGGCGGAAGCCGAGGGAGAATTCGAACTCGTGGCGTTGTTTTCCGAAATTTCCGTGGGAGACGCGCCATGAGAAACTCACGCCGCATCAAACGCATGTCACGAAACCGCGTGAAAATTACGAAGATGAATCTAACGTCTTTGATGGATGTCTTCACGATTCTCGTATTCTTTCTGCTGGTAAATTCCGGTTCCGTCGAGTTGGTCGAGGCGCCAAAGAATGTCACGCTACCTGAGTCGCGCGTCGAAACGAAACCACGTGAAACAGTTGTGATCTTCGTTAGCAAGGAGGACGTGTTTGTACAGGGCCAAATCGTCGCACGTGTAAGCGATATTCTCGAAGGACGCGCGGGAACAACCGACCCGATTAGCGCGCGTCTCGAGGAGTTGAAGGAAAACATTGTCGGGCCAAGCACGATGGCGATCGCAGGCAGTCAGGAGGTCACGATACTTGCCGACAAGTCGGTGCCCTTTGTGGTTATCAGGAAGATCATGTCGACCTGCACTGATGGGGGTTATGAAGATGTATCCCTGGCGGTAATTCAGAAACCAACGCAGGTAGCTTCGAGCTAGCACCCGATGAACCAAGGTGACACGGTGAGTTCAGAACACGCTGAAGAAGAACGGTTACTGCGGCAGCAGGTCGAGCAGTCCGAGCGCGTGCTCGATGGCCTCGAAACTGAACTGCAAGAGGTCAATGCCGAACTCGAGGAGCTTGCGCAGCGGAATCATCGATACGATGTTCTGGCCGATGTCTGCCGCTCGCTCGAGGAGCTCGACGGCATCGGTGCAGCGCATCTGTTCTGGGACGCGAGCAGCGGTACCGATAATCCAGCCGAGTATCTTCGCAACGCTCGCCGCAGAATAAGCGAATTTGGAGAAGAAGTTGCGCTGGTCGAAGAACGCCGCGAGTCGATTCTGCAAAAGGTCGGGAAACAGAACGACGTTCTCGATTATCTCCACTATGACTTGCAGGATGCAATCGAGAGAGAGGAAGCCCGCAGGAACGAGTGGCTTGTCGAACGCGAGCTTGACGCGCTGCCGAATCGATCTCAGGTCATGCCGTGGTCGCGGGGATGCGAGGAGGACCAGCGCTTTCGCAAGTCTCTCGGTACCTCGCTTGCAGCTTCACTTGTCATCGCATTGCTTGTTAGCACTATCGCACTGCCTATCATGGAGCGGGCAACGGTCAATGAACTGCCGGAGCGCGTCGCGAAACTCGTCCGCCAGGAGCGCGCGCTGCCGCCTCCGCCGGTTGCCGAGCCGGTTATCCCGGAAGAAGAGCCACCGGAGCCCGATCCGAAGGTCGTTGAAGAACAACCCCCTGAAGAGCTGCCTGAGTCCATCCAGGAACCGAAGCTCGCGAGTGTCGAGCAGACCGAAAGCAAGGAGCAGGTCAAGTCGAAGGGTATTCTGGCATTTCGCGACAGCTTCGCCAGTCGCGCGAACCTGAGGCCGACCGCCAGGCTGGGTTCGCAGGCACGCGTCAAGCGCGCTGGCGAGGATGCCGTCGGCCGTCCGGAGCGAATGATGGTTGCCAGTCTGGCGCCGGGCTCAAGCGGCGGAATCAACCTGTCGGATATCAGTCGGGATGTCGGCGGTGGTGGTGGAGACGGTATCGAGGGCGTGCAGCTAACGCGCGTCGCGAGTTCCATTGGTGGCGGCGACGGCCCGGCCCGACCGCTCAGCGGCGGTGCGATGGCCGGACGAACTGACGAGGAAATTCAGATCGTATTCGATCGATACAAGGCGGCGTTGTACCGGCTTTACAATCGCGAATTGCGTAAAGATCCGACGCTGCGCGGGCAATTGGTCCTGCGCTTGACCATAGAGCCGGACGGTTCGGTGTCACTGTGTCAGCTGCACTCGTCCGACATGGACGCACCGACACTCGCGCAACAGGTCGTCGAACGTGTGCAGAGCTTCGATTTCGGCGCCAAGGAAGACATCGTCGCGATGACCATCATCTACCCGATCGACTTTTTGCCGGCTGCCTGAAGCAACACGCATTCGACATAATCACGATTAGAGCACATGCGGCGCTGGCTTCGTCTCCGGATGTCGCCGGTGAACTGACATCGTCACGATCGTGTCGCCTGGACACCGCAGCAATGCTGGCTTTCAGGCTGACAGGTCGTGACCATCCCAGTGGCGCAAAGGATTCACCGCCGGCTATCGAAGCTGTGATGCAGTTCACCTATTGCGCACGTGTGTTGAGCGATAGTCTCACTCTGATTAAGACAAACGCAGACCCGGCGGAAGGTGCCGACGGATCGTCACCGGCCTGAAAGGCATGCAGGTTCTGCAGCAGCGGGGACCGCTCGTATCGCAAACGTGATCGAGTCGTCCGCGCTGGTGAGGTAAGCGCACACGGATAAGTAGCGACTGACCATGGCCCAAATCGATAACACCTCGCGAGCACTGCGCGGCAATGTCTCGTTAGCGAGACGACAGATATCCGTGCGGCGGACCGCCGCGCTGTTTGCCGTGGCCCTGTTATCGCTGGCCGCCACGCCGGCACAGGCGCAGGCAACGGACTGCTCGGCATTCCCGAACGCCACACTCGATGGTTTTGTTGATCCGAATCCGCCGTCGAATATCAACATCGACACGAACTGCACGGTGCGGAACTTTCCGGCGAATAATCCGCTGAACACGAACTTCAGCTTCTTCACACAACCCGGCCAGACCAACGAGCGCTGGCTCATCGTCTTCGACAACGTCGTGCATACGGGACAGATGTCCTGTAACGCTGTCCTTGAACACAAGATCTGGTTCACGAACGGTTCGTCGACATCTATCCAGGACGGTTGCCAGAATCTGCTGATCCCCGTCGAGAAGATCGACAAGCAGAACCCGGCGGGCCAGACGACGGCCGCGGTCGGTGTACCGTTTACCTACTCGCTGACGAGCCCGGTGCTGTTTGACCCGGCGACTGAAACCGTGATCAACGTTGCAGGTTCGGTCAATGACCTGCACGGCATCACGATCTGGGACGACCTTAACGCGACCGGCGTCGACATGACGTTCGTCGGCTACACCGCGTACTGGCGGGGTAGCGGCGCGCCGATACCGCACACATTTTCGAACGTCGGTGGCTTCCTGACCTTCGACAACTTCCCGATCGTCCCGGCGGGCGAGCAGTTCATCGTCGAGATCACGGTGGTGCTCGACGACACGCCGGCGAACGCACCGGGAACGCAGTTCATCAACACCGCCAAGTGGGATTTCGGACGCCTCATCGAAGGCGTATTTTACGAGCCCCTCCCGGGCGAGTGGGGCATTACGGAGCCCATGACGATTGCCGCGCCGCAACTCATCGTCACGAAGACCGGTCCGGCAACCCTGGGAAGAACGCTCAACCTCGGCGAATGGGGCGACTTCGCGGTCGACGTGCACAACACCGGGCTCAGCGATGCCTGGGACGTTACACTCGTCGACCGGCTCCCCGACGGCCCGACGGGCGGCATGTGCGATATCGCCCCCGAGATACAAAACGCCCGCGTATTCGCAGTCGACGGTGTTACGCCTGTACCCGGCAAGGGCCCGCTGACGGCCGGCACCGATTACTCACTCAGCTACAGTGGCGCACCAGCGTGCGAACTCACGCTGAACATGCTGACACCCGCCGCTGCGATAGGCGCGGACGAGCGACTGATCATCAATTATCGCACCCGTCTCGATGCCGACACGGACGACGGCATCACGCTCACGAACGTTGTTGGAGCGACGCAGTGGTTCAACGGCGACAGCAGCAACCCCGACCGCCTGAGTTTCATACGCACGCTGACCGACGGCACGGTCGGCGTTCTCGATCACCAGGACGCGCATACCGTCACAACGGCGCTGTTCGGCTACTTCTTCGAGAAAACCGTCGCAAACCTGACGACCGGCGTAAACCCGACCACGATTGCCGCCCCGGGAGACACACTTCGCTACACCCTGCGCCTGCAGACCACCGATGGCCCGCTCAATAACGTCACGTTCTACGACGATCTGGGTGAACTTAACGCGGTGCCGGTTTTCGTGCCGGGTAGTCTGACGCTCGTTCCCGCCACGATTCCGCCTGGCGCCGATACATCCAACACGGACCCGAACGGTGGCACTAACGGCGCCGGCATCCTCGATGTCCGCAACCTGAGCCTGCCTGCCGCAAGCGAGGTCTCGATACAATTCGACATCACGCTGGCGTCGCCACTTGTCAACGGCACGGTCGTTACCAACCAGGCAGAGCTGCTCGGCGCGATCAAGCTTGCCGATAGCGACGATCCGTACGTCAACGGCCAGTCCGACCCCAGCATCGCTGGTGATGAAGATCCGACGCGCGTATTGATCGAAGGGCCGCCGCCGGCCGCGCTGGCGAAAGCAAACACGCAAGCTACGGCAACAATAGGCGAGGAGTTCAGCTACCTGATCACCGTGCCGTCCGTGCCACACACGTCACCGTCCTACGATGTTCGTATCCTCGATGACCTGGCAGCAATCGCTGCCGACCTGGAGTTCGTCGGCGTCACTAAAGTGTCGGGCGCGGGCGGCTGGAATCCGGTCAACACGGGAACAGCCACGAATCTCGTTATCGAGGATCCGGTCAACGGCATCGATATCCCGATCGGCGATCAGGCCGTTATCGAGATCACCGTGAGACTGTCCGATACCCCGACGAATGTGGCGGGGCTCACGTTTACGAACACAGCCGCGTACACCTACAACCTCGTCGATAACGACACCGCGACCGAAAGGCCGGGCGACCCCGGCACAACAGCGCCGATGACCATCGTCGAGCCGGAGCTGACGCTCGAGAAAGGCGGGCCGCTGCGGATGCGCGTCGGCATACCGGACATGTTCACGCTGAACGTCCACAACATCGGCTCTTCGCCGGCGTTTGGAACGTACCTGACTGATGTGTTGCCGAATATCGCCACAGGCGGCATGTGTGATGTCGCGCCTGCCGCAGTCACCGTGCAGCTGTTCGAGGCGGACGGTGTCACGCCGGCCGCGCCGCCGCTGACTGCCGGCAGCGACTTTGCGGTCACGTTCAACGGTGATCCGGCCTGCACGTTTACACTCGAAATGCTGACGACAGCCGCCGCGATTGGCCCCGATCAACGACTGATCGTCGCGTACCAGGCATCGCTGGATGCAGGCTCGCAGGACGATGTCGTACTGACCAACATAGCCGGCGCGACGGAGTGGTTCAGTCTCGACCAATCGACACCGAACGGCTATGCGCGCACGTACACACGCGCGTTGACCGACGGTACCGTCGGCGTGCTGGATCACGAAGACGCACACACGATCGTCGAGTTCTCACCGCTGCTGATCTTCGAAAAGACAGCGATCAACGTGACCAGCGGTGAAGATCCCGCCACCGTGGCCACACCCGGAGACACAATTCGGTATGCCCTGCGAGTCGAGAACGCCAGCGATACGCCGGTCGATAACTTCAGCATCGTCGATGAACTGGATGCGCTGAACGCGGCCCCGATGTTCCAGCCGGGCACGTTGACGGTGGTAATGCTGCCGCCCGGTGCCGATGCCAGCAATACCGATCCGGACGGCGGTGCAGATGGCACGGGCTTGCTGGATGTTCGCGATCTCAGCCTCGGCGGCCTCGGTAGCAGCGTGTTGATCGAATTCGAGATCCAGCTGGCTCCTGTGATAGCCAACGGCAGCTTCGTCTACAACCAATCTCAGATGTTCTACGCCGGCAACCCGATTGCGCTGAGTGACGATCCTTACGTTAACGGTGTGGCCGATCCGAATATCGAGGGTGACGAAGATCCCACACAGATCCTGATCCAGTCCGCGGCAGCGTTCCGCGTCGAGAAAGTTTCTTCGTACATCAGCGGCGACCCGACCGTGCTGCTGGCGGGCGAGACGCTGCGTTATACGATCACCGTGCAGAATGTCGGTACGGACAATGCGACCGGCGTCGATGTCGTCGACCTGGTGCCCGCCAATACGACCTATGTCGCCGGCAGCACGACGCTGAACGGTATCGCAGTTCCAGATGCGGGCGGCGGCGCCTCGCCATTGACCGATGGCATTCTGATCAACGCACCACAGGATCCGAATCCCGGGGTCATGAATGCGGCTGTTGCGGATAATGTCGCAACAATCGTGTTTGACGTCGTTGTTTATCCCGACGCGCCCGACGGCACGATAATCTCGAACCAGGCGTTCGTCAGTGCCGTCGACAACGGAATTGCGGATGTACCCTCGGACGATCCGCGCACACCGCTTGCCGACGACCCGACCCGAGACGTCGTCGGTAATTACCCGCTGTTGTTCGCGCCGAAATCCGCGGCCCTCGAAGTCGACCTCGGCTCGCCCGGCATCGTCGATCCGGGTGACGTGCTGCGCTACACGATTACGATGTACAACAACGGCACGGTGCCGGCCACTGCTGTCGACCTGACCGACATGGTTCCGGCGGATACGACTTACGTCGCCAATTCGGTGACGCTGAACGGACTGCCGGTCGGGCAACCCGACGGCGGGGTGTTCCCGCTGATCGACGGCATCCCGGTCAGTTCCTCCGACCTGGCGCCGCCGGCGCCCGGTGCTGGTGGGGGCGTGTTGAGTCCGGGCCAGGCGGCAGTCGTGCAGTTCGACCTGCAGGTCAATGCCGGCGTGCTCCCTGGAACTCTGATTACCAACCAGGCCGTGGTTTACAGCGTCGAGGTGCCGACCACGCTGACCGATGGTGACGGCAACCCGGCGACCGGACCGGAACCGACCGTTGTGGTCGTGGGTGCTGCGCAACAACTCGCGATCATCAAGGAAGTGTCGGTAGTCAACGGCGGGCCGGCACTTGCTGGCGCCGAACTCGAATACGTCGTAACGGTACGAAATGTCGGCACTGTGCCGGCTTTCTACGTCACGATCTATGACGATCTCGATATGGTCAACCCGGGGTACCTGACTTACGTCGATCAGTCCGCAACGATGAACGGGCTGATGGATGGCGTCACCGTCGCCGGCACGCTGATTACCGGCGACTACTTCAATGAGTACGGCCCGTTGAATCCTGACGAGACGATCACGCTGCGCTTCCGGGCGATCATCAATCCAACCCTTCTCGAGGGAACAACCATAACCAACACGGGTCAGGTGTCGTGGGACGACCCGCTCAAGTGGGCGGAGGCAAGCGTATCGATCGACGTCGGCGCCATGCCGGACGCCGGAATGCTCAGCGGCAACGTTTGGCACGATGCCGACCACGACAACACACCCGGTGGCGTCGAACGTCCACTGGAAGGCTGGACTGTCGAACTCCTGTTCAACGACCAGGCGGTCCGCTCGATGCTGACAGACGTAGACGGTTATTACCTGTTTACCAATGTCACGCCGAATTACGTCCCGGGTGAAACATACTCGCTGCGATTTGCTGCGCCGGGTGCCAATGCCACGACAGCAATGCTTGGTCAGACCGATTCCGACTTTACCGACGGGCAACAGCGCATCGATGACATCGATGTTCAGGAAGGCAGCAACCTCCTGGCCCTGAATATGCCGGTCGATCCGAATGGTGTGATCTACGATTCGGTGTCACGGACGCCGGTTGCCGGTGCGACGGTAACGCTCGTCGATGTGCGCAACGGTGTAGCCATACCGGGCAGATGTTTCGATGATCCGAATCAGCAGGATCAACGTACTGTCGCGAGCGGTTACTACAAGTTCGACATCAACTTCTCCGATCCCTCGTGTCCGGGCGGGCCGCACTACCTGATTCAGGTCGTACCGCCGGACAGCAGCTACGTCGCAGGTGTATCCGAGCTGATTCCGCCGACATCGGACCAGAATACGCTGCCGTTCGACGTGCCCGCATGTCCGGGGTCCGGAAATGATGCGGTGCTCGCAACAGCACAAACGTGTGAGGCACAGCCCTCGGAGTTTGCGCCGCCGCCCTCTGTGCCCGCGAGAAGCGCAGCAACGAATTATCACTCGTTCCTGAACCTCGATAACACCGGGATACCGGGCTCATCTCAGTTGTTCAACAACCACATTCCGCTCGATCCACGGCTTGATGGCGCGGTTGCCGTCACCAAGACGACACCGCTATTGAATGTCAACCGGGGTCAGATGGTGCCATACGTAATTACGGTGAGTAATTCGTTCGGCGTCGACCTGCAGGATGTGACTGTCGTCGATCGTTTCCCGGCCGGTTTCCGTTACGTCGAGGGTTCCGCGCGTTTCGATGGCGTCGAGACAGAACCTGCCGTCGTCGGTCGCGAACTGCTCTGGAACAACCTCTCGCTGGACACGGATGGCCGCCATTCGATCAAGCTGTTGCTCGCCGTCGGCGCCGGTGTCAGCGAAGGAGAGTTCGTCAATCGTGCGCAGGCTATCAACTCGTTGACCGGCACGGTCATGTCGGAGGAAGCAGAAGCGACAGTGCGTCTCGTCCCCGATGCAACTTTCGATTGTACCGATGTGACCGGCAAGGTATTTGATGACGCCAACCGTAATGGTTTCCAGGACGGCGATGAAACCGGACTGGCCGGCGTGCGAGTGGTTACCGCCAGAGGACTGGCGGCGACGACGGACACACACGGCCGTTACCACATTACTTGTGCTATTACGCCGCATGAGAGTCGCGGCAGCAATTTCGTCCTGAAGCTCGACGACAGGACACTGCCGAGTGGCTTCCGGGTTTCGACCAGGCCGGTACAGGTTCAGCGGGCAACGCGTGGTAAGGCCTTACGCATCAACTTCGGTGCCTCGATTCATCGCGTTGTTGGTCTTGACATGGCCGATGCGGTCTTCGAGCCGGGCTCGACAGAGATGCGCGATCTGTGGCGAAGCCGCATCGGGTTATTGCTGCAGGAGCTGCAGAAAGGACCGGCCGTACTGCGACTGTCCTATGTCGCCGACGTCGAAGCCGAGGCGCTTGTCGAGCAACGCCTGGATGCAATGAAAGACCAGATCATGACCGCCTGGCAGGATTTGAACTGCTGTTATGAACTCGTCATCGAACCTGAGATTTACTGGCGACTCGGGACGCCGCCAGATAAGCCGAAGGAGTCGAGCCGATGAACATGATTCGCAGACTCGGGTATCTGTCACTGGTATTCGCGACAACGGCATCGCCTGGACTCGCAGCAACGAATGTCGACGAAGCGCCGATCGGAGAGGCAGTCGAGCGCCACCTGTCGACTGACGAACCGTTTGAGCAGTGGGTGCAGGACCCTGATCGCGTCGCGACGGAAATGGGCGATACGATCGATACGCGCGAAACAGTTACGGACGGGCTCGAGACCGTCAAGCTCAGTAATCTTGTGCCCCCGATTCGCTTCGAGTCCGGCTTCGCCAACATTCCGGACACGACGGTCGAGTCGCTGGGTGCGATCCTGGCGCGAATGCGCGATCGAATCAACGTGCGTCTGCACCTGATCGGTCATGCCGATACCAGGCCTCTGTCCCATCGGCTCGAGCAGATCTACGGCGATAACGCAGGGCTTTCGCGAGAGCGGGCCGGAAAGGTTGCCGAGCACTTTCAGACGGCGCTGGCATTACCTGCCGAGGCGATTTCCTATGAATGGGCTGGTGACACCGACCCCGTCGCGACGAACCTGACCGAAGAAGGTCGCTCGCTGAACCGACGTGTCGAAGTCGAAGTCTGGTATGACGAGGTCGTGGAGCGGCTGGCGCTCGAAGAATTCCTGGTGCCGCACGAGATCAAGCGCGTAAAAGTGTGTCGTATGGAAACGGTCTGCAAGCTGCGCTATGTCGAAGGGCACGCACACCGCGCCCGGGTGCAAAACCTGGTTGCGCCGCTGCACTTTGACGATGAGGCCATTCAGGTCGATGCCAGCTTCATCGAGCGAGTGCAGCAGGCTCTCGGGAATCTCGGCGACAAACAGAACGTTCTCGTCAAATTTGTCGGCTACAGCGACAATATTCCTCTGTCCGGCAGAACCGAGCGCATCTACGGCGACCATGTAGGGTTGTCGAAAGCGCGCGCGCGGCGTGTCGCGCTGGCGGTTCAGGACAGCCTGAATCTACCGACGTATGCGATCGCCAGTGATGGCCGTGGATCGGAGAGGCCGCTGGGCTCCAACGAGACAGCTCGCGGTCGAGCCCTGAATCGACGTGTCGAGGTCGAGTTCTGGTACGACGATCCCCTCCAGGAGTTACCCGATGAACCGCAGCTGTGTCCTGAGGACGCCGGCGCCGAAATTGTAACGAGGACCTACGATCCGCCGTGGGGCCGCATCACTGATCTCGAATTCGTGGACGGACAGCCGCTGGTGCCGCCAGGCTACACCGACGACCTGGTGAGAGCGCTGGCAGACGTTGCCGACAAGACCAACCCGCGTCTGCGCTTTGTTGGCTACACGCGCAATGAACGATTGCAACGTCGGACCGCGGCAGTTTACGGCGATGACATCGGGCTGTCCGCATCACGCGCGCGACGTGCGATGGACCTGATTGCCCAGGACACAAAACTCGAGACGGCGAAAACCGAATTCGAAGGCCGCGGTTACGTGCACTCCGACGACGTCGTCAATGCCGGATTCGTTCAGGGTGACACGTCGCATGTGGCGGTTCAGGTCGTCTACGACGAGTTGGCCATTCTCGATGATTACGAAGGCGTGGATATCACCCGGGTTACACGCGAGCTGAGCCCCGAGAACCCGCTCGGACTCAATCTTATGCGCATCACCGTCGATGGTGAGCCGATCGATGATCCAAAGCGGAGCTCATCCGATATTCAGCGCTGTACCGACGTTGCGTTCGAGAACGTCGACATTCAGTTTGGTTACGACAATCTGCGCTCCTCTCCCAGGCTCAGTGTTGCCGCGAAGCCTGACCGCATTGCACTGTCGAAGGTGTTTCAGTTCGGACCCGGTTTGTCGCCTGCCGATATCTGGGTGCAGACGAAAGCAACGCCGGTGCAATTCAGGATGTACACGAATTATTCGCACTTCATCGACCGTGCCGAGATACGCGTATTCGCGAACGGCCAGTCGATTGAGTCTGAGCCGCTCGATGTCATCAGAATCGGGGTAGACGGTATCGCCACCTGGAATCCGTTGCTGGCCGAAATCTCGGGCCCGGTGCTGGAGCTGGCCTACGTGCTGCGCGCTTATGGAACGGATGGAAACTTCGATGAAACAGTTGCGCAGCCACTGTGGGTCGTCCACGACACGTTGAAGCAGACAGACGATGGGTCCGCGGCAGATACCGACCCCGAGTTGCTCGCTGCGTACGGTGAAAACGGCTTGAACGTGCACAATATCGGTCTTAGCAGCGGTACCGTGAGCGTCCGTGGCAACGGCATTTCGCCGCAGCAAGACGTCTGGGTTGCCGGGCGCCCGATCCCGGTCGATGAGAGCGGCAGTTTCGTGACCGAAGAGATTTTGCCGGAGGGCGCACACACGGTCGAAGTTGCTCTGGTCGATAAGGAAGGCAGCGGTGAGTTGTACCTCCGTGACCTCGAATTCAAGAAGAACGACTGGTTCTACGTCGGCATGGCCGATCTCACGCTGGCCGAAAATTCTGCGAGCGGGCCGATCGACTTGCTACAGGGAGAAAATTCGGACTACGACTATGATTCCAATATCGACGGACGGCTCGCGTTCTTCGTCAATGGAAAATTCGGTGACCACTGGAAACTGACGGCGAGCGCCGATACCCGGGAAGGTTCGCTGGACAATATCTTCAGCAACTTCATGGACAAGTCGCCCGATCAGTTATTCCGACGCATGGATCCCGATTACTACTATCCGACGTTTGGCGACGACGCCACGGTGGAAGAGATGGCGCCGAGTATGGGCAAGTTCTTCGTCCGCCTTGGCAAGGGCGATGACTACGGCCAGTGGGGCAACTTCAAGATTGCCTACATGAACAACGAGTTGGCACAGGTCGACCGTGGACTGTATGGCGCGAATCTGCACTATCAGTCGGACACGACCACCGAGTTCGGTGAGCGACGGTTGGCCATAGATGCCTTTGCGGCCGAGCCGGGCACGATCGCCAGCCGCGAGGAATTCCGTGGTACCGGCGGGTCGCTGTATTACCTGCAGCGCCAGGACATCCTTGCCGGCTCCGAGCGTGTGCGCATCGAATTGCGCGACAAGGTCTCGGGAATCGTCACGGGTGTACTCAACCTGACGCCGGCCATGGATTACGATATCGACTATCTGCAGGGTCGCGTCGTGCTCGCCGAGCCGCTTGCATCGAACGCTGCAGACAACCTGCTGGTGCGCAGCGGCGCAATCTCGGGCGATGAGGCGTACCTGGTCGTCCGTTACGAGTACACACCCGGTTTTGACGATATCGATGCCTTGTCGACTGGCGGTCAGGCCCACTACTGGTTTGGCGATCACGTAAAACTCGGCGTGACTGCGAATGTGAACGAACAGGACGATACCGACAGCAGCCTGCAAGCCGCCGACGTGACATTCCGATGGACCGCCGGATCCTGGCTGAAACTACAGCAATCCAGCAGTGAAGGGCTGGTTGCTCTGCCACAGGTATCCGACGATGGTGGTTTCGAATTTAATGCTTTCGACCCGGTATCCTTCGTTAACGCCGAGGCAGACGCCCATCGGGCAGATATCAGCATCAACTTCGACGACTTTGTCAGCTTTAGCGACGGCTCGTTAACAATGTACGTGCAGGAAGCCGAAGCCGGTTACTCGGCGCCGGGCTTGACGGCACTTAGCGACACAAAGAGTTACGGTGGCACCTTCAGCCTGCCGATCGGCGAGCGATTCTCGCTCGGCACCAAGGTCGACCATCGAATTCAGGAACAGGGCATCGAGGTCCGGGCGCAGGAACTGAATATCGGCTACAAGTTCACCGAGCATTGGGATGTAAGCGCCGGCTACCGCAGGGACGAGCGCGTTGATGGCTCGATAATCGTGCCGCTTACACAGGAGCAGGGTGAGCGGGTGGATGCAGTGCTGCAGGTAGGTTACGACTCCAAGTCGACATGGGATACCTATCTGTTTACACAAGGTACGCTGTCGACAACGGGCGATCGCCGCGAGAACAGCCGCTTCGGCGTGGGCGGGTCGTATCGTTTCACCGAGAAATTCCGCATGGAGGCAGAGCTGTCCGATGGCGATCTCGGTGCGGGCGGTCGGCTCGGTACGAACTACGTACACTCCGACCACACGAGCATGTACCTCAACTACGCACTCGAGAACGAGCGTACCGTAAACGGCTTGCCGAGCGGGCGTGGCAGCGAAGGCAATCTCGTCGCGGGTGTGAAATCGCGGATTGCAGACAGTACCAGTGTGTTTCTCGAAGAGCGTTACCAGCATAACGAGACGATGACCGGGTTGACACATGGCACCGGCATCAACTTTGCGCCGACGCAGAAATGGAGTCTGGGCATCACGACCGACATCGGCACGCTGCAGGATATACAGACGGGTGCCGAGACTGAGCGCCTGGCCGGCGGGCTGCAACTCGGCTACGCGACGGACGAGCTGCAGATATCGAGCGGTATCGAGTACCGCAACGACGACGCGCAACAGCCGGACCTGAGCACGACCGAGAGAAAGACCTGGTTGTTTCGCAACAGCTTCAAGTATCAGATCAGCCCTGCTGCCCGTTTACTCGGAAAACTGAATCACTCCGACAGCGAAAGTTCGCTCGGAACGTTCTACGACGGCGGTTACACCGAAGCCGTGTTTGGCTACGCCTATCGGCCGGTGCGTCACGATCGGCTCAATGCGCTCGTCAAGTACACGTACTTCTACAACCTGCCGACAACGGAGCAGATCGGTCTGCAAAATGTCGCGGCCGAATTCATTCAGAAGAGCCACATCGCGGCAGTCGATGTCAGCTATGACATCACGCAGAACTTCTCGATCGGCGGCAAATACGCCTATCGCCTGGGGCAGGTCAGCCTTGATCGCGACAACCCCGAATTCTTCGAAAACAATGCGAGTCTGTACGTCATCCGCGGTGATTACCGCTTCCGCAAGAACTGGGAACTTCTCGTGGAAGGACGCCTGCTCGACATGTCGGACCTGAACGAGCAGCGCAGCGGTGCGCTGGCGGCAGTCTCACGTTACCTCGGTGACCACCTGAAGATCGGCATCGGCTATAACTTTACGGATTTCTCCGACGACCTGACCGATCTCAGCTACGATCACCACGGAGTATTCCTCAACGTAACCGGGTCGATGTAGGCCCTGACCGGGCTTGCGTTATTGCGCTTCCCTGCTGGCCGCCAGTTTCTGCGCCAGCCAGTTGGCCATCTTGGGCATGACGATGGACCGGTACTGGCCGAAACAGTGCTGATCTCCGCCCATGATCCAAAGGTCTGTTTCCTTACCCGAGTCCGCCAACAGACGCAGATCCGATACCGGCGCAAGATGATCGAGATCACCATTCACAATGAGCGTCGGCCGCTTTACGCTGTCGGGTCCGCGCAGAAGACCCTGGGTAACGAGCGAAAAACCCAGCATGTACTGATTGATCGCATCGTTGTCATCGGGTGCTATATGAATCGCGGCTGACAGGGCCTCCTGAATTTCCCACGGACGATCGGTGTTTCGCCAGCCGTCGTGGACCGGACCGCAAGCTGATATGACAGCAAACAAGCGGTCTTCCGTAATCGCATTACGCGCGGCGTAGTAGCCGGAAAAACTGAAACCCACGTGGGCGATGTACCGACCATCAATGAGCGGGTGATTCTGCATGTAATCGATAACCGCGCTGTGCAATTTATTGGAATCGTTCTGCGCCGCCCACGCGGAATTTTCCCCTGTGCCGAGCACGTCGAAGGTCAGCACAGCGAAGCCGCGATCAACATAGGGCTGAATGTTGTTGTAAACGTCGCCTTTCCAGGTATCGATGCCACCATTCCACAATATCAGTGCCGGTTTTTCGACACCGGACGGCATATGCAGGTAGGCCTGAATGGTCTGTTTGTCATAGGGAATGTCGATGATCACCAATTTCGGATCAAAAAACTCGCCGGCTCGTTTGTAGTATTGTAAGTGCTTGTTATAAGCCTCTGCCTGACCGGGAAGCGTCTTCGCCGGGAACCGCGCAATGCCGTAAAACTTGGATGCATTCAGGAACGCTTTACGTGCCGCATCGATTTGATTAGCGGCGGCCAACGCCTCACCACGGTCGGCGAAGTACTTGCCTATTTGTGACCACTCGTAGACCCAGGAACCGGGGTCCGTACCCCGCATGTGATTGATACGCCTGTAGGTCGAATGAACGAGGTCCTGATTCTGTGTTTGTGCACTCCAAAGCCGCAGCCGTCTTTCCTCAACGAATTCCGCATCGTGCTGATCGTCGTCCGCCAGCGACGGGAACGGCGCGATTGCGCAGCAAAAAACCATTCCCAGGAGAGCTTGTTTAAGTCGCAATGGAACCTCCAATATTTTCACCAGGCGTCATAGAGTCAATGTCGATGAGGGCGCCCGGTGGCACAACCACAGGCGGTCGCGGCAGGACTGCTTTTGTCTACCGTCGTGCTGCGTTTGAGTACGCCGAGTTTCAAGCCGATACCCCCCGTAATGATTCGACGCACCGGCGCGCCGCTTTCGGGATCGTGCGTCAGCGGTTGATCACTCATGCGTTGAAAAACATCGAAGCGCCGGGGCTCTTCTTCCGGGCTGTCGGGAACGGTTTCGTATACATAGGTAGGCATGTAATCGGTCCGCAATCTGATGTTGCTAGTCTGTCTCCAGACCGGTCGCAACGTCAATATTTTCCGATTCGAGTGTTACGCCTGAGCATTTGGCCATGTAATCCATGACAATACTGAAGTCGACTGTCTCGGTATTGCCGTGCCCCATGGAAGCTTGCATGACATCCCGCGACACGCTCGCGGTCGGCATCGGGACTTCGAATTTGCGCCCGAGTGCGAGCCCGAGATCCATGTCTTTGCGCATGAGTTCGGGAGTGAAAGTAACCGACCAATCCAGGTTGACCCAGCCCGGTGTTTTGTACCGGCTGAACACAGAACCCATCACGCTCTTGTTGATGAAGTCCAGGAACGCGTGCCGCGGTACCCCAGCTTGCTGCGCAAGAATGGTCAACTCGGAAAGTGATTGTGTTACGACGCCGAGGAAGACGTTATGGCAGATTTTGACGATTCTCGACAGCTCTCCTTCACCCACATAAGTCGCGCCAAGACGGCCGATAATCTCGAGATAAGGGAGCACCTGGTTGAATACCTCTTCCGGCCCTGACGCAACAACGCTCAGCTTGCCTGCCTTGACGCACTTCGCGTTGCCGCTTACCGGTGCCGCTATGAACTGCGAGCCGCGCTGTGCCAGACGGTCGCGAATTTCGGCGGAGACCTCGGCGGATATCGAGGTGCAATCGACGACGATTTTCGGCGCGGCATCGCCGGATAACACGCCGGATTCGCCGAACAGGACGTCTCGCAAATGATCTTGTGTAGCGACCATCGTAAACAGGATGTCCCGATCCGCCAGATCCAGCAGTTCGTCGGCGATTTCGGCGCCATGCTTGCTCAGTGGTTCAGCCTTGGCTCTGGTGCGATTCCAGGCACGCACCGGACAGCCCGCCTTCGCGAGGTTGTCGGCCATCGCAAAGCCCATGCGGCCGGTTCCGATCCACCCAATCGTCTTTGATCCCGGTTCGATAGTGGCCAATGCTAGATACTCCCGATTGTCGTATTTGCTGTCAGATTGACGTCTGAATTGTTGTTCTTGCTTATATTTGGCCGGCGGCGACGCAGTACGTTCAAATGCATACGTGTGCATACACTAGCAAATCAAGCCGACTGGCGCAAGCAACAGCGAGACCGGCGCTGCCCCCAGCGGCGGGCGAGTTGATTCCTCATGCCAGATGATCTAAGCTTTTTTGCACACGTTTGCAGGCACCGCATTCTGCGGTCAGTCTCTCTGTTACAAAGCAGTCGCATAGACGAGCAGGAGTCAGCATGACGGAGCTTGAAGCTACGGAACCGGTAATCATTACACCTGAAGACATTGAGCCGCGGTGGAACTGGGATCGCCCGATTGGAGCACCCGGACGAACCCACGTTGACTTCGAGGAGCGGGTCGATTTCAGGCGGCTGCACAAATACCGTGTTGCGCGAGCGCAGCAGGCGCTCGAGAACTCTCAGCTTGGATCGCTGCTGTGCTTCGACAATAACAACATCCGTTATCTGACGAGCAGCGTCATTGGCGAATGGAGCCGCGACAAGGTGTGCCGCTACGCGCTGTTTACCGGCAATGCAAATCCCTATCTGTGGGATTTCGGTTCGGCGGCTGCACATCATCGCCTCTATGCGCCATGGCTCAAGACCGATCATTGCAAGGCAGGAATGCTGGGCTTGCGAGGCTCTGTGCCGGAGGATGCAAGCCTTTTCAAGAATGCGGCGCGGGAGATTCATGACCTGCTAAAAGCCGAGGGAGTTGCCGATATGCCCGTCGGTGTCGATATCGTCGAACCGCCGATGATGTTTGCATTGCAACAGGAGGGGCTCGACGTTCGCGATGGACAACAGGTATTTCTGGATGCACGGCAGATCAAGAGCATGGATGAGATCATTCTGCTCAATATGTCCGCTGCCATCGTCGACGGTTGTTATCAGGAAATCGCTGAAAAACTGAAACCCGGTGCACGCGAAAACGAGATGGTTGCTCTGGCGAACAAGTTTCTTTACGACAACGGCTCCGATGACGTAGAGGCGATCAACGCGGTATCCGGCGAACGCTGCGCGCCACACCCGCACAATTTCACCGATCGCATGTACCGGCCCGGCGACCAGGCATTCTTCGATGTCATTCAGTCCTACATGGGATATCGAACCTGTTACTACCGCACACTGAACGTCGGGCTGTCCACACCGGCACAGGAAGATGCCTACAAGCAGGCGCGGGAATGGATTGATGTGGCGATCAACATAGTGCGCCCGGGGCTCACCACGGACAAGATTGCGGCGTTGTGGCCCAAGGCAACCGAGTTCGGCTTCGCGAACGAAATGGAAGCATTCGGTCTGCAGTTCGGGCACGGTCTGGGTCTTGCCCTTCACGAGCGCCCAATCATCAGCCGGCTTGTATCTTTCGATAAACCGTTTGAGCTGCAGGAAGGAATGGTCTTTGCGCTCGAAACCTACTGTCCGGCCGTTGATGGCAACGGCGCTGCGCGTATCGAAGAAGAAGTCGTTGTTACAAAAGACGGATGCAGGGTCATTACGCTTTTTCCGGCGCAGGATTTGTTCATTGCGAACAAGTACTGATCGAAGCCGTAGCGGCGGCAAATGGCATTAGATGCGGCATAAATGTGGTTGGTACAGGCAATGGGCCGCCGCATATTCCTGATAAGCTAAGTCAGAACTCACAATTGAGGAAAATGATGAATAGCGATAAACACACACGCTTCAGTCCTGGATGCCTGCATGGTGCCGTCATTGCGTTTTGCATTGCCCTGGTCATCGGCGGCTGTGGCAAGCAGGCAGACGACGGGCCCATTCTGATCAAGTTTCCGCATGTGACGGCACCGGCGACACCCAAGGGGCAGGCGGCGGAGCGCTTCAAGGAAATTGTGGAAGCACGGCTGGCAGGACGGGTAGTGGTCGAGGTGTATCCGTCCGGTCAGCTGATGAGTGACGATGATTCGTTGGACGCACTGGTGTTCGGTGAGGTGCAGATGATTGCTGTGTCGTTGTCGAAACTGGACCGCCTGACGCACAGGTTTCAGATCTTCGACCTGCCGTTCCTGTTTCCCGACCTGGCGACCGTGGAACGGTTTCAGGCCAGCCCTGAAGGCAGCGTCCTGCTGGACGCGATGGTCGACAAGGGCATCCTGGGCCTGGCTTTCTGGCATAACGGCATGAAGCAGTTTGGTGGGCCGGTACCCATGCGTTCACCCATGGCTGCGGAAGGTCTCAAGTTTCGTATCATGGAGTCGGACGTATTGCAGGCGCAGGTGCTGCAAATCGGGGGTAACCCACAGAAGATGGCGTTCGGCGAGGTATACCAGGCGCTGCAAACCGGCGCTGTCGATGCACAGGAAAATACCTGGTCCAACATGTACTCCTCGAAGTTCTACGAAGTTCAGGACTACCTCACGGAAACGAATCACGGCTATCTCGGCTACCTGGTCGCGGTTAATCCGGATTTCTGGAATTCGCTGCCCGATGATATTCGCGGTGAACTGGACGACATCGTCAAGGAAGTTGCCGCCTGGGCAAACGAACAGTCGTTGATCATCGACATGGAAGGCCGAGCCAAAATCATCGAATCCGGGGTCTCGGAAGTTGTCACGCTGACGCCGGATGAATTGACAGACTGGCAGGATGCAATGCGGCCGGTCTGGCAAAAGTTCGAAGGCAACATAGGCGCTGAACTGATTGCGGCAGCATTGGCTGCGCGGCAGTCAGGAGCAAACTGAGCTTGAAGATACGCGGCGCCATCAACCGGCTGGAAGAAGCTGTCCTGGCTTTCTTGCTGGCCCTGATGACCGTGCTGACATTTGTCCAGGTGGTACTCCGCTATGCGTTCAACAGCGGCATTGTGTGGTCTCTCGAAGCAACGACCTATTCTTTTGCGGCCCTCGTTCTGATCGGCATGTCTTATGGCGTTCGAACGAAAACCCATATCGCGGTCGACCTGCTGACGCGACGGATGCCCTCCAAAGTGCGTCGTTACGTGCAGCTGATCGCCATTGCGGCTTGTATTGCGTATGCCGTTATGATGCTTTATGGCTCGAGCGTGTTCGTTAACCGACTTTATGTTCTGGGCAGCTTCGCACGAGATGTGCCGGCGCCTAAATGGTTGCTGACTGCAACGATGCCACTGGGATTCACGCTGCTCGGCTTTCGATTTCTCGAGGTCGCCTGGCATTTGCTGCGCGGCGATGACGACGGCGTTGGCGGCAGCGCGGCCGCCGCGAGCACCAAGTTGATCGATACCCACGAAGAACAACCGGAATCGCCGTCGTGACAGCAATATTCCTGCTCGCGGCCCTGTTCGTCCTGCTTTTTATCGGTGTGCCCGTCGCGGTATCACTCGGTCTCGCCAGCATGCTGACGTTGCTGCTGTTCGGCGACCAATCGCTGTTGTCGAATGCGCAGAAGTTCTTTCACACGATGCAAGTCTATCCGCTTCTGGCCGTACCATTTTTTGTGCTCGCCGGGGCATTCATGACGACCGGCGGCGTGGCTCGGCGCATGATCGATTTTGCGAATGCACTTGTGGGCCATTTTCGTGGCGGGCTGGCGATGGCGGCATTGCTGGCCAGTGCTTTTTTTGCGGCCGTTTCGGGTTCAGCACCGGCAACCGTCGTCGCCGTCGGGAGCGTAATGATCGGCGGCATGGTTGCATCGGGTTATACGAAGAGTTTTTCTGCCGGAGTCATCTGTAACTCCGGCACGCTCGGCATCCTGATACCACCCTCGCTGGTTATGGTTGTTTACGGCGCAATTACCGAATCGTCGATCGGCAAACTGTTTATCGCAGGCATACTGCCCGGGATACTCCTGACGCTCGTCATGATGGTGACGATCGTCGTTATCGCACGCAAAGAGAACATGCCGAGGCAGGAACGTGTGAGCTTCAAGGAGGTCGTCAGGACGTTTCGCGAAGCGCTCTGGGGACTGATGCTGGTGGTCATCATTTTGGGCGGTATTTACGCCGGGATTTTCACGCCGACAGAAGCTGCGGCTGTTTCTGCTGTGTACGCGTTCTTTATCGCGGTTTTCGTGTACAGGGACATTTCGCTCAAACATGTACCCGAGGTGCTGGTCGACGCGAGCAGGATAACGGTCATGCTGATGTTCATCATTGCGAACGCATTTATGTTTGCGTTTCTCCTGACCACAGAGCAAATTCCGCAGCTCGCATCCGAATTTCTCGTCGGCTTAGGCCTACCCGTGTGGGGTTTCCTGTTGTTGCTGAACGTGCTGTTATTAGCCGCCGGGAACTTCATGGAACCGACGTCGGTGGTTCTGATCCTGACGCCGATCGTATTTCCGATTGCGATGGATATGGGTATCGATCCAATTCACCTCGGCGTGTTGATGATCGTCAATATGCAGATCGGCCTGGTCACTCCACCCGTGGGTCTCAATCTGTTCGTTACGGCTGGCATTGCAAATATGACGCTGGAGGAGACGATAAAAGCGTCGTTCCCCTGGCTGATCGTATTACTGGCCGTACTGATGCTCATAACCTACGTGCCATGGATTTCCCTGGTCGTACCGAACATGATGCTGAACTGAGTCGCCAGCTCGGGCACCCGCTTCAGTCCCGGAGATCGTCTTGTCATTCGTTCTTTACAACGCACCTCAGTCGACCTGTAGCCAGAAAGTACGGATCTGCCTTTGGGAGAAGGGGCTGCCGTTCACAGAGAAGAAGCTCGATCTATTCAAGGGTGATCAACTAACGGCCGAATACAAGCAACTCAATCCTAACGGAGTCGTGCCAACCCTGCTCCACGATGACGAGATCATCATCGATTCATCCGTGATTATCGAATACCTGGACGAGTTGTTTCCGGAAGTCCCGTTGAGCCCCGCGACGCCGATTGGCAGAGCGCACATGCGCGAATGGCTGCGTTTTTTCGAAGAAGTGGCGGCGCCGGCTGTTCGCGTGCCGTCCTACAATCGGGTATTCCTGCGACATTTTCAGGCCATGACAGACGAAGAGTTCATCGCTTTTGGCGAGTCGAAGCCCCTGCGCAAGGATTTCTTTTTGAAGATGGGCCGTAAGGGCTACAGCGATGACGAGATGCGGCAGGCCGAGTCGCGGCTGGCAATGACCATTGAACGCATGGAGCGTCGACTCGACGATGGACGACCCTGGTTGCTTGGTGAATATTCGCTGGCCGATATTTGCATAATTCCGGTCATCATTCGCCTCAACGACATCAGCATGAGCCATCTCTGGTCAGCACAGCGTCACGTCGGGGCCTGGTTCGCCCGCTTCCAGGAACGTGAAGCGTTACAGAAGTCCTTCTACTTCGGATCGCTGTTGTCGGAGCAGTATGGAGACATCGAAGTTAACAAACCTGTAAGCTGACAGGTCGACATCGGGGTGCCCGGATGAAACGCGAGCGAAAAAGAAAAGTCACTATTCGAGATGTTGCCGATGCGGTCGGTGTGCATCATTCGACGGTGTCGCGCGCGTTGAGCCCCAACAAGCGTGACAAGATCTCGCCGGCTGTCGTCAAGAAGGTCGAAAAAGCGGCCAAGAAGCTCGGCTACTATCGGAATATTGTCGCTTCATCGCTGAAACAGAATCGCTCATTTGCCGTGGGTGTGTTGATTCCTGATTTGATGAATCCGGTTTTCCCGCCGATTATCCGCGGCATTCAGGACACCGCGGAAGCCGTTGGCTACACCGTTATTACGGCGAACACGGATGATGAGCCGGAAAAAGAACGCGATGCGCTCAGGATGATGCAGGGCAGGTCGATCGAAGGAGTCATCATGGCGACGGCGAGACGTGAAGATCCGATCGTCGAAGAATGCATCGAGCACGATATTCCACTCGTGCTGGTCAATCGAACCGTGGATCGTGAAGGTGTCAACGCCGTGATCCTCGATGAGAATTATGGCATTCGTTCGGTAATCGATCATTTGATGAGCCTGAAACATACGCGTATTGCGCACATTGCCGGACCACAGCACACATCGACCGGCTTTCAGCGTGCCAAGGCTTTCTCAGACTATCTGAGCATCCACAATATGCCGACCGACCTTATCGAAGCGGCAAACAAGTTTACGATCGAGGAAGGCAGGAGGGCGTTTCGCCGCTTACTCGCGAGGGACAACAGTTTCTCTGCAATTGTCGCGGGTAATGATCTGCTGGCACTCGGCTGCATGGATGCGATGCGGGACGTGGGACTGCTGGTCCCGGAGAACATAGCGATCACCGGCTACGACGATATTCTGTTTCTTGAACGAATGAGTCCCGCATTGACGACGGTGTTGGTGCCAAAATACGAGATGGGTTGCCAGGCAACGAAGACCTTGCTTGGAATCATCGACGGAGAAAACAAGGCACCCGTTGTTTTGAGAATGCAGCCACGCCTCATTATCCGTAACTCGACAGCAATAGCGTCCCGTTAGTTAAGGCTTCGCACCCGGCGAGGCTGCTTCGATTCCCAGCAACCGGTCCGTCGGCCAGGCGTGGCAGGTTACGCATTCGGCCGCCGCCCCATGGACCTCGTGACAGCTGATGCAGGTGGCCATCGCGCGGGTTGACTTCGTCTCGGCGACAACGTCAGCCTCGTGTATGTCGCCGTGGCAGGTATCACACTGCATGCCGGCGTCGACGTGCACCCTGTGGCTCCATGTTATGCCAGGAGCGATCGCGTAAACACGGACCCAGGGAATGGGCTCGCCACTTGCGGCATATTCCGACAATTTCTTGATCGCGGGTTTATCGGTTGCGATTGCACGGTGGCACATCATGCAGGTATCGGTGGCGGGGAAGCCCATTTGCTCACCAGTACCGGCATTCATGTGACAGTTCTGGCACGGCAATCCGGCGGCCAGGTGGGTCTTGTGGCTGAACGGCAACGGCTGTACAGGCGCAGGGTGTGGCCCGACATTATCGCTGACCGCGGGCAATGCTTTGCCTGAAGTCTGTTGCGCGTCAACCTGGGTGGCTCCGAGGAGCGCCAGCAACAACAGGCACCGTGCAACACGTCGTATTGCAGTATTTTGCATGGCCGTGATGGAGCAAATCGAGCCCATCATGATGACACCCGAGCCACGGCTGACTTGTGCACGGCCTCCTCCAGGCTGCTGCCGTGGTCTTTGAGAATCACGCTGGCGGCATTGCGTCCCGGCCGGCCGGTCACGGAGCCGCCCGGTGCGGTGCAACCGCCGGTCTGGTACAGCCCGGGAATTGGCATGCGGTACTCGGCCCATCCCGGCACGGGGCGCATGTCTCCCGACTGTGCACTGCCGTAGGCCGCCGCGTGCACGCTGCCGCGCCACATGGCCGGGTTCATGCGTTCAATATCGAGTGGGCTCTGAATGAAGCGGGCGAGAACCTTGTCAGCGGTCAGGTTGGGCGAGAAGCCGCGGAAGTAGTCAAACACATCTGCGGCGACCTGTTCCTTGATGTTATCCCAATGCTGCGGGCCTTCCTTGAGTGCGTAGGGCAAATTACCCTCCAGCTTCAGCGTGTGGTGTCCGGCCGGCGCACGCGTGGAGTCGGCGATGCTCGCGCACACGATCTGCAACGGCAGACCGTCCACGTTGATCTCGCCTTTCGCGTGCTCGTAATCGGCACGCAATACCCGTTCCGGATTCGGCAGCAACGCAGATTCAGCGGGCGAAATCGTGCTGCCGTCGGCAAGCTCGTATTTGGGTGGCTCCGAAATCGCGTAATGGAACGCGAACATGGCGTGTTCCGGCTGCAGCAGCCTCACATTTTCGACAAATTCGTCACCCCAGAGATTCCTGGGCGCCATATCCAACAGGTGCTTGATGTGGATTGTCGATACCACGCTCTTGCGAGCCCGGTACTGGCTGCCGTCCACGCATTCGACGCCCCGGCATTTGCCGTTCTCGATCATCAGTTGCGCCACGGGCTTGTTCGTCATTATGACGCCGCCGTGTGCCTCGATCACGCGGCCGAGCGCGACGGCCAACATACCGGAGCCGCCTTTGGCGATGGGGCGGCCATTGGTCTGATGCCGGATCGCGGTGAACAGCTGCTTGCCCGTGTTCGGATGTCCTGCAGGAACGCTGCCGAAGCGGCCGACGGCCAGGTGAAACGTACGAATATAGTGATTCTCGAAGGTCGCATTGATGAGGTCGTAGCCTGACATGGCGAATCTGCGCCGCCACACGCCGCTGTTCGGAATGTCGGCTCCTGACTGGCTCGCGGCGCCATAAGCCTGTATTTCCGCCACGAGTCGCCTGAATGTGTCGGCGTCTGTCTTCGAGTGCTTTGCGTATTCGGCGTAGGTCCGGTCGATGTCTTGCCACACCGTGATCGATGCTTTATCGGGGAAAGAAATGTGCATGATCGGATCGGGATCGATGTACTCGAGACCGTAGTCGAACAGCTTGAGCTCGTTATCGCGCAACACCGGGTTGGCCTGTATGAAGCCGTGTACGGTCGAGCACAGATCCTCCTTGAACCCCGGCAGGCAAACCTCGGATGTCTTGCAGCCGCCGCCGATCGTGGGTCGGCCCTCGAGTACGAGCACACTGAAACCCGCTTTGGCAAGATAGGCGGCGGTGATCAGGCTGTTGTGTCCGGCGCCGGCTACCACAAAGTCGAATTCGGAGTGCCCGCCGGAAGCCTGCGGCAGACCGACCGCATTCAGGGAAAGGGAGCCGAGAGTCGCCCCTGCGAGAAAAGTCCTGCGGGATACTTTATCCATGAACATCTCCGTAACTGACTTTGCGCCACGATCGCTCACGGCAATTGTAGCAACTCACCGCGCATTGGCTACCCGGGCGAGCTCTTCTGCGTTGAGCAGTGATGATATATGCTGGTTGCTGCAATCGGCGCCAGTGCACACTGAGACACCGGGGATCCGGCAAGAATGCCAACGACAAAAGTACAAACCGTGGCTGAAGCCATCGGCAAAAACCTGTTGCGTCATGATGTCGATGTGATATTCGCGCAGTCATTGCCGTCAGCGGTGTTGCACGCTGCGGAAGATCTCGACATTACCCAGTTCATGTACCGGACGGAGAATGCCGGCATCGTGATGGCCGACGGTTACGCCCGCGTTTCCGGAAAGGTGGGTGTAGTATCGGCACAGAACGGTCCCGCGGCAACCCTGCTGGTACCGGGCATGGCGGAAGCACTCAAGGCGTCGATTCCGATCGTTGCGCTCGTGCAGGACGTGGTTCGAACACAGACGGACCGCAACGCCTTCCAGGAACTGGATCACATAGGTTTGTTCCAGTCCTGTACGAAATGGGTACGCCGGGTTTCCGAAGCGTCCCGTGTGATTGACTACCTCGATATGGCTTTTGCCAATGCGGCCAGCGGGCGTCCCGGTCCGGTGGCGCTGATCCTTCCGGCCGACTTGTTGCTCGAAGAGTTGCCCGAGTTGCAACCACGAACGTCGTGCCTCGGCTATTTTCCACTCGATCGCACTGTCGCCGATCCGGCCGGTATCGAACAAGCTGTGAAGCTTCTGGCAGCAGCGAGAAATCCGTTGATCGTTGCGGGCGGCGGAGTACATCTCTCTGCGGCATGCGATGAGATAGTCGCGTTGCAACGCGATGCACATGTGCCCGTGATGACCACAGTGATGGGCAAGGGCGTGGTTGACGAGCGGCATCCCCTGTCCATCGGTGTGACCGGGTATGCGCTCGGCAAGCTATCACCGACCCGCGACATGCGTCCGATCATTGAAGAGGCGGACGTCATCCTGCTGGTTGGAACGCGCACCAATCAGAACGGCACTGATTCGTGGACGCTGTATCCTGATGGCGCACAATACATCCACGTCGATGTCGACGGCGGCGAAATCGGCCGCAATTATGAAGCACTGCGCCTTAATGGCGATGCCAAACTCACCGTTGCAGCCATACACGAAAAACTGCGCGGGCAGCGCAAGCCGAATCCGGAGCTCGAAGAACGCATTGCCGAGGTAAAACGCCGACATGCGGCGGAGATTTCGCACCTGGAGCAGTCGGACGCCAGTCCGATCAGGCCGGAGAGGCTGGCGGCCGATATTCGACAGGTATTGACCGCCGAGACGATCGTGGTTGCCGATGCGAGTTATGCCACGCTATGGCTGGCCTGTTACACGCAGGCCCTCAAGGCAGGGATGCGGTTCATTACCCCGCGTGGATTGGCCGGGCTGGGTTGGGGGCTGCCACTTGCGATCGGCGCCAAAGTCGCCAGACCCGCAGACCCGGTATTGTGCGTCGTGGGAGATGGTGGTTTCGCGCACGTATGGTCTGAGCTTGAAACGGTGGCACGTCGGCGCACGCCGGTGGCACTAACGGTCCTCAACAACAGTTGCCTCGGTTATCAGAAAGATGCCGAAGATGTGAAATTCGGGCGCCACAGTACCGGCTGTTATTTCTCCCCGGTAGACCATGCAGCGATTGCAAGAGCAAGCGGCTGCCGCGGCGTGCGTATCGAAAATGCAGCCGATTATTTGCCGGCGCTGCGCGAAGCACTTGCATGTGATGAAACGACGGTTCTCGATGTCTCAGTCGACCCGACAGCCTACCCGCCGATAACGTTCTTTGACGGACTGGACGACATCCGCGCAAAGAGAGCGTAACGGCAATGCTGAGTGACGGGTCTTGCAGCGGGCCATGATAATTCTCCGGAGCGGGAAATGAATGTCGACAAGCTCAGAGCACGATTCGAAGATTACTGCGATAGGTATCAGTCGATCAGCATGCGTCGCGAGGACGGTATCCTGCAGATCACTCTCGGAACCGATGGCGGTCCGCTGCAGTGGGGTCGCCGGCCGCACGCCGAACTCGAAGAGGCGTTTCTGAACATCGGGCGTGATCGCGATAACCAGGTCGTGATCATGACGGGCACGGGCAGCGAGTTTTCCGGCCCGGTGGCCGAGCCTGAGTCGAATCGCGCTGCGCACAAGCAATCTCCCGATGAGTGGGCGGAGTTGGGTTGGGAGTCGAACCGTTTGCTGACTAACCTGCTGGCGATCGACGTACCGATGATAAGCGCGATTAACGGTCCGGCAGCGCGTCATGCCGAACTGCCGGTGATGTGCGACATCGTACTTGCTGCGGAGACCGCGACCTTTCAGGACTCTGCCCATTACACGGGCGGCCTGGTTCCCGGAGATGGCGTACACGTTGTGTTTCCGATGATTATGGGGCTGAATCGCGGCCGCTATTTCTTGCTGACAGGGCAGGTCATCGACGCGGTCGAGGCCAGAGATGTCGGATTGGTAAACGAAGTATTGCCGGCGGATGAATTGTTGCCACGTGCCTGGGAACTGGCGCGGCAGATCATGTTGCAGCCGGAAATGAACCGACGCTACACACGTCTGCTCCTCACTGAGCAGCTACGCCGCCAGTTGCATGATTTGTTGCCGTATGGCCTGGCGCTGGAAGGTCTGGCGATTACGCGCTAGGTCAGCAATGACTTTTCGATGATCGCGACCAGGCGGCGCGGCCTTTTGATACACAGAGACTAAAAATGTCAAAAATAGCTTTTCTCGGTGCCGGCATGATGGGTCAGCCAATGATCCGTAATTTTTTGCGCGGTGGACATGCTGTGACTGTCTATAACCGGACGCTGGAAAAGGCGCGGCCGTTGCAGGAACTAGGCGCTGTGCTTGCCGCAACGCCCAAAGAAGCGGCCAGCGGTGCCGATGTGATCATGTCGAGCCTCACCAACGACGATGCATCGCGCGCTTCGTGGAGTGGTCCGGATGGCGCACTGCAAGCCGATCTCAAGGCCGGTGCATTTGCTGTTGAATCGTCGACAGTGTCGTTGCAATGGGTGTCGAAGCTCAGTGAACTTGCTATGGCAAGGGGTTTGCGTTTCCTCGACTGCCCGGTTGCCGGTCGCCCTGACGTCGCCGAGGCGGGGCAGCTCAAAGTGTTTGCCGGTGGCAGCGCTGAGGATGTGGATGCGATTCGTCCGGTGTTCGAATCCATCAGCAAGGCCGTAATGCATGTGGGCGGCGTCGGCAGCGGAATTTCCTTCAAGTTGATTTACAACGTCATGGGCGCGATCCAGGTTGCGGCCTGTGCCGAAGGCATGCACGCCTGCGAAGCGGCCGGCATAGACCTGGCGGTAGCGGCCGAGGGATTTTCAACTGGCGCAACCGGCAGCCCGCATGTGGTTCGGCATTCCGCTTACATGGCTGAAAACAAACACGAAGATCCGGTCCAGTTTTCGGGAAGAATGCGGATCAAGGATGTGACGTACGGCATAAGTCTCATTGAAAGTGTCGGAGCACAGTCTGTTCTCGGCCATGCGACGAATAAGGTCTTTGGTCAAATGGTGGATAATGGCATGGGTGATCTCAACGACAGCGAGTTAATCGATACCTTGCGTCTCGTGCACGGAAAAGGTCGGGATGGCAGCTAGATTGGCGGCTACCTCGATGCAGTCAGGTATGGTTGGGGCATGAGTATTAACTTCAATTTGAACGGCAAAGTCGTCGAACTGGATGTGCCGCCGGACTCGGCATTACTGTATGTGCTGCGCAACGATCTGCAGCTCAACAGCCCGAAGTTCGGCTGCGGTCTGGCGCAGTGCGGCGCATGCACCGTGCTGGTCAACGGACAAGCAGTTCGATCCTGCGTGCTACCTGCTGCCAGCGCGGCCGGAAAGGATGTGGTCACCCTGGAAGGGCTGGGTAGCCGTGACGCACCGCACCCGTTGCAGGCCGCGTTTATAAAATTGCAGGCCATGCAATGCGGTTACTGCTCCAACGGCATCATCATGAGTGCGGCGGCATTGCTGCAGGAAAACCCGAGTCCGAGTGAAGAGCAGATTCGCTCCGCGCTGATCGGCAATCTTTGTCGCTGCGGCGCGCATGGCCGAATCGTGCAGGCAATCAGCGAAGCGGCCCGCCAGCAGCAGGATAAAGAGCGGCCATGACGACGCGTCGAACTTTTATCAAGGGCGCGGGGTCGCTCGTGCTGTACTTCAATGTGATGCCGTTTGATGCTAGCGCGCAACAGTCGAGCGCGGCTGAACTGCCGCAGTCGCTGGCCGCCAACCGCAGCCTGGATACATGGCTTCGGCTAGATGCAGATGGGGTCGTCACATTATCACCCGGGAAATGTGAGCTCGGGCAGGGCGTACAAACGGCGCTGGCGCAAATCGCAGCCGAAGAACTGGATGTCGATATGGGCCGCATACAGGTCCTGACCGTGGATACCGGTCATTCCCCGGATGAGGCTTATACATCCGGCAGTCGCTCGATCGAGCACAGTGGCGCGGCGATACGCATGGCGGCGGCGGAAGTGCGCGCAATTCTGGTCGAACTGGCGGCCGACGAACTCGACACACTTCCCGCAAAGATTGCTGTGCGCAATGGCGTGTTCACGATAGACGGTGCCATGACACCACTCGATTACTGGTCGGTCATTGCAGAAAAAACGCTCGAGCGCCATGCAAGCGGGACGGTTCCGGTCAAAGATCGCGATCGCTATCGGGTCGTGGGCAGCTCGGCTGAGCGTATCGATATACCGGCGAAAGCATTCGCCGAGAATGTCTACATCCATGACATGCGACTTGATGGCATGTTGCATGCGCGTGTCGTACGCACGGGCAATTGCGAGGCGACGTTGTCGTTGCGTGCAGACATCGATACGGTCATGGACAGTCCGGGTGTGGTCAAAGTCGTGCGTGACGGTTCTTTTCTGGCGGTCGTGGCAGAAAGGGAGGAGCAGGCCGTCAATGCAGCCCGGCAACTCGCGGCGTTGTGCGACTGGAAGCACGCGACTCTGCCATTCGACGAGTCGTCGGTCAGCGAGTGGCTGCGCGAGGCACCGGCGGAAGTCAAGGTCGTGGCAGAGCGCGGTGCCGTCGGTTCCTCCGGTATCGCCCGCAACGTTGGCAGGAGTTACTCGCGCGCCTTCCAGGCGCACGCATCGCTGTCCCCGTCCGCCGCTATCGCACACAGGCAAGGCGATCGACTGACTGTCTGGAGCCATTCGCAGGGCGTTTATCCACTGCGTGGGGCCATCGCAAAGATTGCCGGCCTCGATGAACAAAGTGTTCGATGCATACATGCACAGGCATCGGGTTGTTACGGACATAACGGCGCCGATGACGCAGCCTGCGATGCCGCGCTCATCGCAATGCAAGTGCCCGGCAGACCGATTCGATTGCAGTGGTCCAGAGCCGACGAATTTCTGGGTGAGCCTTATGGCTCGGCCATGACCACGGAAATAAATGCGGGCATCGATGACGATGGCCGCATCGTGGACTGGAACTTCGACGTCTGGAGCGGCTCGCATTCGACACGCCCCCGTGGTGCGAACGGTGCTGGTCGGTTTTTTGCTGCGCGCCAGCTTGCAGAGCCACTCGCGGTTCCGCCGGTGGGGAACATCCCCCAGCCGCGCGGCGGGGGCGATCGAAATGCCGTACCCGGTTATGCATTCGCCAACCATCGAGTGACAAAACACCTGGTACCGGACGTGCGATTGCGGGTCTCCGCAATGCGGGCGCTCGGTGCCTTTACGAACGTGTTTGCCATTGAATCTTTCATGGACGAGATCGCGCACGAGCAGGCAGAGGATCCGATTGACTTTCGCATTCGTCATCTTGACGACCAGCGCGCGATCGGCGTTCTCAACACATTGCGTGAGCAAATGTCGGCGTCGCAGACCGGCTCACTCGAGGCGCCAGCCGGTGTTGGCATTGGCATGGCCCGGTACAAGAACTCAGGCGCGTATTGCGCGGTCGCCATGCATGTCGTCGTCAACCCGGACAGTGGGCAGATTAAGCTTCGGCATGCCCTCTGCGCCGTGGATGTCGGTCTGGTCATCAACCCGGATGGTGTGATCAACCAGATAGAAGGCGGCATCATCCAGGCGTCGAGCTGGACCGTCAGGGAGCAGATTCGTCTTGACCGCGATGGAGCTGCATCGAAAGACTGGGTATCGTATCCCGTCCTGACGTTTGCAGAAGTGCCTGCGGTTGAGGTTACCCTGATCGACCAGCCGGACGAATTGCCACTCGGCGCCGGCGAGGCCGCGCAGGGCCCGACTGCGGCTGCGATCGCCAATGCGGTGGCGCGCGCGACAGGCAAACGCATACGCGATCTGCCATTGACGCCGGCACGCGTGCGCCAGGCCTGAGGCCTCTGTTCCTCTTCATATCGGCGCTCTGAAGGTCGTGGCTAGCGTGTCCGGACGGCCCTGTGCAAACGATTGCATTAAATGATCCGGATCGGCTAGACTGAAACGGCGTTCAGCCGCGGCAGAGCCCTTCGGCGCTGCAGGCATGGCGCAGCGACAGGAGAACCAGAATGATCGCCAACAGCAAGCTGCACCTATCCGTTATCCTGGTACTGTTCTCACTCGGCGCACCGGCAGTCGTTTTTGCCAACGCGCACCCGCACGAGAGGCCGGACAGCCTGAAGTACCTGGACCAGTCGACCTACATTCGCAATATGGCGATCCGGGCCCATGTTGGTGGTGAGAATCGCCGCTGGAAACTGCAGATGATGACGCTGGGAGAGCGCCGCTTCCTGTTTCAGGGTGGCATTCCGAAAGGCAGTGTCATCGAGGTGACCGATCCGCTGAATCCCGTGGTCGTCAACGAAGGCGCCTTTGATGGCCGGCAGATTCAACTTGCCTACAATGCCGACATTGGCAAATGGATTCTCATGACGGGCGCGGCGCCACCACTGATCAAGGCGACAACCGAGTTCCCGCACGGCAAGTACGATGACCCGACTGCGTATGAGGGCGTAAAGAATCATGATGGCTTGCGTGGTGTGCGCTTTTATGACGCCAGCGATCCTTACGACATCAAGCTGCTGTCAAAATTCAGCACGGATCTCGGCGACCCTGACCGCAAACGACAGACTGGCGGAGGTACCCACAGGGACTATTACGATGGCGGCAAATACGCGTATCTCGACGCAGCACCTGACGATTCGTTTACACACCAGGAAAGTCCGGTGCGCGTGCATACGCATGGCCTTGTCATTATCGACGTGTCCGACCCGGAATCACCGAAGCATGTTGCGAACTGGTGGTTGCCGGGCCAGCGTGAGGATGAGCAGGAGGACTATGCGGCCTGGCGGGAAAAGGGTGATCAGGAGTCATTCACCGGATTGCACGGTGCCTTTTATGTTCCACAGAAAGTGGAAAATGGCGGCAAGCTCGGCTTCAGCCCGTGGGGTTCGTTGGGCGTATTCGTCCATGATCTGAGCGATATCAGTGCGCCGAAGCTGCTCGGCAGATTTCAGGCGCCTTACAAACCGGGTGGCATCGCGTTTCACTCGGTGGATGTCTCGAGACTGGACAGGGGATTCGTCATCGGCGCACCTGAGGCGCTGAACCCGGGCTGCAACGAGCCCTATCATCACACCTACATCATCGACGTGAGCAATCCATCAAAGCCGCGCGAACTGTCGACCTTGCCGATACCGCGTCCGCCAGAGGAAGCGCCGTACGACAATTTTTGCCAGAAACGAGGGCGTTTCGGGGTTCACAATCCGCCGCATATGAAGGCACCGGGCAAGGCCGATCCCAATTTTACCTGCTACACATTCTTCAACGCCGGCTTGCAGTGTTACGACATCACGGATCCCGAATATCCGTTTATTTCGGCGTACTTCATTCCACCCCAGGGCGGCAGTCTCGATGAGCCCGGCAGTTACACGCGCAATACCGACAATGTGTTCATCGAATGGGACAGAAAGCTGATCTGGGCGGCAACGGACACCGGACTCTATCTGCTGACAACGCCCGAGTTAGGTGACCCGATACTGGAAACCCAGGCGGTTACGGAGTGGAATCTGCCGGACCTGAATCGCGTCAAGAAGTAGCGGCGTCGGCAGGCATGGCGTATGTGTGCCTGTTCGATTCGGCGTATTTATCTGCATTGATCAGTTGATCAAAAGGATCTGCATAGCCGTATTGTCGTGCGCGCCCTGTGTCAGCGCAGCGGACTCGATATGTTTGCCCCGGACGGAGCGACCGCCGGAAATCGATGGCGTGCTTGACGATGCAGCGTGGGATGCTGCATCGCGCATCGATGATCTGCATCAATTCCAACCTGTCGATCACGGTGTTCCTTCCGAACGGTCTGAGTTCTTCGTGCTCTACGACGAGGATTATTTCTATGTCGGGGCGCGCTTGTACGACAGCGACCCTGGAGCCATCAGGGCGCGCCAACTGATCCAGGGAAAAACACTGATGTTCGATGATGCAATCGAGTTTCTGCTCGATCCGTTTGCATCCCGCCGGACAGGATTCTGGTTTCAGCTCAATCCGAACGGCGTACGTCGGGACGGTTTGTATGAGAGTCCGACCGAAATCAACCGAGACTGGACCGGCATCTGGCTTGCCGAGGCAAGGATTGATGAAAGCGGTTGGACGGCCGAAATCGCAATACCGTTCAAGACATTGAACTTCAGCGAGAACATAAGCGAGTGGGGCTTTACGATAGCTCGCACCATTGCGAGGAAAAAGGAGGAAATTGCATGGTCATCTTTCGATCGCAGTATCGGCCCGGGTTCCGCGGGTAGCCTCGAATGCCTTCGTGGTCTGCGACAGGGCGTCGGACTGGATATCGTGCCATCCGTCACGGCGCGAGCTGAAAAGGTGTTTGCAGATGGAACAAGCCGTAACGAGGTTGTTCCGTCACTGGACGCCTATTACAAAGTTACCCCGTCCCTGACAGCGGCACTGACCCTGAATACCGACTTTTCCGCGACCGAAGTGGATGACCGGCAAGTCAATCTGAGCCGTTTTTCACTGTTCTTTCCGGAGAAGCGGCAGTTCTTCAATCAGGATGTCGACATATTCAGTTTTGGCGGTCTCGAGGAAAACGGGCGTCCATTTTTCTCCCGGCGCATCGGACTCAGTGAGGAAGGTGAGCGCGTTGACCTTGTTGCCGGCGCCAAGATTACAGGTCGAATTGGCCGCTGGAATATTGGCGTGCTGGATGTGTTGCAGGATGAATACGCCGGTGTTGATCAAAGCAACATATTTGTTGGTCGTGCGTCGGCCAATATTCTCGAAGAGTCCAGTGTCGGACTGATCGTCACCAATGGCGATCCGACGTCCAATCTGGATAACCAGTTGCTGGGCGCCGACTTTCGTTACAGAAATACGAGCCTGATTCCCGGCAAGACGATTCAGGGAATGTTCTGGTACCAGCAGTCGGATACGGAGGGCGTGAGTTCCGACGAACAAGCGTATGGCTGGAAAATCGAATATCCGAACAGCGAACAGTGGTTCGGTGAGTTGAGCCACTGGGTCATCGAAGATAATTTCAATCCGGCCGTGGGATTCGTCAACAGATCTGATATCGCTGTTGACAAGGCCGAACTCGGCTACACATTCACGCCAAACGGTCGATGGTTTCGAAATGTCGGTTTCAAGTCGATTTATGAAAATTTTGATAACACCGACGGCGAACTCGAGTCACGCGAAATAATTGTCAAGCCCCTGGTCGTTGAGTCACAGTTCGGGGATACCTTTGAACTGAGGTTCAAGGAGCAACGAGAAGTTCTCGTCGCGGATTTCGAAATAACTCCGGGCATCGTCATTGGGGTCGGCGACTATACGTTTAAACGCACTCAGATCGTGCTGCAAACGGCATTGGAGAGACGCGTCGCCTTGAATCTCGACCTGGAAATCGGCGACTTCTACGATGGTGAACTCCTGAAAATTGCCGGCGCTGTTGATTGGCGCCCCAGCCGGCATGTCTATCTTCAATTCGGCTACGAATACAACGACGTAGAACTGACACAGGGATCATTCACCACTCGATTGATGCGCCTGCGCATGGACGTTGCATTCAATGCCAAGTGGTCATGGTTGAATGTCGCACAGTATGATGATGTTTCGAACTCTGCCGGCTTCAACAGCCGTTTGCGCTACAATCCGAAGGCGGGCCAGGATCTGTTTCTCGTGGTCAATCGCCAGTTCGACGTCGATCCGTTCAGCAAGAGCACGACATCGACGTTTTCCGAAGCAGCGCTGAAGCTTCACTATACGTTTCGTTTCTGAAGAGCTGATGCCGAAGGTCGAAACAGCAAGCAGTGACATTCGTTACGCCACGGGGTTACACCTGTTCCATGCGGGCTGGTCCAACTGTTCGATGCGGGTCCGTATGACGTTGGAGGAAAAAGCGTGTCAGTGGACAAGTCATCACCTCAATACCCGCATCGGCGAGCACATCACTCCGGAGTACTTCGGCATACACCCGAACGGCCTGGTGCCCGCGCTCATTCATGATGGCGATGTGTGGATCGAGTCGCATGACATTATTCGCTACCTTGACAGCGTTTTTCCCGACCCGCGGCTCACTCCGGCAGACGCCGCCGGACGTGCAATGCTGGCGAAGTGGAGAAAACTCGCATCGGATATCCACGTCAGCGCGATTAAAACCTATATTTACAGCTCCAGGCCGAAAGACAGGCGCGGAAAATCGGCTGAGGATCTCGAGTGCTATCGCCGCCTGCAACCCGATGCGCAACTACGCGAGTTCCACGCGCGACATTCTAGCGACACCGGCCTGACCGGGCAGGATCGTGAGAACGCCGAGCAACTGCTGCATGCCGCATTCGCACAGCTCGATGCCTGTCTCGGTGAGCATAGATGGCTCGCAGGCGAGCAGTTCTCGTTGGCGGAGATTACCTGGGTGCCATTGCACTACACGCTGAAGCGCGCCGGGTATCCGGTTGATGCGCATGCCAACGTGAAAGCCTGGTCGCGAGCAGCTGCGGCACGTCCGAGTTTTCAAAAGGCCATCGTCGACTGGTTCGATGGCCCGCCCGACGCCGGGTCGCCATCGGCCACCTGACTCAAATCATGGAGTTGTGCAATTGATTAGCTACAAGCAAGGTTTCATCGGACTCGCCCTTATTGCGGTGTGCCTGATCATTATCGCAGCCCCATGGCTTCGCGACGAGATTAACGCGATGCAGCTGGAGCGAAAGCTGTCCGCGGGCAAGCAATTGGCCGGCGCTTACTGTGCGAGCTGCCATCTGGAACCCGGCCCGGACATTCTGCCGAAACGAAGTTGGGAAACAGCGCTTGCTTACATGGGCTATATGTTGGGTATGGAGAATATCGACTATCTCGCGGATCATCCCGAATTCGCGCAAGAGAATGTCAAGTCGAAACAGACCTATCTCATCAGGGAGAAGCTGTTTCCGGAGGCGCCTCTGCTGGACGCAGGAGACTGGGAGGCCCTGCGGTATTACTACGTAGAGTCGGCGGCGGCAGAGCCGCTGCCACAGATTGGCAAACCGCCATTGCGCTGGGAATTGCCCCAGTTCGACATCGTTCAATCCGATTACCGCGCTGATCCGGCCGTGACTACCATGGTCCATGTCAGAGAAGAAACGAATGAGGTGTACATCGGCGATTCGGCGTCGAACACGCTGGCTGTAATCAACGCGGACGGCCAGCTCGCGATGGAGCCACGTGTCTTTGGTCGCAGAATGATGCCCGTGGACATTGCGTTTACCGACGATGCCGTATTCGTGGCATCCATCGGTGATCTTTTCGCCGACGGAATCTCCGAGCAGAAGACAGCGACAATCAGCCGGCTTGCACTGGTCGATCAGACGATCGCAACTGCGGGTATCAGCGTGGTCATCGATGACATCTACCGGATGGCCAGCATGGAGGTTGCGGACCTGAACGGCGACGGAGCCCCGGATTTCGTCGTCTGTGGATTCGGCATGCGGCAGGGCAACCTCGCCTGGTATGAGTCGCAAAGTGACGGTAGTTACCGCGAACATGTACTCATGACGCGCCCGGGGGCAGTCAAAGCTGAACTTTATGATTTCAATGGTGACCAGCAACTGGATATTGCCGTGTTGCTGTCCGACGCCAGAGAGGGGTTCTATATCCTGATCAACAATGGGTCGAACGAATTCGAGAGCACCACGGTGTTCGAGACCCACCCGTCTTATGGTCACATATATTTCGAGCTGCAGGATTTTAACGACGATGGCCTGGTGGACATCATGACTGTAAACGGTGATAACGTCGATTCGGATCCTTACAACACCCTCAAGAATTATCATGGCATCCGAATCTACCTGAACCGGGGCGAGCTGCGCTTCGAAGAAAGCTACTTCTACCCGATGTACGGTGCGTTCGGTGCCAGGTCGGCCGACTTCGATAACGATGGCGATCTGGATATCGCCGCAATCTCCTTCTACCCGGACTTCGGAGTAGAAGAACGCGAGTCGTTTGCTCTGTTGCAAAACGATGGCGAAATGGACTTCAGGGCGTACACCAGTCCGGAGTTGCTCAAGGGCCGCTGGATGACGATGGATGTGGGTGATGTCGACGGTGACGCAGACATTGATATCGTGCTGGGTGGAGCGAATATCCCAACCGGGATGTTCGCGTACATGGACACCTATCGCGCGCTGGCGGCAACTGCACCGTCAATACTTGTTCTGCAGAATACGCAAAACTGATTGCTGCCAGCCCTTGGCCGTGGACCCGGGTCGGGCAGGACTCAAATTCGCATCAGAAGAACAGCCAGTCCGGGACTGCCGCAGGAAGTGTCGGTCGGAGCCAGAGCGCAAGGTACGATGGATGAAATAACAGGTTCATGACCTGATCGTAAAACAACACCAATATCGCCCATGCGCTGATCGCATAGGCCAGCGCAACGCGTTTGCTGTAATGGCCCCAGCGGACAAGGTAAACGCCGATGAACAACGGAAGGGCGAATTTCTGGCCGACAAGCAGCGTCAGAACAATCATGCCGAACATATAGGCGAAAAACGGCATCGCCTCGGCCAGCCATGCATCCTTGCTAGCCCGTTGTAATGTCGCTGTCCAGGTTCCGGCCGCGTTTCTCGTCGCTACGAGATGCAACAGGTCCCGAATGACCACGACCAGTGACAGCAACGCCCCGGACACGGTGATCAACAACGGGAACTGTCGCACAGGTTGTGGCCATTCCAGCGCGGTATAGCCGGCCCAGGCAAATACGCCAAAAAGCAAAATGGAGCACGGCAGCGAAATGGCCGGGTTCTTCTCAGATGCCTCACCAACCGGAACCTTGCCAGCCAGCTTCTCTCTCGCAACGCCACGCACAGCTAGAAATATCGTGGTGATGATAACCAGCAATAACAAGATGACTATCGGTCTGCCGAGCCAGCCCGGTCCCTCGTGAATTCGGGTGCTGATCTGAAATGAGCGTTCGAGAATCTCGCCGAGAACCAGCGCGAGTATGACGGGTGGCCTCGGCCAGCCGCCACGCTTCATGAAGAAACCGATGACACCGAACGCTGCACAACTCAGCCACGCTCCGATAGACGCACCGCCCAGCCACGCGCCCATGAAAACGAAAAGCAGTACACCGGGCACAACGAGGTGCCCTGGTAAGAGCGCGACCTTGGCCACCTGATTGACGGTCTTGAGCAGTACCAGCGTCGCCGCAACGCTGGCTATCGCAATCATCCACACGAAACTGAAGGTCATGGGCAGTTCGGCGCTGAGCATGCCGGGCCCTGGCCGTAATCCGTGCATGATCAGCGCGCCCATCAGGATGGCCGTACCGACACTGCCGGGGATGCCCAACGTCAAAGTCGGAATCAATGCGCCGCCCCGAAGCGCGTTGTTTGCAGCTTCGGGCGCAAGCAGCCCGCGCACATCTCCGTGACCAAATTGCGAATTGTCCTTGACGCTTTGCTTGGCGTGGGCGTATGTGACCCAGCCGACGATTGAGGCGCCAAGCCCGGGCAGCATTCCGATATAGGCGCCAATTACACTGCAGCGAACGACCAGCCACCAGTGCTTGAACGCGTCGCGAACTCCTTCGAGCAGGCCTTTGCGTGAGTCGCCGGTTTTTCCAGTCCGAGCGATCGAGACGTCCTTGAGGGCCAGTTCCATGATTTCGGGGATCGCGAAAATTCCCAGCAACACCGGAATGAGCGGCAACTTATCCAGCAGATACAGAGTACCGAAGGTGTACCGTGGAATCGCCTGCGACTCCGGAAGCCCGATCGTTGCGAGCAGGAGCCCGAACATCGCCGCTGCGACGCCTTTAACGACGGATTGCCCGGAGAGTGAGCCGACCATCGCCAGCGCGAGCAGACCGAGCATGAACTGCTCCGGAGACTCGAAGGCGAGAATGACCGGCAGAATCAACGGTAGCGAAATGCCCAGTGCCGCGGCGCCACAGACCCCACCAATGGCTGATGACGTGAATGACGCGCCAAGCGCCCGTGCAGCCTCGCCGCGCTTTGCCATGGGATAGCCGTCCAGCACGGTCGCTTGAGAGGCTGCAGTACTCGGCACCCCAAGTAATACAGAAGTAATGGCGCCGCTCGTGGAGGTCGATGCCCAGGATGACAACAGCAGGGCGAACGCGGCAACAGGTTCCATGCTGAACGTAAACGGCAGCAACAACACCAGACCGATTGCTCCGCCCATGCCCGGCACTGCGCCCATCAATATTCCAATGGCGCATCCAAGCCCGAAATACGCCAGCACATGCCACTGGAAAATAAGTCCAAGGCCCTCGATTAGCGCTTCAAACATCGCCTGCTGCTCCAAAGAACGTCAGTAGCGACCGTTCTTCTCTATGTGCGCCTTGATGTACTCGAGAACTGCCGGTGTAACCCTGCGCGTCGCGCCGAGAATTTCAGCCTGGCGCGCGTGGCCAACAGCCTCCGGGACATAACTGAGGACTTGCTGCGCTTCTTCACGAAACGCCGCAGAGGCCATCGCCTTTTCGAGGCCGGCTCGAAAGGTATCAGTGGCTGCCGGATTCATGTCAGGTGGACCCAGAAACACATGCTGCATGGTCTGATCCAGCTCCAGCAATGTAGTAATCGAGTCCCAGACAATGCCGGAAGGCGCCTCGCCATGCAGCCTCTCGTACAGATCCGGTAATGACGGGACATCGGGCACCAGCCGATTTTGTATCAACCCACCGTTGCTATCGAGCATCGGCATGCTGAAGATCGGCAGTGCCTTGTCCTCGTCCACCAGCACCGGCACCACCTGATTCAAATAGGCATGTGCGGCGTCCGTCGCAGTATTCACTTCTCCGCTGATCATCGCTGCTCGAATGTTGCCGCTGCTGGGGTAACCGGCGATGTACCTGTAATTGGCCCCGATCAGATCAAGGCCCATCGTGCTTATGATCATGCGACCATGTTCGGGCGGCATCCCGCCAAACCGCAGTGCCTCCGCTGCAACTATGTCTTCAGGTCCTGCAACGCCACCGGTCACTGCGTCAGTTCGGCTGTATACCACGAGGCCGCCGATCTGCACGCCACCGAGTGGCGTGAACTGACTGTACTTGAAAGAGAACCCCGGTAACTCGAGCAACTCTCCAAGCGAGGAACGCGGACCGTAATAAACGGTCGTTCCGTCTTTCGGCGCCCGCAACAGAACATGCAGATGCGCGTTCAGGCCGGAGGCGCCCGGCATGTTATTGACGATGACGGTCGGATTTCCAGCCAGATTCAGCTCGAGGTGTTTGGCGAGCAGTCGGCCGACGGTCGTGCCGCCGGCAGAGGCATCCAGGCCGATAACGACGGTGATCGTCTCGCCTGCAAAGGAGTGTTGACCAGCAATTGCGGGATTGTCGTTGTTGGCACGATCAGCATCGCAGGACATCAAAATGATGCAACTCAGCACGAGCAGCAGAAAACGGAGACGATGCACGGTCAGGTTGTCTGTCACTGTAACAACACGAGCTGTCATTCCGCGGACTCCTCAAGAAAGTCGATCTCAGGGCCCAACGGGACGATTCTGGTTTGTTTCAGCAGTTTGTCGCTCGCGTAGTAGTGTGCCTTGATCGACCAGACGTCGATCGTCCCGGCGATGCCGGGCATGTTGTATAAGTGACGCACAAACCGCCAGAGATTCGGATAGTCGACAATGCGTCGCTTGTTACAGCGGAACGCGCCGTAATAGACGTAGTCGAAGCGTACAAGCGTCGTGAACAATCGCCAGTCGGCTTCCGTCAGTTGTTCTCCGACGAGATAGGTTCGGGATTCCAGTCGCTCTTCGAGTTGATCGAGCGCATCGAAGAGCTTGCCGAACGCCGCTTCGTAGGCCTGCTGCGACGTTGCAAATCCAACCCGGTAAACGCCATTGTTCACGGCCGCGTAAACGAGTTCGTTGATCGCGTCGATTTCCGCACGCAATTCGTCGGGGTAGTAGTCGCCGTCCACTGCGCCAATGCCATCAAATGCGCTGTTGAACATCCTGATGATCTCGCTCGACTCGTTCGACACGAGCTTCTTTTGCGCCCTGTCCCAAAGTGTTGGCACCGTCACCTGTCCGGTATAAGCCGAATCCGATCGCTGGTATATCTCGTACAGGAAGCTTGCGCCAAACTCAGGATCGGGAACGACACCGTGACCCGCTTCGAAAGTCCAGCCGTTCGCGCCCGAAATCGGGTTGACGACCGATACGCTGATCATGTCTTCCAGCCCTTTTATATGTCGGAAAATCATGGTCCGGTGGGCCCAGGGACAGGAGTCGGCGATGTAGAGATGGTAGCGGCCGGCTTCTGCCTTAAAGCCCCCGTCGCCCGACGGCCCCGGTTCACCGGTCGCCGTTATCCAGTTGCGAATCTTGGCGTCGGGGCGGATGAAACTGCCATCTTTTGCCTCGGTGTCCCGCCACTTGTCATGCCACTCGCCTTTGATCAGATAACCCATGGCGACCTACCGTTGATCCGCATTCCAGAGTTCACTGACCTTTGCAAAAGCCTCAGTTCCATAGCGCTGTCGTTTTGCGGTGGTCTTGTCACCCCAGTTGGTGACGCCTTCTTCATAGGATGGCCGAGCAATGAAACGTCCGTACCATTCGTTCAGATGATGCAGGTGGCTCCACAAGGGCGCCATCTGAAAGCTCGTCAACCGGGTGACGTATACCCCGAGCGATATATCGGCAAGAGAAAAAGTCTTGCCGGCCAGCCAGGGTGAGTTCGCAAGAGCTGCGTTCATGTCTTCAAAGACATGCTTGAAATAGCTGACAGCAGGCGGCAACAGAGGCGAGTCGAGCCCCTTTGCAATATTGATGCGATCGTTTTCCTTGCGAACAGTCTCAGGCATATCGTTGAGATATTTCTCCAGCACCTCAGGGCCTGCCGAGGTTTTCGCGTGGCGGACAACGATGCACATGCCGACGACGCGGCTATGCACATGCAAGCCTTCATCGATCAGCTTCGTCCAGAGGCGCATCGTTGCTTTGTCATAAGCACTCTCCGGCCGCAACGGTGGCTGCGGAAATGCATCATCCAGATATTCAAGAATGACCTGAGATTCGCGTATGGCTCTGCCGTCGTGAACAAGGGTCGGAACTATGCCGCGC